>Ga0265296_1000031_pt1 | contig 329059 bp, 255 predicted proteins | sample MunlanPumphouse1_FD_189073 | JGI IMG/M metagenome (GOLD analysis project Ga0265296, IMG submission 189073) | Groundwater microbial communities from a municipal landfill in Southern Ontario, Canada - Pumphouse #1 | ecosystem: Environmental > Aquatic > Deep subsurface > Groundwater | place...
TTCAGAAAAGCCACTGATCAAACGCTGGAAGAACTGCAGGAAAAAGTATAAAAAAATGCAAGAAAACTATTAATTTTATAAATGATAACCTTCCAAAAAAACTGTATAGCGAAACCCGTATTAGACCACCTGTATAGTTATTTCAGGACTAGACACAGGACTAGACAAGGCATTGAAATTGGGATTGAACAGGGAATGGAAAGAGGTCGCCACCAAGAAGCTTTAGAAATCGCTCGGGCAATGAAGAAAGATCAATTTTCTATTGAACAAATTTCTAAACTTACCAAGCTTTCTTTTGAAGAGATCGAGGCATTGGTATAGCATTAGGGCTTTATAACAATATTTGCTAAACCGCCGGAGAATATCCTGCGGTTCCATCTTTTGATTTTCTTTGGCTAGCCTTAGCGCTTCTGTTTGGCAGAATAAAAAGCCAAGGCTTTTTCCGGTGCAATTATTTGTTCTTCAAATCATCACCACTTGGTGATATCCAGTTAATACTTATCATTGACCATTATTTCTTTCGTAAATTAGAAAGAGATCGAAGTGATGAGAAGCTATAATAACTTTAAGGACGAAGAACTAACCGCTTTATTAAAAGCCAATGGTTGAAGTACAGTGTACAGATGCATTAGGACCTATTTGTACAGATCTTATCGGAAACGAGTTCTGGGGTTCCGATGACAACGGACTTAGCTGTCCTGTAAGATTATCGTTTATCAACTAATTTAAAAAAAAGACTGTCTTCAAAAGAGACAGTCTTTTTTATTCAAGCCAATCTGGTTTTGCACTATCCTTAAGATGAAAATCAAAATATTGCTTTAAGCGATACTTCAGGTCGTACTTATTTTCCCTATCAAATAAAACATGTTCATCTTCATAAAGAAGCATGGTTACCTTTTTCTGCTGTCTTTTTAATGCTAGAAAAAATGACAACGATTGCTGATAGTCAATCTGTGCGTCTTTCGTGCCAGCCCAGAGAAGTAGAGGTGTACTTATCTTTTGGGCATGATGCAGCGGGCTGTTCTTCAAATAAATTTCCGGTATTTCGAAAAAAGGTTTACCCATGCGCAGGCTGTATTGTTCGTAACGCCAAAACTCAGGACGATAAGAAGCCTTATTCAAAAAATGATACCCCGACACTAGATCAGACAGTGAGGCACCCGATACCGCAGCCCGAAACCTGTTGCTGCCTGTAATTATAAAATTGGTCTCATAACCTCCAAAGGAATGTCCTATCAGAGCAATTCTGTCCTGATCGAGCGAAATACTCTCAACAACCTTATCTAATGCTTCTTCTACAGATCTTTTTGCAGCATCTCCTGTTTCGCCTATCTTATAATATATGTCCGGCTCAAGGACAAAATACCCCTCTTCGGTATAGTTACGCCAGTTAAACCCTATACTACTTACCACCTTGTTTGAAGTATATTTGTGCTGTCCCTTATATTTTTTTTCGTAGATGTCTACTATGGCAGGGTATTTTTTACCCTGATCATAATCTAAAGGATACCTTATCAAAACTCCCCTTTTTTCCCCATCAGTATTTAGCCACTGAAGATACTTGGTTTTGGCAAGAGCTGCAAGCGTATCGGCAGCATTACTGCAATAAAGTACTATTTCCTTTCTTTCCTTAGTGTCGAACATACAAACTACCGGCGGAATGTTTGCCCTTTGTTTTATATAGGTAATAAAATTTCCCGACCGATTTATTTGGCTGTAAGATGCATCATCCTGAATAAGGTTGACAACAACACCTTTACCACCTTCAAGCGCAATCCCTTCTAACGAGTAATCTTCTAAATGGTAATGATACAGCAGCTTTGCCTCTTTTTTTACTATTCTTTCCGAACTCATACTCCATGGTAAATACTTTACGCTGCCATTTGAACTATCCAGACTGTAAACCAAACCTTTCGCACGACCTGAAGTTAACTTCTGAAGTTTTTTCTGAGGAACGTTTAATTTCCATACATCATACGAATCGTTTAAAAACACCTCTGCACCGGCTGTTACATTAAATGTCTTAGTAACGGGACTACAATCTTCCTGTGTACAAAATTCGCTTCCTTCTTCGTAAAAGGCAGCTCTGGCACCTGTAGTTACGTCAGTATATTTATCAGTATCCGTATTGTACAGATGCCAATTTCTATCTTTAAAGTACAAAAGGTCGTTAAAGTGAGCAGATGAAAGCAAGCGTTCTTTGTTACCAGAAAATACAACTGCATCTGTCACAGAGCCTGTTGCCAGATCGTAAACAGAAATATTACGATCTGCACTAATCTTTACATCGTTTGAGCCTTCCGTAACTAAATACAGCTTTAGATTATTACCGATGGTATAATATTGCACTGTGTGATCACCATAAGGAAGTACCCTTATTGTTGAAGCGCCACGAGTTAATATACCCGGATGCAGTCCTTTAAGATGTTTTTTTTCTTTTGATATGATTCGCACATCACTTTGTTTCCAAACCTGCGGCTTCACAGTATCACTTTGCACGTTTACTTGTCTTAAGCCCACAATCCACAGGGAATCACTTAACCTGCGTAATCCATTTAGCGATGCATCAATCTGCCATTGGTTTTCATCCAAAGGAAGTTTACATAACTGTTCAGACTCTATACCTTTGATACCTAATTCTTGCAACCGTATTTCCTTGTCGTCCTTAAATATTATAAAAGCTTTATTGTTTTCCCACACTACTTTATCCCAAGCACGTATGGGATTTTCCGGCACCCAGACTACGTTTCTCTTAAGATTTTTAAGATCTAGCAACCGGTATGTCCCAGCAATATCGTGTAGCAGCACCTGCCTGAAATCATCGGACAGGCTGTATTTCATCACTTGATATGAAGCGACAAGCTTTAAATTATCTGCTTTTCTTAGTTCCAAAAGCTGTTTTTTGCTACTATATACATATAACATACTATAAGCCCCATTATAATAAAATGTATTTACCTGCTTGACGGTATCCCTTAAATTGTCTGTTAAAGAAAATCGGATCAGGTTTTTTGAGGAATCTTTAATGTAAAGTGCATGATCCGTAAGTACGGTACCACCATCTACATTATCAAAACAAGCTATATTTCCAGACTTCAGATTCTTCAATACCAGCGTACGGCGGTTGTCTTCCAGCGAAAAAAAAGTAACGGCGCTACCTGAAGGATTTATCTTATCGTTGACCAACTGTTGCTGACCTTCTGATGAAACCTGCCCTGATACCGGGCAGGTTGTAAATACTAACAAACTAATAATATATGAAAAAAGATGTTTCATAACCGTTTAATTAATAACCAAAGTTCTGTGGCAGCATGTTCGGATTCAACAATAATTCGTTTTCCGGAAGCGGTAGCACCCGGAAGTGTTCCTGCCAGTTTTGTTTGACGATTGATAGATCGTTCATGCGACCCATTCGTTTAAGATCGTAGAAGCGGTGACCAAATTCAGCGAACAATTCCAACCTGCGTTCTTTAAGTATAGCATCAACAGCAGACTGCCTGTCTGTAAAATCCAATCTGGGTAGTCCTGCCCTACTACGCAAAACATCAAGCGAACTGCTGCAGGTTTCCATATCTCCTTGTTCTGCTGTCGCTTCTGCCACTATCAGATACATTTCCTCTATCCTGATAATAACAGAATATTCCAAGGTAGAGGCAGTAGCTGCACGTTGTCTGTATTTAAAAGCATGGGTATTCTGGGGATCTGTTCCAACCTGTTTAACCCACTGTACTTTTCTCTGATCACCTGGATCAAATTCATCAAGCAGAACCGGATGAAGCCTTGCGTTGGGCACAGGGAGCGCTATGAATATATGGGCACCTCCTTCAAGGGTATTCACTCCTTCTACTGCTGTTTTAAACTGCCAGACTGCACTTTTACTTCCTTTCAAAAAAACTTTATCCAGTGCATCACAGTCATATAGGGCGTCATCAATTACCAGCTCCGCGTATGCTCTGGCAGCTGACCAATTTTTTTCATACAGATTTACCCGTGCTAAAAAACCCTGCACGACACGCCGGTTGATGCGTACCTTTTCACCGGAAGGATACAATGGTATAAGCAGTTGCTCTGCTTTCAAAAGATCCTCCTTTACCATTTTCATCACTTCACCCACATCTGTTTTTGCCATATTCCTGTTAACGTTATAATCTGTAGTTTTCACGTAAGGGATATTTCCAAAAGTCTGTGTTAGATAAAAGTGCAGCAGTCCACGTATTGCCAACGCTTCGCCCAACAGTTGGTTTTTAACTTCTACCGAAAGGGCTGTAGAAGCAATTACACCCTCTACCACATTATTTGCTGCATATATCTGGCTGTAGGTATTGTTCCATAGATTCTTGACAGACTGGTTGTTACTCAGCACACTTCCTTGAAAGAAATGCCTGTAACCCGACTCCTGTTGAGAGCGTACTTCCAATTCGTCTGCATAACACCCCAGCAGATAACTGATCCCATCCCTGTTTCCTGAAAGAAATCCGTTATTACGCATGAGCGTATATATATTTGTAAGTGCAGCCGCAGCCATACGTTCGTTGTTAAAGGTCATTTCTTCGCTTACCATATCTTTTGGCAGTTCTTCGTCAATAAACCCTTCACAGGCGGTGATGATCAATACTATAAGCAGTAGCACCGTTTTTTTTCCGAATATTTTCATAATTCTAAGTTTTAAGGATTAAACAGTTAAAAGGCCAATTGAAACCCGAACGCAAGTGTGCGCAAATTGGGAAGAAAACCTACGGTTCCCTCAGGATCCAAGCCTTTGTAGGCGGTTAAAGTGAGAAGGTTCTGCCCTTGAAAGAAAAGTGATGCCCTTAAAGGATTGGTACGACTCATTGAAAAACCATACTGTACCATAGCCGACTTCAGCCGTATGAACGAAGCATCTGCGATTACTGCATCACTGTCTTTATAATATTGATACTGCTGCAAAGCTGGCCTGTTGGCACCTGCAGTAGGAACTTGAAAACTTCCCTGAGTACCTTCGGTAAAATAATCAGCCTGATATACCGGGCGGTTGGATGTACTTCCCAAATAGTTTACACCGTAATCGGGCGTATAAGCATTCTGTTTTACAAACTGCCATAAAAAATCAACAGTCCAGTTCTTATAACGGAAACTATTTTGCAGACCGCCGAAAAGGCGTGCCCCTATGTTAACCGTTGTTTGGCGGTCTGACGCATTCATTACCCCATCCCTGTTTACATCTTCAAATTCAAAAAGACCTATTTCGCGGTTCACACCAAGGTATCTGTAAACCTTTTTAATGGTAACAGGCTGCCCGATCACGTATTGGTTGGCATAGGTAGATCCTTCCAAATTAGGAAAAGAAATCAGTCTGTTACGGGGAGTACTAAAGTTTATACTCGTATTCCATTGAAAATTATCCTTGTCTATATTCTTTGTTCGTAAAGTAAACTCCCAACCCGAATTCTCGACCGTTGCATTTAAATTAGCCTGTACACTGCTGAAACCTGTTGTACCCGGCAACGGGATACCTACCAACTGGTTTGATGAGCGGTTTCGGTACCATGAAATTGACGGTGCCAACCTGCCGTTGAATAATTCTAATTCCAGAGCCGCTTCGAGCTTTTTATTGGTTTCCCAACTGAAATCCGGATTGAAAAGCCTTAGCGGTTCCAGTCCCACATTGCCATCATAATTCGTTCTGCCTACACCGAATGTATTCAGGTACTGGTAGTCACCGATGAGGTCGCTGCCCGCTATACCATAACTTGCGCGCAACTTACCAAAGCTGAGCCACGAAATGTTTTCTAATAACTTTTCACGGCTGAACAGCCACGCTCCACCCAATGCCCCAAAATTGGCAAAACGGTTGTTGGGACCAAAGCGACTGGAGCCGTCTCTTCTACCGGTAATATTTACAATGTATCGTTCATACGCTATATAATTGATGCGTCCGAAAAATGCCATATAAGCGTATCCGGTCTCAGAATCTTTTGTAATTCGCTGTGTCACGGCATTAGCAGCATTAAATATGAAGTCGTCTGATGTAAAGTTGGAAGCCTGTATGGATAATGCCGATTGGAAACGCTTTTCGAATGTACTTCCTATCAGGATTTCCATTTTATGGTTGTCCCATTTCCGTTCTGCAGACAGTTGCGGCTCTATGATCCAGTTCTCTCTTTTTGATGTGGTGCGAAGCATAAAAGAGCTTTCACTACCTATTTTATAAAAAGGATTATTCATAGTGGATGGGTTGGTAAATATTTCTTCTCCCGATGCAGTATTATATCCCATATTTACAGCAGCTTTGATATTTTTAGCGATGCTATAACCAATAACTGTCTGTAAGTTATACGTTCCGGTGGTCTGTAAGAACTTTCCGTTCAGTTTTGCCAGCGGGTTATCAAAGGTGTTATTTTCCCAATTCAGGTTGCCGTTCTCATCATAAAGCGAAGGCGCGTTTGGAGAAAGAAAAATCTGCGGCGTAATATCCGATGCCATGAGGTTGTTTTTCTGATCGCTTTTCTGCACATTTGCCTGCATTGAAAATTTCTCGTTTTTCGAACGGTGGTTTACATTCAGTAAAAAATTAGTGCGTTTATAACCGAAATCGCCCGGAAATACGGTGCCGTCTTTTCGAGTTGATGCACTAAGCATATAGGATGTCTGTGCTGATCCTCCTCCAACTGAAAACTGTGTATTTTGTGATACAGCCTTTCCGCCGATAAACTTCTTTTGCCAATCTGTATGCCTGTTTTTATCCCAGGTTCCATTTAAATCGTAAGCATTCGCAGGGTATTCTGTGACACCATCGTTAGCGTATGCATCACGACGCATCTGAAGATATTGTTGGGTATCCATTAAATCCATGAATTTTGAGACCGTACTAACAGAAGTTGTTGATTGTACAGATAATGTAGTTTTATCCGAACTGCCCTTTTTTGTGGTAATCAATACTACCCCGTTGGAACCTCGGGAACCATAAATAGCAGTAGCATCAGCATCCTTCAACACTTCGATGCTTTCAATATCATTAGGGTTTATACTGTTCAGCGGGCTTACGTTTCCAAGAGGCATTACACCACCAGATATACCGAAATCGCTTGTGCTTTGAGAATTTAAGGGTACGCCGTCAACCATATACAGGGGCGCATTCCCCTCGGTGCGTAAACTGTTACGCCCCCTGATCTGAATATCGAAACCACCCCCGGGGGTACCGCTGCTTTGCGTAATATGTACCCCAGCCATACGTCCCTGCATAGCGGCCAGTGGGTTGGCAACTGGTTGTTGACTGATTTCCTTTGATGTGATCTTTGAAATACTTCCCGTGCGTTCTTTGTCTTTCACAGTATAATACCCTGCATTTATCGTTATTTCATCAAGCTTACTGTCAGCAATTTTCATAGTTAAACTACCCATATCAGCTTTAACATTCAGTTCCAAGGTTTCATAACCGATATAACTAATCAGGAGCTTATCCTTCTCTGCAACATTTTGCAAATAAAAATCTCCTTTTTCATTTGTCTTTACAGATCGGCCACTTCCTTTTATGGCAACTGTAGCCCCAGCTAGCGCTTCCCCGTTTTCTGTTAAAACCTTACCTCTGACCTCAATTTCCAGAAATCTTGCGATCAGCTTATTTAGTAAAGATCTTTCCTTAATTACAATGAATTTGTCTTCAATTGAGAATTGTAATTGTTGGTCCTCGGTTAATTTTTTTAATACAGATTCGATGGGTTCATTTGCAACGTTGATGTCAACGTTTTTTTTCTTTTTGATCAAAGACCTGTTATAAAGGAATTCATAACCCGTTTGATTGTGGATCTCATGAAAAATTTTCTCCAATGATATTTGTTTTCTACTTAAAGTTAGGTGCTGAGCAAAGCCTGAGGCACTAACTTGCATGAGAGAAGCCATTAAAATTACGACGGTTAAGCGCATTATTAGCCAGATTTTAGGGATATACCATTTGGGTATAGCTAGTTTCTTAGTATAAATTTTATACATTTACTTAAAGATTTGGTTATGCAGTTGGCCTATGGTGTCTAAGCTTTCGGCTTTCTGCGATTCTAGTTGATTTTTATTGACTTTTTCCAAATTTGAGCCAGGGGTGTTTCAGCACTTCTGGCTTATTTGTTATTTGTGTTTTTTAATAATTATACTTGCATGTGTTGGGTTTAATTTGGATTTAATATTCTGTTATTATTTACTCACGATTACTTTGTTACCTTCTATCTTAAAATGTACTTCTCCTGTTTTTTCCATCATTTTTAATACAGAGGATATACTTCTTGCTCTATAGGTGATGCCGCCGAGTTCAAGATGGAGTGGGGCAGATGATTCATAAATAACCTCAATGTTGTACCATCTGGCAATTTTTCTCATTACGGTTCTAAAGTCATCATTCCTGAATAAGAACTCCCCACTTTTCCAGGCTATGACTTCCTGCAGGTCGACTTTGGATACTACTAATTGATTGCCATTGGTTAATAGAGATTGCTGTCCTGGTTTCAGAATTATATTATTGTTGTTGCCAGACACTTTTACCGATCCTTCTAACAGTGTGGTTTTGATGCTTTCTTCATCATGGTAAGCATTGACGTTAAAATGAGTTCCCAAAACCTCCACCTGCTGTCCTTTACTTTCTACTACAAAAGGATGGAGGTGATCTTTAGTAATTTCAAAATATCCTTCACCATCAAGTTTAACCATGCGTTTCCCATGCTTAATAAGTTTAGCGGAGTAAGTCAATTTTGAGGCTGCGTTTAACCAAACTTTGGATTTATCCGGTAAGGTTAAAATATAAGTTTCCCCTTTTGCGGTGGTTAAAGTATTGAGGGCGTCTACATGTTGTTGAGTGCCTTTAGTTGGGTTTATTTCATAGATAACTTGTCCATCATCAGTTTTGCTGATACGGATTCCTGCTTCACTTGCGATTTCTCCATTTGCAACATCACTTAGTTTGATCTGTTTTCCATTTGCTAATATTAATGTAGCACCAATTTTTCCTGGGGAGACATCATTTGCATATGTTGTTTTATTTTGATCCAGGGAGGTGTTTTTGTTGAAATAAAATATAGCTGCTACAAATAGAATGGTAATTATAGCTGCAGCTGCAGATATCCATCTAATTGACCTGTATTTTATTGGTTTTGCAGATATTTGTTTTATCTCGCTTAAAGCCGTATGTATGTTGGTGTCAAGCTTGGCAATTGCGTTTTGAAGCTTTTCCGCATCTTCTATATTAATATCTTGCTGCATCTGTTTTTCTATTAACTGCATCAGATGATGGGTATCATGGTGTTCCTCAAAATGATCCAGCATGGATTTAAGCTCATCCGCAGTACAAGAGCCTGAAAGATACTTTTCAAATAAAGAAGCGATGGGTTCCGGACTTTTCAATTTCTGTTTTTTGCAGCTATTACGCTCGAAGATGAAAAAGTCCCTGCTCTGAAAGTAAATATTTTTGAAATATTTACTTTAACGTCCAATCCCATCAATAACTGCAAGGGCAAATGCAGATATGGCCAGGGGAGAGTTGTTGTTTATTTTTGCTTTTAAAAAACGGTTGGCTTTTAATAGATGATCGCTGACGGTTGACGTAGATATGCCGAGAAGTCCACTGACCTCCTGGTAAGATTTACCTTCCAGTTTGCATAAAGTAAATACTTGTTTACGTTGAGGTGGAAGCATAGCTATTACTTGTTCAAAACGTTTACTTTCCTGAGCCTGTATTAAATTTTCTTCGATATGTGAATATAGGGCAGATTGGGTGAGGATCATTTGTGCCTGCAACTTTTTATCTCTGGCGACCCTTCTAAAAAAATCCATGACCATATTTTCAGAAATTCTGAAGATATACGAACGAAATGATTTTTCAGGATCAAGTTGTTTCCTCGTATCCCATATTTTTAAAAATAAATCCTGGGAAAGTTCTAATGCCAAATCCTCAGACCTCAACAATTTTACCAGATTACCTAGAATGCGTAATTTGTAACGGTTATATAATTCAACAAATGCTGGTTCATCTCCATCTTTTAAAAGAATAGTCAGCTCCTGATCGCTGTATTTTTTATAATCTCTCATTCTTTATTTTGCTGTGACTTTAGGCAGGTTGCAAGGGCAAGATTAAGAAAAAAGTATGAGGAAAAGTAAAAAGGCTGAATAGTCCATTTGAAAAAATGAAATATTCAGCCTTCTTACTTGTTTATAGGAATTTCTCGCTACCATAATACAGTTTCCTCTTTGCTGTAAGTAGCAAAGAAAAAAAACTATTTCAACTTCGCATCAAAAAACTTCAGTATCCTGCAACTGAGATCCGTCTGATTCTCTTTTTTTTCCAATGCGTGCGACTCTTTATCATAAAGTGTGAGATAGGCTTCCTTCTTCTGACGCCATAAAGCTTTGTACATTTTCTCACTGTTTCTGTGGTGTACCTGTGAATCACTTGTACCCGACCATAAAAAAAGCGGGGTTGTTATCTTATGTGCAAAACTTAGGGGGTCATTTAACATTATATTCGAATTTCCAACTGGCATCTTACTGCGGTACTGTGCAAATTCAAAAGCAAACATACCGACACCGCCCTTTCCGTGTTCGGTAAAATAGAAATCCATCAGGTCTGAAACACCGGCACCTGCAACAGCTGCCTTGAACCGGTGCGTATGCCCCACCGCATGCATTACCTGAAAACCTCCAAAAGAATGACCGATGACACCAAGCTTATCCGCATTTACTGCCGGTTCTTCTGCAATAACCTTATCCAGCAATCCATCCAGATCGGTCTGAAAACTTTCCAGCACATTGTCATGTGTATATCTGAGATCCGGATAAAGAACGAAATAACCATTCTGAGTGTAAAGTGCTGCATTAAAACCCGCATGATTCTCCAATGTTGGAAGCCTGAACTTATTAATCTCCTGTGCTTCGCGTTCATAAAGCGATACTATCAGCGGATATTTTGCACCCGGTTTATAATCTGTAGGATACAGCAGTGCACCTTTAATCCGATTTGCGGTACCTTCTAAAGTAATCACTTTTGTTTTACCAAAATTTACCGTATCAGACTGTTTATCAGATGACCATGTTTTACCGGTCTTTAAATCATGTCTTACAAAGTACGGAAATTTATTAAAACTCTCGGCTTTATACACCAAATATTTTTCTGTAAGTTTCGTATAATCAAATTGTTGGTTTGCAAAACCGCATATCTCAAATAGCCTTTTACAATTTAAGAGATACAATGCCTGTTCTTCCACTGTATGTCTGTAAGCAGTTAAAACGAACTTATTTCCAGACGGTATTATTTTAGTCTCGAACCTAGGATCGGAAATAAACGACTTGGGCAGTGTTTTTTCTACAGCGTGTCTGAATACCGTTTGGGTTGTAATACCCGCTGTGAGGACTTCAGCTGAAGACCCATCTAGTGCAAGCCGCCATATATCGTATTTGCTGTATATCAGCAGATCCCGCCCATCCGCAGACCAGCCCATCGTTTCATAATGCCTGACACTGTAAGGATAATTTGGTAAGGTGTTTTCGAACTCCGCCGCCACTTTACAGGTAAGACACCTTTTTTCCATAGTACCTATATTGTAAGACCACCAATTACCTTCTTTAAAATATGCCAGATATTCTGCATGAGGTGCCACGAGCAACTGTCTGTACAGCAAGGGCATTTTACGTTCTATAAGTACTTCATCTATGCCCTTACCGCTTATGTAATAATCTGCATAAGAGAGTCCGTTGTGATCTCTGGGATCATACTGATCGGTTTTGATTCCGATGTATCTGTCAGGGTGTGCGGTAGGTACCATTTCTGAAAAGCCCGGTTCTGCTAAAGCATATACTTCCTCTTTTAAAGTATTCCAAACCATACGTTTGTTTTGTGGGACGGTAGATTCGGCTTTCAAAGATTCGGCAAACGATACCGCTTTACCTGTTGCGACTTGCGGTACGCTCAACGTGTTGAAATACACTTTCCCGTTACGGCTGTCAAGAGATATACTGTTTACGGCAATATCTTTCACGAAGACCGTTTTTATTTTGTCCATTGATTGTTTTACTGTAACATTTTGTGCAAAAAGTTGTGTACTACCATCTGCCTTTTCGACCGCTATGACAAAAAAGTTATCGTCCGGATTGTAAACTACTCTTTTTAATTTTCCGCTAAACCTTAGCAGTTGCTGTTGCTTCCAGTCGCCAATATTGAGTGTGTACACCGCCGTACTGTCTGCTACTTCCGTTGTATATATACCCCAATTCTGTGACGTGTGAAGCTGAAAAAATGCTACCTGACGTATCGGCTTCCTGTTTTTACCATTTATTGATGTATATCCAATTTCACCTGCCTTTTTCCATAAAAGTCCCTCGTTGCCATGCCACACAGCATATTCTTTAGGGTCGAACCTTTTTGAGTGATCTCGTTTCAAATCAAACAGGATATCCGCCCCCTCTTTCTTCACAGCAAGAAGGTGCGCATCTAAAAAGTTAAATGAAGACACACCAGTGAATACCTTCTCTATCCCATTGCGTGTATTTACTACAAAAAGGCTGTCCTGTGCACCGGATTTGATGTAGGTAAACCAATCTCCTTTTTCAGAGAATTTACCCTGCCCCTGTTTTTTCCATACAGAAAAACGTTTGTTTATAGCATTACAGTCAGCTTGTGCAAAACATCCGGATGCCGTAGCAAAAAAAAGAATGGTGCCTAAAAATCTAATAACCTTCATTTTGCGGAAGCAGATTAGGGTTTAACATCAGTTCCGCCTGTGGCAGCGGCAGTTTTGCAAACGATTTCTTCCAAGATGGCTTTGCCTTTAGCATTTCCTGTTCAAGTGTTCCGGTACGCTTCAGATCGAAAAAACGATGTCCGAGCTCGCAAAAGAACTCATGTCGGCGTTCATCCAACAACAGCTTTTTCCAGTTCGTAGGTAGCTCTGTAAAAGGATTAAGTCCGTAGCGTTCGCGTATCCTATTCCAACCCTTTAGTGCGGCCGCATTATTTCCCAAATACAGGTCTGCTTCCAAGCGTATCATTAGCATTTCTTCGAGCCTTAGCAGCACCGAATGTTCTTTTGTTGCTGCCGAAGGGACTTTTTCGCGGTATTTAAAAGCGTGGTAATACGGTGCATTTTCTGTGCCCATCTTTTTGATCCACAATTCCTTGCGAAGGTCTCCCTGTTCGAAACTTGCTACAAGATTTTCCGAGAGGCTGCGCGAGGTAGGAGTTGCACCGGTGACAATGTAGATTAGTGCTTCGTGTGTATTTGCACCTTCCACACCGGGCTTCAAACTCCAAATAATACTTTTACCACCCTTGAGAAACGTATCTTCTACCGGCTGGTCAACCGAGAAACCGGCTGCTATTACGCCACTGCTATACTCCAATGCCTTGTCGTACTGTTGTGCGTAGAGGTACAGACGTGCCAGAAGTGCATCTACAGCATATTTTGAAGGCCGGGTATTTACCGGAGCAACAGCCGTTTCCAATAGTGTGCCAGCCTGCACTAAATCCTCTGCAAGCAGTCTGTACATATCCTTTACAGGTGTTTTTGCCACCGTTTTGTTGATGCGGTAATCTGTAGACGTTACATAAGGAATATTACCAAAAAGCTGCAAAAGGTAAAAATGCACAAACGAGCGTATAAACAATGCTTCTCCGGTAAGCTGATCCTTAGAGGCTTTGGCAAACGCATCGGACTGCGCCACTCCGTCGATCACCCTATTGCACTGATATATTATTTTATAGGAATCGTTCCATAAAGTCTGTACAGCCGCATCGGAGGGAGTAAGTGCGTTGGTAAAGAAAGTGTTTTCTGCAATACTGCCTACCTGCCAGTTTACAGATTCATCTGCATACATTCCCATAAGGTTTCCTATACCGGGAATTGTACCCGTAGTAAGTACACGGTCTCTCAGTGAAACATAGTTTTCCAGCAGTGCTGCTTCCGCGGTGACCTTGTCGTTAAATACAGCGTCAGCTGTGGTTTCGGTCACGGGAAGATCGGTTTCCACAAATTCTTCACAAGCTGTGAATGCCACCGAACATAATAGCACTGCCATCAGGAGCGGTATCCCATTTCTGTATATATTTTTCATCATCAGTATATTAAAGTTAATAGTTAAGAACAAAACCTGCAGACCACACCCTTAAAGGCGGCAATGAGGTAATTCCCTGGCTTTCGGGATCAAGTCCTTTGTAATTTGTCCACGTAAAAACATTTTGTCCGGAGATGTAGATGCGGCCTGAAAGTTTTGAAGCGAATACATTGGGAATACTATAGGCAAGCGTAACATTTTTTAGACGAATGAACGAAGCATCCGTAAAAGCCTGCTGACTTTGAACGTACCTGCTATAGGCAGCATTCAAGACATTATTATAACCTGCAGAAGGCTTCTGTGCCGAAACAATTACGGCATCTGACGGCTGATTGGTAAATGTTCCGGGCATGCCATATCCCAGTGCATGATTAGTACCCTGTTGTTTTACAGCATGAAATAGAAGATCAAGCGACCAGTTCCGGTACGATGCCTCAGAGCCGATGCCTGCCGAATAGCGCGGCGTAAGATCAACGATCCTCTTTTTATCGTCGGCCGCATTCCACACACCGTCACCATTTACATCGCGGAAGGTATATGCTCCGGAAACCGGGTCGGTTCCTGTGTAGTCGTACACATAAATCATGGAAGTAGGCTGCCCTAGCGCATACATATTTTTATAGGTAGAAGCTTCCAATCCTGGAAATTCCAATAGTTTGTTGCGGTTGCTGCTCCAGTTTCCAAAAAGACTCCAATTCCAATCATTACCAGAAAGTACACGGTATTTAAACTCCAGCTCCCAACCGGTATTTTCTACCTCTGCGGGTAAATTTGCCAGCACCGTAGCAAAGCCCGTAGTTCCCGGTAGAGGTACACCCACAAGCTGGTTATCCGAAACATTTCTGTAGTAAGCAGTAGACAGGCTAACGCGGTTGTTAAAAAGCGACAGTTCTATTGCGGCTTCCATTTTACGGTTTGTTTCCCAACTGAAATCAGGATTGTAAAGGCGTGCCGGTGCCAGCCCGCCACCTTCGTAAACACCACCAGAGTACTGATAGGTATCAAGGTATTGGTAATCGCCGATTCGGTCACTTCCCGTTATTCCGTAACTTCCACGCAGCTTTCCAAAACTTAACCAACTACTATTCTCGAATATCTTTTCACTGCCGAACAACCATGCAGCCCCCACCGCACCAAAATTGCCCCAGCGTTTGTTGGGACCAAAACGGCTGGAACCGTCGCGACGCCCTGTTATATTTACTACAAACCTGCCGTCATACAGATAATTTAAACGCGTAAAGACTGCCTGATAGGCATATTCGCTGACCGTATTGCTTATAATCCGCAGTGTTTTTGCTGCCAGAAAGTTCTGTATTTGTGCATCAGAACCAAAATTAGAGGCCCGCCATACCTGCTTTGCATTCTGTTGTTTTAAAAAAGTAGTTCCGACCAACGCAGTTACCTTATGCCTGCCGAACTGTTCTTCGAAGTGCAGCTGAGGTTCCAGGTTCCATACACTTGCCTTGGTGATGCCCTGCATACTGCTGGAGTTGGCACTGGTAAGTCCCATTGCTGGATTGTAAATGGTATGCGGAATAATTTTCCATTCGTCACCGTTCATTTCGTTATAGCCCGCAACCGCTTTGAATGTAAGGTTGCGTGTTATTTTACCTTCCAGATTCCATGCGGTAAGCCACTGTACATTTTTTGCCTTATAGGTCTGGTTTGTCCACCGCAGTGGATTATTCCACGTACCATTCTCCCAGTTCAGGCTGCCATCTTGATTGTACAATGCAGGTGCATTTGGAGCCAGTGTAAGGGCATCTCTGGTTAAGTCTACACCAAGCAACCGGTTATCACTTTCGCCTCTTACAAACTGGGTGCTGATTTTCCAGTTTTCATCAGCGGTAGTGTGGCCGAACTGCGCCAGCAGGTTTTTCCGTTTGTTACCGTAGTCCCCGGGAAACACCGTACCGTCTTTTGCAGTACTTACCTGCACCATAAAACTATTGTGTTTGTCGCCTCCGCGCAAGCTTGCAGAAACCTGCTGGTTTACCGCCTTTCGCCCTATCAGTTCCCGCTGCCAGTCTGTATACCGCTCAGCGTCCCATGTACCTTTTACATCGTATGCATTTGCTGGGAATTCCGTAATACCATCGTTTGAAAAGGCATCACGGCGCATCTGCAGATATTGCCCCGTTTTCATTAGGTTCATAAAATTTGGTACAATACCAATTGCAGTATGGCTTTGTAAAGAAAATACCGTTGGCTGGCTTGTTCCTTTTTTTGTTGTTATAAGTACGACACCGTTTGCACCACGCGAGCCGTAGATTGCGGTTGCATCTGCATCTTTCAATACTTCAATACTTTCAATATCGTTCGGATTGATCAGCTGCAGTGGATTGTTTGCCGTATTGCGTAGAATTTCCACTGAGAGATCTCCCGTACTGTTACTTTCGCTTAAAAACGGTACACCATCAACGATATACAGAGGCGCATTACCCTCAGTGCGTAAACTGTTACGCCCCCTGATCTGTATATCAAAGCCACCTCCAGGGGTACCGCTGCTCTGCGTAATATGCACCCCAGCCATACGTCCTTGCATAGCGGCCAGTGGGTTGGCAACTGGTTGTTGTCCAATTTCTTTAGACGTGATCTTTGAAATACTTCCAGTACGTTCTTTGTCTTTTACGGTATAATAACCCGCATTTACTGTGATTTCTTCAAGCTTACTGTCAGCAATTTTCATAGTTAAGCTTCCCATATCAGCTTTAACATTCAGTTCCAAGGTCTCATAGCCGATATAACTAATCAGGAGCTTATCCTTCTCTGCAACATTTTGCAAATAAAAATCTCCTTTTTCATTTGTCTTTACAGATCGGCCACTTCCTTTTATGGCAACAGTAGCCCCAGCTAGAAATTCTCCGTTTTCTGTTAAAACCTTACCTCTAACCTCAATTTCTTGAAATCGGCTAATAATCTGATCTAACACAGAAGGCTCTTTTTTCTTTTTAATTGTCACTATAGTTCCATCGATGTAGTACTGAAACTTGAAGTCTTTTAATACTGTATTTAACGCTTCTTCAATAGTTGCGTTATCTAGCTGTATGCTAACTTTCTGGTGCTGGGGAATGATTTTGAAATCGTAAAAAATGTCAAATCCACTCTGTAACCTGATTTCTTTCAGTACAGATGTGAGCGAAGCATTTTTTTGATGGACGGTAATGCGCTGACCGAACGTAGCGGCACTAACTTGAACAAGAGATGCGATAAGTATTACGACGATCAGGCGCATAACCAGGCATATTTTTTGGTAGAGTCGCCGGGACCCACCAGGTTTAGTATAATTTCGATACATTTGTTTTGATTGGTTGTATGCAACTTGCCCTTTGCTTCGAAACGGAAGGCAGCTGCGGTTTAACAGATTGATATTTTAATATTAACTGGCCATTCATACACCAGAAGTGCTAGTTACACTTCTGGTTTTTTATTTTATGGCAGGTTTAATTTACCCTTAGGCTTGCCGTCGTAGTGTTTTTATCATTTTTTAGTTTGTTTTTGGTTTATAAATAATCGTGTTAAGGGAGGTAAAAGTTATTTTGATACATATACTTTTTGTCCGATAATTTTAAAGTGTACCATACCTGATTTTTCAATGGATTGTAGGATCGCAGAAAGTTTATTACTTCGCGACATCCAACCACCCGATTTGATATTTGTAGGTACTGAGTCATCATAGATGACTTCCACATTGTACCATCTGGCAATTTTCCGCATAGCGACCTTAAAGTCTATCCCATCCATATAAAAGTCGCCATTTTTCCAGTCGGTGATATTTTCGATTTCAACTCGATGAGCCAACAAAGTTTTGCCGTTGTTTATGCCTTGTTCACCCGGTTTTAGCAACAGGTCATTTCCCTGAGCATTAATTTTAACAGAACCTTCAACTAAGGTAGTGGCAGCAATTGGCTCATCATGGTAAGCATTAATATTAAATTGGGTTCCTAAAACTTCCACCTGCTGACCCTTGCTTTCTACAATGAAAGGGTGTGTCTTATCCTTCTGAATTTCAAAATAAGCTTCACCTTCTAGTTTTACACTTCGTTGGCCATTTTTAGTTAAGATAGGCGAGTAGGTGAGGGTGGAAGCTGAATTTAGCCATACCAAAGAACCATCCGGTAAACGTAGCTGGTAGGTTTCCCCTTTAGCAGTGGATAAAGTATTTATTTTGTTGCTCTGGGCATCAGAACCTCTGATTTCATAAATCACCTGTCCGCTGGCAGATTTGGTGATTACTACACCCGCCTCTTTAGCCAGTTCACCATTTGCAGCATCAGTTAACCTGACTTTTTTACCATTGGCCAGTGTCAGCGTCGCACCTTGCTTTCCTGGAGCTATATCATTTTTGTAGGAAATTTGATTGGTGCCAACCTGTTTGGAGTCCTGCGAAAAATAGAATAAACCTGCACCGAAAATAATGGTAACCACAGCAACTGCAGCCGCAATGCGTGGCCAAAGCTTCACCCGTCTTACAGGAACAGTCTGTGCATAGATCGCAGACCAAGCCTCATGCTTTAATGAAAGCAGATCATCCCCAGTAGGATCCTGCTGCCTATCCAATAAAGTTTCCGAATACCAATGTTCCAGCAATGAACGCTCCTGCGGAGTAGCGGTATCAGTGTTGTATTTCCGGAATAAATCTCTAGCTTCATTTCTGTTCATACCTATATTGACCAACGGACTGATTACGCAGATCTATAAGTATTACGGGTGACTAGCGCCCAGGTAGTACGCTACTTTGAAAAATATTTTTTTTGGGTGCTTCCTTGTACGGGAAGTTTTGTTGCAGGGGATGGTAAATTGACATCACAATCAATCCGGTAGCCGTATAAGGGCCAACTTTCTCTCGTAAAACATGCAAAGCTTTATTGATCTGTTTTTTTACCGTTTTATCAGAAATACCTAGTTTCTCCGCAATTTCCAGATGGGAAAGATTCTCCATCCGGCTCAGCTCAAATACCTCTCGCATTTTAGGCGGCAGGGTATCGATCTCTTTTTGAATGTTCCGGCTCAGTTCCCGCTCATCCAGCTCGTTTAAAGTATCTAAACTCACCTCAGACGCATAAGCGGCCACCGCAGATAAATAATCATTTCTGACTTTCCCTTTTTCGATCAGATCAAATACACGGTTTCGGGCGGCCACATACAAATAAGCCCTCAAATTGGTATTCTGCTGCAAGTTCTCCGGTTTATTCCATAGTACGACAAACAAATCCTGTAATAAATCCCTGGATGATTCCCGGTCGCGCAGCATCTGGTTGATCTGGTAGAGTACGGGAACCGAATAACGGTTGTAGATTTCAGTAAACGCAGAATGGTCAGCACCCTTTAGTAGGGCGACCAGTTCTTGGTCTGAAGCGCTGCGCAAATCTTTCATTGTCAAATTCCTGAACACTAAGGTATACATAATTCATTAGCTTGGCCAATTACAATAATCGTTAATCATCCCCAGAGACCGCAAAGCAGATCATCATGCTCAAATATGACGACGGTAAAATAATGAATTGTAAAAGGAATAGCCTTTTCATTCCTGTCCTAATTGATTTTTGGAGCAGCTGGTGTTTTCCCTGCGGTGGAAGTCATCCCCATCTAAAGGAAGTTTACAACAAGTATAAGGATAAAGGTTTTGAAATTGTTGGGGTGGCGATGGAATCTGCTACAGACTTGGAAAAAGCAAAAGTAACTTGGAAAAAAGCAGTAAAAGACGATGGAATAGATTGGATTCAAGTGTTGGCCAATGATGGCGTCGCTAGTTTTGACCCGATAAAAGCTTTTGGGATGGGTATGTTTCCAACTAAGATATTGCTGAATAAGGATGGAACCGAACTTGCAAGATACAGAGGCACCAGCAGTGAGGAATTCGACAAGAAAATGAAGGAGGTTTTCAAATTTTAATTTTTGATTATACTGTAAATTACGCCGATTGCATTAAGATTATCGGCGTAATTTTATAGCTCCATTTGGTTCCGTTCAAGGAACACGGTCGCCTGCAAAAAAGCCATCAAGCGATATTCCACTGTCAAATATTATTTTGCTCATTTTTATTTTTTTCGTTTATAATATAATTGTACTAATCCTGTATCAAAAGTTTTTGCTGTTATAAATTCAAGAGTTTGATCAGGCCTTCCGTCTTTAAAAAGTCTTGTTCCGTCACCTAATAAAACAGGGATAACCGAGATTATAAACTCGTCTATTAATTCGTGCTTCAATAGTTCATTGATTACTTCAGCACCACCATCGCAATAGATGTTCTTACCATCTTCTAATTTTAAACGGTCCACCAATTCGGTTAAGTCGCCCGTATAAAAAATCGTTCTGCCTACTTGTGGTCTTTCAGTCCTTGTTATGACATAAATATCTCGTTGTCCATTGTCGTAATGAGATGCACCGATTTCATTAAGTACATAGTCATAGGTTTTTCTACCAATAATTATGGTGTCAATTTTGGATGTAAATTCCTCATAGCCGTAATCTTCTCCTGCTTTCTCAACAAGCTTCAAGTAACTTAGGTCATCATTTGGTTTTGCAATGTAACCGTCTAAACTCATTGCAATGAAAAGTGATATTTTTCGCATCTTTTTTAAATTTAACTGTTTCTGCAAATTTACTTTTAGACAAGTCATTACACTTTGTAAAAATACGACAAAATTAAAGTAGTGAAGGTGAAAGCCCGGTATTTCGCTTTATTTCATTGGTAAGATGCGAATGGTCATAATAGCCGCATTCAAATGCAATATCTAATAAGCTTCGGTTTTGATTTGAATTTTTGATTATACTCAAAGCATTCTGAAAGCGAATAATATTTGAATATTCTTTTGGTGATAATCCAATGTAGTTTTTAAAATTTCTCTCCAGTTGTCTTACCGTTGTGAAGTTTCGTTTTGATAGCTCGGAAATACTGAGTTGTCCATTTGTGGAATGTATATCGTTGATCACTGATTGTAGTGGTTTGTTTTTGCTTTTTATTCTCTCTGAAAAGAATTGGTTAAAATAATTGAATGGATTGTCAAATGTTCTATTAACATTAAATGAATTAGATTTTTCAAATTCAACGGTGTTGTTGGTCAGCTCATTTTGTGAGGTGTAGCTATAAAAATTCGCAAAAGTTGCAGGTTTTAGACACACACCTATTAGATGTGTATCGTTGTCAATAAAGCTGTCTTTGAATGAATTCATTGCACCAACTACATACGTTTTCCCAAACTCAATTAAATTCGAGCCATTGTCGGTCAAACAAGTATTTCCCAAATTCATTACTATACCAGCACAGCCATCTGGGAAAACCCGTTCCCATTGTCGTCTTTCAAGCTCGTTTCCTTTGAGTTCCCAATAGAAATGAATAAAGGGATTTAATTGTTTATAAGGATTTATTTTTTTGTACTTCATCGGTTGCTATGGGGATTGCTCGTTTCAATCACTGCCAGCGGTTTGCGGCTTTGCTTAGTGCCCGGCAAGATACGATCTAGTTCTGCAATTTAAAAAATGCATCTAAAATCTGAGCAGGACTCGGGTTTTGTATATTCCGGTCTATTTAATTACTTACTCCGTAAACTCGCAACGGCCGAACTTGAAAAGATTGAAGTTGCCATTCGTGCAAAGATGATTTACATATTATCACACCAATACGGCCTTTTCTGGTATAGTAATCCTTCTTTGTTTGCTAATCAAAACAGACACAATGCGAGTCTAATTAAATTGAAAGAGGGAATTTGACGGGAGTGATGAGCAATTTTTAGGGTTCTTCAAGGCAAACTATAGCAACCCTTTGCCCCCTAGCTGGATGTTACTCGAGGTTTCTTCATTTGGCGGCCTTTCCCATTTGTATAAAAACCTAAGACCTGTGAGAAGTAAGATATTGTACATGACCAGAATGGACGGTACTATTAATTTTATCATCTTTTTTACGCTAAAAACTATCTTTAGGTGATGCTGGGCGCAACTTACACCATCATTAAGTATGAGTGTATATTTTACTGTACTGTTATTCTAAGGATAATTATTTATAATTGACCTGGAATTGTATAAATTAAGTAAGACTGATGATAGCATCAATATACAATGCTTATAGTGATCATAAACTCTCCTTATTATTAAATCAGGGCGACAGAAAGGCATTTGTAGAAATTTATGATAGATATTATAGCCTGCTTTATCTGTACGCCTACAAAAAGTTAAAGGAGAGGGAAGAAGCAAAAGATGCTGTACAAGATGTGTTTATAGCTTTGTGGAACCGTCGGGAGGAAATCAAGTTTGATATTTCTTTGTCCGGATACCTTTACCGCTCCGTTCGTAACCGTGCATTAAATATCTTTGCTCATAAAAATATAGAGAGCAAGTACCTGGCATCACTTGATGAATATTTGAAAGCCAATCATGAAGGAACAGATTATCTGATCCGTGAAAAGGAGATTGCAGCATTAATTGAAATAGAGATCAATAATTTACCTCTAAAAATGAGAGAAGTATTTCTTTTAAGCCGTACTGAAAACTTAACCTATAAAGAAATTGCTGAGAAACTCAATATTTCTGAGACAACAGTAAATACCCAAATGAAGCGTGCTTTAAAAGCACTACGTACAAAATTAGGTATTTATGTCTATATTTTTATTTTTATAAACTCTTAGTTATAAGCTTATTGTCTTTTTTTTGAAATTTATTTTACAAGTTTGTCACTGTATGTGCTGAGTTATCTGTCTTGGTTATAATTAAGAGAGTATAAAGAGGATATAGATTTAAATATCTGCAGAGTATAAATGGAAAAGGCAATAGAATTACTAGAGCGTTACAGATCAGGCAAGTGCAGCGAAGAAGAGAAGCTGAGGCTGAACCATTGGTTCCATAATCTGGATAAAGATGAAAAATATCTGTTATCAGAGCCTGATTTTTTAGCACTCAAAGCCGAAATGTGGAAAGAGGTTGAAAAAGAAGCGCCTGCAAGGCAGTTAAGGAGCATATGGCCGCGTATTGCCGTTGCTGCCTCTTTATTGTTTTGTCTGTTTATGGGGGGGTATTTTTACCTACACAAATCAACTCCTCAATTACTTAGCCAGAAGCAGGTGGAGATTACTCCCGGAGGCAACAAGGCCATATTGACATTGTCTGATGGCAAGCAGGTAAGCTTAAATGAGGCTACAAAAGGAACGGTATTAGAAGAGAATGGTCAGGTTATTACAAAGACCAGTGAGGGGGTGATCAGCTATCTGGCAAACAATCAATCTAGTAGCGAAGAGTCAATAACCTATAATACTATAACAACTCCAAAAGGCGGGCAATGGACGGTAGTTTTGCCAGATGGAACAAAAGTTATGCTTGATGCCATTTCTACTATTAAATATCCTGTATTTTTTGCAGGTAATGAACGTAAAGTAGAGGTTAGTGGACAGGCTTATTTTGAAGTGGCCCATAATGCTGAAAAGCCGTTTCGGGTAAAATCTAAAGGCCAGCTTATTGAAGTTCTAGGCACAATATTTAATATTAGTGCTTATGATGATGAATTTGCGACCAAAACGACGCTTTTAGAAGGCTCAGTTAAAGTCTCTACCTCAGGGGAATCTGCCTTCAAAAACGCCGAAGTACGCTTAAAACCGGGCCAACAAACTATATTGCAAGCTAATAAATTAATGGCTTCAGATGCAGATCTGGAAGAGGCCTTTGCTTGGAAGAATGGCTATTTTATTTTAAATAACGAAAGTCTTGAAAGCATTATGCGTAAGCTTTCACGCTGGTACAATATAGATGTGGAATATAAAGGTGACATACCTAAACGGCAATTTGGAGGTAAAATCTCAATAAATACCAATCTTTTAGAAGTATTGAAAGTTCTGGAATTGTCTAAAGTTCATTTCACCATTGAAGGAAGAAAATTAATTGTTACCCCCTAATATAATAATTGTTAAGCACTCATGTAAATAGCAATTGAGTAACTAAACCAACCAAAACCAAATTAAACTGATGAAAAAAGGGATTTTTTTTATGCGGGCTACTTTGCCTGCAGGACTGTTTGCGCAACAAATATATGTAGTTCAGCACTTAAATCACTGCGTATGAAAATGTATAGACTTTTACTCGTTTTTATCTGCCTGTTGGCGAGTGCTCAGCTGTATGCACAGAAAGAGCCTACCATTACGCTTTCTTTAAAAAATGTGCCGCTCGAAACTGTAATAACGCAAATAAAAAAACAGACAGGGATTCAGATCTTCTATGATCTCGACATATTAAAAAAAGCAGGGAGAGTATCTATTACAGTAAAGGAAGCTAATTTACGTACTGCATTAAATCAGTGTTTGCTCAATACCCCAGTGGGATATAACCTGGTAGGGGGTAAAATAGTAGTGCTTATCGATAAAACTCAACCTAAAGACGATGACGGAAAGCCGGCAATTAATATGAATGCTTTTTCTAAAGGGACAGTACATGGCTTTGTCTATAATACACAAGGGCAGGGCCTGGCTAATGCCAATGTGATCATCAAGCGTAGCCATCAAGGTACAATTACAAATGCCAAGGGGGAATTTATTTTAGAAAATGTACGTACAAATGATACCCTGAGTATAAGTTATATAGGTTATAAGCGCCAGGAGATGGCGGTATCCTTGCAAACCGAATTTAGCATTTATATGAAGGAGGCAGACAATGAGCTGGATGCTGTAATGGTGCAGGCTTATGGAACTACTACCAAAAGGCTGTCCGTAGGCGAAATAACCCAAATAAATGCGGCGCAACTGGAGAAACAGCCAGTAACAAACGTATTGCTGGCATTACAGGGAATGGTGCCAGGGATGATAGTAAGCCCTACAAGTGGGTTTAGTGGTGCTCCGGTAAAAGTAGAAATCAGAGGACGAAATTCCATCGCGAACGTCCCTTCCGATCCCCTATATGTAATAGATGGGGTGCCATTAATTATACCAAACCTAGGGCTTGCTTTTAGTGGAGATTATGCCAATGGCTCTGCCGGATTGATACAGTCAGGTTTGTCTTTTTCCAAAGGGCAAAGCCCTTTATATAGCCTCAATATGCAAGATATTGAAAGTGTTAGTGTGTTGGTAGACGGGGCGGCCACAGCCAGATATGGTTCAAGAGCCGGAAACGGAGTGATCATGATCACTACCAAAAAGGGCAAGCAGGGAACAACCCAGTTTACTGTAGATGTGGATCGGTCTGTGGATAGGGCAATTGGACATTGGGATATGTTAAACACCAGTCAATATCTACAAATGCGGCGCGAGGCATTCAGTAACGATGGGATTACCCCAACGATTGAAAATGCACCCGATTTGATCTTATGGGATGCAAACAGGAATACCGACTGGCAAAAGGAACTTTGGCAATCGAATATCAGTACTGGCGTATCAACTTCTCTGTCTGGAGGAAATAACATTACAACGTTTAGGCTAGGGGCTTCCTATTCTGCAATACAGAATATGTCCGCTTTAAGCAATCAAAATAAAAATGATAAGGGAGGCCTAAATTTCAACTTGGGTTATAAAAGTTTAAATCAAAAATTATCTCTTTCATTTACCGCGACCTATGCTTATACAACTACCAATCAGGTATTTGTTGGCGGGGCCACCACCTTGCCTCCTAACCTGCCGCCAATATTTGATGAAGAAGGGAATTTGAACTACGGTCCTTTTAATTATTCTCCAGGATCAGGTATAATTTTCCCATTCAGCGGGCTTTTATCACCTAGTACCGCAAGTACCTATACCTTATCAAGCGGTATGACGATAGCCTACAAAATAGTAAAAGGATTAGACTTCAATATATCCATGGGATATAACAACTCTTCGGCAAAAAACAAATTTTTCCAGCCCATAGCGGCTCAAAATCCCATCGACTATCCTCTTGGAACTGCTATTTTTGGGAATAATGGGAACATTGGCTATAATGTTAATCCCTTTGTAGCCTATTCTGGATATATTGGCAAGGGGAACCTGAAGATCTCAATGGGTGCAACACTAAACAATACCACTGCAGAAGGGTACACCTTAATGGGGGCTGGATATTCAGGTGATGAATTATTAAAGTCGATTAATAATGCTCCTTTTAAAACGATCACCCAAAGATATCTTCAGAACAAGTATATTGATGTAAATGCAAATATCAACTATAACTGGGAAAGAAAGTATATTATTGAACTTACTGGAAATCGGAGTGGCTCTTCCAGTTTTGGCCCAGGCAAGCAGTTTGGGAATTTTTGGTCGGCAGGGGTCAACTGGTTTCCTTTAGAAGAAAAATGGCTGAAAGGAGTAATACCGACATGGATTAGTTTAATTAAGTTGAACAGTAATTATGGCATTACGGGACTTTCCGGCGGCGATTATAAATATCTATCGCAGTGGTCATCGGGATCAGCTAGTCCATTATATTATTATAATGGTAATTTACCACTAGTACCTATCAATGCTGTAAATCAGGACTACCATTGGCAATCCGTTAAAAAACTATCTGCCTCGCTAAGTTTAGGTTTTCTGGAAGATAAGTTTAACCTGAGTGCATCGGTCTATAAAAATAATTGCGATAACCAGTTGACAAACCTGCCAACGCCGCAATTTACTGGTTTTAATTCTGTATTTGGGAATTCTGCTGCAAATCTGCAAAATACAGGAGTAACTGCTAGTTTAAGCGGAAATATCATCACCGAAAAGGATTTTTCATGGTCAGCCTCATTTAATATCAGTCGGAATCGAAACAAATTACTGGCCTACCCTGGTATAGAATATACTGCTGATTACTCCAGAATTAGAATAGGGGAATCAATGAGTGCTATGTACTTGCTGCACTATTTGGGTGTAGATCCCCAAACAGGGCGTCGAGCCTTTCAGGACTATAATAATGATGGAAAAATCAGCAACTATGCCCCTGGTACTCCTCCCGGTCTGGGTACAGATGATCGACGTATTGTTGTCGATTTGAGTCCCGAATTTAATGGGGGAGCAGTTACAGATTTAAATTATAAGAATTTAGCAGTCAGCCTGGGCTTTACTTTTGAAAAAAGAATAGTGCAAAGGGCTTATACAGGAGGTTCTCCTGGTGCAGTAGGCAACGTTCCAGTAACGGCTTTCAGTAACTATTGGAAAAGGCCTGGAGACATTGCTATTAATCCAATTCTTACAACTAATCCAGGTGTTTCAGAGAGTCTTTTTGGAAGTTCAGATGGAGGGTATACTGATGGTTCTTATTTGCGCCTGAGCAATATCTCGGCAAGATATTATTTAGCAGAGAAGTTTGCCCAAAAGCTTGGCGCAAAGCAGTTGAGCGTTTCTCTTAATGTGCAAAATATTTTCACACTTACAAAATATGATGGCATTGATCCACAGTTACCCTTTGGAGAATACCCGCAACCTAGAACTTTTAATTTTCGTCTATCAATTACTTTATAGAAATGATTATGGATTCCTTTAAATTAAAAACAGTTTATATTTTTTGCGCCATTACATGCACCCTTAATATGGGATGCAGGAAATTGATAGCAATTGATCCACCCCTAGATACAGTTACAACGGTGGAAGTTTTCAGTACTGATGCCTTGGCTACATCGGCGATGGCAGGTGTTTATACCTTAATGGCCAATGGAAATGGGAATTTTCCGCAACCAACCAGTGGCTTTAGCATGGGCCTTACTACCATTCTAGGGGGACTATCTTCAGATGAGTTATTCCTTTCTTCAGGCAATTCAGGAAACCAAATGTATTTATATAACACTAATCGGATATCGGCATTAAATTCAGGTGCATCCACAACCCTATGGACATCAGCCTATAAAATTATATATGGTTCGAACTCGGTTATCGAAGGCATAGCAGCATCAACTGCTCCGGCATTGCACAATAATGTAAGAACAGAGCTTACTGCCCAGGCTAAATTTGTGAGGGCGTTTTGTTACTTCTACCTTACTAACTTTTTTGGCGATGTACCCATGGTGCTTACGGTTGATTTTAACAAAACCCGAAACCTGCGCCGCATGCCCCAGCAGGAGGTTTATCAGCAAATCATTAAAGATCTGATAGACGCGCAGGCTGCGTTGCCACCAGATTATTCTGCAGGTCAAGGCGAAAGGGTAATCCCTAATAAATGGGCAGCTACGCTATTACTCGCCCGTGCTTACCTATATATCGGCGACTATATAAATGCCGCAGCACAGGCAACAGCCGTTATTAGCCATACTGCGTTGTTTGGTCTGGAGACCGATTTGAATAGGGTATTTTTAATTGACAGTAGAGAAGCAGTATGGCAATTAAAGCAAACCAATGAAAGCAGTGCTGTAAAAAATGCAACAACCGAGGGTTATGGGTTTAACTTACCTTCGCCATATTCCCTAACCAATCAACTGTTGTCCGGATTTGATGCCGAAGACCAGCGTAAACTAGCATGGGTAGGTAGTTCTGTAATCTCAGGTTCAACCCGTAATTACCCTCATAAGTACAAAATTGGCAGTAAAAACGGCGAGGCTTATCAGCCGCCTTTAGAATATTATATGATATTGCGTTTGGCCGAAGCTTATCTGATACGTGCAGAGGCAACAGCCAATGGAGCCTTAGGCGGAATTGCCACAGCCATTTCTGATTTAAATATCATTCGCAATAGGGCCGACCTGGACGATTTAAATGAGGACTTAAGCCAGCAACAGGTCATTGCCGCTGTAGCTAAAGAAAAACAGATAGAGTTTTTTTCCGAATGGGGGCATCGCTGGTTTGATTTAAAGCGCACAGGTAAAGCCGGTGCTGTGCTTTCTGCCATTCCTCTAAAACAACCTTGGCCAGGAAATTACCAGCTTTTATATCCCATACCTGTCGCAGAAATCATAATAGATCCTTTTTTAACACAGAACCCAGACTACTAGCGACACCTAAAGAGGTTATAAACAAAATCAATCGGCATCAGACATGTTCTGTCTGTAAATAATTGATAGATAAATTAATACAAATAAAAAGACAAAAAATGAGACGAATATATTTCAATCTTTTTTCAATTACACTGTTTTTATTGGTCATAAGCTCTTGTAAGAAAGATATAGTCAAACCTGGTACAGGCACAGCGGCCCTTACTATTGTTAATTGTGTAGCAGGCAATAGTAAGTTACTTACCAATTTTAATGGGACAGATTTAAGCGGCGTAAAGTTTTATGGACAGTTAAACTATGTAGACCCTGAATGGTATCTGTTTACCACTAATTACAGTGGCCAGCAAAAGCTGGGCTTATACCTGGCGGCAGATACCAGCCTCAATAGTAACCCCTTGTTTAATTTAAAATTGAACCTGCCGGTTAACACTATGCATACTCTTTTTTTAATGGGTACACCACAGGCTCCAGATACTTTATTTACCAAAAATAAGCTACCATATCATCTCCCTGCAGATTCGACCATGGGGATCCGTTTTGTTAATATTTCGGAAGGAGGTAACCCTGTAAGTGTAAATTTAATTGGGCAGGCTGATCGCTATGCAATAGCAAATCTACCTTATAAAGGAGCTACAGAATTTAAACATTATACCGTGCGGTCAACTGTAGATAGCTATACTTTCGAGTTTCGTGATCGGATTACGGATGAATTATTAGGGAGCTATACGTTTGATGAGGTAAATGCAAGTGGCTCTGTAGAAACGGGTGGCAACAAATGGCGAAATAACAATTTTACACTTGCCCTATTTGGTACACAGGCTAATAAGCAGGTGCTTATGGTAATGGAATACTTTAGATGATAAAACAACAAGCTATGAGTATCATATTCAAAATTGCCAGAAATGAGGTTCGTAACCTTTGCTACTCACCTGTAGCCTGGTTCCTGGCAATTGTATTTTTAGTACAATGCGCTGTTTTTTATGCCGGTCCTTTAATCAGTTTCGCGAATACGCAAGACACGATGATAAAAAACAGTCCGAAATTTATAAATTTCGGATCATCAATTACAGGAGCAATTTTTTTAAGTCCTGAAGGCATTTTTGCAAATGCGCTACAGCATCTTTTTCTGTTTATTCCCCTACTTACCATGGGTATATTGAGCCGGGAAATAAACAATGGCACCGTCAAATTATTGTATTCCTCCCCAATTAGGCTGCGCGATATTGTTTTGGGGAAATACCTCGCCTTAATGATCTATAATTTAGCTTTGGTTGGGATAATCGGCATATTCATGGTGTCATCAGTCTTTCAAATCCAATCTGTAGATTATGCTATATTGTTGTCTGCCACTCTAGGCTTCTACCTGCTTGTCTGTGCCTACTCCGCTATAGGCTTATTTATGTCCAGCCTTAGCACCTATCAAATCATATCCGGAATAGGAACTTTTATGGTCATTTTTTTATTGGGCTATGTAGGTAAAGTATGGCAGAAGTATGATCTTGTACGTGACCTTACCTATTTTCTATCTATCTCCGGTCGAACAGATAAGATGCTTGCCGGACTGATCACCACTAAAGATGTGATCTATTTCTTGATCGTGATTTATATATTTCTAAGCTTTACGCTTTTTAAACTGAAGGGCGGAAGAGAGATAAAACCCTGGCCGATTAAGGCTATAAGATATATTGTGGTAGTTATTTCTGGGGTGCTAATCGGCTATGTAAGCTCGCGTCCGGCATTTATCGGCTATTGGGACATTACCGGCGGTAAAACCAATACGATCCATCCCCGTACCCAGAAAATACTGAAAAGTCTAGATGAAAGTGCTCAATTAGAAATAACGCTGTATACGAATCTATTAGGACCATCCTTTACATATGGACTGCCGGAAGCACGAAATCCGTACTTAACCAATCTGTGGGAACCCTTTTTACGCTTTAAGCCTGATATCCAGTTTAGATATGTTTATTATTATGATAATGACGGTAGTTTAGACAACAAACAGTATTATAAATTTTATCCAGGTAAAACAGAAGCACAGATAGCTGGTATATTGGCACAAATACTGGATCTGGATTCAGCTATGTTTATGCCCTCAACCGAGATCCGTAAAATAATTGACCCTAATGCAGAAAACGGCCGGCTCTTTTTACAAATGACATATAAAGGCCGGAAAATTAACCTTCGTACCTTTGACGACGATACTTTTTGGCCCGATGAAGCACAAATAGATGATGCTTTAAATCGTTTGATGGCAGAAAAAGCACCAAAAATATATTTTCTTTCGGGTAATCTGGAGCGCAGCATCTATAAAACCGGCGAAAGGGAATATTCCACGATTTCTACTGATAAACGCAATCGAACTTCATTAATTAACCGTGCCTTTGATGTAGATACCCTTTCACTAGAAAGCCATAATATTCCTGATGACATAGCGGCGCTGGTCATTGCCGATCCCAAAATTATATTGGGCGATGTTGCCATGCATAAAATCCGGCAATACATTGATCGAGGTGGGAATTTGCTCATCTGTGGCGAGCCCGGTAAACAATATGTTCTTAATCCCCTGCTCAAGCAGCTAGGGATACAATTGATGAATGGCACTTTGGTAGAATTGAGCAAAGATGAGACGCCAGATAAAGTAGTGCCTTATATTACTTCGGACGGAGCTAATCTTGCAGAAGAAAACAGGCTTTTAGCTTTGCAGGATGCAATCCGAAGAAAAGATAGGGATAGTGATACCATTAAAATATTCATGCCCGGTGCAACAGCACTTTCTTATTCTGCAAATAGTGGCTTTGTCATCAGTCCCTTGTTAAAGACAATGCCTCAAAAAGCATGGCTTAAGACAGGTGCCCTGGTACTGGACTCTGTGCCACCGGTATTTAGCCTGGATGAGGGCGACAGTAAAGAGACCTCTTTTGTTACAGGCGTTCAGCTAACCCGGCAGATTAATAATAAACAGCAACGCATCATTGTATGCGGGGATGCAGATTTTACCAGTAATTTAAGATTAGGCTTTAATGCATTTGGAAATGGCTTTTATAGCTGGTTGGCTTATGGTACCTACCCTCAATATCTGCCCCGGCTATTTAGGCCTAAAGATACTTTACTCACTGTTACCGAGCCACAGGCGAATGCTTTTAAAATAGCTACCCTATGGGTGTTGCCTTGTCTGCTGTTAGTTGGGGGGACTTTATTATTAATCAGGCGCAAAAGAAAATAAGATATGATATTTTTACAAACCGACGAACAAACGATAGAAGATCTGGGCATATTTGGCAAGCAGAATTCTGGTGGTATATTTGATATCTATAACTCTGCCCATACCCGCGGCGGCGAAGAAGTGTTGAAAGCGCTGTTCCGCAACCCCTTGTCAGACAGAACTGCAATAAATCAGCGGAGCAGTATAATTTCCCATTTTGCAGCTCAGAAGGCGAGCTTCCCTTTTGACACTACGGCTTTTGATGCTGCTGAGCGGTATCTATTGAACACCAGCGGGCGTGCCAAAGATACCTCCAGCCATGCTACAGTATTAAACGAAAAGGAAATGTATAACGGGGTAACGGCAATAATAGATATTTTATGGCGTATCAAGAAGTTTATAGAAAACCCTGCGGTAATCTCCATAGTGGCCTATGCCGCAGAGCGAGAAGCGATTTCCCGGTTCCTGGCCGATGCAGCATTTGAACCCGCATTGAGAGAGAAACCCCGGGGTAAGCTTCCTTACCCTGCTATAGCTGCCTACGATGTACTTTTCAGAGTGCGCGAACACGAGAAGATAAAAAATCTGTTCGGCCATATTTATACACTGGATATATACCTGTCTGTAGCACAGGTAGCTATTAAACGAAATTTTGTTTTTCCAATAGCTCTGGAAAAAGGTTTAAATACCTTAAACCTGAGCGGGGTGTATCATCCAGAGCTTAAACATCCGGTTGCAAACACTGTTTTTATAGATCCGCAGCACAATGTGATTTTTTTAACAGGAGCAAATATGGCAGGTAAATCTACTTTCCTGCGGGCAGTAAGTACCGCACTTTATGTGGCGCATATGGGTTTCCCGGTAGCGGCCGGCAACATGGAGTTTTCGGTGATGGATGGTGTTTATACCACCATTAACCTGCCTGATAAACTAGGCATAGGCGCCAGCCATTTCTATATGGAAGTACTGCGGGTAAAGAAAATAGCCACAGAACTGGGACAGGGGAAATCGTTGTTTGTTCTGTTTGATGAGCTATTCAGGGGTACCAATGTTAAAGATGCGCATGAGGCAACGGTAGCCGTTACCCATGCTTTTGCACGGAAGAAAACCAGTATGTTCATCATCTCCTCACATATTGTCGAAGCTGCAGAGCAACTAAAACAAAAGGACAATGTAGGGTTTCTTTACCTGCCCACCATTATGAATGGTACCATGCCCGAATATACTTACACTTTAAAAGAAGGGGTAACCGATGATCGCCATGGTATGGTCATCATCCGCAATGAGGGAATCCTGGAGCTGTTAAAAAACGGGATAAAAAGCACGCCGGTAAACAACCTGGAGAACACACCGTTAGATCGAATAAAGAACCCCTGTTAAATTAAATGAATATGAGTTTCAGTATAGACAGACAAACGATTGAAGAATTGAACCTGCCCGGGAAATTCCGGAGCGGTTCAGTGTATAGCCTGTTCAACCATGTAAAAACGCGGGGCGGGGAACAACTGTTAGATAAAATGTTCCTTTCTCCGCTGGAAGATCCAGGAAGCATTAATGAGCGTACCGCCGTTTTCCGATTTTTTCAAAAGGAGCAATTGAGCTTTCCTTTTGATGCCGGGCAGGTAGGCTTAATGCGGGAATATGTAGATACCGGCGCAAAAGAGAGCTTTCTGAAGGTGTTTACCGGGACCATTATAAAAAAGTGGCTTTCAGGATTAGCCCGGGATGAACGGTATAAAAAGAACATTCAGGGTCTGCAGGCCGCAATTATTGTATTAAACAAATGTTATTCATTTTTAGAGACCATGTCAGCGGTACCAGGCACCTGGGCAGAGCGGATAAAAGAAGTAAGGACCTTATTAAGCGACAAGCGTGTAGAGCGTCTGCGCAGCATAGACATCTATAAGAGCCTGCCGTTAAAATCATTGGTTTTTTATAACCATTTAATAAAAAACAAACTGCACCAGGAAATAGAAAATGTGTTACTGTTTATTTACGAGCTTGATGTTAACATTGCGGTAAGTGATGTTGCCCGAAGTAAAGGTTTTGTTTTCGCCAAAGCCTTAGCGTTTGAAAAGAACGTGCTTTCGGTAACAAACCTTTACCACCCCGGTGTAGAAAAAGCAGTAGGAAATTCCCTTCTGCTGGACCAAAACAGTAATGTGCTGTTTTTAACAGGCGCCAATATGGCGGGTAAATCTACGCTGATGAAATCTGTGGGTATAACGATGTACCTGGCACATGTGGGCTTCCCAGTGGCAGCAGCAAGTATGGAATTTTCAGTCCGGCAAGGGCTCTATTCTTCTATCAATGTGGCCGACAACATCAACCTTGGTTACAGCCATTTTTACGCCGAGGTAGTCAGGGTAAAACAGGCTGCAGAAGCTGCTGCCAGTGGCAAAAGACTTTTGCTGATGTTCGATGAACTGTTTAAAGGTACCAATGTAAAAGATGCTTACGATGGGACATTGGCGGTAACCGAAGGATTTTCAGAATACCGGAACTGTCTGTTTATTGTTTCTACACACATTATCGAAGTGGGCGAAGCTCTAAAAGAACGGGACAATATCAGGTTTGGTTATATGCCTACCGTGATGGATGGAGCCAGACCCCGCTATACCTATAAAATGGAAGAAGGCATAACCGAAGACCGGCAGGGGATGATGATCATCAGGAATGAGGGAATTCTGGAGTTAATGGGGTGCTGATATAAAAAAATAAATTATAAAATTAATGAGTAGCATTTTAAGAATAGAAGGACTTTCGCATAAGTACAGTAGCAGCTGGGCTGTTCGCGATATCAATATGGAAATAGCCCAGAACGGTATTACCGGCTTATTGGGCTCAAACGGCGCCGGAAAATCAACCACAATGAACATTATTTGTGGGGTGTTGAACCAAACCGAAGGCAGGGTTCAGGTTCATGGTTTTGACATCAGAACCCAGCCTGAACTGGCCAAAAAGCAGATTGGCTTTTTACCCCAGAATCCACCGCTGTATACCGATCTGACTATCGATGAGTACCTGACTTATTGTGCAGAGCTGCGATTTATTGAAAAAAGCAAAATAAAAAGCGCAGTAGAGGAGGTAAAAGAGCGTTGCGGGATTACCCATTTTAGCAGCCGGCTGATCCATAACTTATCTGGTGGCTATCGGCAGCGAGTAGGCATAGCGCAGGCCATTATACATAAACCCAGACTGGTGGTATTAGACGAGCCGACCAACGGGCTGGATCCTAACCAATTGATAGAGGTAAGGAAGCTGATCAAAGAAATATCTCTTGATTGTGCCGTACTGCTGTCCTCACATATCTTATCAGAGATCCATATCCTTTGCAAAGAGATTGTAATGATTGAAGGAGGTAGAGTTGTATTTGCAGATTCTATGGATGCCTTTGACAATTATGTGCAGCCCAACAGTTTAATTGTAAAGATGGAAAACCCGCCAAGTATCGAAGAATTGTTAAAAATACCAGGCGTTACTAAAGCTGAGGCGCTTACTCATAAAGAAATCCGCCTGTACTTTGATGGGGATGAAGAGATTACTGAAAGAGTGGTGGCCACCAGCTTACAGCATAAATGGCAATTACGCGAGATCAGCCTGGAAAAAAGCATGTTGGATGATATTTTTAAACAACTATCAGGAGCTCAATCTTACTAATCAATCAACATATCATGATCATATTCAAAATTGCTAAGAACGAAGTCCGTAATCTTTGTTATTCACCCGTAGCCTGGTTTTTGGCATTAGTGTTTTTAGTGCAATGTGCTTTTTATTATGCCACACCATTAACGGTGAGTGCCATGGTTCAGGAGGTTTTGTTAAAAAACAGCCCTAAGTTTAAACATTTTCCGTCGCCAATTACACCTGTTGCTTATTTAGAAGCAAATAGCATTTTTGAGAAAGCATTAGAGAATCTATACTTGTTTATCCCATTGCTTACAATGGGTATTTTAAGTCGTGAGATTAATAATGGGACCTTCAAATTATTGTATTCGTCGCCTATCAGGCTGCGCGATATCGTTTTAGGAAAATACCTAGCCTTAATGATCTATAATCTTGCGCTCGTCGGAATATTAAGCATATTTATGGTTTCGGGTATTTTTCACATTAAATCCATTGACTACCCAATTTTGTTATCTGCAACCCTGGGCTTTTATTTGCTTGCTTGTGCCTATTCAGCTATAGGTTTATTCATGTCTAGTCTTAGTACTTATCAGATCATATCTGCTATTGGTACCTTCATGGTTCTCTTTATGTTGGGCCGCATAGGTACTCTTTGGCAGCAATATGATTTTGTGCGCGATCTTACTTATTTTTTATCTATATCTGGGCGGACGGGTAAAATGATGTTAGGATTAATCACCAGTAAAGATGTGATCTATTTTTTTGTTGTAATTTATATGTTTCTTGGTTTTACGCTTTTTAAACTTAAAGGTGGAAGGGAGATAAAGCCATGGTCGGTTAAATTTTTAAGATATATCGGAGTAGTTGTTTCAGGTGTATTAATTGGCTACATCAGTTCGCGCCCCGCAATCACCGGTTATTGGGATCTAACTGTCGGACAAACTAATACCATCCATCCCCGCAGTCAAAAGATACTAGAGAGCTTAGATGATAAGGCCGAGCTGGAAGTAACACTTTATGCCAATTTATTAGGTGCGAGCCTTACAAGGGGACTTCCTGCGGCAAGAAATTCATACTTAACAACCCTTTGGGAACCCTTTCTGCGGTTTAAGCCAGATATTAAATTTAAGTACGTTTATTATTATGATAATGATGGTAGTTTAGACGATAAGCAATATTATAAAGCCTATCCTGGCAAAACAGAAAAACAGATAGCCGGTATAATGGCAAAGTTGTATAAAGTAGATTCGACTATGTTTATGCCCCCCGCAGATATCCGCAAAATGATTGACCCAAACTCTGAAAACGGTCGGCTCCTTTTACAATTAAAGTATAAAGACCAGATAATTAATTTGCGTACCTATGAAGATAGTTATTGCTGGCCAAATGAAACACATATAGATGAAGCTTTAAAGCGTTTGACAGCAGAAAAGAGCCCAAAGATATATATGCTTTCGGGAAATTTGGAACGAAGCATTTATAAAACCGGTGAACGGGAGTATTCAAGAACTTTCGCAGATAAAGGTAATCGCAATGCATTAATTAACCATGGTTTTGATATAGGTACGCTTTCATTAGATCAACAGGATATCCCTGCTGATATCACGGCTCTTGTAATTGCTGATCCTAAAACTGATTTAAGTTCTGCAACACTGACCAAAGTTAAGCAGTATATAGATAAGGGAGGGAATTTGTTGGTTTATGGTGAGCCCCGAAAACAAGGGATACTTAATCCCCTGCTTTCCTATATTGGAGTACAATTTATGAAGGGGATACTGGTAGAATTGAGCAAAAATGAAACGCCGGATAAAGTAAGATCATATATTACGGCAGCCGGGGCCGATCTCGCGGAAGAAGCCCCACTGTTAAAGTGGAAAGAAGCCTTGCAAAAGAAAGACATTGAAAATGATACTTTGAAAATACCTACGCCAGGTGTAGTGGCCCTTTCTTATACTACAGATGGGTCTTTCACCATAAGCCCTTTGTTAAGGACAGTTCCTCATAAAACATGGCTTAAAGCAGGCACTCTGGTATTGGATTCCATACCACCGGCATTTAATCTTAAAGACGGAGATATTAAAGAAACATCGTTTGTTACCGCTGTTCAATTGACCAGGCAGATTAATAATAAGCATCAACGCATTATTATCTGCGGAGATGCAGATTTCACCAGTAATATGAGAAATGGGAAGAACTCCTTTGGGAATGCCTTTTATAGTTGGTTCGCTGATGGAGCATATCCTCAGTACCTGCCGCGAAATATCGAAGTTAAAGACAACCTATTGTTAATTAGCCATAGTACAGCTAAAGTATTTAAAATAATTTACATATGGATATTGCCGGGACTCTTGTTGTTGATGGGTACTTTGTTATTAATCAGACGTAAAAGAAAATAATGTAATATAATTATATTTGTTTTATCGCAACCTCAAGATGGTAGATACTGCAGGTGGTGGTATAAAAAAGATCTTTAATTATCAGCGACAGCGTTTGTTTCCATTACCGGATTATGATCTTTCAGGTGGTAAAGTTAAGGTGACTATTACTGGGAAAGTACTTGACATGGAATTTGCTAATATACTTGCGCAGCATAAAGAGTTAACACTAGGAGAGATAATTGCCATTGATAAAGTCCAGAAGGGAAGGCTGCTATCCAATAATGAAGAAAAGCATCTGAGAACCAAAAAATTAATAGAAGGTAGAAAACCAAATTACTATCTTTCATTGAAGGTTGCAAGTCAAACGGGACAAAAAGCGGGATATACGAAGAATAGGGCTTTTGATAAGGCTTATTATTTAGATCTGATCATTCAGTTCATCAAACATCATAACCAGGTACAACGAAAGGATATAGATGAATTATTGTCTAATAAACTTCCTGGGTGGATGAATGAGCAAGAAAAAAGTTTAAGGTTAATAACCTATTGTCAGAAATGAGAAAAAAGGAGATGATCAAAAATGAGGAGCATTACCAAGATAATATTTAATAGATTGCTCTAATAAATGACGGTTATTTAATCGCGATCAATTAGAGGGTTATTAGACGAAATGGATAAAATAGGGGTTTTGGCTGTGATTAACACATTTTTTAATTAGAGTTTATTAGAGCATTAGTAACCGCACATATTATCTTCTATCCATGATGATCTATCTGTTGCAGGTCATAAATCCGAACCATAGATTTAAAGATAATTTTTTTGATTTGTTCATCAAATATCCCAACATAGACCCGGCAGCAATGGGTTTTACGTCAACTTGGATGGATGAGCAACTTTCGTAATAATGGTTGTATGGCAGAGAAAAGACGAGATCTTTAGGCTTTAAATGCTTTTCTCCCTATTCCTCAGATTTGCTTGATATAGAAGTCATATCCGCCATTATTGCTGAACGATTTCCGAGCATTGATCTGGGAAAGCAAGTGTGGTGCATTTGATCGTTCTGTTTACGTACCTAGAATGTTTCCTGACGTTCGGGAGTTTTTACCGGCATATATGTTTGTCTTTAAACTATTGAAGAAGAAAAAGCTCAATTTTAAGCATATGACTGTCTCTGCAAGGTCATTTCCAAATCTTAAGGAGATGCTTAAGAAATATTCAACAGAATTGGAGATTGAAAGAATGTTAGGACGTAGACCAAGTTCATTTGCTGACGATGTTATTGAAAGGTTGCTTTCTAATCGGAAAGAATCTAAGAAACAAATTGAGATTAAAAAGCTGCTGAGCTTGCCTGTTATTATGGAAGCATATTTTAACGTTTATGGAGATTTGCCTTCTGAAGCTATTTTTCCACGTTTTAAATAAGAAAATTATTGGAATTAATAGGCTGGAAACCATACGTACTTCCTATTCATGGTTTTGAAAGGAGATCGAAAATGGCTTGATAGAGGTTGTGATATGGCTGGGCTCTTTCATTCATAAGTAATAGGTCTGTTTTGCTCTATTTTGGATATTCCAGTCTATTTAATTAAATTACAGTACTCGTTCTCTTGGCAGAGTGTAGGCAAGTCCTGACTATCGGGATTATTTGTAGAACCGATTGTTTAGACTGAACATGGCAAAAACAGGTAAGAAAAAGGCAGCTTTTGCTCAAAAGGAGCTAACCCGAAGAAGGGTATTTAACCACCGGTTACGTAGTATCTGCGAAAAGATGGTTGGCAAAGGATATTTTGAACTCCTGCCTGAAAGTAGCCGGCGACTGTTGTACGTGCACCGTTATCCTGACATCAAGATCGTATTAAACGGGAAGCGAGTCATGACCGAAGAAGAGCTGGCTGGCTATAAACAGATGCTAGCCAGTCTGCTGAGCGAACACTATATCGATCTTCCTTCTGGTGAACAGATAACTTATGCACGTTTTATGACCGATGTCATGGTTCTTCTGCATTACATTCAATTCCGAATCGCGAACCGATTCAAGCGTTTTTCCAAACTTCGGGAAGCCTTTTCTCCTTATTTTACGGACACTGAATGGTTCGAAAAACAGAAAACCAATATCCTTATTGTGATGGGAATGAATGACCTACAGTTGTACGATTTCTATAGAGGAACAGTAAGGTTACGCTTCGACAGGATGGCAATCGAACAATTAGGAGGTACCAATGAGATCCGTGTTTATCGTCTGAAGCACAGCACACAGTTGCAGGATATAGACGGAAAGAAGCGTGTGGTTGTGAGGATGGGAGTACCTTCTGCAAAGAAAGTGGACGAACTGGACTGGCTGATGATAAAACCCAGCCAATTAGGAATACTCGACATGGAGGATGAAATCGCCCTTCCCCTATATTCCCAACAGCATGCGCTGGAACGTTTTGAAGAACGAACATTGTTTACAAAGGGATATATACAGGCCTATCTGGGTCATCTATTTACCAAAGGTAATCCTAAAGCTATCGTCCGAAAGAGCCATATTCTGCTTGAATGTAACCTTGGCATCCATAAAGTCGGCTACTTTGTTATTTCCCTGCATGAAGACAAATGGCTGGTGCGGACTTTTCTGTTCCTGACCAATGAAGGGACACCCGAAGGTAACAGACTGAAAAAGCTTACCCAATTAGAAGTTCTGGACAAAAAATATTTGATGCTGGATCGGATGGATGCATTTCTGATCTATGATATTTCCGGCAATGAAAGACTCAGGGCACTTTTTGTAAAAGCCGGATGTGGCTCGCTATTGGATTATGCGGATGAACTGAACAGAAATGGTGACAATCTAAAGAGTCCCGAGTTTATCTATCACTACCTTTCTAAACTGGGTACGTAGCCATCGTCAGGTCAGTCCGCTTTTATACTGGCGGAAAATCTCCTTGCAAACTTTATTTGGTACGACCTTTTAAAATTTGCTCAAACGCAATTTTATTTTGTATCTCACCCATTTTACTGCGTTTAATCACAAAGAAATTTTAAGGGAATTTTAGAATCACACATTCGCTATTTTGCGTGGTAGTTGATCAATAAAGGTCAGTGAACACTAATGGATAACTAATTATGAAAGGTATGATATCCAATTTTGAAGAATACAAAAGACGAATTGAAGAAATTAAAAATGGTAGTTTTAATGGGAATATGGTGCCTATAAGCCGTTCCTATAGAAAGTTAATTGAGGAAGCCGATCAAGCTGCGTTGGGAAACCGTAAGGAAGCTATTGAATATCTTAATAAAGGAGTTGCTATATTAAAAGATATGATTTCTAATATTGCTGAGGATAGAATTGGAACCAGCAGAGAGAATGCGCGTGGCTTTCATTTGGAGCTTGTGGAAGTAGAAATCGTGAAAATGAATGAACATTTTTCGGACCTTTTAACAAAACGAGAAAATAACTAAGACAATTATGATTTTAAAACGAAGTGACGGCAGTCTATATGATATTCGGAAGATAGAATTTACAAAACCAAAGCGATTACCTCGCAAACGGAAAAAGCGTCTGAAGAGGATTCTAGACCGTGATAAAAGATTATTAGAAGAATGGGGAGTTGAATACTAAGAGGTAGTTTTTACATTGTTAAGAGAGCTGTTTCAATGGAATGGCTCTCTTGCTGGAATGTTGATGAGAAAATTTGATGAATTATCACCTTTACAAAATTACAGCTCATCTTTTGGCCTCTAATTAAAGTCCTATCTTCAATGTAAATGTTATTTAAATTATCGTTGGTCAATATTCAAGTCAGCTAAAGAGTAAAGGAAAATGGAATTGGATTTAGCTTACTGTTTTTTTAAATAGACATTGGTGTTTTTCTTGGTTTCATGTTTTCTAATTTCAATTGAATCTGGCATTCCTTTTAAAACATTCGATATTGATGTCCCTAGATAGATCCAGCCAAATTCTTCAAAAAATGTTTTGATTTGTCCAATCTCTTTAGGTGTTTTTAGAAATGTGCTTGGCAATAATTTGGCGGATACTGCGTATCCAATTTCTGGAGTTTGTGATAGCAGATTAAATGTAACTAGATCATTTTTATAAAGTTCTAGAAGTTTTTCCCTTAAATCATAAGGAACAACTAGATTTTGTGTTGATAATTCCTTTAGAGTATAAGTCGTAAATGAAAGAATACTATCCAGTAGGTTTAGATTATATCCTTTCTTACCGGATTCAATATTAACAATACTTGCTTTTGAAATCCCAGTCAATATAGAGAAATTGAGTAAGGAAAGATTTAAACTTTTTCTAATAGACTTAACATTTCTACCAATTATGTTTCTTATAAGATCGCTCATAAGATCAAATGGAATGATTTATATCATTTGTATTTGACTACACATTTGTTTAATTACAATTGATTTTTTATATTTACATATGAAAATCAATAATGATAAAAACTAAAATATAGACTTCTGTTTATGAAGTTTAATTAAAGAGTCTTGCGGCTACATTTCTCAGGCCGTAACGCAAGACGGTAGATAACTCCCATTTCCTATTTGATATGTGCTATATTTGCGCATTGAAAAATAGATTTGGGGTTTGCCGTTATCCCGCGTTACGTAAGGCCTGAGAACTGACAAGTAGACGCGGGTGGCAACCCCAAATTTACTTACCCGCCCAAGACTCATATTTTAAAATTGCAACTAACAATTATTAATATGAAACCTAAACAAACTTCTCACTGTGACATTCTTTCACTGGTAATCATTCCGCCACACTAGCTACAGCATCCTCAATTTGAACATTTTCTGAGCTCATAAATCATCCATTAATTCAATCACCTGTAAGCCAGGGACGGGAATATTACCCATAACTGGCTTTTAGGGTTTAACCACTAACCAAATATGTTTAAAACGATACCAATAATCGTAATGGCCACGCTTTGCCTAAATTTAAGTAGCAATGCCCAGGAGCCTCTAAAACCACCAGCCTTAAAAAATCAAGGAGTGATAGGGAAAATAATATCAGCTTTCACTGGAGAATCTCTTCCAGGTGCAGTTATAAAAGTAAATGCACAAAACTATACTACGGTAAGCAGTGATAAGGGAGAGTTTATCCTAACGCTGAGCAACGGAACCTATAATCTATCCATATCCCACCTTGGTTATAAAAACAAAAGCATCAGTATTCAAGTTCCATTTAAAGAGTCACTAGTTATTGCACTGGATAACGATGATAAAAACTTACAGGAAGTAGAAATCAATGCCGGCTACTACACCGTAAAAGATAAAGAACGCACAGGTGCCATATCAAGGGTAACCGCCGAAACTATCGGTAAGCAACCGGTATCCAATCCACTCGCGGCCTTAATTGGCCGCATGCCCGGGGTAAACATAGAACAGCAGTCTGGCATAAACGGTGGTGGCTTCAAAGTCGAGATCAGAGGTCAAAATAGCCTGAGAACAACCAGTGCAGATAATGGGAACAGACCTTTATATATTATTGATGGGGTACCCTATCCGTCCAGCCCAATCACAAACAGCAACCTCAGCGTAGAAGGGCTCAGTGCATTTTCTAGCCCTTTGAATTACATTAATCCGGCAGACATTGAAAGCATAGAAGTTTTAAAGGATGCAGATGCAACAGCTATATATGGTTCCCGAGGTGCAAATGGTGTAATTCTGATCAGCACAAAAAAGGCAAAATCAGGTCAGCATACTATAGACATGAATGTTTACCATGGGGTTTCCGAAATCAGCAGAAGGGTTGAGCTATTAAACACCCAGCAATACCTGGAAATGCGGAGAGAGGCATTTAAAAATGACAATACCAGCCCCGGACCAACCGACTACGACGTCAACGGAACCTGGGACCAAAACCGTTATACTGATTGGCAGGAGGTACTGATTGGTGGTAAAGCAAAAAACACCAGTCTCCAGGCTGCAATAAACGGAGGAAATGAGTTGACACAATTTACCTTTAGAGGGAATTACAGCCGGAACACTACCGTTACGCCCGGTAATTTTGTAGACCATAAAGGTGCCGGAGCATTATCGGTTAACCATACCTCGGCTAACCATAAGTTTAAAGCCAGCTTTTCGGCCAGCTATAGCATAGACAGGAACAAACTAGGGCTGTTTGATGTTTCTAAATACATTAGTCTGCCACCCAATGCGCCACCTTTATATGATGAAAAAGGAAAGCTAAACTGGGGATTGAACAGCAGCGGCTCCCCAACCTGGACCAATCCTATAGCCAGTATTTACCAGCCTTACAACAGTAAGGCAAATGGTTTCATTACCAGTGCCCTGCTTGATTACGAACTGGTTAAAGGGCTTTTCCTTAAAAGCAGTTTTGGGTATACAAACATTGGCTTAAACGAGAACCTGATTACCCCGATCAGCAGTCAGGCTCCTTCACCATCGGCAGTAACAGGCACCAATCTTTCTGCATTTAACAACATAGAAACCTGGATTATAGAGCCTCTGCTCAACTATAAAAGAAAGATTGGTCCAGGAACAATTGACCTGGTGCTTGGCGCCACCTTTCAAAAAGATGACCAAAGATCAGAGCGCATCTCTGCATCGGGTTATTTAAGTGATCTCTATCTGGATAATGTTTCGGTTGCCCCATCCAGATTGGGAAGTGCTTCATCCTCACAATATAGATACAATGCCATATTTGGCAGGGTCAATTATAACCTGAACAGCCGGTATATTGTTAACCTGACAGGAAGAAGAGATGGATCAAGCAGGTTTGGGCCGGATCAACAGTTCGGAAATTTTGGCGCAATTGGTCTTGCCTGGATCTTTAGCAATGAAAGCTGGCTGGCCGAAAAACTGCCTATGCTCTCTTATGGAAAGTTAAGGGGAAGTTATGGCATTACCGGGAATGATCAGATTCCAAATTATGGTTACCTGGAAACCTACAAAGCCACCACGCAGCCTTATCAGGGAGAGAATGGTTTAATCCCTTCAAGAATAGCCAATCCAGATTTTTCGTGGGAAACAAGCCGCAAAGCAGAATTGGCCTTGGACTTGGGCTTTATAAATGACAAGATATTGCTTGCACTGAGTCATTACGGCAACCGTTCGTCTAACCAGCTGGTTGGTTATACCCTGCCGGATATTACAGGTTTTCCGAGTATCCAGTATAATTTACCGGCAACCATACAAAATACCGGTTGGGAGTTTGAATTGAATACGACCAATATTAAAACCACTACGTTTTCATGGAAAAGCTCGCTCAACTTCAGCGTCCCGAAAAACAAGCTTGTATCTTATCCTAACATAGAAGGTTCTTCCTATGTTTATATGTATACGGTAGGCGCCTCCATGTTTAGGCCAAAAGCCTACCACTATCTGGGTGTCGATGCACAGACGGGTGTTTACATGTTTGAAGATGTAGATGGCAATGGCAACGATACAGACGAAACCGACCGTAAGCTTGCATCCAGATCTCTTACCAGCCATTGGTATGGTGGATTCCAGAATTCTATTACTTTTAAAGGACTACAACTGGACTTTTTTTTCCAGTTTGTGAATAAAACCAGCAGGTATTCATCCACATTCCCTACTCCTGGAGCGCTCTACAATCAGCCAATAGAAGTAATGGACAGGTGGCAGAAACCGGGAGATATAGCCAACTACCAGATGTTTACCCAGGACTTTGGCCTGGCAGGAAATAAGGATTATTATTTAGTAAGTTCTGACCGATTCAGAAACTCCTCGTTTGTCCGATTAAAGAATTTATCACTTTCCTGGAACGCCCCTTCTCAATGGATACACCAAGCAAAGATTAAAAGCCTAAGGCTTTATCTGCAAGGACAAAACCTAATTACCCTAACCAAATATCCGGGCGATCCGGAAGTGGGCGCAAGTGGAGCGCTCCCAAGTCTTAGGACCGTTACTTTAGGAATGCAAATCAGCTTTTAACAGTTCAGCACTTATAAAAATAACATTTAAAATGAAAAATACATTCATAAAAACAGTTCTGATTAGTGGTATGTGTTTAGTTATGGCATGCAAGGGATTCCTTGAAATAGATGCACCTAAAGACCAGATCATCGCAAGCAAAATTTACACCAATGATGAAACTGCGACGGCAGTTATCAGGGGTATTTACGCACAGCTCATATCCAATTCCATGTTTGCAAGTGGAAATCAGCTGAGCATTACCTTCCTGGCAGGGAGGTCTGCTGATGATTTTGTCAATTACAGTGGAAATGCAAGCTACAAACAGTTTTACGATAACAATATCTTACCCGACAATGCTTCTTTACGGAGTTCTCTTTGGCAGAGTCCGTATCAGATCATTTATGCCGCCAACGCAGTTTTAGAGAACCTGATACTTTCAGATCAGGTATCTCAACCTGTTAAACAGCAACTTTTGGGAGAAGCAAAATTTATAAGGGCATTCTGTCATTTCTATTTAACAAATCTGTTTGGAGACGTTCCACTGGTTTTAACCACAGATTACAAAGCTAATATTTTGGCGTTCGCTAGTACAAAAGCACGGCTATACGAGCAGATGATCAGGGATCTTACAGAAGCTAAAAATCAACTGTCTGATGGTTACCCTTCAACTGAACGGGTAAGGGTTAACAAATGGGCCGCTGTTGCATTGCTGTCCAGAGTTTATTTATACCATAAGGACTGGGCTAAAGCAGAAAGCGAAGCATCAGAAATTATTGGCAGGACAAACCAGTATGAACTGCTTGGCGATCTGAACCAGGTTTTTCTAAAAAACAGTAAAGAGGCTATTTTACAGTTCGTCGTTCCTGCGGGACTTGGCAGTAATACCTTTGAAGGGAAAAGGTTTATCCTGAATGCCGCACCAAACGTAAGTACTGAGGTGGTTTTAAGTGACCAACTCTTGTCTGCATTTGGACCAGGAGACGAGCGACAGTTGAAATGGGTAGGCACATTTACCATTGGAGCCAACTCGTGGAAATATCCTTTTAAATACAAAGTGAAATCTTCCGCAAATAGTGAAGAATATTCCATGGTATTGAGGTTGGCAGAACAATACCTGATCAGGGCTGAGGCCAGGATTAATCAGGAAAAGATAGATCTGGGTATCGAAGATCTGAATGCATTAAGACGAAGAGCTAGAGCATTGCCCACCATCGCTGTTTCTAGCCCCCTTCCTGATCTGCCCGCTGATATGGATAAGGCAACCGCCCTGCTTGCGGTAGAGGATGAAAGAAGAGTTGAATTTTTTTCGGAATGGGGACACCGGTGGTTAGACCTGAAAAGAACCAACAGGGCAAATACAATCCTTGCTCCACTTAAGGGCAGCAAGTGGCAAAATACGGATGTCTTGTATCCTATTCCTGTAACGGAACTCCTGAATAATAAAAATTTAGTACAGAACCTTGGTTATCATTAAAAGCATTATGAAAATAAAAATAGTACTTCTTTTTATGCTTGTACCTTTTTTTACAGAGCATACAGCAGCGCAGGTTAGTACACCAATTTTAGAAAAGGCTAAGATTGGAGTACCCGCCCCAAACTATGTACTAACCGGCGTAATTAATTCTGAGCAACAACATTTAAGGCTGAGCGACTTTAAAGGCAAATTGCTGATCCTGGATTTTTGGTCTTTCGGATGTGCTTCCTGCGTTGGCTCCTGGCCCAAACTGATGGAACTGCAGCAAATGTTTAAGGGTAGTATCCAGATCATTACCGTAAATCCTTATCAAACCAAAGCGCAGGTACAGGCATTTATAAAAAATAATGATCGCATATCCGGGCAGAAGATGACTTTACCGATGGCCTGTGGAGATAAGCAATTATTACAGATCTTTCCTCATGCTTCAGTCCCCCATCTGGTTTTTATAGATCGGGAGGGTATAGTAAAACACATTACTTCAGGTGATTTTCTCAGCAAAGAATTTATAAGGAGTATTTTAGATCGAAAATCTATAAATGTCCCCGAGAAAACTGATCAACTGATCTCCTTGAAATTCAACAGACCTCTTTTTGTAAACGGGAATGTAGTTGGACAGGATACCGGAAACAATTTAGTTTTAAGCTCCGTTATTACACCGTATAATTCCAATATCATGACTATATATAGTTTCACAAAGGCTAATAATAAGGCTTATGGATGGATTGCAAACTATTCTGTAAAATCGGCTCTTCGGCTTTTATACGGTAGATTTATTAATGAATTTAATCATATTATGCCTGTGCCAACTGCACGGATTATTTTTAAAAACAAGGATTCTTCTAGTTTAGTGTCCGTTTTAAACAACATTCCACGTTATGACAATAAGTATTGTTATCAGGCTACCTCAAGCCGGGACATCCCGATTCAAAAAATCAGAGATAAAATGATTGTGGATATAGAAACCAGCTTTGGAATAAAAGCACGCTGGGAAAAACAGCAGATGAAATGTCTGGTGCTTGCTAAAGGAAGAGGTCCTTTAAATGAATATAAGCAAGGGGAAAAGGAAGTCTTTATTGGGGCTAACAACATGCAGTTCAATAATATTTCCACAACTGAATTAATAGATGGTCTGCTTAATAGCCCCGGCTCTTATAACATTACTTACCCCATAATTGATGAAACCGGTTATACCGGAAAACTGGGACTGGCTAAATTTGAGCATCGGGGGAAAATCATCGATTACAGCGTTTTTGCTGAAGAGCTCAGAAAACATGGTTTAGAACTCTCGCTACAGAAAAGAGAGACAGATGTAATTGTGATTAGAAAAGACAATTAAAATAGAGGGCAGGAACTTAAACATTTCTGCCCCTTATTTTACATCAGGAAGTTGGAATGTATACCTGCTGAGTTGTTTGCCAGCCAGGGTGTAGACGTTATTACCAATAACCTTAATCTGGCTTATGGCAGCTTTACTTTGTTTAGGCAGGTAAAAGGAATACATATATGCAGACCTTTTCAGGTCATAAACATCAATGGCTACAGAATGCTCAAACATAACCTGATCTTCATTTCTGCCCATTAATTCTGACTGGACAAATAGTTTATCATCCCATGATGAACTGCCGGAATTAACCATCAATGCGGGGGATGTGATTACACTTGAACCTGCTGATTTAATAGTTGACACTTTAAAATCAGCCCTGTTTATTGGATCAATGGTTTTTATTTTTCGAACCAAAGACAGATTAGTGTCTATAACCAAGATTTCGTTACGGTACAAATAGGTATAAGTTAACAGATGAAGCTGTTTGTTGTATTCTATATTCCCTGCGGTACAAAACAATCCGTCTACCTGCTTTTCGAAGATAACATCATTCTCGATTCTTTTTATTGTCGTGCTTTCCTTGCGGAGTGCATTCTCATTTGTTCTGCTACTGACATATTTATAGATAATAGAATGCAGGTTTATGGGAATTCCCTGATTAAAATAGGGCGCAAAAACTGCAGACCTCCCCGCTTTCCACTTGTCAGTTTTGCCAGATAAGATCAACCGGTCGGTTCCATTGAGGATATAAAAATCAGTAGTGTCTATATAATATTTGTAACTGCCATTCTTATTGTAATCGGCCGGGTTTATATGAACATAGACAAATTGGGTATCGGTTAATTGAAGATTAGTTTTTAGCAAATGTGCTAAGGCTACATAGTTTCCTAAATAGAGCTTATTGCCCGATGATCCTGCAATATAATAGGAGTCGTACTTGAGGTTTAACGAGAATATACTGCTTAACGGAGTTATAAACCTGCGTTCAAAATCGTAAGATTTTTTTGTTAAATGGAGATTATACCAGCCGAATAACACAATTATGGGAACTATGGCTAACAGGGATACTAGGGCAAGGGCTAAGAATGTTCTTTTCATGACTGAGAGGATGTAAAGCTATACCTGCAGTAATTAAACTACAGGTATAGCTGATGAAGGAAACGGCTTATGGTATTCTATAAAGTGTAACCGTACACTTGCCTGTTTCCGGATCATTGGCATACCACGTGCCTATGTTAGGGCCTGTGGTAAAGGTGCATGGAATGGTAGTATCCGATAATGTACAGGGCACATTTCGGGTACAATCTTCCAACGAGTTCAGCGGTCCGCCAATAGGAACCAACCTGCTCGTAGTTGCATTTTTTGCAACCGCATGACCTACAGCAACTGTTGCCAGTAAGCCAAAAAAGAAAAATACTTTTCTCATAGCATTTATATTTGGTATTGCCTACTCTTCACAGTTTTTCGGCTTCCACTGATTGATTGCCTTAAGCAACCAAATATCTTCTATATGGCAATCAGCTGCCTTTTCTGTTTATTTATCCGTGTTTGCAAAAGAATCACCACTATTCCAACACCTACAAATGCAATGTTTACAATGAGGTGTTCTCCCCATTTCATCCCTTCGAAAATACCACCGCAGCTGCAGGGAATCCTTTCCGTGAAATTCATGATCACAATAATATAAGTGGTAAACATCACCATTAAACCATGGGAGGCATAAAGTGCAATTAGCCTGGTAAAAGGGAATACCAGTAAAAATGAGATAAGGATTTCAACTGATGGAATAAACCAGGCCACATACCTGGATATAGGGGTTAATAGCGGCGATTGTCCCAGCTGCACGTTAAACTTTTGAAAATCTATGAGTTTATCTGTAGCGGTATGGATAAACAATAAAAAAAACAGACCAGAGATGATGGTTACAATCACCTGCTGATTTATGATTCCCCTAAAATTGAAGGAGCTAAATCTGTTGTTAACATGCCTGTCGTCCATAATATTTTATTTCTTTTAATTGTTCACCATCTCCTGCAATGGCGTTTCCCTTCGTTCTCTGTCAATTAACCCAAAGATATATGAGGAAAAAAAAAGCGTGTTGACTTGGGTCAAGTGATTCGCTTAACCTGGGTCAAGTAAAACACTTGACCTAAGTCAAGTGGCCTAGGTTGGCGGTAGTGTAAAGGCTGTTTTGTGAGGAAAAAAATATTTGAAAAAAAGTAAATTATTTTGATAACCTTCTAATCATTCTACTTAGAGACGTATTTCTAATACCTAAATGGCCGGCAATATCTTTTCTTGCTGACTGCTGTTCTACTTCTGGACGTCCATGTTTCAATTTCGAATATCGATGCTCAGGACTACGGGTTTTAAGCCTCCTTTTCCATAGTTTAAAATCCTGGATTTGTTCTTTAATCAGATCATTTATACAGATACCTATTTCGCTATATTTTGACTCAATTGCTGATAAACCTGCCTTGTCTAAAATATAAACAACACTACCTGCACTAACCTCAATGCTAAATCTTGCAACACAGTTTTTTTTCATACTTCTTCCTTCAGCCAAAATGCAGGGACTTAACATCAGGAATGGATTGAGTTCTTGTTTATATGATTTACTGTAGTAGTAGAAACGACAGTTACCCTTTAATAAAAAGTAAATGCTTACAGCAACATTACCATCTTTAATTAGATCCCGTTTTCCTTCGCGATAATCTGGTCTTGTCAAATCGAAAATGTATTGATACATTTCTTCCTTCATTTGTGCCGTGGTGGCTGCTGGCAAACGAAGCGTTTCGTCTAATATTTGCTTAAAGAGCGATTTTATCATTGCTAACGCATGTTTTCCATGTGTCTTTCCATTCTCCACTCTTAACCAGCTCATCCCTTTTCTGAATAGTTTTACTAATTGCTTCTTTTTCATCTGCAGCCAGACATTGAAAAATTAATATGCCTCCATCTTCGCCGTATGCCGAATGAAAAAAGATATGGTAAGATTCCTTTAATGCTTCTTCAACCATGTCAATCGTACTGCAGATTAATATTTCCTTTGGTATAATGGAAATCTTATCAAGCAGTATGCAATATGGGTCTGTAGTTTTTTCCGTATAATATTTAGGATTAAGATCCAACGAAACAATCTCTACGTCAAACATTTTGGTTTTAAAGCGATTTAAAAAAGTCTCTGCTTTTTCAAGTGTGTCAAACATGCCATATAACTCGTCCAGCGAATGGTTGCTAGTGGGTTTTACCAGGTAAACTTTACTTTGGGTTTTCATTTCCAAAACTGCTAATGGTGAGAAATCTGTTAATTGTAGATCGCGTTAGCCGCTTCGTTGCACCCTCATAAATCAGCTTCTCCCGGCTAAGCGCTTCCAGGAAAAACATTTTTATGAGTGGTGCTAGAAGCATGCAAATCAAATCTCAACACATTTTCTTTCTTTTGGAATGGACAATCACGTCAATATGTAAATGTATTTTATGCCTCAATTGAAACGATTGTCCATGTCATACCGTCTGAATTTTTTAGTGATTTCGCTTTACATCACTGGGCGCTAGACTAAAATGATTTTTAAATAGCCGACTAAAATGCAATGGATCGGGATAGCCTATGTTAGCTGCTATGTCTTTAATAGCGATCTGGCTGGTTGTAATTTGTAGCATAGCTTCATCCATCCTCAGCTTTATAACATATTGGCGTAGGGTCATTTTAATGGTTTTTTTGAGTAGCCGATCTAAGGTAGATATCGATATGTTAAACATGCTTGCCATTGTAAGCTGGTTTTCAACTATTTTCTCTGTATAATGTTGATGAATAAAAGAAATGATTTCTGCTTTTTTCTTTTTATTTAAAGCATTGGTGGTATATCTCTCATTTATCAGAGCTTGCTCGTATTTAGCAAGGCAGTTTGTACTGATGCTCTCTATAGCGGTAAATTGTGACAATGTACCTGAGTTGATGTGCTTGAAATATTTTTTAAACAGATTGAAAATGCTTGTGGTAATCTTGCAATGAGGCAAGAGAATGTAAGGGATATCCCCAGATTGATGGGCATCTGTCATCCCTTTGAATTGTGGAATTTCTTTACATCTATCTATAAAATAATCGGGGTTAAAATTTAAAATGATCATTTTGTGTTTGGGGGACTTAAATTCCCAGGTGTAGTGCCCGGCACTAAGAAAGCACAAAGTGCAGCTGTTTCCTTTGCTTTCTGAAATCAAATCGCCAAACTCATTGTGAAGAGTAGATTCTCCGTTTAACATAATAAACATCAAGAAGGATGATTGCTCGATGATCATGTCAAAACTCGTTTTTTCTGGTAAATCAAGTTCAAAAAAGCCTAAAAGCACAAGGTAATGACTGATCGATTGAAGCTGGATTCTGGAATCACTCCCCAGAAGTAATTGTGTCGCAGCTCCATTTAAAGAGATGTTTTTAAGATGGGAATGCTGACCAGAATCACTAACTCTGATCAGCATGGCATTAAGGTAGAATGTAATATGAGAATGCATAGTCGAAGAGCGTTTAGATGAAAAGCAAAGTTCCATACTATATCGATCTTAAAAAATGCAGTTTAGGGACAAAATTTTAGAGATTAAAGCAATAATCGGTTACTATTTTACAAAAACGAGTTTCTTAACCAGGATTATACATAAACGCGTCCTTAGCTGGATACCCATGATACTCATTAAATCTCCTGCTGAAATAGTACTCAGTTTTAAATCCGACCTCTTTGTATACCTCTTTTACCATTTTCTGCTCTTTTACCAGAAGATCACGAGCTTTTGTCATTCTTAGATCTGTTAAATATTTATATGCAGTTGTACCCAATACTTTCTTGAAATACTCGGTCAGGGTTTTCTTGGTGGTGTTAAATTTAGTTCCCAAAATCGTGAGGTTCTCAAATTCCGGATTGCCGTAATTTTCATTTATATAAGTTCTTATTTCAAGTACTACTTGCATATAATGAGGCTGGGAGGAGTATTTGGATTTTGCTGAGTAAATGTCAATTTCTCCTGATTTTAACAGGCTTATCTTTAGTTGAGTATAATTTTCTGCGCTGATTCGTAAAAATGAAGCACAATATTTATCGGCCAGTTCAGCAACATCGTATTGGTTGAAAAAGAAGATTATCCTTTCACGTGGAGCTAATAAAAACATTTCAGACTTTACATCATTTATCCTTATGGCATTGCTCATTAACAATCCTTTGAACTTTACCCTTTCTGAATACGGCTCTAGTTTAAGATATTGTTCTCGTGTCAATTCATGAACTTCTACCTGACCAATGGCTATATATTTATAAGCCACAAGTTTGTTATAGAAAAAACTTGGCAGATCGGTAACAAATGCACCGGGAGAATAGATGTCCATAATGGTTTGCATGCCGCTGATGTCTTGACTAACTTCTACGATAAAGCCAGAGCGGAGGTGCCAGATCGACTTAGCTTGTTTACCTGGTCTTAAAAATATCGAGGAATTGTTCCTGATTTTTTTGGCTAGTTTATCTGCTAAATTAACTTCAAATTCTTTGGAAAAGGAATCTGTGCTATTGAAATCACTCAATAGATTTTCATCTTGAATCATACGCTGAGATTTGTGGATAGTAGATTAATTGTTTTTGTTTAAAGCTTTGAGAACTTCGCTTTCTTCCAGGCCTTTATGCTCACTAAATTCTTTTATAGTGATTAAATGCCGTTTTTTCTTGTTTAGTTCCTCACGGATCGCTTTAAATATCCGCTGTGCTTGTCGCACACTGATTTCCAGAAGCCCGGCGGCTTCTTTAGGGTAAATACATAATCGTTGCATGTTAGGGTCTGATTAAAACCGCAACAAGTTAAGTGACGCTTAGCGTATGGATCAGATGATCCGTACGGAACCCAACTGGTAGTTGGTTGTTGGTTAATATATTGGTTGAGTATGATGATTATTTATTATGTAAATAATTTTGTACTGTATAAATTATTGTCAAATAATGGAATATTTTATTTCTCAAATTAAGTGAAAATATTAATCAATTACATAACTATTTAACATTTTATAGGTGGGTCCTATGTAACAAAGTTATTATCAAGACAATTACGACATAAAACGTCAGATCGGGACATCCTGCGACAAGCCATTTTTTATTCACTCTACTTTTGGGTTATGGATCAAAAACATAACATAAGAAAAACTCTCTTCAACATTTTTTTAGATGAATGTCAGGCTTACAGGATGGCGGTATTCAGCTTAATAACAAAGTCGAATTTAAGAGGGACCTCCTTGCTCTCTCGTTCTGCTTTGTTCGGGAAAATCCAACTCATATTAATCCCTTACAGGAGTAGTATAAAAATAGTTTAGGAAGGCACTATTCGGCTCTTGACGCATCCCAAAAAAATCTAATAAAAATTTTAAATCAATTAAATCATATCAATTATGGCAAGAATAAGAAGTGGGATATTAGGCCCTATACACGGTAAGTTAGGCTCAATAGTGGGGGCAGTATGGAAACAAACAGCATATTTGAGGACCATGCCTACAGAAACAAAATCTGGCGTAAAGGCAACACCTGCTCAAATAGCCTGCAGAGAAAAATTCAAATTTGTACAACAATGGCTAGTGCCTTTTTATGCCTATGTGACTGTAGGTTTTAGAAATTATGCGAAAGATAAAACAGAAATCAATGCGGCATTCTCCAAGATTTACAGATATGCTACGGTAGGGGCATATCCTGACTTAAACATCGATTATGAAAAGGTGGTTTTAACAAAGGGTCATTTACCTGGTTTATATTCAGTAGTAGTTGAATTGGCCCAGCCAGATTTGCTAAAGTTAAACTGGAAGCAAAATCACAACGATGACTCTTCTACTGATGATCAGGTGATGTTAATCGTTTATAACAGGGAACTTAAAATTGTTGATGGCTTTATTGGCGGATGTAACCGCGCCAATCTACAATGCAGCCTGGAATTAAATCCTAAACTGATCGGCAAATCACTGGATGTGTATGTGAGTGTGGTTTCATTAAATGGGAAAAGGGTAGCAAATAGTGAGTATTTAGGAAAGGTAAATCCCTTATGAATGCAGAGTTAACAAAGCTAAGGACATTGGTATTGAAGGATCTTGATCCGGTATATTACCATATGGATAAGCAGAAGGTGGATGATTGGCTGCGGGAGTTACCTTTGATACAGTCGCATATATTAAGCGCATTACAGGCAGAGGTGTTGGGCGATACGGACAACAGCCTGGTTGAGCGTCATCTGAAACAAATGCATTACGATTGTGCATTTTTGTTGAATGCTTTGTACAAGTACGGTAATATGCCGGATGTGCCGGAAGCCTTGTATTTCTTAACAGAAGGCTGCCTTCAAAGTACATTGTCGCATATTGAAGAGCGCTATGGGGATTGTTTTTTAAGAAAAGGGGCGGACTACAATCATCCGGCAGAGGACTATCGTATCAGGGTGTTATTGTCTGCCGAGGGCCTGGCCTACTTTTTCAAATTGCTTTTTAAAGCCGGCGCTTTAGACTCCGGCCCGGTTAGCCGTATGATCGTTTCGCTTTCTAAAAACTTCGCGACTTCTGGTATCGGTAATGCTTATTTATCTAGCAATAGTTTAATGACCAAATACAAGCAGGTGGTACAAAGTACAGCCAAATCTGTAAGGGCATTGCTGGTGAAAATGTTGAGGGTGTTGGACGAGGAGTTTACGATTGTATGATTTTTTGATAAAAATTTTATGCCGTTTGGATAGCTTTAAAGCTTGTTTTTGTCTAAATATTCGCAAGCATACCGTACCCCCCGGGACTGCCACAGCTTTCTTTTATTCTTTCTCTTTGTGTCATCATTTGCAATAGGCTGAGTAGTGACGACTACCCTTGTCCTGGCTAAGATGCTTAATGACGATTAATTACCTGAAGCCTGCTAAATGAAACAAACAGATTTTTTAATCCTTAAAATTTAAAATTATGGGAATTGTTAGAAATGGAATCCTTGGCGGATTTCGCAAAAAAGTTGGTAATGTTTCCGGTGCTTTCTTTAGAGATCTAAATGTTATCAAGACCTTACCTCGTCCAAGTGGTAAGGCGCCAACACAGTTACAGGTCAATCAGCGTATAAAGTTTGGATTGGTGACCAGTTTCTTAAGCTTGTTGAGTGATCTGATTGACACAGGTTTTCAACCAGATGCAAAATCTGCATCACCAATGAATCAGGCGGTTTCTTATCATCTGAAAGAAGCGGTTATTGGTATCGCCCCGGATTTTTCAATTGATTATACTAAGCTTAGGTTTAGTCGTGGGAAATTGAATGTTCCTTATTTATACGATGTGGAACCGGTTGCCGGAGCTGAGCTGAAATTTACCTGGAGCGAGGATGGTATTGATAGTAAGCATAAGGATGGGACAGATATGATCAACGTGGTTGCTTATGAGCCATTGACTAATCGCTTCGTAATGTTAACAGGGGCGGAGGAAAGATCTGCATTGGAGTTTAGCTTGCAGTTGCCTCCTGATTTGGTAGGGGCAGAGGTTTATTGCTACTTCAGCTTTACTTCTTTTAAGAAAAAGGGGCTTCATTCTAAAAGTGTCTATGTTAAGAAGGTGGTTGTAGTGTAATTGATTAAAAATAATGGTGATCTCCTCTCAGGCTGGGACACAGCTGCGCAATGCCCCTATGCCTGCTCGGAGACACCATTATTTTTTCGTAATTAACTACTTGGGGTGATTTCATTTAATGTTTCAGGCTGGGACACAGCTACGCAATGCCCCTATGCCTGTTCGGAGACACCATTATTTTTCTGTAATGAACTAAGTGGGGTGGTTAAGGGTGTTGGTCTTATTATTAGGTAATTTCTAAAATTGTAAAAATGGATGTATTAAAAGTTTCAGCCTTAGATGCTAAGGTAAATTATAAGGTTTATTTGTTGCTGCTGATCTTATTGTCGCTATGGTTATTTGCACAGCGCCTGATCATGCATGCTGATCCTACTATAGGGTTTATTGATCCGAATATCTGGCTATTGTTTTTGCTCAGTATGATTGCTTTTCTAATGGTTATAGCATTGTGCTGGTGGATTTTGCAAAGGTTTTGGATGAGTTTAGGTTTTCCGGATTTAGGGAATATGGTTTCACAGTTTAAACAATTGTTATTATGGCAACAGTTAGGATTTTATTGGGCCTCGTTTGCATTGCTGTTATTGGCAGCAGTTGGCGTGCTGAGCGCAGTATTATAACACCAGCTCAGGTCGTTGCAATAGCACAAAAGGAAATTGGCATTCAGGAAACTTCAGAAAATAGTGGCCTGCGTGTTGATCGGTACAATGCTTATGTAGGACTGAAAAAAGTGCCTTGGTGTGCTTCCTTTGTCTCCTGGTGCTTTGGGCAGGCTGGATATCCGCAACCGCGGACAGCCTGGAGTCCATCACTTTTCCCGGCCAATAGGATTACAAAGGAGCCTTTGCCTGGAATGGTATTAGGGATATACTTTCCTGAACTAAAGAGAATAGGACATTGCGGGATTGTTACGGAACTGAAAAACGATCTCGTGTATGCAGTGGAAGGGAATACCAATATTAATGGGAGCAGAGAGGGGACAGGTGTTTACCGACGCATTAGACATAAACGCAGTATACACTGCTTTTCAAATTGGTCCAGCTTATGAAAACGAAATTATTCTTCATCACGATGTTGTTTTGTAGTTGTTCCTTGTTCAGAAAGACTAGCAAAACAAGGGATATCGCAACGCAAAGTTCAAAAAACCAGCTGGATTTTGGTCAGCTGGTTTTAAAATCTTCTGGTAAGGAGACGCAGGTTTTTACTTATTGGAATGATAGTGGTTTTTATCAATACCAGCACATTAAAGAGCAGATTGATCAGGCTCAGTCAGAAAAATTAACAACAATAGCACAAAACGCTGCCGAGCAGACCATTGCTACTAAAAATACTACATCTGTACATGCATGGGGCATAATTGGCATTGTAATACTTATTACAGTTATTTCTCTCTTTTACAGAAATCTAAAGTTGTGATGGTTTTTATGGCAGTGTAACGTAAATGTTGCGGTTTGTAAAATTCATTTTTTATTTTTTGATTTAAATTCGCTTAATTTTTAATTAATCTCTTGCATTTTGGATTTTGCTTTTAACCCTATCTAAACCATCAAAACAATCTCATGAAAATCTTTTCCTATAGCAGAAACCTGCTATTACTATTAATGATGCTATTTGCATACTTTGGCGCTCAATCTCAAACTACTTATAATTTCGACGCCGGCGCTGCTCTTTCCAATCCGACCTGGCCTATTTGGAATACCCAAGCCAACATTACGATAGCTGGTGTGAGCTATAAGTTATCCAGTGGAGGTAATGGGAGCTTTAGCAATAGCCCTGACAATGGTTCAGGGAACAGTAAATCTCTCATGAAGGTTGGCTCTGGTGGTGATACTTTTGTGTTAGAACGTGCAGATGGTCAGCCTTTTAAGTTTTATGGGTTTTATGTGAGACAGGAGAGTATGAGCAGTTATGCTCAAAGTGACCCAACTATTCCCCCATTCTATACCGTCACCTATAATAAAACCGTAGGAGCACCAGAAACAGAACCAGATAACACTCCTGTAGCTGGAGGTACTTATACTACGAGCGAAAAAACTTATTCAAAAAATTTAACGGTTACAAGCGTAAGCATTTTTTTTAAAGCAAACAGTCGGTATTGGATAGATGATATCAAGGTAGGTTCAGCAGTAGCGGATGTTACTCCACCTACTGTTATTTCCATGGACAGGGAACATCCCAATCCTACCAATTTAAATGACGTTGTATTTAGTATTTCTTTCTCAGAAGAAGTTACGGGACTTGACATAAATGATTTTACTGTTGTCGGACTTCCCGCAACGGTGAGCGGTGTCTCCTCGGTTCTTCCAAACAACAGGTATAATATATCAGTAAGCAATATTTCGGCTTCTGGTACACTAGGTCTAAACCTTAAAGCTAGCGGCACAGGTATTACTGATCTGGCAGGAAATCCTGTAAGTGGTGGTTTTACCGGCCCGGTTTATACAGTTGATAAGACACCGCCAGCAGCCCCGGTGGTGGTTACACCTGCCAATGGCTCTACAGTAAACTCACAGTTGCCTTTGGTTAGCGGTATAGCCGAGGTGGATAGCCGCATCAGTGTGACTATCGATGGCAATACAATAAACAATGTCGCTACCGCTAATGCTTCAGGCTATTGGAGTTATACGCCTCCGGCTAATTTGCCTCAAGGTGCACATACGGTAAGTGCCCGGGCTAGCGACCAGGCAGGGAATATAGGTAACCAGAGCAATACCAATACTTTTACAGTATCGCTGGCACCGACTATAGTTGTTAATCCTGCAACGATATCTGACGCTAAGGTTGGATTGGCATATTCCCAGACCTTTTCTGCAAGCGGCGGTATTGCTACCTATACTTTTTCTATCTCTGCAGGTGCACTGCCAGCGGGCTTGTCGCTCAATGTCGCGACAGGTGTTTTATCTGGCACACCTTCTGCTGCAGGAACATTTAATTTTACAATTAGGGCCACAGACGCTTCTGCTTCACCCGGCCCATATTCGGGTACAAGGGCATATACCTTAGATGTTGTCCCTCCGACTATATCGCTCGTTCCGACAACAGTGCCTAATGCAGCAGTTGCGGTAAATTATAGCCAGTCGATAGTTGCAACTGGCGGTATAGCTCCGTATACTTATACTGTAACGGCAGGAGCCTTACCTGCAGGTTTATCATTAAGCAGCTCAGGAACCATATCTGGTACACCTACGGCGGGTGGGACTTTTAACTTTACAGTTACTGCGAAGGGAAATTCCACAGGTACGGGAGCACCACATACTGGTAGCAGGGCATACTCGCTTTCTGTGGCTGCACCAACCCTTACTTTAAATCCGGCTTCTTTGTCAGCCGCTACTGCTTATTCTGCTTACAGTCAGACCTTGACTGAAGCAGGCGGTACGTCCCCCTATGCTTTTGCAATAACTGCGGGAGCACTACCTTCCGGTTTAACGTTAAGCGCGGGCGGAGTGATCAGCGGTACACCAACAGTCGGTGGTACCTTTAATTTTACTGTAACCGGAACAGACTCATCAACTGGTACAGGCCCCTATTCAGGATCGCGTGCCTATACCTTAAATGTTACTGTGCCAATTGTAATCAATCCTGCAACCTTGCCTAATCTGAATTATGCGGGTTCTTATAACCAAACACTAACATCATCCGGTGGAGTAGCTCCATATAGCTATAGTTTACTATCCGGTGCATTACCTGCTGGAATTTCAATGAGTTCTGCAGGGATTATTTCAGGCACAGCACGTGAATCTGGTAATTTTTCGATTAATGTACAGTCTAAAGACCTTAACAACCTGACCATTTCGAAAATATATAACTTTACAGTATCACCGGCCGCAATTGTGATTGCCCCGACAAGTCCCGCAAATCCTGTATTGGCTGTAGCTTATAGTCAGTCCTTTTCATCTTCAGGTGGGATTTCCCCATATAGTTATTCAATTGCCTCTGGAAATATACCAGTAGGTTTATCGTTTACCAGTGCGGGAGTAATGAGTGGAACTCCGAGATCAGCGGGAACTTTCACATTTACTGTAAAAAGTACTGACGATGCTGGGGCAAATGTTTCTAAGAGCTATACCTTAACCATTGACAGACCAACTCTGGTTATAACACCAGCTACGCTACCTGGGGTAACAGTCGGTACAACTTATAATCAAACTCTCAGTACTTCAGGTGGATATGCAACATATAGTTATTCCATTGCATCAGGAAGCTTACCTACAGGAGTGACATTAAGTTCTGCTGGCGTTCTTACTGGTACACCGACCACAAAAGGAACTTATACATTTACCGTTCGCAGTACAGATTCATCTACAGACGATGGGCCATATAGTAAAGATCAGAGCTACAGTATTGTGGTTCAGGGTAAAGCACAGGTTATTACCATGGCTTCTACTGCTACAGTAAACTATGGTGATGCAGATTTTGTTCCGGTAGCAAGTAGTGATAGTGGTTTGCCGATAACTTATACCACCAGTAACTCTGCTATTGCAACCATTGTTGCCGGAAAGGTGCATATTGTTGGGACAGGGCAGGTAAACATTTTTGCCAACCAGGCAGGTAATACTGCTTTTGCAGCAGCTGCACAGAAACAGCAAACCCTTACCATCAATAAAGCGCAACTGACTTATGTAGCCAACGCTGCTACTAAGGTTTATGGATCAGCTAATCCTGTACTTGGTGGAACGGTGACAGGTTTTAAATATGCTGATAACCTTGCGGGATCAACTACAGGTACAGCTTCGTTTACTACAACAGCCACTACTACAACTGGTATTGGAAACTATGCTATAACTGGTTCAGGTTTAACTGCCGCCAATTATACATTTGTACAAGCAGCAACAAATGCCACCAGATTGAGCATCACCCGTAAAGAGTTAACCATTACTGCTGATAATATTGAGAAGTTTGCTGGTGCAGTCTTGCCAACATTTACAGCTAGTTACAGTGGGTTTGTTAATGGCGAAACACAGACTGTGGTAACCACTAAACCGGCTCTTTCTACTACTGCCACCGCCGACAGCCCTGTTGGAACTTATGATATTAATGCAGCTGGGGCAGTAGCAGCAAATTATTCTTTCAAATATGTAAAAGGAGTGCTGACCATAAAACCGGGTGCTCCAACAGATATCAGCCTGGCTGCAGTTACATTATATGAAAATCGCCCATCAGGAACCAATGCTGGAACACTCAACAGCGTTTCACCTGATCCTTCGGCTACTTTTACTTATACCTTAGTGCCGGGTGCTGGTGATACGGATAATAGCTTATTCGCCATTAGTACAAATAAGTTGAATACTACTGCAAGTCTTAATTTTGAACAAAAGGCTGTATATAGCATACGCGTGCGCAGTACTACCCAATATGCATTAACTTTTGAAAAAACATTGAATGTTACTATAGCTGATGTAAACGAAGTACCAACGCTGGATGCGATAACCAATTTACCAATCTGTTATACAACTAACCTGCAGACTGTAGCTTTAACCGGTATCAGTGCGGGCCCGGAAAGTGGGCAGCCATTAGTTGTATCAGTAAGTAGTGATAATGACGCATTATTCGAAAGTCTGGATGTAAGCAATAACGGAACCACGGGCTCAGTTAGTTATCGTGGTAAAACTGGTACTGTAGGAACTGCAACAGTAACGGTTACAGTGAAAGACAATGGAGGAACAGCAAACGGAGGTGTAGATGCTTATAGCAGGACTTTTGTAGTTACCATAAATCCACTACCTGTATTGGCCATCAACAGCGATAAGGGCAACATTGTGAGCAAAGGTGAGGTGGTGTTTTTGACGGCAACTGGTGCAAGTAATTATGCCTGGACGGGTAATAACGGGATAGTTAACGGAGCAAATTCAGCGGTGCTGCAAATCAGACCAACAGTAACAACTACCTATACCCTTACCGGTACCAATTCTAGCGGTTGTAGTGAAACGCAGACATTTACGGTAACAGTTCTGGATGACCTGGCTAAAATTAAAGCAACCAATATTCTTACACCAAATAATGACGGATATAATGATAAATGGGTCATAGATAATATTGATGTTTATCCTGAAAATGACGTAAAAGTATTTGATAAAGCAGGAAGGATAGTCTATACCAAAAAGGGTTATGACAATAGCTGGGATGGTCAGATGAATGGTACTGCGCTAAACGAGGGAACCTATTATTATGTGATCGACTTTGGTCAGGGAAAAAGAAAAATAAGGGGATACATTACGGTAATCCGTAATAATTAAAACAACAGAACAATATGAAATTTCTATATAAATTTTTGATGTTAATGATAAGCTCTGGATGGGTTATATCAACAGTAAAAGCCCAGTTAAATCCTTTAGCTGCACAATATTATAGCAACCGTTACCTGATCAACCCTGCTTTTGCAGGTGCAAAACAAGGTTTTAAAATTAATGGCGCTTACCGCAAACTCTGGAGCAATATTCATGGATCACCTGTTACCCAAAGTCTGACGGGCGATTATGGGTTCAATAAAGTCGGACTTGGTTTAAATGTAAACAATGAAAGTGCAGGTCTGGAACGTAAGACCCGCGTAGTTGGTACTTATGCTTATCATTTACCATTAAGTAGCGACGGACAACAATTACATTTAGGTGTTTCAGTTGGTTTTATGAATCAGCGTCTGGAAAATGGTGATATTTATGGCGATATAAATGATCCGCAGATAGGCTTGTATAATGATCGCAAAACTTATCTGGATGGCGACTTTGGGGTTGCTTATACTTCAAACAGTTTGACCCTGGAAGCTGCTATTCCCAATTTAAAAAGCTTTTTTAAAAAGGATGTGATCAAGGTGGCTGATGTGGCTACTTTTTATACTGCAGCAAGTTATCAGATAAAGTTGAGCGAGGGGCCGGAAGGCATAGATCTGGAACCTAAGGTAGCTTATCGTGGTGTAAAGGGCTTTGACAATATCTGGGACGCTGGAGCACAAGCCTGGATAGCGAACAAGCAGGTGTTTTTAATGGGAATGTACCATAGTACTGAAAGTGCAACTTTCGGTCTTGGCATGGATTACAAAAGGAAATACCTTATCGGCGGTATGTATACCACTCAAACTTCTGCTTTGACAGGCTATACCAATGGTAGTTTTGAATTAAACCTTCGGGTAGGTTTTTGATTATCGCAATGGACATTACCGTAATGCCCATTGCGATAAATTCGCAGCTTTAATTTTATATATTTTCAGTTGTAGACGAAAAATATTACATTTGTTTAGGTTTTTTCAGCTATGGACGAAAAATTCAATTCTTTATCTAAGTTTAATTTTTGGGGTGGTAATATTCCGGCTCCGGGTTTCCTAAGGAAAGATTACGTCGATAAAATTTTTAATTATACTGGAAACAAGCTGGTTAAAGTATTGGTGGGCCAACGTCGCGCTGGAAAAAGCTATATCCTCCGGCAGATTGCCCAAGGCTTGATTGATGGAGGTGTAAATCCTCATAATATTTTATACATCAATAAGGAATTTATTGAATTTGATTTTATTAGCCAATACAATGATCTGGAAGCTTTATTGAAAGTATACAACAATAAATTACAGCCTACCGGCAAAAAGTATTTATTCATTGATGAAATTCAAAACATTATTGGTTGGGAACACTTTGTGAATTCTCATTCACAGGATTTCGTGGAGCCCTATGAAATTTTTATTAGTGGATCGAATTCCAGAATGCTTTCTGGAGAATTGGCAACGCTACTTGCTGGAAGGTATGTTAGTTTCGAAATATTTCCATTTAGTTTTAAAGAATATATAGGTATTACCGGGCAAGAAAGTACAAAAGAAAGCTATATAAGCTACATGGAAAACGGAGGGCTGCCAGAACTATTTGTGTTGCCAAATGAGGAAACCAGACGGAATTATGTAGGAGCGATAAAGGATACAGTATTGTTGCGTGATATTATACAACGTCATAGTGTTAAAGACCCTCGCCTGCTGGAAGATATTTTTGTTTATTTGATAAACAATGCTTCTAATCTGGTATCTATATCAAATATCGTCAATTTTTTTAAGAGTAATAAGCGCCATACATCATACGATACAATTTCCAATTATATCGGTTATATAACCGATACATTTTTAGTACATAGTGCCGAGCGCTATAACATTAAAGGGAAAGAAACTATAGCTGGCAATTTAAAATATTATATCAACGATCTTTCTTATAAAAATTATCTCTATCCGGGTTTTGGCTATGGAATTGGATATAAGTTAGAAAACCTGGTGTATCTAGAGTTAAGAAGGGCTGGATATCAGGTGTATGTAGGTACTTTAGGAACTAAAGAAGTAGATTTTGTAGCCACCAGGGCCGACCGTGTTATTTATATACAGAGTACTTATCTTTTGGCTGATGAGCATACCGCAAAACGTGAATATGCGCCCCTGGAAATTATACGTGACAATTACGAAAAATTTGTGGTTTCGCTCGATGATTTTACCTTACCTTCTAACAATGGCATAATTCATATTCAAGCCTGGAATTTAGCAGCTGCATTAGTGTAAAGGCTAAGAGAAATACCGGCGGTAGGCCTGTTCCGTTATCTTCCATTCTGAAGATAGTTATTTAGCAGAAAAATTAAAGGTGCGCTCCGAAGAGACCTCAGGCGCTTTGCTTTTTCAGCAAAGATGCCAGTCTCCAAGGAGCGCAGCTTTAATTTTTTACAAATCACTACTTCCCTTTTATTCCTTTTTCAATCGCATTCCACAACGGAATCTTTAAATTGTTGTAATGAGGAACAGTAATATGCACCACGTCGAACAACATGAGCCCACCACTAGAGCGGTTTAAAATGTACTTTATAGAGTTAGATATCTCAGCTTCATTATCATAAGGCACATTCCCCACATCTAAACTCGAATAAACAGGCATTTTGTTTTTAGTAACATAATCAACCCCATTTATAGAACCCTCAACACTCCACCAATGGTAAAATAGATTTACAGTGGCAGGGTTGTCAGACAACATTAACTGTTTAAAATAATTACCCGTCATCAATAGGTCCAGCTGCTCAGCATAACCTGTTTCTTTATATCCTGGGTAGGCCCATGAAAAAGTTAGATCATCATCATAAAAAGGATCATAATCTTCACTAGCCCAGTTTACACCCACTTTATAATAAGTGTTGTACCAGGCACCTGTATAGGCACCCAGTTTAAGATTAGGCTTAACACTTTTAACCGCAGCTCTGGCTTTGACCATAAAGTTTTTCAAAACCGAAGAACGGAAATACAGCCATTTCTGGTAATATTTCCCTGTAGAACTAGGCTCTAAAACCCCATTAGTGGTTTTCCAGGAACTTACAATGTCTTTCGGAAATTGCATGTATTTCGCATCGTTGTCATTAAATTTATCCTTTAAGAATTGAATAAACAGCTCCTTACTCAGGTCAGAAAAATCTGCATTGATATCTTTGTACCTGCAATAATCCAGGACAATGCCATCTATGTCAAATTTCGAAGCGATCTCTTTAATGACATTTAATGCCCGTTCCTGCACCACAGGAGCTGCGGGGTTCATAAAAGCATTAGCACCAAAATCGGTAGAAGTAACCCGGTTCCCATTTTCATCACATAAAATAGCTTCATATTTTTTGAACTCTGGTTCATCATAAACTACACCTCTTTTTCTGGCACCATTCCCCCAAACAAAGGTATTGATGGCCAGAAAGATGTTTAGATTTCTGGTTTTCGCTTCCGAAATCATAAACTCTACATAATTCTCTGGTAAATTATAGCCATCCCAGGAATTCAGCATGCCGGTATAAGCGCTATTGTATAAGGTATAGCCGGTATTGTGTTTAATGTCGACTACCAGTCCGGTAACACCAACGATCTTTAAACTATCCAGGATAACTTTTATGTCATTCTTATCCCGAAACCTTCCTCTGTTTTGAAATATATTAGATTGTGCATCTACCCATACTAAAACCTCTCTTTTAGGTTCTATTTTAGGCGTCTCCTCTTGCTCATTGTCGACAATGCTATGTTTAGCTTTTTTGCATCCTGAACTAAACCCTACTATTAAAGGTATTGAAAACAGTAATGCTAATTTTATAATTCTTTTCATCTGGTTATGTTTTAATTATTCTGCGGAATAAACGGTAAACTCATGAGCCAATACACCATGTCCTGATAACAGCATGTAGACTTGCATTCTATCTCCATTATTTGAATACCCTAAAGCAATATCGCCTGCGCCACCTGTGGTTTGTGTACCTGAGAATGCTTCTGAATTATATACATTCAATAAAGCATAAGAAGGATCGGTAGACAGGGTAGGGATTCTTGCTGGATTGGTGATGTCAAATAAGGAAAGATGAGCCTTGTTTAAGTTGCTGCTGTTCATGTATTTCATGAGCGCCACATAAGTTGCATTGTTAAAATTCGCTACAGATAAGGCATTCCTGAAGTTGATGTTAGCGGCATTTGCTAAAGAGAAACTGCTGATATTGGCATTGGTACTGCCATTAACATAAGCAAAGTCCCACTGACTGGCGATCAGGTAATTTGTAGTCGGACTTGCAGTTATAGGCTGCACCTCGGCAACGAAACCAAAATGTGCGCCTGTCAGACCTGTCATAAATATGATTTCAGGAGTGGCGTTTTGTATTGTTCCGTTTTTAACAACCCATTTATAAAAGGCAAGTGTTTGTCCGATCGGAACAAAGATTACGGCATCAGTTGTTAAATCTCCGGATACATTTATCCTTCTTCCAATTCCTCTGTCTACAGTAGTCAGCGTAGCTAATGCAGGGTTAGAGTTGGTGAAATTAACCAGTAGTTCAGGATTGGTATCAAAAACATTTTTGTATTTGTAAATCCTAAAGTTTGTACCATATGCAGCTCTGTTAATCGCTAATAAAGCCCCTTTGTCATCTGATACCAATTGGTTCGTCTGACTTAAAGCTCCTGATGCAGCGTTAAACGGCATGTGCATATTCTGGATAAATTGACCGGTAAAACGGTTATACACTCTATATTTAGAAGTACCTGCTGTTCCGAGGGTTGTGATGATCAGATGATCTCCACTAACAGCCAGACAAGTTTCATTTACTCCTGTAAAGCCACCAAAATCTGCAGCTAGTTTGGTCCATAAACGTCTGTGGATGCCAAAACCATAATCCAGTTTTGTAGGCTCTGCTGCAATAAGCTTATAGGTTTTTGAAACATCCCCCTGTGCAGTCACTTTTAATGAAAAAGGGTTGGATAGATCTACTACCGCTCCATTTGCAATAGAAGCAGTGGAATGACTGTTAATGTTGAAATTGATTTTGGATTGAGATACATCTGTTCCAGGCAATATAAAGAACCTCAACTCATCGTCGACCGCAATAGCATCTAATTCCTGTAAAGCCCCGTCACCATCTGTGTAAGACATTTTTACATTACTGATGGTTACATCACCAATTCTTTTTGCGACTACTACATAAGTTTTAGATTCCCCGGAACCTGAGGTCACGGTGAGCTTTATTGGAGCTGTTAAATCCATTGGAGATCCTAACTGTGGACTAACAGTCGCATCGGCAGATAGTGATGCCCTTAAAATAATCTTTTTTAAATCTGTTTGATAATCTGTATCAACAGGATAGAAATAGGGGATGTCAAAATATATGGTATCATTGCTAAACCTGGGTTCAAACATTCTTTTTGCACCCGATGCTTCAGTATTTGCAAATATATCCGTCAGGTCGCCGGTGCTGTTTCGTATCACAGGGTCTGCTTTTTTACAGGAGCCCCATATTGCAGTTGTCAAAACAAGCAGCGATATGTAAATAAACTTCTTCATAATCTTAAATAAATAATTACCAACCTTGAATTTGAGTTAACATTCCATTACGTTGAACTTCTGTGTCCAGTATTGGCAGATAATATAAAGAGGGGAAAAACTCCCTGTCTTTATCGTCAACACTTACTGATTCATAATTCAGGCTGTTGCCTATTGTGCTGATTTTATGACCTCTGAACCTGATATCGTTAAGCGTCTGATGTGCTTTTCTCCATCTCCTAAGGTCCCAGAAGCGGTGTCCTTCAAAAGCCAGCTCTACAATTCTTTCATGCTCAATAGCTTTCATTAAATCGGCCTTACTGTTGGCAGGGGTGTTGGGTAAGCTCCTCATACCACGCAATTGGTTTAAGGCCGTTCTTGAACCAGATACATCGTTTAACATGGCTTTAGCTTCTGCCAAAATCAAGATCACTTCTGCGTACCTGATCTCATGCCAGCTTTGGGTACTTTTACTGGTAAGAATCGTAGTGTTTGTTGGATCAAGCATCTTTTTCGCATAATATCCTGTAACTGTTTTTCTAGGTTCCGACATACTTCCGTAAGCCACAAAACCATCTAATGTTCCATTTACAGTGGTATTGAGTGTTCTCCCTTTCCACACTGCTCCATTGTATAATATAGAAGCATAAAAGCGTTTTTCTCTGTTTGCGTAAGGATCGTTAGCCATAGCTGGTGTGCTCCAATTGAACTTATTGCCATCGGCCATTTCAAATTCATCGACCAGGTTTGCTGTTGGTACACCATAAACCATTGTTTGGCCAGGATCATCACCCGGTGGGACAAATCCGAAATCATATTGGTGTGTTAGCAACTGCGTCACAAAATCTATCCTGAATATGGATTCGGTAGAGTTTTTATTTTGGAATATATTGGCGAAATCAGCAGATAAAGCATAGTATCCTTCATTGGCTAAATCGACAACCCCCTGGGCAGCTTTCTGGGCATTGGTATAATAAGTCTGCGCTTTATCGGCCGATACACCGGTTAGTGGATCTGCATTAAATTGCTTTTTATCAAACTCTGCAATTGAAGCCGCATATAACCAGGTCCTGGCCAACATACTTAAAGCAGCACCCTTGGTAGCTTTACCATCGAACTTACCACCTTCAACGGTTTTCCAGGTCTTAGGTAAATAAGCCGCGGCATATTCTAAATCACTCGCTATAAAATTCCAGCAGTCATTTTCAGAAGAGCGGGCGATATCCTTTTTGGTATGATCGCTCAGGTCCTTCATTATAATTACACTACCATGGAGTTTTACCAGCATGAAATAGATGTAAGCCCTGATGAATCTGGCTTCGGCTTCATAACCCAATTTTTTGCCATTATCTATTTGCGCATAGGTATGTATCCCATCTAAGAACTCATTGATTCTCCTGATTCTGGTATAGGCATTTGCCCAATAATTTAACCCCGGGCTAGCCGAATTTATTCTGGATGCATCTGTAGCCAGAATGTTTACGGTACCGTTTCCAGATGCACTGGATGTGTATTTTAACAGATCGGTTAATCCGTCTGTAGCATTGTCATACCCTATAGGAAAAGTTCCAAATTGGAAGCGTCGGAATTCCTGGTACATATCATTGATGTACAGTTCAATACTTCCCGGATTATTCCAGATTACCTCTTCTGTATATCTGTCTGTAGGTGTTACGTCGATTTTACAAGACTGCAAAGAGAAACAGCAGATGATCAGTAAGAAGGCTTCTTTTATATATTTTTTCAATAAACTCATAACTCAAAAATTTTAGTTAAAGACTACGTTTATACCAAATGCGAATAACTTTTGCTGTGGGTAAAAGCCATTGTTTACGTTCGGCATCTCCGGATCAAAATATTTCAGATGATCCAGGGTGAACAGATTAGATGCCGTAGCATAAAAACGCACTTTCTGAATCTTGGCATAATTCAGAATGCTTTTAGGCAGGGAATACCCTAGCTGCACAGATTTTAAACGTAAGTAAGCACCATTGCGCAAATATCCCGAACTGCTGTGTGCATTGTGCGCACCCAAAGCTGCTTTGCCTGCTGTTAAACGTGGAAATTCTGCGTTAGGATTATCACTGCTCCAGGAGTTTTCAACTAAAAAGTAAGGTGCATTTCCGTTTTGATAAAAGGATCTTGACATCACCGTAAAAGCTTCAACACCATCTGTCCCTGATGAACCTTCATATAGTCCGGATAATGCTACATCTGACAAGGCTGCTCCCTGGAAGAATGAAGAGAAATCGAAGTTTTTGTATTTTAGATCTATGTTAAGTCCGAACATCATTTCTGGAATATTAGAACGGCCGATAAAAGTTCTGTCGTCTGATCTGGTAATTTTTCCATCGTTATTCAGGTCCCTGTATTTGAAAAACCCAGGAGCCACAACACCACCAGAAGGAGAAACAGCATCTTTGGTTTCTTCCCAGGTTTGGTAAATTCCATCTACTACAAAACCAACCTTCTCTCCGTAGGAGCGTCCGACTGTTCTTTGCCAGTAGGGCAGACTGGTGTTCTCATCTCTTCTGATGATTTTATTTTTTGCCCAGTTGAAGTTTCCTGTTAGCCCGTAAAATAATTCTCCAACATTGTTTTTATGTCTGATCTGTAAGTCGACCCCTTTATTTTCCATGATGCCATAATTGATGGTGCTTGGGAAAAAGCCACCTGTAGAAGCAGGATATAGTCCGGCAGGGGAGGCCAATATATCTTCCGTTACCCTATAAAACCATTCTGCATCAAAGCCCAGTTTACCGTTAAACCACTCTGATTCGAAGCCGACATTGAAAGTGGTTGAAGTCTCCCAGCGGATATCGAGATTTGGTGGTGCAGAGGTATACAGTCCTGATACTGGAGCTCCTCCAAAAACATGTACGGGGTCAGTTGATAACCTGTAAGTCTGTAGGTAAGGAAAGGAACCGTTTATTTTGTCGTTACCTGTCTGGCCTAATGACGTCTTAAATTTCAGGTAATCTAGGCTTTTAATATGATCCTGAATAAAAGACTCCTTACTCATTAGCCATCCTAAGCCTATTGCAGGAAAGATGTCCCATCTGTTTTCTTTAGCAAAGTTTACAGAAGCGTCGGACCTTGCGGCAAGTTCTATCAGGTATTTTTCTTTGTAACCATAATTGATTCTTCCCACATATCCGGCTCTTGCTGTTACCGCACTGGAACCACCAGGAAGTACAAAATCTTCAGGGTCCTGACTACCATAATCCAGGTCATATAAGCCATCTAAAGGGAAGTTTCTGGCTCCGGCAGAAAGTTTGCTGTTCTGATATCTTGACCATTCATATAGTGCCAGCACATTGATGTGGTGATCTCCGATAGTTTTTAGATAGCTGATGCTGGGTTGAAATGTCCTTCTATTATTTTGGACATAGCTTTGAGTTAAGGCAGTTTGTGTAATTCCAGGAACGGTAGTCAACGGTATAAACGAACCCGTTTTCTGTTCTCTATCGCGCCCCATTAATGGGTAAGGCTGTAACCAACCTTTATTTTCTGTTCCAGTTTTATCATAGGCGGTCATTACCTGCATTTTTAAACCCGGAACCCATGGGATGTCCAGTTTAAAAGTTAAATCGCCCTGAAAGAAGTTTGATTCTTGCTTCTGAAAGCCAGATTGCTCAACAGATGCCAGGGGGTTTACCCATCCCGGTCCACTTCTGTATGCCGTATATATGCCATTTGGTGCGTACATAGGTAAGTTTGGCAACATCATCGCTGCCTGATAAAATGGGTTCAGGTATGAGCTGTTATCAGGAGAAATACCAGGTGTATTGGTATTCTGTTGCCTGAACATCAGGTTGAGGTCGACCGAGATGATCTTATTTAAGTTCGCACTGACGTTACTTCTTACGTTATACCTTTTGAATCCGGTATTTTTCACAACCCCATCCTGATCCAGGTGAGAAACAGAAGTAAAGTATTTTATATTTTCATTACCGCCGTTAACCGTGATGGAATGGTGTTGCGAATTGCTGTTCTTGCCAATCAGTTCACCTATCCAGTCGGTATCACCAAACAATATATTTTTGTTTGTTCCATTTCTGATGTCGTTAATGAGGTTTTTGCCATATACATAAGGGACAGGGTTTCCACCAGTATGCATCAGATACTCATTGTCTTCATCTGTTGCTTTATTGAACCATTCCATGTAGTCTACCGCATTTAAAAATTCCGGGAAGCGAGTATTCTGACCTAAGGTATAAGAGCCATCATAAGCTATGGACGCTTTTTGCTGTTTTCCTTTCTTAGTGGTAATGAGGATGATTCCATTAGTGGCCTGTAAACCATATACTGCAGTTGATACCGCATCTTTTAGCAGGGTGACGCTTTCTATTTCCGATGCATCTAAGTGCGAGAAGGATTCGCGTTGCACACCATCAATCATAATTAAGGGAGCTTGGTTGTTGCCATACGAGCTAATGCCCCTGATTCTTAAAGTTGCATCATCTGCACCCGGGCGTCCTGATTGTTGTACGGAAGTTAATCCTGGTAATCTTCCTCCCAATAAATTGGTAATGTTACCTGCAGGAGCTTTTTCAAGCTCTTCACCTTTGATCTGGGAAACGGAACCCACTACATTTGCACGTTTCTGTGTACCATATCCTACTACAACGACTTCATTCAGCTGCGCATCTTTTTCTTGTAAGACTACTCTTAAAGTCTCTTTGTCAGCATTTACTTCCTTAGTTATAAAGCCCAGAAAGGAAACGACCAGCACGTCAGTATCCTTGACACCTGTGATGCTGAATTGTCCGCTGGTATTGCTGATTACAGATTTTTTTGTGCCTTTTATAGTGATGGTTGCTCCGGGTAAAGGAAGACCTCTATCATCCAGGATTTCTCCTTTTATAATGTTATCCTGCAATCCTGATGTTGCATTTTTAAGGATGGTTTTAGACTTTAGGGATACGACGACAGATTTGTCTTCCAGAGAATATTCAAAAGGTTGCCCATTGAATATTTTCCGGAGTACATCGTTCAGCTCTGCATTTTTAACATCGATGTTAATAGGAGAGGCATCTTTAAGTGTTCTTCTTGTGAACAGAAAATCATATCCCGTTTGAGCGCTAATTTTTTCAAAGATCTTTTCTAAACGGGTATTCTTTTCGGACAGCGTTATTTTCTGAGCAAATGTGGTTGCGCTTACCTGTATAAAGGAGGCAAGTAGCAAAAACGAGATCATATTAATCCTCATAATCCATTTTCTTCTATCAGCTTGGTTCACCCAATTGACAACCGGGCGACTGTGGTTCTGGATTTGTAAATTCCTTTTATAAAAATTGTACATTTGGTTAGTTTGGTTTTATTCGAAATGCCTTTTCATTGTCGAGATGCATCCGGCTTTCGAGAATTCAGTTTAGTTTTTAGATATGCTGCTGATGATCCAGACTGTTTAGCCATTCTGAGTCCAATCGGAATGGCTTTTTTTCTGGTAACCATGGGTTTGTATCATTTATTTCATAACGGTTACCCTCCTCCCTTCAACTTTAAAATGGATACTCTTAGTTTTTTCAAGCATGGTTAATACCTTGTCGAGGTTATTGAACATGGAAATTTTTCCATTAAATTCTTCATCAGATATTTTCCCTTCATAGTGCACCTCTATATCGTACCAGCGGGATAATTTGCGCATGACACTTTCAATTCTTTCATCATTAAAGCGGAAATATCCATTTTTCCAGGACATGGTTTCCTCTATATTGGCCTGAGCAATTTTTAGTTCCTTATAATCATTGAATAGATGCTGACCAGGGCTTAAAACCTTACTTTCAGCTTTGCTGACTACTTTTACAGACCCTTCAATTAATGTTGTATTCGTCCCTGATTCATCCTCGTAAGCGTTTACATTGAAATGTGTACCTAGTACTTCAACCTGCTGTTTAGCAGTTTGCACGATAAAAGGACGTTTTTTATCTTTTGCCACCTCAAAATATGCTTCACCGGTTAGCTTCACCATTCGTGTACTTACTTTACTTAAAGAAGCATTGTAAGTTAAGCTGGAAGCTGCATTTAACCAGACGTTTGTTCCATCAGGTAGACGAACCTGATAGGTTCCTCCCTTAGGAGTTGTTATCGTTTGTACTCCCTCAGTTGAAGCTATTCCATCCTGGATTTTAGAACCGTCATTGTAAGTTAAAGCACTAGCATCGATTATGACTCCATTTTTCTGATCACTAAGGTGTATGGTTTTACCATTTGCTAAGATGATCGAAGCCTGGTTTTTTCCAGGTGCGATATCATTGGCGTATTTGTCTGTTGGTTGATTGTTTATACGATCTGGATTGTTCAAAAACAGCAGTCCGGCAGCAGCTATGATGATTACAACAGCAGCAGCGCTTGTAATGCGCCACCATATGTTTAATTTTTTAGTTACTGGTGTATCGGTTGTAGCCAGGACCTTATTTCTAGTTTTGTCCCATACAGAAGCTTTATCTGCCGAGTAGTACGCTTTAAGTTGCGCTGCAATATTAGCTTCATCACAAAAAGCCTGAAACCATTCTTCATTAGCTCCTGAAGCCTGGCGAAAGTTATTCAGCTCCTTTTCCTGATCCGGACTTAAAGTTCCGTTCAGGTGTCCCGCTATCAGTAATGATAGTTCTTGTTCATTTTTAAAGGTTTGCTGATTACTCATGTTAGGCTGTTTTTAATGCTGCTTTTATATAGAAACAACTGAGCATCGGAAACAACCAAATGAAATGTTTATTTTTTTATCGATCGATAAAAAGGAAGAAAGCGAGTGCTGTTGCGGCCGACATGCCTTTTTTAAGAAAAGATGCTTTTAGGATCTCTACAGCACGTGTTTTATGATTTCTAACCGTTTGCACAGAAAGGCCGAGTTGCAGGGCAATTTCATCTGTTTTACGGCCTTCCAGATAGATGAGTTTAAATACCTCACGACATTTATCTGGTAAAATTTCGATTTCTTTACTGAGTAAGGTTAGAATTTCTGTTTCAACCAGTTCATACAATATTGTTTCTTCTCCTTCTTCAATCTGGCTAAAGTACTGCTCTTGTATGGCCGTTTTTCTTTTAACTTTTTTTAGGTGGTTGAGGCATGCGTTTCTACAGCTGATGTATAAAAATGCTTTGATATTACTTGCTGTCTCAAAATCTTCTTTCTTTTCCCAGAGTTTACAGAAACAATCGGACACAATATCTTCGGCCTCCATATTATCTTGCAATAGTCTACTCGCAAAATAACATAGTGACCGGTAATGTTGTTCAAAAAAGTATGCAAGAGCCGCGTCCTCACCTGTACGAAAGGCGTTTAACCAGGATTGTTCATCTTGTGAGTCGTATTGCGGCATTGGTTGGTGAATTTTGAACAATATCTGTAAAAAAAACAGCTTTTTTATTAAAAAAATCGATGAGAATGTTCTGGACTTTCTTGTCCATTTCCATTGCAAGTTGATCTTGACAATTATGTTTGTCGAAATTTTAATTTTTTTTTGCTGTGATATAATTTCTGGCACAATAAATGGGCAAATACGCTAGTTGTAACGTTCTTGCTATTTTACATTATTGTTATTATAAATTTTAATTGAACAAAAATGCCCGAGAAGGGATTTATTAATGAAAAGAATTCTACTTATTGTGCTCTCTCTAATATTGTCCAATAGTGCTTTTTCACAAATAAATGGTGATTTTAATTACAGTTTAGCTGTAAAGGGTTATAGCATCATGCAAATGCCCAAGATAATGAACCAAAAAAAGAACGAAGAATTTAAAGATGTCTCCTTTAGTGGAGGGATGATTAAATTTAACGACAATCAGATCAGCTATCGGCTAGGCGGTAGTTATTTTAAAAGAGACATTAAGGCGGTCAATATTTGCAGTACATGTGAAGAGATGAATGGTCAAATGAAGGACTTTAACCTCACCCTCGGGTTCGAAAAAAGCCTTAACTTCTCTAGAATACAACCTTATTTTGGCTTTGATATTGGTTTCAGAGACAATAAATTTGATGGGACAATAATTTCTAAAAATATATTATCTGATGCCAACGGATCCGTTATGGCTCCAAATATTTTGGAAACAAGTAAAACTGGTTTTACGGCATCACCTGTAATAGGTGTCAAGATTAATCCGATAAGCCAGGTAACTTTATTTGCTGAAAGTAGTATTCAATGGTTTTATTCTTATGAGCGACAAGAAACTGTAGCTCAGGGTGTAGGGAATGCCAGGACTTTTAATAAGTACAATAAATCAGAATTTTTAACGAATGCAGTTTCTGTAGGTGTCCAGATTAATATTGGCAGTGTAAGATAACTCATTGGCTATATCATTAATCCAGATCAAATAATTTAATATATTTGCATCCGACACTAAACTACATCTACCAATATGAAAGTTGAGTTAACCAACAACGCCTCAATTCCTGATAAATATGCCGATTTTAAGCCTTTATGGCTAGATTTGATCCGTGGCTTGCAAGATTCTCGAACTTTATACGTTTTGGTTTAGAAGTAACCAATAAAATATATGATTAAACATTAACTCTCTACATACAATATGAATTTTAAAAAAACCATAACTGCAATAGTATTCTTGTTTGCTGTTTTAGTCACAGAGGCTGCTTTCTCGCAGTCGAACTATGCTAATGTAAAGGTTGACGAGCTTTCTGATGCACAAATTTTGCAGATGATTAAAGGGGCGGAATCTAAAGGTTATAGCGATGGACAATTGGAGCAGATGGCTGCTGCTCAAGGAATGAAGCAGGAAGAAGTTCAAAAGCTTCGTTTGCGTGTTGATAAGGTAAAGAAGCAGGGCTCTGCAGTAGTTGTTCAAACAGACAACAAAACAACAAGTACAGGTCGCGAGGGTAGCGAAACTACTGACGGTGGGGCGGTAGATAATGAAAAGAAAGTAAAGGATGAAGAGATTGGTCCTAAGGTATTTGGGTCAGAGCTTTTCCGAAATGGAAACATTACTTTCGAACCAAATTTAAGAATCGCAACACCTAAGGGATATATAATTGGTCCAGATGATAAATTACTGATCGATTTGACTGGCGATAATGAAGCTAGTTATGAACTGCAGGTAAATCCAGAGGGCGTAATTAACCTGCAATTTGTAGGTAGAATTGCTGTTGGTGGTTTATCCATTGATCAGGCAACATCTAAAATCCGTTCGGCGATGTCTAAAACATATCCTTCTTTAGGATCAGGCCGTACCAGTCTGGCTATCAATTTAGGAAACATTAGGAGTATAAAAATTATTATGACAGGTCAGGTTACTAAACCTGGAACTTATACGATCTCTTCATTGGCTACAGTATATAATGCATTATATGCTGCAGGTGGCCCTAATCAAAAAGGTTCATTTCGTAAAATTCAAGTGATCCGTAACAACAAGGTAGTTTCTACAGTTGACGTGTACGATTTCTTGTTGAAAGGTATTCAACAAAATAACATTCGTTTACAGGATCAGGATGTGATTAATATTCCTGTGTATGATAAACGAGTAGAGGTTATGGGTGAAGTTAAAACTGGAGCTTTGTTTGAAGTCGTTTCTGGCGAAAATTTACAAGACCTGATTGATTATGCTGGTGGTTTTACAACGCAGGCATATACCGCAAAAATTAAGACTTTTCAAAACACAGATAAGGAACGTCGTATAACAGATATTGCTGCTGCAGATTTTACTACTTATGAACCTAAAAATGGAGATAGGTTTGTTGTTGAGGCAATTTTGGATAGGTTCCAGAACAGGGTTGAGATTATAGGGTCGGTATTCCGCCCAGGTATTTATGCGCTAGACAATGGCGTAACCTTAAAAGGGCTGATCGCTAAAGCAGATGGATTAACAGAAGATGCGTTTTTAAACAGGGGTTATATTAATCGTTTAAATGCAGATAATACTCTGGCATTAATATCTTTTGATGTGGCCAAGATTATTGCAGGAACAGAGCAGGATATTCTATTGCAAAGAGAAGATAAGGTAACAATATCGTCTTTATTTGATTTGCGTGATGAATATAAAGTAAGTATTCAAGGTGAAGTGCGTGCACCAGGTACTTTCGAGTATGCCGAGAATATCAGCTTAGAGGCTTTAATTCAAATGGCAGGTGGTTTTAAAGAAGGTGCAACTCCAGATCGGATTGATGTCTCGAGAAGGATGAAAAATAGTGATTCTTTATCTAAGTCGGCCGCTACTGCAGAGTTGTTTACTGTAAAGGTTGATCAGAATTTGAAGATAGAAGATGGTGCTTTTATTCTTCAACCTTATGATATCGTAACTATACGTAATTCGGCGGGATATACGGTCCAAAAGCAGATTAAGTTAGAGGGCGAGGTTTTATATCCCGGTATATATACTATTCTTTCTAAGGATGAGCGGATCTCTGACTTAGTTAAAAGAGCAGGTGGATTAACACCTTATGGCTATGCAGAGGGGGCATCATTGAAAAGACCGGGTGCTGAGAAAGTAAATCCTACAGATAAGAATGCAATTAGCAATGAGGATGAAGAACGTAAAAAGTTTTTAAACTTAAAACGTGCTCAGGAGGCAGGTGTTAAGGATACCGTTAAAGCAGAAGTGGAACAGATGTTAATTCAATCTGATCTGGTTGGTATTAGCTTAGATCGAATTCTGAATCAACCATATTCAAAATATGATTTGATTGTTGAAGATGGAGATATCATTAGGGTTCCAAGACAATTACAAACTGTTAAAGTTACTGGTGAGGTCCTAAACCCGAATAGCATCGTTTTTATGCCGAGCAAAAGCTTTAAGCAGTATGTTAATGGTGCTGGAGGTTTTACTTCTAGTGCATTAAAACGTGGGGCATATATTAAATATGCCAATGGTTCTGTCGAAGCAGGCAGTAAGTTTTTGTTCTTTAACAATTTTCCAAAGGTGAAGCCGGGTGCAGAGATTTTGGTGCCTAAGAAAGCGGAGAGAGAGAGAATGAGTGCACAGGCATGGATTGGGATAGGAACTGCTTTGGCGTCCTTAGGTGCGATTATTATTACTTTGTTGAGATAGTTTAGAATTAGGAATGAATCAAGAAAATATAAATAGTAGTAACGCTTCATCTGATTCTGATGAGATCTCGTTGAAAGAATTGATTTTAAAAATTCAAGAGTTTTGGAGGTATCTACTTTCCAAATGGTTGATCATAGTGATATGTGGACTTATAGGAGGAGCATTGGGCTTTGCTTATGCTTCTAGTAAAAAGCCTGTTTATACGGCGACTACTACTTTTGTCTTGGAAGATGAGAAAAGTGGCGGTGGGTTAGGTAATTTAGCTGGTTTGGCTTCTATGGCTGGTGTAGATTTAGGAGGAAGTGGAGGAGGTATATTTCAGGGAGATAATATTTTAGGTTTATATAAGTCTCGCAGCATATTAGAGCGAACTTTATTAACTCAGGTAGAAAGTAAGGGTAAAAAACAATTACTTATAGACTGGTATATTGATTTTCATCATTTAAGAAAACGATGGGCTGATAAACCGGAATTGATCAATTTGAAGTTTATCAATGACAGTTTGCTAAATGAAAAACATTTTTTGAAGCCAAACCGCTTGCGAGATAGTGTTTTAGGTGTAATTGTTGCCGATCTCAATAGAAATTATTTGGTTGTTAGTAAACCTGATAAAAAACTCAGTACTATTCAGGTAGATGTTAAGGCTCAGGATGAGTTTTTTGCTAAATCTTTTAATGATGAATTGGTGAAAATTGTTAATGAATTTTACATTAATACTAAAACTAAAAAAACTTTACAGACCGTAAAAATTTTACAGCATAAAACAGATTCGGTAAGAGCAGTAATGAACGGTGCTATTTATAGTGCTGTTGCAATTGCAGATGCTACACCAAATTTAAATCCAACAAGACAAGTTCAGCGAGTTGCTCCAGCACAGCGTGCGCAGTTTTCTGCAGAAACGAATAGGGCAATTTTATCGGAAATGGCTAAAAGTTTAGAGATGACTAAGATGACACTGTTGAAAGAAACGCCTTTAATACAAGTCATAGATAAGCCCATATATCCTTTAAAGAAAGAGACCTTTGGAAAGGTAAAGGGGATGGCTATTGGAGGTTTTCTTTTAGGAATAATAAGTGTCTTGTATTTAATCGTAAAAAAAATATTAAAAGAATTATTTTAAACCAGGTATGTTAGATTTAAGCAACAAAAGTATTTTGATCACGGGAGGCACAGGCTCTTTAGGAAAAGCTTTAACAAAAGAAATAATAACAAAATATCCTAATGTTAGAAGGGTAATTATTTTTTCAAGGGATGAACAAAAGCAGTTCCAAATGGCTCAGGAATATCCTGAAAAACAATATCCACAACTGAGGTTTTTTATAGGGGATGTTAGAGATTCCCAGAGATTAGTAAGAGCATTTAAGGGTGTTGACTATGTGATTCATGCTGCGGCTATGAAACATGTACCAATTGCAGAATACAATCCTGATGAATGTATCAAAACTAATATAAATGGTGCTCAGAATGTTATTCATGCTTGTTTTGAAACAAATGTGCAAAAGGTCGTAGCATTGTCTACTGATAAGGCATGTGCCCCAATCAATTTATATGGTGCAACAAAATTGACGTCAGATAAGCTTTTTGTTGCAGCTAATAACATTAGAGGAGATAGCCCTATAATATTCTCTGTGGTAAGATATGGTAATGTGATGGGATCTAATGGTTCTGTAATTCCTTTCTTCCTAAATAAAAGAGCCGAAGGAAAGCTCCCTATTACCGATTCGGAAATGACGCGTTTCAATATCTCTCTACAAGGTGGAGTTGATATGGTAATGCATGCTTTAGGAAATGCCTGGGGCGGTGAAATATTTATTCCAAAGATTCCCTCTTATAAGATAACAGATGTTGCAACAGCAATCGCGCCAAATTGTGAACAAGTTGTAGTTGGAATTAGGCCAGGAGAGAAAGTTCATGAAGAAATGATTACACCTTCTGATTCATTTTATACGTACGATTTGGGAAAATATTACACCATTTTGCCAGCGACATGCCAATGGAATATTGAAGATTTCAAAAGTACTTTTAATGCTGAATTGGTAAAGCCAGGTTTTGCGTATAATTCTGGAGAAAATACAGAGTGGGAAACAATAGATACTTTAAGATCTCTAATTAAAGAACATGTCGACTCAAGTTTTGAATGTAATGGATAATAATGCAACCATTCCTTATGGTAAACAGAACATAACTCAGGAAGATATTCAGAATGTTATCGAAGCCTTGCAATCAGACTATTTGACCCAAGGACCAAGAATTTTAGAATTTGAATTGGAGTTTGCTAAATATATAGGATGTGAATATGCTGTGTCAGTGGCGAATGGAACAGCTGCACTGCATTTATGTGCGTTAGCTTTAGGTGTTAAAGATGGAGACAAAGTAATTACTACACCGATTACTTTTGCCGCGTCTGCTAATTGTATACGTTATTGTGGTGGTGAAGCAGTATTCTCAGATATCAATCCTGAAACATATCTGATTGATATTGAAAAGATAAAGATATTGCTAGATTCTTCTCCAAAAGGAACGTATAAAGGAATTATCCCTGTTGATTTTGCCGGAAGAGCTGTTAACTTAGAGGAGTTGAAGATTTTAGCAGACGAATATAATTTGTGGATTATAGAGGATGCTTGCCATGCTCCCGGGGGGTACTTTATTGATAAGGACGACAATCAGCAAAATTGTGGAAATGGTAATTTTGCAGATTTGGCAATTTTTTCATTCCATCCTGTAAAACATATTGCTTGTGGTGAAGGGGGGATGATTACAACTAATAATAAAGAGCTTTATCAAAAACTGCTTATTTTGCGGTCACACGGAATTACCAAACAGGAAGATAAATTTGCGAATTCTATTGAATTTGCTGGTGGAAAAGATGAGTACCCAGGTTGGTATATGGAGATGCAAAGTTTAGGTTTCAATTATCGTTTAACAGATTTTCAAGCAGCTTTAGGTACAAGTCAATTGAAGAGAGCAGACGAAGGCCTTGTGAAAAGACGAGAAATTGCGCATATCTACGAAGAAGAATTCAGAGGACAGACTTTTATAAAAGGGCAGTCTGGAGTGATCGATGGACATGCTTATCATTTGTATGTAATTGAAGTTGAGGATCGGTTAGGTTTATATAATTATTTGAGAATGCATAATATTTTTGCTCAGATACATTATATCCCTTGTCATCTAATGCCATACTATCGACAGTTTGGCTATAAAGAAAATGATTTTCAAGACGCAGAAAAGTATTATAAACATTGTATTAGCCTACCAATGTATCCGACACTTACGAAACAACAACAGCAATTTGTAATCAAAACCATTAATGACTTTTATAAAAAATAGGATATTATTTAGGGCAGATGGCAATAGTAAAATAGGACTGGGACATATTATGAGATGCATTGCATTATCGCAAATGTTAAGGGGCGATTTTCACTGTAGCTTTATAATTTCACACCCAAGTGAGTCTTTGAAAACAATCATTGCTCCGTTTGGTGAGTTAATCGAATTGAAGTCGATGGACATGGATGGCGAACTTTTAGAAATAGAGTCCTTTGTATGTAAAGCAGATATTATGGTTGTTGATGGGTATGCATTTGACGAAAAGTATATTGGTTATTTAAATGCTAAAGTTCATAAATTAGTAATTATTGATGACTTCGCAGTCGGATATTTTGATTCTGCTATAGTACTAAATCATGCAAATGAATCCCTAATTTATTCCTATAAGACAAGTAGAAACACGAAGGTTCTGTGCGGTTTCAATTATCTTATGCTGAGACCTGAGTTTCTTAAGGCTGCTAGAACTAATAGGTCTGTATGTCAAGTAGATACTGTTTTTGTGTGTATGGGCGGTGCAGATCCTACAAATGTAACGATTAAGGTTCTGGAGGGTTGCATAAAAACCAAGTTTATCAAAGAGATCATTGTTGTTACTGGTTCAGCATACGCAAATCAACAAGAGTTGGCAAGTTTTATTAAAAAAGCTGGTACCGATATTAAAATTGTTAATCATATCAATGTTGATGCAAATACAATGGTCAAGTTGATCTCCTCCTCACAAATTTGCATTTGTCCAGCAAGTTCAATAGCATTGGAGGTATGTTGTGTAAAAGCTGCTTTACTAACGGGAACAACAGCCAACAATCAAAAGCTAATTCATGAACAACTTTTGAATGCCAGTTGTGCTAATTCAGTTGGTGATTTTAATCATGTCAATGTGGACGAGATAAGTATCAAATTACAGAAATTTGCTTCTGTTAGTCTAGTTAATCAAATGATAAAAAATCAGTTCCACAATATTGATGGACAATCTGCTGATAGGATTTTGGATGAATTTAAATTACTTGTTGCATGTTGACATTTAGGAAAGCAAATTTAGGAGACATAGATCTATTATTTAATTGGGCCAATGATCCATTAGCTAGAATCAATTCTTACCAAAAAAATGAAATAACCTATATTGATCATGTTGAGTGGTTTAATAAGCAAATTTTAGATGTAAATAATCACTTTTATATTTTCTTAGATGAGGATGGAGTAGCTGTAGGACAGGTTAGGATAAATGCAGGTAATCAGGAAAATGCTGTAATTAGTTTGCAAGTTGATGTAGATTTTAGGGGGAAAGGATATGCCAAGGAAATGATAGAAATGGCATCAAATGATTTTCTTGAAACTAATAAAGGGGTACAATTATTAGCGTATATTTTTAAAACAAACGAGGCATCGTATAAGAGCTTTAAAAAAGCTGGGTTTGAATTATTAAAAGAAGAAATTGTGAAGGATATTCCTAGTTATATTTTATACAAAAATTAAGGATGAGAGAACATATTAAAATTGGTGATATATTAATAGGCGATGATCTAAAACCATTCATTATTGCCGAAATGAGTGGTAATCATAACCAATCAATTGAAAAAGCATTGGCAATTATTGATGCAGCTGCAGAAGCTGGAGCACATGCCATTAAATTACAAACTTATACTGCTGATACATTAACAATTAATGTATCTCATGATGAATTTAGGATTAAAGATCCCAATTCCTTATGGAAGGATAGGAATCTTTATGAACTATATCAAGAAGCCTATACTCCATGGGAATGGCATAAAGCACTATTTGATCGGGCAAAGGAAAAGGGAATGATTTGTTTTAGTACCCCTTTTGATGATACTTCTGTAGATTTTTTGGAAGAACTCGGGGTTGAAGTATATAAGATTGCCTCATTTGAAAACAATCACCTTCCACTTTTGAAGAAAGTAGCGAAAACAGGTAAACCAGTAATTATGTCTACAGGAATATCGACACTTGCGGATATAGAAATTGCAGTAGCTACACTAAGGGAAAACGGATGTAATCAGCTGGTGTTACTTAAGTGCACAAGTACCTACCCATCGAGCCCAGAAAATACAAACTTATTGACTATTCCACATATGGCTCAGTTATTTAATTGCCATGTTGGACTCTCAGATCATACATTAGGGATTGGGGTGTCTGTAGCAGCTGTTGCGTTGGGTGCTAGGGTTATTGAAAAGCATTTTACTATTGATAGAGCTGAGGGTGGAGTCGATTCTGCTTTTTCATTAGAACCTGCAGAATTTAAGATGCTAGTAGAAGAGTCTGAGAGAGCTTATTTAGGAATAGGAAATGTAACCTATGGCATTATGGAAGCGGAGAAAAAGAGTCAAATGTTTAAACGCTCTATTTATGTTGTTGAAGATATGAATGAAGGAGAAATATTTAATGAGCAAAACATTCGGATTATTAGACCAGGATTAGGGATTTCTCCAAAATATTTTGAAACAATGCTTGGGAAAAAAATAAATAGATCCGTTAAAAAAGGTACACCGCTTACTTTTGATTTGATTTAATCGTAATAACTATGGGACTAGGCCTAGGAATTGGTAAGATATTTAAAATTGAGTGGCAGATTACAAAACATTTAAAAATATCTAGATTTTTCTACTATAATATTCCGTTTTTTGGTAAATTAATAAGTGTTACGATGGATCGCTTTTTATTTATAGTTTATGGTATTGAACTTATGTCATTCTCCATCAATGTAAGTAAATTGTCTATTACCCATCCTGGTGGAATATTGCTTGGAGGAAATGGCGTTTTCTCGACGGGTAGGGTTGTAATAATGTCGGGAGTGAAATTAGGAGGTCGATCGCCGAATGACGAGCTTTACCTGAAAAAGCACAAAGAACAAAGAGTTTTTGAGTTTGGCGATAATGTTGTGATTGGTACGAGCTCAATCATTTTAGGACCAGTAACTATTTGCGATAATGTAATGATTGGATCAATGTCACTAGTTAATAAATCAATAACCGAACCTGGCATTTACGTAGGAATTCCTGCTAAGAAAATTTCTAGCCAAGTATGTTATGATTGGATTTCTCATTTGTAAATTTTAGAATAATGAAAAAATTGAAGTATAAGATTAACTTTCTACGGGCTCATTTGATTGCTTTACGTAAGTTTTCAATGCTGTCAAACATAAGCCTTAGATCGTTTTCTAAGCCAGAGCCACCTATTTTAGAGAGTACTTCTCTAATAAACGAAATAGGTTTTACTGTTGGCCCAACTTGTTCTGACGAAACTCTGGAGGGGATTAAATCAATTTATCAAAGTAGGATTGCTGAAGTTATTCCTAAACCTACGGGTGCACCATTTAAGAATTTGATGCGTGATGAAGATGTAACTATTGATAATCCAATCATTAAACTTGCTTTTTCAAAAGAAATATTAGATCCTGCAATGGACTATTTTGGTGGGAAACTTCTATTCGAGAGTTTACAGGTATTATATAGCTACCCAACTGAGGGGAAATTAAGGGAAAGTCAATATTGGCATAAAGATTTTGGGGATAGCAAATCATTTCATGGAATTATGTACCTAAATGATGTGAATACTGTTGATCAAGGACCTTTTGTTTTTATCAATAGAACCGATTCAAAAAAAATGAAACGCTCCGTTTTGATTAGAAGAATTAATGATGAAGACTTTAAAAAAGAACTAGGGGATGGTAGGGTTGAATATTTTTATGGTAAGGCTGGTGAATCTATTTTTGTAGATCCAGCTGCCTGTTATCATTATGGTAGCCGATGTAAAGAAGGTAGATTAGCTATATTTTTTACGTTCAATAGCTCTACACCATATGTAATCATTCCTGGACTAATTCAAAAGAATAAGGAAAAATTCCTAGAGATAGGTAAAACTTTACGACCTGATATACCTGAACAAAAGTTAAAAGATCTATTTGAGATAAATTAACAAAACTATGAAAAAATGCCTTGCCATCATTACTGCTCGCGGTGGGAGCAAAAGAATTCCCAGAAAAAATATTAAAGAGTTTCTAGGAAGTCCGATTATCAAATACTCAATAGATGCAGCTTTAAAAGCTGGTTGTTTTGATGAAGTTATGGTATCTACTGATGATAATGAAATTGCAGAATTGGCTATTTCACTCGGTGCAAAAGTACCTTTCTTAAGATCTAAAGAAAATTCCAATGATTTTGCAACCACAGCAGAGGTTATCACTGAAGTGTTAGAAATGTATAGCGAAATTGGGCAAGAGTTTGAATATGCATGCTGTATTTATCCGACCGCGCCATTTGTAACTGCTGAAAAATTAAATAAAGCTTATCATTTACTATTAGAAAAAAATGCGGAAACAGTTGTACCAGTTGTTAGTTTTGGTTTTCCTATACTAAGATCATTCAAAATCGAGAATGGACTTATTAAAATGAATTGGCCTGAACATATCAATACCAGATCTCAGGACCTGCCACCGGCATACCATGATTGTGGGCAGTTTTATTTTATACAAACAGCTTTGTTTATGCAAAATAAAAAGCTGTTTTCTGATGTTTCTGTGGGTCTGGAAATGCCGGAGTCAGAAGTTCAGGATATCGATACTGAAGAAGACTGGAAAGTAGCAGAAATTAAGTATACTTTCCTCTTGAATAAAATGAGGAAAGAATAATATGTATAAGGTATTGGTAATCGGTTGTGGAAATATTGGTGCTCAGTATGACATTGATAATGATGACGTGCAAACACATGTAAAGGCATGGTATTTAAATTCCCGAACTGAAGTTAGTATCTATGACATCAATAGCGGACTTGCAAAACAGGTAGCCGAAAAATATCAATGTAAAATTGTTACTGATACTACTCCTGAGACATTAGCCGCATTTGATATTATAAGTATTTGTACACCTACATTTACTCATTATCAACTTTTGCGGGATGCAATTGATGCTAAAGTGAAGACGATCATTTGCGAAAAGCCGATCTCAAATGACAACGTTGAAATGGCAAAACTCAAAGATGCCTATGGTGTTGGACAATCGAAAATATTGGTAAACTACATCAGAAGATTTCAGCCAGATTTTTTAGAACTGAAAGAATACATAAATACGAACCTTAATAATGAGCAATTAACAAATATTGCTATTAGATACCAACGGGGATTTGTAAATAATTGTAGTCATGCTATGGATCTTTTAGAATTTTTAATGGATTCAGAAATTACATTAAATGAAGTGAAAATACATAATATGGAATTCGATCAGTTTGAAAATGATCCAACCTTGTCTTTTCAAGCATTCTGGAATAAAACTAATATAAGTGTTTTAGGCCTTAGTCGTGTACAGTTTTCTCATTTTGAGGTTGATTTATATTTTGAAAAATATAAAATATCAATAATAAATGCTGGCAATACTATTGATGTTTATAAAGCCGCTGATCAATCAGGATTTTTACAACCTTTAATACTTCAAGAAAATTTAAGCAAAAAAAAATGTCTGAAAAATTATATGAATTCTGTAATACTTGAAAGTTTAAAACTTACAGATAATCGTAGTTTAGAAGACAACTTTTTAACTTCGATAAACCTAAATCTTAAAATGTTAAATTATAAAAATAAATAGTATGGCAAAGTTAGCAATAAATGGAGGCGAAGCCATAAGAACTAAGCTTTTTCCTGCTTATAATACAATTGGACAGGAAGAAAAAGATGCCGTGATGAAAGTCTTGGATACCGGCAATCTTTCTCAGTTTTTGGGAGCGTATCACAGTGATTTCTTAGGTGGTCCAACTGTTAGGGCTTTCGAATCAGCTTGGGCTGAAGCCTTTAATGTTAAACATGCGGTATCTGTAAACTCGAATACATCAGGTTTATTTACAGCTATGGGGGCAATTGGTATTCAGCCAGGAGATGAAGTTATCGTATCTCCCTATTCAATGTCTGCCAGCGCAATCGCTCCCCTTGTTTATGGTGGTATTCCCATTTTTGCTGATATCGATCCAGTAACATTTTGTATGTCGGCGGAGAGTATAAAAGCTTGTATCACCCCACGGACTAAAGCCATTTTGATCGTTCATATTTTTGGACATCCTGCAGAAATGGATAGCATTATGGCTTTAGCTAAGCAACATAATCTGTATGTTATTGAGGACTGCGCACAGGCGCCAATGGCTAAATATAAAGGCCAAAACGTTGGTACAATTGGTGATTTAGGTGTTTTTAGTTTAAACTATCATAAACATATCCATACAGGAGAGGGTGGTGTAATTACGTCAAATGATAGTAATTTGATAGACCGCTGTCAGATGATTCGTAACCATGCAGAAAATGTTGTTGGTCCAAAAGCTATTGAAGACCTTACCAATATGATTGGTTTTAATTATCGCATGACAGAAATAGAATGTGCTATTGGAATTCAGCAGTTAAAGAAATTACCGTCGTTATTGACTGAAAGATTAAAGAACGTTTACTATCTAAACTCACAATTGAGTAGCATAAGCGGTTTAGAATTGCAGCCAATACCAACAGAGGGTTCAGTGCATACTTATTATGTACATCCAATAAAGTTTAATAAAAATATTGTTGGAATTGATCGAAATACTTTTGTTAATGCCTTGAAAGCAGAATTGCCTTCAGCGGTTTTAAGAGAAACGGCCCCTTTATTAGGTGCAGGTTATGTAATGCCAATATACTTACAGCCACTCTATCAAAAGAAAGCAGCTTGGGCATATGAACATCAACTGACTGACAAGAATTTAACTTACCCAAAGGGATTATGTCCAATTACCGAAAAAATGCACTATGATACGTTATTCACGCATGAGTTTATGCGCCCAGGAATGACAAATGTAGATTTAGATGATGTAGTGAATGCTTTTCATAAAATATTTGAGAATTTAGACGAACTAAAAAGTGTTTAAGCAGAAACCCGGGGATAAAATTCTTATTGTATTTAGTGATCCAGGAGGAGCTAAGCCTTGTTTAGCTATTGCTGATGAAATTGATCCATCAGGTTTATTGGTCATTTCTGATCGTGAATATTCTTTTTATACCGATTTTCGGTCTAAAGTCACTATTATAAATTCGGATCTTGAACTTGAAAAAATAATAGATGATTTTAAACCAAATTTAATATTTACTGGTACTTCCTATACATCAAATATTGAAAAGACTACTATCCTTTTGGCAAAAAGAAGAGGGATACATATAAAGTCTTTTGTAGATCATTGGACTTCTATTTCCAATAGATTTAGAGATGACAAAGGGAATTTAAATTTACCTAATGATATTTGGGTTTTAGATGAAAGAGCAAGACTAATTGCTGTTGATGAAGGAATAAGTTCAGAAAGCTTATATATATCAGGAAATCCGTATCATATGTGGCTAAAAAACTGGAAACCTAAAATCACGCGTGAATTATTCTTTAAGAATATTGGTTTAGACACAGAAAAGAGAATCATCCTTTTCGCACCAGATCCTCTTTCTAATGTAAATGGTTTAGATACTTATGGTTTTGATGAACTTTCGGCTTCTATTAAATTGGTAAATTGTGTTAATGACTCGTCTGTTGAGTTCAGAGATGCTACACAGATTCTAGTTAAAATGCACCCGAATCAAGTTGTTAAAGAATTGGAGAATATATTCTTTGGGCAAGCCAATTTCACTATTTTACCACCTGAAATTAATACTAATGAAAGCATATACTTCTCTGATATTGTTGTTGGTTTTTTTTCATCCATACTAATTGAAGCCGATTTAATGGATAAGCCAGTTGTTAGGTTTTTTGAAAAGGATTCAAAAAATGATCCTCTTATAGATCAGGACTTGGGGATTAAAACCAATGAAGACAATTTAATTATTGATATTTTAAAAAAACTGTCGATCAAATGAATTTAGAAACTTTTTTAGAAAGCGAAAGAATATATTTAAGGGCACTAAATGAAAGTGATATAAAAGGTAATTACGCCCTGTGGCTAAACGATCCTGAAATTACTTATTTCAACGCTCATGGAAGGTTCCCAATGACTGAGGATAAATTGTTAAGCTATATCAGCAGTGTTAATTCTTCAAAATCGGACTTGGTATTAGCTATTATTGATCGGACCAATAATCAACATATTGGAAATATAAGTTTACAAAATATCAATTGGATTGATAGTAATGCAGAAATTGCTTTTCTGCTAGGTGATAAGAGTTATTGGGGTAAAGGAATTATGTACGAAGCGGGCTGCCTGATGGTAAATCATGGATTTAAATTTTTAAATTTACACAGGATTTATTGCGGGACGTCAGTTGTCAATCTAGGTATGCAGAAATTAGCAGAGAAACTAGGAATGAGAAAAGAAGGGCTAAGGAGACATGCTATTTTTAAGCATGGTCAATATGTTGATATTGTTGAGTATGGGATTTTATCTAGTGAATTATGAAATATTGTAAGAAGTGTTTACAAGTCGATACTCGTCCAGGTACAAAGTTTGATGATAAAGGCGTTTGTCCAGCCTGTAATTATTTCGAGACCTTAAAAACGGTAGATTGGGACGAGAGACGAAAGGAATTAGATGGTATTGTAGCCTTCGGTAAGGCCAATTCGCACTCTGGATATGATTGTATCATTGGTGTAAGTGGTGGTAAAGATAGCACTCGCCAAGCGTTTTTTGTGAAAGACGTATTAAAGATGAACCCCCTATTAGTGAGCTTGGGGTATCCCCCAGAACAGGTAACACAGAGAGGTGTTGATAACGTTTCTAATATGGTTGCTCATGGATTTGATTGTATATCTATTAACCCAGGGCCAAAGGTTTGGAAAAAGTTAATGCGTAAAGGATTCTTTGAATATACTAATTGGGCAAAATCAACAGAGCTGGCATTATTCAGTAGTGTTCCCAGATTAGCTATTGCATATCAAATACCTTTAATATGGTGGGGCGAAAATTCTGCGTTGCAATTAGGAGATTTAAATGTAATGGGGAAAAGTGGGAGTGATGGTAATAATTTGAGAAAAATGAATACGCTTGGTGGTGGGGATATTACCTGGATGCTAAATGATGAAATAAAAAAGCGAGATATTCTTCAATATAACTACCCTTCAGAAAAGGAAATGGAAGATGCTAATTTGAGAATTACATTTTTAGGCTATTTTTGGAAAGACTGGTCTTTAGTTGATAATGGTAACTTCTCTGCTTTGCGAGGTTTAGATATTAGAAATGAATCGCCAAAGGATATAGGAGACCCATTGGGAATTACATCATTAGATGAAGACTGGGTTGGATTGAATCAAATGATAAAATATTTGAAATTTGGATTTGGCCGTATAAGTGACTATGTGAACGAAGATATCCGCTTAGGAAGGATGACTCGTGATGAGGCAATTACATTAAACAAAAAGTATGACGGGGCTTGTTCGCCTAAATATATAAAGAGTTTTTGTGATTATATTGATATTTCAGAAGCGCAATTTTGGGAAAAAGTTGATCAGTCTGTTAATAAGGATTTATTTGAGAAAGATGAAAATCATAGATGGGTTCCAAAATTTGAGGTAGGTGTAGGTTTATGAGTTTAAAGAAAAATATTGTAATCATTGATTACGGAGTCGGTAATACTTATTCAGTTTCTAATGCAATTAAATATTTAGGATATAACAAATTGGTTATTTCTGATGATGAGAATGTCATTAAGAATGCAGATGTACTTATTTTACCAGGGGTTGGGGCATTCGAAGAAGCTGCAAACAATTTAAGATCTAGAAGTCTTGACGTAATTCTTAATGAAGAGGTTCTTAATAAGAAAAAACCAATTCTTGGTATCTGTGTTGGAATGCAGTTGATGGCGACACTATCTGAAGAGAATGGGATTCATTATGGATTGAATTGGATTGAAGGCCGAGTGAAGAAATTACAATTGCCAAAGGAGTTTGCAATTCCCCATGTTGGGTGGAATGACGTTTCAATAAATCATGTTGAACCATTATTTAGTCGAAATTCCAAAGATTCAAATTTCTATTTTGATCATAGTTACTATCTTGATTGTGACTCAAATTATGTTAGTGCTTATTGTGATTATCATATTAAAGTGACGGCTGCAGTACAGAAAGAAAATATATTTGGAGTTCAGTTCCATCCAGAAAAAAGTCAAACAAATGGTTTAAAATTATTTAGAGATTTTTTCAATTCAATTAAATAGTCATGCTAAAAAAGAGAGTCGCTGCAAGTTTAGTTGTTAAAGACGGGATTGTAGTTCAAAGTATCGGGTTTAAAAAATATTTGCCAGTAGGAAAACCTACAATTGCCATTGAATTTTTAAATAAATGGGGGATTGATGAGATTATACTGGTAGATATTAGTGCTACTAAAAATCATCAAGAACCTGACTTTTTGATGATAAAAAATGCTGCGTTAAAATGTCATGTTCCATTAACAATAGGAGGCGGTATAAAGACTATTGATCAGATTAGAGAATTGATGCATTGTGGAGCAGATAAAATTTCATTAAATCAGTCTGCATTACTAAATAGAAAACTTATTTCAGGAGCTGCCAATGTTTTTGGAGATCAATGCGTAGTGATATCTATTGATGCCTTGAAAACTGATAAAGGATATCAAGTTTTTGATTATGTGAATCAGAAAGCACTTGATCTTTCGATAGTTGAATTTACTAAGGAGGTACAAGATTTAGGGGCTGGAGAGATTCTGATTAATTCCGTAAATAGAGACGGTTCTTATTTGGGTTATGACCTGGATTTAATAGATAGTGTTTGTGAAGTAGCTAATGTGCCAGTTATTTGTTGCGGAGGGGCAAAAAATGCAAATGATTTTATTAAAGTATTTAATGAAACAAATGTTTCCGCCGCTTGTGCAGCTAATTTTTTCCATTTTACGGAACATAGTGTAAATATTACAAAATCGATAATTAAAAGGAATTTGGATATCAGATTGGAGACTTTTGCGGATTATAATGATTCTGAGTACGATGGTCAACTGCGCTTAAATAAGAAGACGGAAGAGGTTTTGGAAAATATGTTGTTTATTAGGATAGAAAAAGAAGTTATATGATATACTGCTCACGTTGCCTTTATCCTGAGAATCATCCGCTAAATATAGTATTTAATGAAGATGGTGTATGTAGTGGATGTACTGTTCATGAAGAAAAAGATACTTTAGATTGGAATTCTCGATTCGATAAATTAAAGGATATTTTTGATAATTATAAGAACTTATCAAATACTAACTATGATTGCATAATTCCTGTAAGCGGGGCTAGGGATTCATTTTTTATTGTTCATACAGTAAAAAATGTATTAGGAATGAATCCATTGTTAGTTACCTATAATAAACATTACAATACTGACGTTGGAGTTAGAAACCTTGCCAAGTTACGAATGGAGTTTGATTGTGATATTATGACGTTAACGGTGAACCCTGAAACAGTCAAAAAAATAACGAGAGCAAGCTTGCGTCAAATGGGTAGTATTTATTGGCATTGTTTAGCAGGACAAACTGTATATCCGGTTCAAGTGGCGGTCAAATTTAAGATTCCATTAATTATTTGGGGTGCTCATCAAGGTGTTGATCAAGTAGGAATGTTTTCTCATTTGGATGAAGTAGAAATGACGAGAAAATATAGGAAAGAACATGATTTAATGGGCTTTGAGGCAGAGGATTTTATCAATGAATTTGATGGGATAACAGAACAAGATATAGTGCAATTTAAATACCCTGACGACAAAGAGCTAGAACGGATAGGTGTAAGGGGTATATATTTAAATAATTACATTAGGTGGGATACTAAGGCGCAACACGAAGAGATGATTCGTAGCTATAATTATGAAACCCACGAACAAACAAGAACGTTTGATACTTATAATGATATAGACTGTTATAATTATTCAGATGTGCATGATTATATTAAGTTCCTTAAACATGGGTATGGAAAAGTGACAGATCATGCTTCCAGGGAAATTAGATTAAGAAGGATGACAAGGGAGCAGGGATTAGAGTTAGTTAAAGAGTATATTCAGAAGCCACCTGTTAATTTAGATAAATTTTTAGATTGGATTGGTATTTCTATAAATAGTTTCAATTATCTTATAGATCAGCATAGAAATAAGAATCTTTGGAAAAGAAATGACAATTGGGAATGGGAGTTAAACTCTTCCTATCTCTTCCCGAAAATAAATCAGGATATTAACCGACTGAAACAGGTTGAAGAATTTTCAAAATTTGTTGTTACACCATCTTATCAATCAACTGATAGTACAGATGAATATATCTTATTTGGTAAAGGGTTTGTTTAATAAAATGTCTCAATATTATATTCTACTAAGAAAATTATGAATAGAAAACCATTAGTGCTTTTTTTTTCACGCGATTATCAATCAAATTTTTTTCCTGTATTAGTCTCGGATACTTATGATTCAATCCATGTAACGCTAAATTTAAAAGAAAAGAAAAATGTTGAGGAGCGTGGGGGAGTGGTAGTTGGTTGTTTAGAGGAGGAGTATGAAAACCTTAAAGAAGCAGATATTGACTTTCCTTATTTAGATCATTCCGTTGGATCAGATAGATATATAGTTGGTCACACACAGGAAGAAAGACTCCAGATTCTCAAGAAATGTGTCTTTTTTTGGGCCGATATTTACGATAAATATAAACCTAATTTCATCGTTAATGAAGTAGTTGCATTGGAGATTTCTGAGGTAATGTATATAGAGGCGCGTAAAAGAAATATAAGATACCTCGCCTTTGGAGCATTTCCAGTTGGAAAATCGTTTTACTGGCATGTGAATCCTTTTCATAGCTCGATGCCTGAAAGGTTAAATATTATCCAACCTAGTGAAGAGAATTTAAAAGATGCTCAGGCATATGTAGATAAGGTTAATTCTGGGCCAATAGACAATCCATTTATTAAGGAGTATAAGCTTGGAAAAGATGTATCAAGGCTTAAGATTCTGATAAAACAGCTAATTCTAAATATCTATATTCGGTTTGCTGTTAAACGTAAGATTATTAGGCAAATTTGTTATGGAAATGCGATGGATTACTTCTTTAATGAGATTAGGCATTATTTTAATTATGTATTAAGAAGTGGCTCATATGATAGTTTGTCGAATTTGAAGAATAATGATGAATGTGTATTTTATCCAATGCATTTTGAACCTGAGGCGACTCTATTTTATATGTCGACCTATTATGATAATCAATTTGCATTAGTTGAAAACCTTTTAAAATGCTTGCCGGAAGATCAATTTTTGGTTGTTAAAGAGCATCCCGCGCAAGCTGGATATTTAATGCAAAAACACTGGAGAAATCTTAAAAATAGATTTCCAAGTTTAAGATTTATCAAGGCTGAGATTTCCTCTAAGGAAATTATTTTACGGTCAAGGGTTGTAGTAACTTTGGTCAGCACCGCAGGGTTTGAAGCTGCAGTACTTGGAAAGCCTGTAATAGTACTTGGGAAGATATATTTTGATATTTTTGATAACGTTAATTATTGTGCAACATTTGAAGATGTTTATGATTTACTTAGAGGACATAAGCAATTCAATAAAGGGACTAATTTACTAACTTATCTAGCTAAATTAATCGCTATGCAAAATGTAGGCAATCCATGGCCCCATGGAGAGTTGTATAGTAAGAAAAATATCGATGACGTGAGATATGCCATAGAAAGTGAAATGAGTTCATGAAAAATTATTTCGAAAAATATGGGTACATAGCAGTTACTATATTTAGCTCTCTAGTAACCTTTATTAAAAGTTACTTTTTCATGGATATCTTGAGTAAAGAAGATTTGGGGTACATGGCACTTTTTCAGTCAATGATCTTAATCGTTAATTTTTTCCAGATGGGAGTCATTTATGGTGGGTATAGAGTTATCTCATTTTCCGTTTTAAGACAAAGAAAGACAAATGATGCTGTAGTCACTTATTTGTTTTTGCTTTTTCTTGTTCTTATTAGCTGTGTTTCAATACTAAATTTTTTTATTTCTGTAAGTTGGTTTTGGACTATCGGAATAATTGTAGGTTTATTCTCTCTTTGGGGCAACTGGATTTCAAATATGCATATTGCGTTATCAAGGACTAATAAATTGAGCTTGATTACGTTGTCTAGTATTGTCTTGTCTTTTATAGCAATGCCATTACTTTACAGCCACTCTATTTACGGAGCCGTTACCTTAGTTGGTCTTCAACCGATTTTTTTAGTATTTTTTTCCTACCTTTTTAATAAGGATTTTGCATTTAAACTTAATTTTAAAAGTATTGTTTATCTAAGGCTCATTATAAAATTAGGTTTTGTTCCTTTTTTGACTGGTATTTTACACTACATTAATTTACAGCTTGAAAGGTGGGTTATTGGGTTAGATCTTGGAATGAAAGCTTTAGGAGAATATTATCTTGTTTTTGTTTATGTTGGTCTTTTCTCTGTAGTACCAGGTGCTTTAGGTAACTTAAATTTCCCTAAATTTATGAAAGCCCTAGCACAAAATAGCAGTAGTAAAAGAGACTTAATAAGAATATTTAGATTGTATTACCTGGAAATTTTAACTTACTTGGTAGTAATAACTTTTGGCACATTTTATATTATGCCATGGTTAATAAAAGCAATACTACCAATGCATGAGGCGGGAATTCGCTATGTACAGATTGTAATTGTTGGTTTATTATTTTTCACTTTACTTGATCCTATAAGCTTTGTTATAAATGCAAAATTGCACTATAGAGAATTGTTGTTTATCTATATTAGCGCCTTGCTTATTTCTGTTTTGTGTTACTGCTTTTTGTACTTTAATAGACTAGGTTCACTAGAAAGTTATTCTTATGTTAGTGTTATATTTTACCTATCCGTATCTTTAGGATATATCATGTACTTTCTCTTGAAGGGAATCAAGTCATATAATGTTAATAATTGATTTCTAATTAATCCCTGACAAAATTACCTTTATGAGATTGGATCAGATTTTTTTATTTTTAACTATAGCATTAACGGGTACGGTTTATGTAGTTCTATTTGGAAACATTTTAAGTGTATTAGCAATTATTGTATTATTAGTTCTTTTTCTTAAAGATTTACAGCATGGAATTAATAGAAATTCATTATTGACTTATATAGTTATAACTTTATCTCTAGGTTTTTTTTTAACTCTTCATTATTTACTGGTTCCGTTTGAAAATGATTCATTACCCTACATTACTTTTTATTTGAGATCTGCTTTTATCGGGCTATTTTTAGTCTATATAAAAAGTAAAAATATTAACCTGATTAATTTACTTCATCCTGTTCTCAAAGTAATAGCAATTCATGCCCTTATAGCATTTATTTTATCTTTTATTGTTGGTAATTTTTTATTTAATATAACTACTTCAAATATCTACACGAATAGTTTTATTTATTTGTTTTTTTATAATAGTAGTTTTGATTTGTTTGGCATAACTTTTTATCGTAATCAAGGTATTTTTTGGGAACCAGGTATACTACAGATTTATATGAACATTCTCTTTTTTATCAGTTCATTTATATTTAAAAACAGGAAATTACAAGTTCTATCAGTTTTTTTGATTTTCACGACCTATTCTACTACTGGTATCGGAATACTTTTGTTGCAGTTTGTTGTAATTCTATTTTCTAAAAATACGAGTATTGTGCAAAAATTAATTATACTTTCAAGTTTGGCAATAGTTACCCTACCGTTATTTATTTTTAATTATCAATCGAAACTTAAAGATAGTGCCACTGCAAATACTGAAGTTACATCTTCTGTATTAAGGATTTATGATTTTGTTGAGGGTGTAAATCTTACGATACGTTACCCTATCACAGGATTAGGGCTTTCAGAAAAAACATATCAACGGGTTAAAAACAACGAAAATTCTATTCTAAATGGCTATTCTCAAGAGTTTATAGATAATATATTCGACAGACGAAGCTCAAATTCAATTATGTATTTTTTATCTAGATTTGGAATGTTATTTAGTTTTTTTTGGTTTTACTATTTATTTAAACAAAGAATTGTGATTAATAAAAAGTGGCTTTTTTTTGTGATAATTATATTAGCGAATTTTTCAGAACCACTGATCATGGCCCCATTCTTTATATTAATTGTGTGTTCCGGATTATATGAGTCTTTTCGATTTACAAATTCTCAAACTTTACCTTTGATCAAATATGTTAAGTAATAAAAAGGTTCTTTTTATTGGCCCGGTTTTTCACGATTATCACATTTTGATAAAAGAGAACTTAATCGCTCTAGGTGCTGAAGTGACTTTCTACCCCGAAAGGAAATATGGAAATATATTTAAAATAATTAATAATTTTTTTAATAAAAGTCTAAAGACATATCAAAACCATCACTATAATCAAGTATTTGAGAAATTTGATGTGAGTAGTTTTGATTATTTGTTTGTAATTCGTGGTTTTATGCTATCAAAAGAATTTTTGGTAAAATTTAGGGATAGGAGCCCAAAAGCTATAATGATTATGTATCAATGGGATTCTAACAAAACTAACTGCTTTTCGCATCTGATTCCTTTGTTTGATAAGGTATACTCATTTGATTTTGCAGATTGTAAACAACATCTTTCTTTGAGTTATTTGCCTTTATTTTTTACTGATGATGTTTCAAGAAATGCAAGGTCTAATGTAGAGCATAAGAAATATGATTTTTTCTTTATGGGATGGTTTTTTCCGGAAAGGTATGAAGCAGTATTAAAATTCATTGAATTTTCGTCAAAAAATGGATTTTCGGTAAAGGCATTTCTGTATATGCCTTTTACTTCATATATCAAAGAAAGGTTATTAGGCCGGAAATTGAATAGAGAGATAGTTTCATTGAAGCCAATGCCGAGGAGAGAATATCTTAATATATTGGTCAATTCAAAAATAATGGTAGATGTGAGTAGTCCAAATCAAACTGGACTTTCTATGAGGGTTATAGAGGCGATGGCATCAAATACAAAAATTCTTACTAACAACCATAATATTAAAAATGATACGCAGATTTATTCCAAGGAATATGTTGCCTTTTTTAATGAACTTAATCCAGAAATTAATGAGTCATTTTTATTATCTGAAGTAAGTAACAAACCTAATTTATTATCATTACAGAAATGGTTGGTTAATATTTTTAGCGTTGATTAGTTTTATTTAACAAATATTATTGAATTAAATATGTATAAGACTTATGGTTTATGGGGCTGCTTTATTCTGTTGAAGTCATGGGTTTTCACAAGGATTTTCTATTCTTCTGCGAAATTGATAATGTTGCCGAGTGATATAAGAGGAAAAAAAAGCATTACTTGGGGAAGCGGTTTTAGAATGGGATTTGGATGTAGATTAGAGGCTTATCCGGAGGGGAATGGTGTGGTAATGCATATTGGGAATAATGTTCAGATTCATGATTATGTACATATTACTGCAGTGTCCAAGGTTGTTATTGGAGACAATGTACTTCTGGCCAGCAAAATTTACATATCTGATTCTAGTCACGGTAATTATTCTGCAGGTGATAATTTGGGTAGTTCACCACTTATCAGCCCTGCCTTAAGACCAATATCTTCAAAGGAGGTTGTAATTGGTAATAGAGTTTGGATAGGAGAGTCTGTTTCTATATTGCCTGGTGTAATAATAGGTGATGGATCTATAATTGGGGCGAATTCGGTAGTTTCTAAAAGTATTCCTGCTAATGTAATCGCTGTTGGAGCACCTGCCAGACCAATAAAGAAGTTTAATTTTGAAACCCAAAGCTGGGACCCTTTAAAGGAGATTAATAATGATTAGTGTAGTTATACCAATGTATAATGCGGAAGCAACTATTTTACAAAGCTTAAATTCTATAAAGCATCAAACATTTAATGATCTTGAGATTATAATAGTAAATGATGGCAGTACAGATAAAGGGCAGGAAATAGTAGAAAAATTTATTGCACATAATGTACACCTCAGTGTGTTATTAATTAATAAAAAAAATGAGGGTGTTTCTAAAGCAAGGAACGTAGGTATTAAATCTGCAAGTGGAGAGTATATTGCATTTTTAGATTCAGACGATGAATGGCATAAAGATAAATTAAAAATTCAATTTGAGATCTTAGTTAATAATCCCGATGTGATTTTACTTGGTTGTAACCGAAATGGAGAGCATGTGAGTAGGTTTTTAAAGAAGAAGTTTTCGAGACTAACCATTATAACTTCCAGAATATTATTGTATAGGAACTTTTTTTCTACTCCTTCAGTTATTTTTAGAAAGGAAGTCATAAATAAGGTAGGGTTGTTTGATGAGAATCAAAAACATACGGAAGATTGTAACTACTGGGTTCGAATTTGCCAGGCAGGTACCTGTGTCTTGCTTAATGAAAGTTACGTTACAACAGGTGGCGGCAAACCAAGCTTTGGCTTTTCAGGGTTATCATCAAACCTGGTCGAAATGGAAAAAGGTGATTTGAAGAACATTAAAGATGGTTATAAGCTCGGGGTCATTGGAATATTTGAGTATTTTCTTTTAATTGGGTACTCTTTGTTGAAATTTATCAGGAGACTTATTATAGTCAAATTTCGATAAGAATTGCTAAATCATATTCAATAAATCACTTGATTAAGAGTCAAGTTAAGCTTTTATATATTAACTAGGTTACATCTAAATATTTATATTTGTAAACCAATGAATTACATTACAAGGAAAACATGAATATACTAATAACGGGAGGCGCGGGTTTTATAGGGAGTAATTTAGCTCTGAAACTAATATCAAAAGGGCATACAGTAACTATTTTAGATTCATTATCCCCTCAAATACATGGAGATAATGCAGAAGTAACCTCTGTATTATATAATAATATTAGAAATAAGGTCAAATTTATTAGAGGAACAGTTACTTCTAAGCAGGATTGGGAAAAGGCACTCGATGGTCAGGAAGTTATCGTTCACTATGCTGCTGAAACTGGTACTGGGCAATCCATGTATGAAATTCATAAGTATGTTGACGTAAATATTAACGGTACTGCGATCCTATTAGATATTTTAGCCAACCAACCTCATTCGATCAAAAAAATTGTTTTAGCGTCATCACGCTCATTATATGGAGAGGGCAAATACAAAAGTTCAGAAAATGAAATTGTATATCCAAAGCATAGAACTTCAAAAGACATGGATATTGGTGATTTTGAAGTGAGAATTGAAGGAAGTGGACCTTTAGAATTAATGGCAACAGACGAAGAGTCAAAAATCCATCCGTCATCGGTCTATGGAATTACAAAGCAAAATCAGGAGCAGATGATTATGACAGTTGCACCAACTCTAGGCATTGCTGCAGTTTCGTTTAGATATCAGAATGTATATGGTCCAGGGCAATCACTAAAAAATCCTTACACTGGAATCTTATCGATTTTTTCAACGCAGATCAAAAATAAAAATGGTATTAATATTTTTGAAGATGGAAAAGAAACAAGAGATTTTGTTTTTATAGACGATGTTGTAGATGCTACAATATTAGGTATAGAAAGCGAAGATGCAAATAATGAAATCTTTAATGTTGGAACTGGTGAGCCAACAGATGTTATGACGGTAGCTAGATGTTTAATTGATAATTATGGTATCGATGTACCTATTACAATTACAGGTAATTATAGATTAGGAGATATTCGTCATAATTATGCCGATTTGAAAAAAATACAAAATAAACTAGGGTTTAAACCTAAAGTTTCATTTCAGGATGGAATTAAAAAGTTTACAGATTGGGTAAATGATCAAGAAGTTGAAGTTGATAATTATGCCAAATCAATAGATGAGATGAAAGCACGAGGTTTATATAAGTAGATAATAAAATGCTAAATTTTACTTTTTCTGCTAGTATAGTTCTTTATAAAAACAATCCAGTAGAGTTGATGAAAGCTATTAATAGCTTTTATAATCAAGGTTATACTTTCACATTATATTTAATTGATAATTCACCATTGAACGATCTTCAGTGGATTGAATCACACAATTCTAATATAATTTATATCCATAATCCATCCAATCCGGGATTTGGAGTGGCTCAAAATATAGCAATCAAAGAAGCGTTGAGTTGTGGTTCAAATTACCATTTTATTGTAAACCCTGACATTTACTTCACTCATGATGTTGTGACAAAGATGATCACATACATGCACGAAAATACAGATGTTGGGATGATGATGCCGAGTGTTTTGAATGAAGATGGTACTGTGCAAAACTTACCAAAATTGCTTCCAAGCCCGTTAAGTATTTTATTACGTAAGCTTAAGAAGCCCGAAATGATTTATAACCGTTTTATTGAAAAATATGAATTACGGTTCGTTCACAAAGATGTCACATATAATTCCCCTATACTTTCTGGTTGCTTTACTCTTCTTAATTTAACTGCAATAAAGGAAATTGGAATGTACGATGATCGATATTTTATGTATTTCGAGGACTGGGATTTATCTAGAAGAATGCATCAGAAGTATAAAACAATTTACTTTCCAGAAGTTTCTGTATATCATGGGTATGATTCAGGAGCTAACAAAAGCAGTAGGTTGTTTATGGTCTTTGTTAAATCTGCGTTTGCATATTTTAATAAATGGGGATGGTTTTTTGATATAGAAAGAAAAGACATTAATAGGGAAACTTTGAACCAATTTATCTAATGGCAATTTCAATAACAGGTTCTTCTGGTTTTGTTGGCCAGAATTTAATTCCATATTTGGAAAATGAAGGTTACACTATCAATTCGATATCTAGAGAAGTTTTGTCGACATTCGATTCAAAAGTTTTTAAAAATACCGAAGTAATTATCCATCTTGCCGGTAAAGCACATGATCTTAAAGGCACTTCTAATGCCGATGAATACTATCAGGTTAATTTTGAGTTGACGAAAAGGTTATATGATGCATTTTTGAAATCAGATGCTAAGAAATTCATTTTTATAAGTTCGGTGAAAGCTGCTGCAGATGTTGTTGGAGGTGTTTTAACGGAAGGAATTAATCCAGACCCTCAAACTCACTATGGAAAGTCTAAATTGATGGCTGAACAATACATCCAAAATCAGGCTTTGCCAGAAGGGAAATATTGTTATATCCTTAGGCCATGTATGATCCATGGGCCTGGTAATAAAGGGAACTTAAATTTACTATATAAGTTTGTTCAAAAAGGTGTTCCTTATCCTTTGGCTGCTTTTGAAAATAAACGATCTTTCTTAAGCGTTGAGAACTTTTGTTTTGTAGTCGCAAAAATCATAGAAAAAGATATTCTTTCTGGAGTTTATCAGTTGGCAGATGATGAATCTTTGTCAACTAATGAAGTTGTATGTGTTTTAGCCGCTTCTTTAAACAAGGAACCAAGACTTTGGAAAGTTCCTTCTAATTTAATTAAAGGGTTGGCTATTTTGGGAGATTTTTTTAAATTGCCATTAAATACGGGACGTTTAAGAAAGTTGACTGAGAATTATACAGTCAGTAATGAAAAAATAAAATCGGCATTAGGCATTGATTTCCCGTTAACTACTAAAGAAGGACTGAAACAAACTGCGGATTCATTTTTTAAAATATGAATATTTAAGACAGTTTTCTAAATATGTTTCATTAGAAATGATTGCATCGCTGTCGCAATTAAATAAGTAAACTGAATGTTGGGTGTTCACCAAAATGACTATATGTAAAGTGAGTTTTCAAATTCGGAAATTTTCATCTTATTTTTGATAATTCCTAATGCGATACTTAATTGCTCTTCGTGTGTAAGTCTTGAATTGTCCAAAACAGTAGCGTCCTCTACCTGGATTAATGGATTTTCTACTCTGGTTGAATCCAAATGATCTCTTATAACTAAATTATTTGTTATTTCTTCCATGGAAATTTTTTCATTGGACTTTCTCATTTCATTTAACCTTCTGGTTGCTCTAACCTCTAAGTCCGCTGTCATGAATATTTTTACCGAAGCATCTGGAAATACTGAACTTCCAATATCCCTGCCATCCATGACTATGTTATGATGAATGGCCATCTCTCTTTGTTGCGCCGTTAAAATTTTCCTTACAGATTTTAAACTGCTAACTTTAGCAACATATGAGGAGACCTCCATGGTTCTGATTTTAGAAGACACATCGATTCCGTTCAATAGTATAAAACAATTCTGACTTTCATCTTTGAATTCAATTTTCATATTTTTCAAAGAATTAAATATATATATGTCATCTCTGTCTGTAATATCAATTTTGTTTTCAAGGAAGAATACAGCGACAGCACGGTACATCGCTCCACTGTCTATATATATATAATTTAAGTTTTTAGCAATTGCCTTTGCGATTGTGCTCTTACCACAGGATGAGTGTCCGTCAATTGCAATTATGATCTTTTTATTTTTCATAGGACACAAAGTTAATTTTTAAGACGAATTAAATCATATCTGATTTAAAATGAAATCTGTCATCATGGAATTATTGCTATTCTTATTAAGAATAGGTAATCCAAAAAAATAAAAATATCTTCGCAGCATTGTATTGACACGATTTTATTTAAACAAATTCTTATTCTCACATTTATTTGGAAGCTATTGAATTTTAAATGATCAGTTGTTATTATTTTAATGATAAAACAAAATTTATAAGGTCAGCTAATAGTATCGATATTATATTCTGGTAGGGGTAGTTGTTGTAGGGACGTTTATTGGTTTTTTATCTAATTGGTATAATATTAGAGGCAAAGAAATCGCCAACTTTATAAGTTAAAGGAGGCTCAGAGTTTAAGGAAAATTTAATTATGGGTTTAAGTAAAAAAATATTAGTAACAGGTGGAGCAGGTTTTATCGGTTCTCATGTGGTTCGGCGCTTTGTAAACAACTATCCTCAATATGAGATTGTAAATCTCGATAAATTGACCTACGCTGGGAATCTGGCTAACTTAACTGATATTGAGGAAAAGCCGAATTACAGATTTGTAAAGGCAGATATTACAAATGTCATAGAAATTAGTGATCTCTTTAAGAACGAAGATTTTGATGCGGTTATTCATTTGGCAGCAGAATCTCATGTAGATAGGTCTATTTCTGATCCTACAGCTTTTGTGATGACCAATGTAATTGGTACAGTAAATCTGCTCAATGCAGCAAGGGAGTTTTGGAAAGATGATTATGCTACTAAGCGCTTTTATCATGTATCTACAGATGAGGTTTATGGCGCTTTAGGAGATACTGGGATGTTTATAGAAACCACTTCATATGACCCTCATAGCCCTTATTCGGCATCAAAAGCATCATCGGATCACTTTGTAAGAGCTTATCATGATACTTATGGTATTGATATCGTAATCTCTAACTGCTCCAATAATTATGGTTCTCATCATTTTCCTGAAAAGTTGATTCCTTTAGCGATTAATAATATTAAAAATAATCAACCTGTTCCAGTATATGGAAAAGGAGAGAATGTGCGCGACTGGCTTTGGGTAGAAGATCATGCGAGAGCTATTGATGTTATTTTCCATGAAGCGAAAGCTGGGGAGACTTATAATATAGGCGGTCACAATGAATGGAAGAATATTGATTTGATTCATTTATTATGCAATATCATGGATAAGAAGCTAGGTCGTGAGGTAGGTACTTCTGCTAAACTGATCACTTTTGTTACCGATAGGGCAGGGCATGATTTACGTTACGCTATTGATTCATCTAAGTTGCAAAACAAGTTGAACTGGGTTCCTAGCTTACAGTTTGAAGAAGGTTTGACAAAAACTGTAGAATGGTATTTGGAAAACGAGGAATGGTTGAATAATGTGACCTCTGGGAATTACCAAACTTATTACAATACACAATACAACAATATCTAATGGAAATACAAGAAACAGCATTAAAAGGATGTTTTATCCTTAAACCTAAAGTATTTGAAGATAACAGAGGTTACTTTTATGAGAGTTTTAACTCTGCAACCTTTGAAAGGTTAACTGGAATGTCAGGTGCCTTTGTACAAGACAATCAAAGTTATTCATCTTATGGTGTAATCAGGGCATTACATGCTCAATCGGGAGATCATGCACAAGCAAAACTGGTAAGAGTATTACAGGGTGAAGTTTTGGATGTGGCAGTTGATATAAGACCAGGTTCAGTAACTTATGGCCAGCATGTAGCCGTACGTTTAAGTGCAGAAAATAGATTGCAGTTATATATTCCAAGAGGATTCTTGCATGGTTTTGCAGTTTTAAGTGAAACAGCCGAGTTCTTTTATAAATGTGATAATTTTTATAATAAGGATGCTGAACAAGGATTTCACCTGGCTTCTCCAGATTTGAATATCGATTGGCTAATTGATGAAGACAAAAAAGTCATTGCAGAAAGAGATTTGTCCTTGCCGTTCTTTTCAATAAAATAAATATGAATAAAATATTAGTTTTTGGTGGCCTTGGTCAACTTGGTCAGTGTATATATAAGGTTAGTAAAGAAAGAGGCTATCAAACCATTGTATTTTTGGATGAAATTGAGGGAAATATTTTAGATATAAATGTGCTGTCTGGGCTTTTCTCTAAAGAAAGACCAAGTTTTGTAATTAATTGCGCAGCTTATACGGCTGTTGATAAAGCAGAAGACGATGTGGAATTGTGCGAGCAGATTAACAAGGTTGGTGCAGGGAATTTGGCGAGGTTTTGTGCCGAGCATAACGCTAAACTTATACATGTTTCTACAGATTTTGTTTTCGAAGGGAATTTACCTAAGTTATTAAATGAAAATGATATTGCCCAGCCTATTAATGTTTATGGTAAAACTAAACTGGAAGGTGAATTAGAAATATCTAAAGTTTTAAAAGAGAATTATATCCTTCGTACAAGCTGGCTCTATTCAGAATTTGCTGGTAACTTCCTTAAAACAATGCGTAAGCTTGGTGCTGACCGTGATGAATTAGGTGTAATTGTCGATCAGGTAGGAACACCAACCTATGCAGTTGATTTGGCAAGAGCTATTTTGGATATTATTGAATCAGAAAAACTTGCTTATGGCACTTACCATTATAGCAATGAGGGGGTAACTTCCTGGTATGATTTTGCTAAAGCAATTTTTGATATTAGTGAGATTACAGTAAAATTGAATCCAATACCAGGCTCTGCATATCCAACTAAGGCGGTTCGACCAGCTTTTTCAGTAATGGATAAGGCAAAAATTAAAAATACATTTGATATGGAGATTCCCTATTGGAGGGATAGCCTTGTAAAATGTATACAGGAATTAAATCTACTTGAAAAATAATGAACCCGACATGATTGAAATAATTATTAAACACATAGGGCTATAATTATTTCAATCATCAAAGGCTCCATCTGACGAAAGAAACAATAAATAAATAGATGAAAGGAATAATTTTAGCTGGAGGAAGCGGTACTAGGCTACACCCATTAACATTGGTGATGAGTAAGCAAATGATGCCGGTATACGATAAACCAATGATCTACTACCCGCTATCAACATTAATGTTAGCAGGTATTAAGGAGATTTTAATTATATCAACACCTCATGATTTGCCGAACTTTGAGAAGTTACTGGGAGACGGAAGTAGTTTGGGCTGTAAATTCTCTTATGCCGTACAACATGAACCGAATGGGCTTGCACAAGCTTTTGTTATTGGTGCAGAGTTTATTGGACAGGATAAGGTTGCACTGGTTCTGGGTGATAACATTTTTTATGGTGATGGAATGGCAAAGCTACTGCAGAATAGCGCTGATCCAGACGGTGGAGTCGTATTTGCTTATAGGGTTTCAGATCCTGAACGCTACGGGGTTGTTGAATTTGATCAGGATAATAAAGCAATTTCAATAGAAGAAAAACCTTTAGAACCCAAATCTGATTATGCTGTTCCTGGTTTGTATTTTTATGACAACAGCGTAGTAGAAATTGCCAAAAATATTAAGCCCTCTCCACGAGGTGAATATGAAATCACAGATGTAAATAGAGTTTACCTGGAACAAGGAAAGCTAAAGGTAGGGGTCTTGAGTAGAGGCACCGCCTGGCTGGATACTGGAACTTTTCATTCTTTGATGCAAGCTGGACAATTTGTTGAAGTAATAGAAGAGCGTCAGGGCTTAAAGGTTGGATGTATTGAAGAGGTGGCTTATAGAATGGGTTTTATTGATAAAGAAGAGCTTCGTACCATTGCTACTCCTTTAGTAAAGAGTGGTTATGGTAGCTATTTATTGAAAATGATTAAATAATGCTATACCTGATTTTAGTTATATTGATGTTTATAATGATGATGCTTTATTTTAAGCTTGCAGATCATTATAACATCATTGATAAACCCAATGAAAGAAGCTCACACGCCGAAGTCACTATACGCGGTGGGGGAGTAATCTTTCTTATCGCTGTGATCTGTAGTTTGATTTTACATCCTGAGTTTTGGATGCCAATTTTGGGGATGCTGATTATTGGAATAATTAGTTTTATTGATGACAGGATCACTCTGTCTAATAAGATCAGAATCTTTTTCCACTTGACTGCGGTGACTTTGTTGTTTCTTGCCTTGAATATATTTCAGCTTTATCCCTGGTATATATGCATTGGACTATACATTTTGGTGATAGGAATTATTAATGCCTATAATTTTATGGATGGCATTAATGGAATAACCGGACTATATAGTCTGGTTGTTCTGGGAGGCTTACAATATGTGAATTATCAGATCGCATCTTTTATTGAACCTGATTTAATCTGGTTACCTGTTTTAGCTTGTGTGGTATTTTTATTCTTTAATTTCCGTAAACGAGCCAAGTGCTTCGCTGGCGATGTGGGTAGTATAAGTATCGCCTTTTGGATCAGTTATCTAATATTTAAACTGATCATTCAGACGGAGAATTATGCCTATATTTTATTTTTATCAGTATATGGCGTAGATGCGATATTGACCATTGTTCATAGATTACTGTTGAAACAGAATATCTTTAAAGCACATCGGCTACATTTCTACCAGATTTTAGCTAATGATCAAAAATGGCCACATTTATGGGTTGCTGCCTTGTACGCTTTGGTACAGTCCTTAATTATCATCGCTATTATTGATTGGCCGATCAATTTTGAATACCTATTCTTATTAACCACATTACCTTTAGTGCTCTGTTATGTTTTTTTAAAGAAAAAATTAATGTTAAGCATCTAAATCAGTGTGAATTAAATTAATGCTCATTTATTGGTAAACCTTTTTGGTGTAATTATTGTTAGGTTTGTAACGATCATTTTTATGTAGCCTATATGTTTACAAAACTACAAATTGTATCGCGTTGGATTATCTTTACAATTGACATTTGTTTAAGTGTCATAGCTTTGCTATTTGCAGTAATCCTTCAGAAGAATTTTGCCCTCAATCATATCGATTTCCTGGCTTTTTATAAAGCAGTAGTCTTAATGATCATTGTGAACTCAATGGTGTTTTACTCTGTAAAAACCTATGCAGGCATAGTCAGATATACTTCTGCACAGGATTCCTTTCGCATTTTATTCGCGGTTGTGCTCAGTTCTTTAATCTTGTTTTTTGCGCATGCCATTGCCATTGTGGTTACAGGTGAGCATGTGATTACTGCAGTGACCATTATAACTTACACTTTGTGTAACTTTTTGTTTCTAATTACGTACAGAATAATTGTAAAGTACTTTTTTATGTACATCAAAAATGCTAGTCTGGACAAGATAAGGATCATTATTTATGGTGCAGGTGAAGCTGGCGTAGCCACAAAAAGAACTTTCGATCATGATCCTAAGGTAAATAAAACCATTATTGCCTTTGTGGATGATGACATCAGAAAAGTGGGTAAAACCATTGATGGTGTACGCATATTGGATGCTGGAAATCTGGAGAAATTAATAGCAGAACATGAGGTAGATGAGATCATTTTTGCTTCTTATGCCATTCCGGTGGAGCGTAAGAACCAGGTGGTTGATATTGCCTTGGAAAATGAGGTTAAGATTTTAAATATACCATCTCCAGATGTATGGGCAAAGGGGCCTGTGACTACTGCGCAGATTCAAAACATCAATATCGAGGATCTGTTAAATAGAAAAACTATTCAGATTGATATAGAGGGAATTCAGAATCAATTGAAAGATAAGCGGATTTTGATTACTGGAGCTGCAGGATCAATTGGAAGTGAAATTGTAAGACAATTATTGAAGTTTGAAACTGGCTTAATTATTCTTTGTGATCAAAGTGAAACTGGTTTGCATAATGTTTATCTGGAACTGGAAGAAACGCATGTAAATACCAATTTTCATGCTTTCATAGGGGATGTAAGAGATGTGAAACGCATGGAGAAGCTTTTTATAACTTATAAGCCACATTACGTTTATCATGCTGCAGCATACAAGCATGTACCTTTGATGGAAGACAATCCTGCAGAGGCCATTAAGACGAACGTTTTCGGTACTAAAACAATTGCCGATTTATCTGTAAAGTATGGTGTTCAGAAATTTGTAATGATCTCTACAGATAAAGCAGTGAATCCTACAAATGTAATGGGGGCATCTAAGCGCATCGCAGAAATTTATGTGCAGTCGTTAAACAATTCACTAGGTAAGTCAGATCATATCTATACAAATGGATTGAGTTATCTGAATGAGGGGAATGTGAAGCCAATAACTAAATTCATTACTACCCGCTTTGGAAACGTATTGGGCTCTAATGGATCTGTTATACCCAGATTTAAGCATCAGATTGAAAATGGTGGACCGGTAACGGTTACCCATCCTGAAATTACCCGTTATTTTATGACCATACCTGAGGCCTGTAGATTGGTTTTAGAAGCTGGTTGTATGGGTAAAGGAGGAGAGATATTTGTTTTTGACATGGGTAAATCTGTAAAGATTGTAGAGTTAGCGAAAAAGATGATCCGTTTAGCGGGGCTTGTTCCTAATCAGGATATTAAAATTACTTATTCTGGCTTAAGGCCGGGAGAGAAACTGTTTGAGGAGTTATTGAACGATGAGGAAAGTACCATGCCAACCCATCATGAGAAAATCATGATTGGACAGGTAAGGGAGTATGTTTTTAATGATATTGAAGCACAGATTTATCAATTGGTGCAATTTGCAGTATCAAGTAACAACAGACAGGTAGTAAAACAGATGAAAGTCATCGTGCCTGAATTTATTAGTAAAAACTCTGTATTTGAAGAACTGGACGCCCAGGAGCCAGTAGAAGAAAATTCTTAGAAATGAAGAAAATCCTATTACTGGGAGTCTTGGCATTGGCTTGCCAAAGCTTAAAAGCACAGACTCCTAATGTAAATATCCCTTATTCTTATCAGTTTTATCAGAAGTTGAATAAGTCGACTTATGATGTAAATAATCGTTCACACTCTGCAATTAAAGGTTTTTATGCCGATGATTCTTTGTTAGTAGACAGGTACAATAGCTTAATGCAAATGGGCGTTGATTCTGTAAACAAACGTTCATGGGTGCGAAGAAAACTGACTGAAGAACATCTTTTTAATTTTAAAGGTGAAGATTATACAGTATATGCTGATTTTCTTCCTGACTTTCAGATTGGTCGTGATTTTAAGAACGGAACAACAACATGGAAGAATACAAGGGGCTTTCAGATTGGTGGAACAGTTGGAGAAAAATTTTCATTTTATACGAATGGTTTTGAGAACCAGGGGGTATTCGCAAATTACTTGACTGACTTCATTAATACGAATAAGGTGGTGCCAAGTGAAATGAGTGGTAAGTTTGGCAAGAAAACGAAAGACTGGTCTTACGTAACAGCTTTACTGTCGTATACCCCAAATAAACACTTAAACGTGGCTTTGGGTTATGATAAGAACTTTATTGGTGATGGTTATCGCTCCATTTTATTGTCGGACGTAGCCGCCAACTATTCTTTTTTAAGGGTTAGGGCAAGCCTTGGAAATGTGCAATACCAGACCATATTTGGCTATATGCTGGATCCTGGAGCAGAGAAATTAACTACAGATCGTAGATTAGGTGATCGTGGTAAATGGGCCGCCATGCATTATATAGATTGGAATGCGACAAACAGATTCTCTATTGGCTTCTTCCAGGCAGTAACCTGGGCAGATGCAGAGCCAGAAGGAAAGCGTGGCTTTGATTTCAATTATGTCCACCCCTTTGTTTTCTTAAGACCTTTAGAGGGAGCGAATGTCAATTCACCTGATAAAATGCGTTTAGGGATCAATACAAAGTATGAAATTCTGGACAAGACTACATTGTATGGTCAGTTTATGATTGATGAGTTTACAGCAAAGGAGTTTTTTAGCAATAAAGGATATTGGGCAAATAAATGGGCCCTGCAATTGGGGGTAAGGGGTTCTGACCTATTTAAAGTCGAAAACTTAAACTACCTGGCAGAGTTTAATACGGCAAGGCCTTATACTTATGCGCACTTTGAAAGGTTATCAAACTATGCAGCCATGAACCAGCCTTTGGCACACCCGATGGGAGCGAACTTCAAAGAGGTTTTAGGTATGCTGAATTATAGCTACAAAAGGTTTGACCTGCAAGGTCAGCTGATGTATGCGCGCTATGGCCTGGATCCTGAAGGGATGAACTATGGTAAGGATATTTTTAAAGACTATGACACCAGGGCCGCTGATTATGGTAACAAAGTTGGCCAAGGTATAAAGACTGACCTTTACTTTGCCGAAGGCCGTGCTTCTTATCTGCTCAATCCAAAATACAATTTACGACTGGAACTTGGTGGTGTATTGAGGAGAGAAGTGAATGGGGTTAAAAATACAAACACAGCGTTATTTACATTTGGCTTGCGCAGTACCTTTAGAAACCTGTATCAGGATTTTTAATTGGTCCATATTTATTACTTCATGCATTAGAAATTCTCTGATATGGTATCATCCCACTAAGAACATATTTCCCACTGGTTCTAAGCAATAATAGGGTGCTGCGAAGGATTTTATTAACTATGTTACCTTTGATTAATTATGAAAAAATTATTGCTAACACTATTAATTGTTTCAATTGCCGCGATCAGCAAGGGAAGTGAAAAGGATTCACTAGAGACTTTAACTAAATATTTTGTTGGATCCCATCCTCTTGTTTCTTATATCTCAAAAGCTGAAGCTCAAATCCCTGTGGTTGCAATTTTAGCCATACCAGAAAATTTAACTAATATCTCGCGTTATAAGGAGTTACGTGCTTCTGGTGTAACGATGAGTTACTATCATTTTTTAAATGCGCATGATATGCAGGCAGCATTGGATATGGGACAGCAAGCCGGGATTAAAGTGTTTGTATCTTGTCCTGAGCTTATCAGTGATCCGGAAACGACTGTAAGGCGTTTTATGAACCATCCAGCACTTGCTGGTTATTTTTTAGCAGATGAACCATCTCGCAAGGATTTTTCTCGATTGGGAGAATTGGTGAAAAAGATAAGAGCGATTGATGATAAACATATTTGTTATGTCAATCTTTTCCCAAATTATCAGGTAGAAAAATATTTGGGTGTTAGAACGTATGAAGAATATTTAGAAAACTTTATAAAAGAAGTACCCACACAGATAATATCTTTTGATCATTATCCAATTATCGGAAGTACCAAACGATCTGTAAGGCCATCGTTTTATAAAAATTTAGAAACGATTTCTGAAGCAAGCCAAAGATCAGGCAGGCCGTTTTGGGGTTTTGCTCTTTCTGTTGCTCACGCACCCTATCCGGTGCCAACATTGGGAGCATTGAGGTTGCAGGTATATAGTAACCTGGCCTATGGAGCCCAAGGTATTCAGTATTTTACTTACTGGACACCGGCAACACCTCAGTTCTATATAGCTGCAATTGGTAAAGATGGAAAGCAAACCGTAGTTTATCAGAGCTTACAACAGTTAAATAGAGAGATAAAAGGTTTATCTAGTGTGTTTTTAGGAGCTAAAATGGTTTCAGTAAACCATACAGGTAATGTTAAACCAATGGGTACACATGCCTTAAGTAAGCTTCCCAAACCTATAGTCTCACTCAAAACTGACGGATTGGGAGCCGTTGTTTCAGTTATGAAAAACAATGGAAAATCATACCTTGTTATTGTTAATCGCGATTTTACAACTCCGATGAACATGTGGATAAGGTGTATACAAGGAGTAAGCAGAGTTCAAAAGCATGGATCATCCATTAAACAAAATTTGTCCACTAATAAAGTGATAGTAGGGCCTGGTGACATAGTTATTTACAGTTGGCCTTATTCGATGAACTAAGCGAGTTACTCAATTCAAAATACAATTTACGTCTGGAACTTGGTGGTGTATTGAGGAGAGAAGTGAATGGGGTTAAAAATACAAATACGGCGTTATTTACTTTCGGCCTGCGCAGTACCTTTAGAAACCTGTATCAGGATTTTTAGAAGAGTGTTACTCAAGGTGCCTTAATTTTAAATGTATCGATTCGGTATAATTAAGAGTGGTATTTAATGTATTTTTGTATTTGTCAGTTTAAAGAAATAGAATTAATGGATTTAAAGCTTATTGATAGATACAAGACGTTAGGTATAGGGGAGGTTGTAGATCATGAAAGACTTACCCTTATTTCGATTGTATATCACTCTACAAGAATTGAGGGGTCAACTTTAACCGAACTGGAAACACGGGTTTTATTAGAGGAAGGACTTTTACCTGCTAACAAAGCTTTACATGACAGTCTTAAAAAGAGGAAATCAAGAAATTTGAAGAAATAGATACCCCTAAGCGGGGTAGGGGTTTTAAGCTTTTGTTTTAAAAAATTATTTACTTCAAAATTCTTGTGTAATTCCTTTCTTTAGTGCTAGTAAATAAAAACTCATTTTAATATATTTTCATATTGTAGTACATAATAACAAAAAAATATCTCACTTTTGTTTTATCACTATGGCATTAAACGATTTAAGTAAAGACCTGGCTCCAATATCTTCCAATACCATGGCTGATATTGTTGAGGTAAGGCTAAGAGAGTATTTGAAAAAGAAGTCCTTCCGTCCGGGAGATGCATTACCTAAAGAACTGGAACTGGCCGAGGCATTGGGCATCAGCAGAAATGTATTGCGTGAAGCGCTGAGCAGGTTAAGGATGCTGGGCATGATTGAAACCAAGAAAAAACGAGGTATGATCCTCGCGCGTCCTGATATTCTGGGTGCTTTTGAACGTGTACTGGATCCCCTGATTATTGATAACAATACTTTACAAGATATATTTGAACTTCGCCTTGTCCTGGAAATGGGCCTGGCAGATCTACTCTACATCAAGAAAACAGATAAGGATATTGAAGAATTGGAGAGCATTGCTAAAAAAGAAGTAAAGCTGGACGACTCTTTTCGCATTAAAAGTGAAATCGCATTTCATGGGAAACTGTATGACATGACAGGCAATGATACTTTGAAAAGATTTCAGATTATGTTGATGCCAACTTTTGAGTACGTATTGACACAAGAGCAGAAGCCAATCAGAGGAAAAGTTAACCATATGGATTTGGTGCAAATTCTTAAAACTGGTACTAAAGAAGATTTTAAAATTGGAATGCAAGCCCATTTGCAACCACATTTCGATAGGCTAAGTAAAATAAAAACAAACAAATAAGAATCATTTTTCTTTGTTTAAAGTCCTTTTAAGGGCTTTTTTTATTTTGTAACATTTTCTTCACGTAAATTTAACTTGCAATTTGATAAAATAGTTCACACATTTGTTATGTAGTACATAAATACTAAACCAAATATCAAATTTGCATTATGAACAATAAAAACGTGCTTTGGCTGATAGGTATATTTTTACTTTTCTCCTATAGTAGTTATGCCCAAAAACCAGCTACAATTACTGGTACGGTAACTGGCAACGGTTCGGAAACACTACCTGGTGTAGGAGTGAAATTAAAGGGCAGCAACATCGCTTCTACCACAGACATTAATGGAAAATATGCAATTCAGGTTCCGGATGGAAAAGGTGTCCTGATTTTCTCGTACATCGGCTATGATACCAAAGAGATTACCATTAATGGTAAAACACAATGGAATGTAGATCTATTAGCTAATGTGAATGCATTGGACGAATTGGTGGTTATTGGATATGGTGTGCAGTCCAGAACTACACTGACCACATCGATATCAAAAGTTAGTGCTGAAGAGTTTAAGAATGCTCCTGGAACAAACCCTCTGATGCAGTTGCAGGGTAAGGTTGCGGGGCTTTCGCTACAGATGTCGAACGGACAACCTGGAGCAACGCCACAGATTTTTATTCGCGGAGGCAGTTCAACTTCTCCTGAAGGGGATACCCCATTAATTATTGTGGATGGGATTGTAGGTACGTCCAGAAATATCGTTGACCTTAATCCTGATGATATAGAATCAATGCAGGTACTAAAAGATGCGGCTTCGACCGCAATTTATGGTGCCAGAGCTGCAAATGGGGTGATCATCGTAAAGACCAAGTCTGGTAAATCTGGTGCAACGCAAATTAATTTTAAGGTTTCTTCTGGGGTGGATGTTCAGGCAAACAAGTATGATTTTGCAAGTGCAGAGGAATACATCTATACTTCACGGAAGAACATCATGAATTACAATAAGACTAATCCTGATTTTTTCCTGACTGGTGGTCGTTATGGTATGTCGACCGGCAATCCAAGAAACTCTAAAAATACATTGGAATTCCTGGATACCTATATTCAGAATTATGGTCAGGAGTATGTTTCTTCATTAATTGCAAATGAGGGTTGGCAAACTATGACTGACCCTGTTACAAATAAGAAACTGATTTTTAAGGAAACGAATTACCAGGATGTGTTTTTTCAGAATGCTTTAAAAATGCAATACGACTTTAACTTATCAGGCGGTAATGATAAGGCTACTTATTATTTTGGAGCTGGTTATTCTGATCAGAAAGGAATTGTATTGGGTACAGGATACAAGAATTACAATGCTTTATTTAATGGGACATATAAGTTAAGTGAAAAGTGGAGCCTGAATGCAAATGTGGCTTATTCCATTAGCGACAACGATTCGCCTACCAGTTATTTCAATTCATTAAGTAGATCTGTGCTCATGCCTTTTACCTACAGACTAAATTATGAAAATGGTTTACCTGCACCTGGTGAGGGGATTGCTTCTTTCAGAAACCGTAATCACGAAGTGTATTACAAGGAAAAGAATAACGACATCAAAGTGCATCGGGTTACTTTAGGCTTGGGTGCTAAATGGGATATTTTGCCTGGTTTGAGCTTTGCGCCTGCGGCTTATCTGAATACTAGTGAGGGGATGGAGAATCGTTTTGAGGCATTTAATGAGATCGTAGGAACCAGACCCGTTAGTGCCAATCATAATTTTTTCAAAAAGGTACAATTGGATGGAGTACTGACGTATGATAAAAACCTAACCTCGGATCATCATATCAATGCGATTCTGGGAACAAGTTATATCAATGATTATACCTATACTATGAATGGTAGCGGGAATTCTGCTCCTACTGATTATATTCCAACCTTAAATGCAACGGCAATAACTTCACAAAGGATATCAACCTTCAAAGAAACTAAAGTAATAGATAGTTATTTTTCGAGGTTTACCTATGACTTTAAAAAGAAATATCTTTTTTCTGCAAGTTTAAGGTACGATGGTTCTTCGAGTTTCGCAAAAGAGCATAAAAGAGGTCTTTTTCCAGGCGTATCGGCTGGATGGAACATGCACATGGAAGACTTCTGGCAGCCCCTACAAGCTTATTTATCTTCTTTTAAACTGAGATCGAGCTGGGGAAAGACAGGGAACGATAATTTAACTATTGGTGATTCGCAGGGGGCTTATGCAACTGGTTTTAGTTATATGGGGCAAGTTGGGATAATGAATACTGTACTGGCTAATGGTAATTTGAAATGGGAAACGACAACATCGTTTGATGTGGGGGCTGATATAGGTTTGTTTAATAATAAATTGACTTTAGTGTTGGATTATTACAACAAATTAACCTCTGATAGATTGTTTGCCAAGCCACTAACTTCTACAACAGGTTTTACTTCTATCACTAGTAACTATGGCTCGATCCGCAATGAAGGTTTTGAACTGGAATTGGCATTTAATCCTATCAAAAATTCCAACTTCTCCTGGAACACTGCATTTAATTTTTCATATAACAGGGGTTTAGCCGTTAAATTACCTGAGAATGGAGAGTATAAGAATAGAAGTGGGGGGAATTATGTGTATGATCCTGCATCTAATACTTATATGAAGGTAGGTGGTTTGGCCGAGGGGGAACCTTATGGACAGCGCTGGGCTTATAAATCACTAGGTGTTTATGCAACTGACGCTGATGCGGCTAATGCGCCTTATGATGTGGAAACTGCTGGGCGACAAAAATTTGGTGGTGATGCCATATGGGCCGATCTGGATAATAATGGTCGCATTGACAACAACGACATGATTTTTATGGGATTGATCAGGCCTGACAAAACCGGAGGTATGGTAAATACTTTTAACTATAAGGGGTTGAGTATGCGTTTGGTACTTGATTATGGTATAGGCCATGTGATCGACAATAATTTCAGAGCTAAAACGAATGGTAGTGCCAGAAATAATAACATGATGTTGAAAGACGCGCTTGGATCTAACGTCTGGAAAGAACAAGGTGACATCGCTACCATTCCAAGATATACGGTACAGAGTGATGTAGATTATAATTTCAGGAATCACTTGCGCTTCTCGAATGCAATTGGTAATGATTCTGACGGAAGTAATAACTCCCTATACTATTCGAAAGGGGACTACCTGGCATTTAGAGAGGTATCATTCGCTTATTTGCTAAAGCCTAAATTTTTAGGTAAAACTTTTATCAAAGGAATAGAGCTTACAGCAGGAGTTTACAATCTGGGTTACTTAACCAAGTATGACGGTCTGAGCCCGGAGATTTTTACGGGTAGGGATGAAGGAAAATATCCAAGACCAAGACAATATAGCTTCAGCTTAAATCTGTCATTATAATTTAAAAGCGTAAAAACATGAATACATATATAAAAACCATTTCGCTGATTGTAATTGTATTTTTTACAAGTAGCTGTAGTAAGATATTGGATGTGAAACCTGTTTCAACCATTACCAGTGAGAATTATTGGAATACGGAAAATGATGTTACAGGGTATTTAACCGGGATATATTACGATTTGAGATCTTCTGTCAATACCACTTTTTATCTGGAAGATAGAGGCGATACATTTAGTCCGGGCCTGGAATCTGGCTTATCCAGCGCATGGCAGCAAAATCTGACTTCTTCTAATGCACCTAATTGGATCGGTTATTATAACCTGATTCACCATTGTAATTTGGTGATTAAGTATGGTAATATCATTTCATTTACGAATGGAAATAATAAAAACAGAGCGTTGGCCGAAGCGCATTTTATCAGAGCATTTACCTATTTCTGGTTGTTGCGCTCATGGGGTGATGTGCCGATAGTCCTGGAGCCTACAGAAAGTGATCAGATTGTTCTGCCGTCCAGAGCTCCGCAAAGCCAAGTGATGGATCAGATCCTGAATGATGTGAACCTGGCCATAACTTTATTCCCGGAATCTGGTTTTGTGAATAAAAGCCGTGCTTCAAAACCTGCCGCTTATGCTTTAAAAACGGATGCATTGTTATGGAAGGCTAAAGTTTTGGCTGGAGGTGATGCTTCATTGAGTGAAGCTTTGGTTTCAGCGGATTTAGCGATGGCAGGAGTTTCATTGGATCCTAATTTTGCAAATATATTTTCTGCAAAGAATGGTCAGGAGGTGATCTTTTCCCTGTACTTTAAAAGAGAAGAGATGTTTGATCAGACGGGTAAGAAGATTGAAAAGTCTGACCAGTATGGCAGTACGCTTAAACCGCGCGATATATTTGTCTCGGATGCTACGAATGTGAATGATATTGCTTTCTCCAGGGGTGGTGCCCGAAGTGCTTATGCGCCTAGTCAGAAATTTAGAGATTTATTTGTAAATACAGATGTGCGTAAAGCGGCTTCTTTTATTGTAGCTACTGCAACTAACGGAAGTACCATAGGGATTTTTGATAATAAGTTTAGAGGCACTGTTTACCCTAGTGATGACCGATATTGGGAAAATGACATTATTGTATATAGGTTAGCGGAGATCATATTGTTTAAAGCGGAAGCTTTAGCCGCATTGAACCGGGTTTCGGAAGCCATTACGGAATTGAACAAAGTTAGAAACCGTGCTAAGATTGGCAACTATCCTGGTGTGGAAACAAAGCTTGCCGTGGAAACTGAGATTCTGGATGAGCGTTTCCGCGAGCTTTATCTGGAATTGAAAAGATGGCCTGATTTGATTCGTTTTCATAAAGCAGGTACGATAAACATTTATAATGAAGTACCTAATTTAGGTGCTAAAGGGAATATGCCTCTGTTTTTCCCAATTCCGAGGACACAAATAGATCTGAATCCTAATTTAACTCAAACACTAGGCTATTAATTATGAAACATATATTAAACCTTACACTGATCATATTTTTAAGTTGTGCTGGCATATCCTGCGGTAAGCTGGAACTGGGTGGCGGCGGTACGCCAACTTCACCTAATGCTCCTGGTGGTTCTACAGGTAAACAGTTCAATTATATCTTTAAGGAAAAAACTGAAGGCTATGCAGTATTCAGAATTCCTGCTATTGTGAAAACTAAGGACGGGACTTTATTGGCCTTTGCTGAAGCTCGTAAGTTAGCTTCGGCAGGGGATAGTGGTGATATTGATTTGGTTTTGAGACGCTCTACCGATAATGGTAAAACCTGGGGCCCGATAATTATGGTTTGGAATGATGGAGCGAATACCTGTGGTAATCCGGTGCCTATTGTGGATGAAATAACTGGTGAAATTCACCTGATGATGAACTGGAACAATGGTGAGGATACTTATGGTGAAATTAACAATCTGACTGCAATTGATACCAGGAGAGTGTTTTATACCAAATCTGATGATGATGGGCTGACCTGGAAAACTCCTCTTCAGATTACTTCTTCTGTTAAAAATAGCAATTGGAGATGGCATGGTACAGGCCCTTGTCACGGGATCCAGATTTCTGAGGGTACATTTAAAGGTAGGTTAGTGGTGCCTTGTTACTATTATGATGGTACGAATGGCAAAACTTATTCTAATACGGTTGTTTCTGATGATCATGGGCTGACCTGGAAGATAGCAGGTACTACACCGCAGGATCAGGGTGGTGAATGTGCGGTAACTGAATTAAAAGACGCTAAATTAATGTTGAACATCAGAACGAATGCACCAAACAGATTGGTGACAACCAGTATCGATGGTGGAAATACCTGGGCAAATTTAAGCACTGACTTTTCATTAGTTGATCCGCAATGTCAGGGAAGCTTATTGTCTTACAAAACCAATAATGATTTAAGCTTGTTCTTCGCTAATGCGGCTAGTGCTGAGCGTGTAAATATGACTGTGAAACAGAGCTTAAATGAAGGTAGTACCTGGGCTAAAGTATTTACGGTTCATACTGGCCCTTCTGCTTATTCTGACCTGGTGAAAATCTCTGATCAGGAGATTGCCATTGTGTATGAAGGTGGGATAGGCAGGCCTTATGAAGGGATTTCTTTTGAGATTATTAAAATTGCTGACTTTAAATAAGGATGATGAGAGGATTTTTAACTGCGCTGTTCATGCTATTGTATTTGGGTGTTTATGCTCAAAAGCAACAGGTTTTACAGGATAGGCTTCAGGTACCTGTATTGAAAGGTAAAGCTGTTAATCCAATGTTACGGCTCAAGGTTATTCCTGCAGCTGCTGATGAAAAGGTATTTATAAAAAAGATTGCGCTAAGTACTGTGGGTACAACACAGGTGACCGACATCAAGCGGATTTATGTATACCATGCGGTTAAAGATTCAACTTTTGGCCATTTCGGTAACCTGAATAATGCCATGCTTGTTGGTGAATTGTCCAACCCATCTGGTAGCAATCATGTGATTGAAATTAATCAGTCGCTCGGACCAGGTCATCAGTTTTTATGGCTTGCTGTTGAGCTGAATGAAAGTGCAGATTTGTCTGATAGGATTGCTTTAAATGTGACTTCTGTTGCGTTCGATAAAACACAGGTCAATTTGCCTTTGAAAAAAATGGCTACCAATAGGATTGGGATTGCATTGAGGTCTCATAAGCAAGATGGAGTGCATACCCATAGAATTCCCGGCCTGGCAACGGCAAAGGATGGTAGTTTATTAGCTGTTTACGATGCACGTAAGGATACTGGCAGGGATTTGCAGGGCAATATAGATATTGGTGTTTCCCGCAGTTTAGATAAGGGGAAAACATGGTTGCCAATGGAGATTGCTATGGATATGGGAACATGGGGTGGTTTGCCGGAGAAATTTAACGGTGTTTCTGATGCTGGGATATTGGTAGACAAAAAGACCGGAACTATATTTATTGCTGGCCTTTGGATGTATGGTGTGATAAACACAGAAGGTAAATGGCTGGAAGGTTTGAATGAGGGAAGTAAAGACTGGAACCATCAATGGAAAACTAAGGGATCTCAACCTGGTTTTGATGTGAAGCAGACTTCGCAGTTTTTGATTGTTAAAAGTGAAGACAATGGTAAAACCTGGTCGGAGCCGATTAACCTGACCAAAATGTGTAAAAAGGAGGAATGGTGGCTTTGGGCACCTGCTCCTGGACAAGGTATCACGCTAAAGGATGGAACGCTGGTTTTTCCTACTCAGGGTAGAGATGCTACGGGTAAAGCTTTCTCGAACCTGACTTACAGCAAGGATGGCGGAAAGACCTGGGAGTGTTCTAATCCTGCTACTGAAGAGTCTACTACTGAAAATATGGCGGTTGAATTATCGGATGGTACGGTGATGTTGAACATGCGCTCGAATGCGAACACGAAAGATACCAGCAGTACTAATGGTCGTGCGATTTCAGTAACAAAAGATCTGGGTAAGCACTGGAAAATTCATCCCACTAATCATGGTGGTTTGATTGAACCGACTTGTATGGCCAGTATCATCAGACATGATTTTTCGCAGAATGGTAAGAAGAAATCAGTATTGCTGTTTTCTAATCCCGATTCGAAAGTGTTGCGCCATAGAATGACGATAAAGATTAGCGAGGATGATGGGATGACCTGGTCTAAAGACAAGAAGATCCTGTTGGATGAGATGAAAAGCAGAGGGTATTCTTGCTTAACCAGTATAGATGAAAATACGATAGGGATTGTGTATGAAAGTAGCCAGGCAGACCTGGTGTTTCAGACGATTAAGCTGTCAGAATTATTAAAATAATAGAACTAAGAAAAACGAAATGGATAAAATTAAGGGATTGGTTGCAGCAGTTTTTGCTGCTTATCATGCAGATGGGAAAATAAATACAGCGATTATACCGCAATTGGTAGAGAAAATGATTACCGATGGTTTGTCGGGTGTGTTTATCTGTGGTACAAATGGCGAAGGGCCAAATATGACCATAGAAGAAAGAATGGCTATTGCTGATGCTTATGTGAAAGCTGCAAATAAAAGAATAAAAGTATTGATCCATGTGGGGCATACTTCTATTGCTGAGTCGCGCAAACTTGCTGCTCATGCACAGGAAATTGGTGCTGATGCCATTTCTTCTGTTGCGGCATTTTATTTTAAACCTTCGGGGGTAAAGAATTTGGTAGATAGTATGGCTGAAATTGCTTCTGCTGCTCCGAATTTGCCTTTTTACTATTACCATATTCCGACTTTAACGGGGGTGGCGATGGACATGGTAGAGTTTTTGGAAATTGCTGAAACCAGGATCCCAAATCTTGCGGGTATTAAGTATACGGCCTCGACTTTACATGAATATCAGGCTTGTCTGAATTATAAGGATGGCAAATTTGATATTTTGTTTGGTTACGATGAAATGTTGTTAAGTGCACTTTCTGTCGGAGCTAAAGGTGCGATAGGTAGTACTTATACTTATGCAGCTCCATTATACTTGAAAGTGATGGCGCTGTACGAGAATAATGAACACGAAGCCGCAAGAGCTATGCAAATGCATGCCGTGAATATGGTGCGTTGCCTGGTTAAATTTCCTCCAATCCCGGCACAAAGAGCAATTATGAAATCAGAAGGACTGGAGTTGGGGGTATGTAGATTGCCTTTGACTGCTTTAGATACAGCTCAGGAAAAAGCTTTACACGATTCATTAGTAGAGAACGGGTTTTTTAGTATTCTGAAAGAAGTAAGTCTGTTGCAGGAGGCCAAATAGCCTGCAACAGATTTCAATAAACATGACCAAATATAAACTAATATGATAACGAATAGACTTTTAATGATTTGCCTGTTGCTGACATCTGTTTGCTGGATGTCTTGCAAAAAAGATGAATTGCCAACCCTGAAAGCTGAATTCAGTGCTTCTGCACAAGAAGTTCTGGCTGGAGGAGAGGTTGTTTTTACAGATCTTTCTGAAGGGCAGCCTGCTAACTGGAACTGGGAATTTGAAGGTGGAATTCCTGCAACCTCTAATTTATCTAGTCCGACGGTTAAATATGATAAACCGGGTACTTATGCAGTAACATTGGTGCTGAAAAATGGCAAGCAGGAAGCTATTGGTAAAAAGGAGAAGTTCATCACCGTTGGGTATAATGACGTAAATCCTGATTTTGAAGCGAATGTTGTTTCGGCATTAGAAGGGGAAACGATTAAGTTTACAGATAAATCAACAGGGCTTCCAGATACATGGAACTGGGAATTTAAATCGAAGGACGGCGCAACCATATTGACTTCTACAGAACAAAATCCTGAGCTGAAGTTTATGGTTCCAGGTATATATACTGTTAAATTAGTGGCGAAGAACCCTAAATCTACTAAAGAGATTGTGAAAACAGATTACCTGACTATCATAGATAAATTCTCTGTAATTGCAGAATTTGATGCGGTTAATACGGCGACTTATGCCGGCGGACAAATTCAGTTTAATGATAAATCTATTGGAAACGCAACAGCATGGACCTGGACATTTGAAGGGGCCGCTACAGTTAGTTCTACTGAGCAGAACCCTAAGGTGACTTATCCTACTGCAGGCCGATTTAAAGTGAAATTAGTAGCTTCTAATCCGGTTAAATCGTCTACAATAGAAAAAGAGAGCTATATTCTTGTGGTTCCCTCTAGTGGTTTAACAGCATTTTTCCCTTTTAATGGTAGTGTACAAGATGTTGGACCTAGTGCCACTGTATCTACAATTACAGGAGCGATTACTTTTTCTGTTGCAGACAGAAAGTCAGTTGCCAATAATGTGGCTGGATTTAATGGTTCAAGTTACATTGTTGTGCCAGACCATGCGGCATATAACTTTGGAAAGGGGGATTACTCTGTTTCCACCTGGGTTAAAACAAATCGCACAAACCGGATGATGATCTGGGCTGAAAGTGGAGGTAAAGGAAGTGGTGACAACCAGACCTGGCTTCGTTTGGGCGCCAACACAACTACACAATTATTAGGTTTTGCGACTGAAGATTCTGGCGGTGGCTCGTTCCTGGGAATGAGTGAAGCTGAAAAGGGCAAAATGTACGATGATGTGTGGCATCATGTGGTATGTGTAAGACAAGGTTTAGTGACCAGGGTCTATGTAGATGGCGTTAAGGCCAAAGAGGTGACCGCTGGTAATGGAATTAAGGAAGTTTCAAATGCTGGCAACTTTAAAATTGGTGCACAGGAAGGTACGAGCAGTTTCTCTAACTTCTTTAATGGGCAGCTGGATGACATGATCATTTATAAGAAAGCATTAACACAGGCAGAGATTACTGCTTTATATAACCTATAATGGATAAGAACGCATTGACAAAAATATCACTGATCATCCTGTTTAGTACAATTACGGCAGGATGTAAAGAAGAAATATCTTCAAAATACGATTGGAATCAGCTTCCCGCAATCCCTGATCCAATTGGTTTTGCCGGATCGTTCTCGGGGCTAAGTAATGGTGCATTGATTGTTGCTGGAGGAGCTAATTTCCCGGATGGTGGTGCTCCGTGGACTGGCTCGACTAAGGTTTGGCATGATGATATTTTTGTGCTTGAAAAAGAAGGTGGACAATGGTTGCGGGCAGGTAAACTGCCCGCCCAATTGGGCTATGGCGTTTCAATAAGCTGGAAGGATGCTTTGGTATGTATTGGCGGCAGCAATGTTGCAGGACACCATGCCGATGCTTTTATATTACGTTATAAGGATAAGGGCATTTTGATTGAAAAGCTACCCGATCTGCCAACTACATTAGCTAATTCTTGTGGGGTATTGATTGGTGATGTCGTGTACATTGCTGGCGGACAAAAGAGTGCAAGTGACCTGGTCGCTTCAGACAATTTCTGGTCATTGGATTTGTCGGCACCTGAAAAGGGCTGGCAAATATTATCGACCTGGCCTGGTTCACCTAGAATGTTGTCTGTCGCCGGTACCGCGGAAGGTTCTTTTTACTTATTTAGTGGTGTAGCACTGAAAGAGGGGAAAAGGGAATACCTTAACGATGCTTTTAGATTTACACCTGATGGGGGCTGGCAAGTGATAAAAGACTTGCCTGCACCAGTGGTTGCCGCTCCTTCTCCGGCTTACAACCTGAATGATAATGATCTGTTGATTTTTGGAGGAGATGATGGGAAGCTTGCTGCTCAGGCTGCTGATCTGAAAGAAAAGCATCCTGGGTTTTCCAGAGATATTTTGAATTATGATGTTGTTGCTAATAACTGGACTGTTGCCGGACAGGTGGTAGCTTCGGCTCCTGTGACTACACCTTTGGTGGTGTGGAATGATAAAATTGTTTTACCTGGAGGCGAAGTAAGACCTGCTACCAGAACTCCAAATGTGCTGATCGTTAGTATTAATGAAGCCAAAACTGAATAATTTTTATGAATAAAAAATCATCCCTAATATCCTTCCCATGGGTTATTGTTGCTGTACTTTGGGTTGTTGCCTTTCTTAATTATTTAGACAGGATTCTGATTACCTCTATGAGGGATCCAATTGTAAACGAATTTGAACTGACCGATGCTCAATTTGGTTTGCTAACCTCTGTGTTTTTGTGGTCCTACGGCTTTTTAAGTCCTTTAGGAGGATACCTGGCAGATCGGTATAGCCGCAAAAAAGTAATTGTCTTTAGTGTGTTTATCTGGTCGGCCGTAACCCTGTGGACTGGTTTTGTCGGTTCTTTTGAGGAGATGATTGTGGCACGGATTTTTATGGGAGTTAGTGAAGCTTGTTATATTCCAGCAGCATTGGCGCTGATTACGGATTATCATAAAGGTCGTACACGGTCGTTGGCAACGGGCTTACACATGAGCGGACTTTATGCTGGTCTGGCTTTAGGTGGGATTGGGGGCTATATTGCTGAGCTTTGGGGTTGGAGATATGGTTTTCAGATTTTTGGGGCCTTTGGTGTTTTGTATTCTTTCTTGCTCTTGTATGTATTGAAAGACTATAAGAATACACCAGAAGAGGATGCCGTAAATGAAGCCCAGGGGGTTGAGCCTGGTTTGAGTTTGTCGCAAACCTTTAAAATGCTTTTTAGTAAAACTGCATATATTATATTGCTGATTTATTTCTGTGTGCTGGGGATGGTTAACTGGTTGGTGAATGGCTGGTTGCCTACTTTCCTTAAGGAGCATTTCAACCTGAATTTAGGAGAGGCAGGAATGTCGGCCACTGGTTATATTCAGATCGGTTCTTTTATTGGGGTAGTACTCGGGGGAATCTGGGCTGATCGATGGGCGAGATCCAATGTGAAAGGCCGGGTTTATGTGGTGATTATTGGCTTCTCGGTAGGTGCGCCTGTCTTATTTCTAATGTCGGCCACCAGTGTTTTTGGTATTGCGATTCTGGCCATGATGGTTTTTGGATTGGCAAGGGGCTTTAACGATGCGAACCTGATGCCCATTATGCGGCAAATTGTTGATGGTCGTTACGCGGCTACAGCTTATGGGTTCCTGAATTTTTTAAGCACCATTGTTGGTGGTATTATGGTATATGTTGGTGGTGCTTTGAAAGATGCGGATATAGGATTGGCTATTGTTTACCAGGTGTGTGCTGTGATTATGATACTGGCAACTTTTACTTTGTTTGCGTTGAAATTAAAGCGGCAGTAGTGGACATTAAAAGTATAATTATAACTTTCGGTCTTATCACTGAAAATTGTAAGTATACTTTTAATTTCTTCTGTTTTTAATGAAAGTTGTAAGTATACTTACAATTTTTCTAAGAGTTTTTGGATTTGATTAAGGTTTGATGCATGACAGTGCATGACAGATGTATACTGTTATTGCACTACTTTAGACAAACCAAATTTAAATCTTAGACATGCAAATTCTTTTAGGCGTCATTTTTCATTTCATCGGTGGTTTCGCTTCCGGTAGTTTTTACATCCCCTTTAAAAAGGTACAAAAATGGTCCTGGGAAACCTATTGGATTGTTGGAGGATTATTCTCCTGGTTGATTGTACCACCTTTAGCTGCCTGGTTAACCATTCCGGGTTTCATGGATATCATTGTCCAGACTGACGGTAAAATACTGCTGTTAACTTATTTCTTTGGATTATTATGGGGTATTGGGGGTTTAACCTACGGTTTGGGTGTTCGCTACCTCGGTATTTCCCTGGGGAGTACCATTATTCTGGGCCTTTGCTCGGTTTTTGGGGCTTTAATACCTTCTTTATACTACGACTTTTATCCGACTGCGGGCAAAGATAGCCTGAGCGATATGGCTGCTACGCAATGGGGCCAATTGGTATTGTTGGGCCTGTTGGTTTGTGTAATAGGTATTGTGGTATGCGGACTTGCGGGAAGCATGAAAGAAAAGGATCTTGTTGAATCTGGAAAAGCAGATCCCTCAAATAAAGAATATAAACTAGGTGTCGGCTTAATTGTATCTATTGTATCAGGTATTTTAAGTGCCTGTTTTGCTTTTGGTATTGATGCCGGTAAAGATATGGCCCATCATGCCAACGATGCCTGGAAAGCACTTAACCCAGAGCAGGGAGAGTTTCTTTTCCAAAATAATGTGACTTATGTGGTGATTTTATGGGGCGGTTTAACAACCAATTTATTTTGGTGTATGCTATTAAATGCACGGAATAAAACCTTTAGTGACTATACTGACAAAAAAGCTCCATTGCTTAAAAACTACATCTTCTCGGCATTGGCTGGTACGACCTGGTTTTTACAGTTTTTCTTTTATGGTATGGGCGAAAGTAAAATGGGGAATGGTGCGAGTGGCTGGATTTTGCATATGGCTTGTATCATCCTTGTGGCCAATGGCTGGGGACTAGTTTTTAAGGAGTGGTCTGGCGTAAAAAAGAAAACATTTGGAACTGTAGTAGCAGGGATTGTAATCCTGATTCTTTCCATATTCATAGTGGGATATGGAAACTCAATTAAATAGAAAATAACCCGATAAAAAGATAAAAAACAATTAATAATAATTTTTATGAGTACTCGAACAACCGATTTTAAACATGTAAGCTATTTGTGGGATGATGCAAAGGCTGCTGAAATGGCCGGAGATGAAGTTGCACTGTTGATCTACCGTTCAAACTTATTAGGTGCTGATTTGCGCTTAACCAATTACGGTGGTGGAAATACTTCTTGCAAGGCCATTGCTAAAGATCCATTAACTGGACAGGATACAGAAATTATGTGGGTTAAAGGCTCAGGTGGTGACTTAGGGACTTTGAAAAGCAGTGGCCTGGCAGCTTTGTATGTGGATCGTTTGCGTGACCTTAAAAATATTTATAGAGGATTGGACCATGAGGATGAAATGGTGGAATTGTTTAACCATTGCATCTATGACCTGCAATCTAAAGCACCATCTATTGATACGCCTTTACATGGATTCTTACCTTTCGCTCATATTGATCACTTGCATCCGGATGCGGCAATTGCTATCGCCGCTGCTAAAGATGGTGAGCGCATTACGAAAGAGTTGTTTAATGGCACAATAGGTTGGGTGCCATGGCAGAAACCAGGTTTTGAACTGGGATTGATGTTGCGTAAATGCCTGGATGAAAATCCTGGGATCAGAGGCATCATGTTAGGTTCTCATGGTTTATTTACCTGGGGGAATACGGCTTACGAAAGCTATATGAATACCCTGGAGGTAATTGAAAGGTGTGCAGAATACCTGGAAGAAAATTATGGTAAAAAAGGGCCTGTATTTGGAGGACAAAAAATAGATAGTGCTGTAAAAGAGCAACGTAATAAACAAGCTGCAACAATTGCTCCGGTATTGAGAGGTTTCTGCTCGAGCGAGCGGCATATGGTGGGGCACTTTACTGATGATGCAAGGGTATTGGAGTTCATTAACTCGAACGATTTAGATCGACTTGCACCATTGGGAACAAGTTGTCCGGATCACTTTTTACGGACTAAGATTAGTCCGCTTGTATTGAAACTGGATGCCAACGAGGATCTTACCGATATTAAATCATTAAAAGAAAGATTAGCGCCTGAATTTGAAGCTTACAGAAAAATGTATGCTGAATATTACGATTCATGCAAACACAGCAATAGCCCTGCAATACGTGATGCCAACCCGGTAATTATTCTTTATCCTGGAATTGGGATGTTCTCTTTTGCGAAAGATAAACAGACCGCAAGGGTAGCTGCTGAATTTTATACCAATGCCATCAATGTAATGAAAGGCGCTGAAGCCATTTCTGAATACACTTCTTTACCGAGACAGGAAGCGTTTAACATTGAATATTGGTTATTAGAAGAAGCGAAGTTGCAAAGGATGCCAAAGCCTAAGCCGCTTTCTGGTAAAATTGCACTGATTACTGGTAGTGCTGGAGGTATTGGAAAGGCTATTGCCCGTAAGTTTGTTGAAGAGGGTGCTGTAGTAGTTCTTAACGACATGAACGCAGAACGTTTGCAAGAAGCTGCTGCAGAGTTTACCAGTAAATATGGTAAGGATAGTTATACTACTGCTGTGCTGAATGTAACAAGCGGAGAAGATATTGCTGCGGCATTTGATATTGCTGCTCTTGCATTTGGTGGTATTGATATTGTGGTGAACAACGCCGGTTTGTCGATCTCGAAAACAATTGCTGACCATACTGAAAAGGATTGGGATCTGTTGTATGATGTATTGGTGAAAGGTCAGTTCTTTATTACACAGGCTGCTGCGAGCTTAATGCAAAAGCAGGATATTGGTGGAGATATCTTAAACATTGTGAGTAAAAATGCATTGGTTAGCGGTCCGAATAATGCTGGTTATGGTAGTGCAAAAGCCGCGCAATTACACTTGAGCAGATTAAATGCAGCTGAATTGGGTGCTGATGGTATTCGTGTGAACGTGGTGAACCCCGATGCAGTGATCAGCGATAGCAATATCTGGGCTGGTGGATGGGCTGAAGGTCGCGCTAAAGCTTATGGAATTACAGTTGCCGAGTTGCCAGCTTATTATGCAAAGCGTACCTTGCTAAATCAAATTATATTACCAGACGATATTGCCAATGCTTGTTTTGCTTTTGTTGGTGGATTACTGAATAAATCGACCGGTAATGTATTGAATGTAGATGGTGGTGTTGCAAATGCATTTGTTCGTTAATAAATTAGAGAATTAAAGAGATGAAATTAGAGAACTATCATATAGAATCACATAATAGCGACCTTTTGCCTAAGCATCAGCGTAAGCTGGCGGTTGTTGCTGATGAGGTTGCAAATGCACAGGAGATCATTCAGAAGCTGGTTGATTTCCAGATTGGGATTCCAAGCTGGGCTTTAGGTACTGGTGGGACACGTTTTGGGCGCTTCTCGTCTGGCGGTGAACCCCGCAACATTGAAGAAAAAATTGAAGACATTGGCTTATTGCATAAACTGAATGCAGCAAGTGGTACAATTTCACTACATATCCCTTGGGATACGGCCGACAATGTGCCGGCCATTAAAGCCTTGGTTGCACAGCATGGTTTATCTTTTGATGCGATGAACTCGAATACTTTTCAGGATCAGGCAAATTCAGCATATAGTTATAAATTCGGTTCCCTGCAAAATGTTGATAAAGCAGTAAGAAAACAAGCTATTGAACATAACATTGAAGTGATTCGTCAGGGCGTAGAGTTAGGTTCTAAAGCACTTACAATATGGTTGGCGGATGGTTCTTGCTTCCCTGGGCAGCTGAACTTTAGAAAGGCATTTCAGAATACATTGGAAAGTTTGCAGGAAATTTATGCTGCTTTACCGGAGGATTGGAAAGTGTTTGTGGAGTACAAAGCTTTTGAACCAAACTTCTACTCTACAACGGTAGGGGATTGGGGACAATCTTTATTATTCGCTAATAAATTAGGACCTAAAGCTTATACGCTGGTAGATCTGGGTCATCATTTGCCAAATGCAAATATTGAACAGATTGTTTCTTTATTGCTAATGGAAGGTAAGTTAGGTGGTTTCCATTTTAACGATTCGAAATATGGCGATGATGATTTGACAGCGGGAAGCATTAAGCCTTATCAATTGTTCCTTATTTTTAATGAATTGGTAGAGGGAATGGATGCACGTGGTATGAACCACCGTCAGGATCTGGCCTGGATGATTGATGCTTCACATAATGTGAAAGATCCATTGGAAGATCTATTGCAGTCGGTAGAGGGGATCATGCTGGCTTATGCACAAGCTTTATCGGTAGATCGAGTTGCTTTACAAAAAGCACAGGCCGAAAGTGATGTGGCTCTTGCTCAGGAAATCCTGCAAAATGCATTCCGCACTGACCTGCGTCCGCTTGTTGCAGAAGCGCGTTTACGTGCTGGTGCAGCTTTGTCGCCAATAGATTTATTCAGACAACTGAATGTTAGACAAGAATTGATAAAAAGCCGTGGTTTAAAAACTGTAGCAACTGGATTATAATTAATGGTATTAATGAAGAAACCGATTCCTGTAATCGCCGTGTTTGATGTTGGGAAAACAAATAAGAAACTGTTCCTTTTTGACGAGCAGTATAAGATTGTTTTTGAAAGATCAGCGAGGTTTTTGGAAACTGTGGATGAGGATGGTGATCCCTGTGAAAACCTGGAAAGCTTAAGGTTATCTATTTTTGATTCACTCAGAGAAGTTTTTAAAAATCAGGATTTTGAAATCAAAGCCATAAACTTTGCTACCTATGGGGCAAGCTTTGTATACATTGATGAGGATGGAAAGCCTTTAGCACCCTTGTACAATTACCTGAAGGCGTATCCGCAGTCACTTAAAGATCAGTTTTACAATACCTACGGTGGAACGGAAGAATTTTCTAACCGCACTGCATCTCCTGTTTTGGGAAGCCTGAATTCGGGGATGCAGTTGTATCGCATAAAGTATGAAAAACCGGAATTATATGCGCAGATTAAATATGCCTTGCATTTGCCACAGTATTTAAGCTATTTAATTTCTGGAGAAGCTTATTCGGATATTACCAGTATAGGTTGCCATACTAATTTATGGGATTTTACTAAAAATGAATATCATGAATGGGTTAAGAAGGAGGGGATTATAGAAAAGCTTGCACCTATAGTTGCTTGTGATAAGGTGATTCCTGCTGCCTTTCCTGGTAATAATTATGCCGTTGGACCGGGTTTTCATGATAGTTCGGCCGCATTAGTTCCTTACCTGGTTAATTTTCACGAACCTTTTATCCTGCTTTCTACTGGTACCTGGTGTATCAGTCTGAATCCTTTTAACGCTACTCCGCTTACAGCTGAAGAGCTGGAGAACGACTGTTTGTCGTACTTGCAATATGAGGGTAAGCCTGTTAAAGCATCCCGTCTTTTTTCGGGATATGAGCATGAACAACAAGTGAAGCGTATCGCTGCACACTTTGGTACGGATACTATTGCTTATCGTACTGTGCCATTTGATGCTCAGTTGATTGAGCAGATACAGCAGATGGATAAAAACAAAGTGTTTGCAGATCGTGATCTGAATGATTATCCAACGGATATTATGGCTTATCATCAATTGATATTTGACCTGGTAAACCAGCAATATGTGTCGACAAACAGAGTACTTAAAGGTACGCAGGTGAAGCGGATATTTGTAGATGGAGGTTTTAGTAAAAATGTAATATTTATGAATTTGCTGGCGGCTGCTTTTCCTGACCTGGAAGTTTTTGCCGCTTATATGGCACAAGCTACAGCTGTTGGTGCGGCATTGGCCATTCATAAATCATGGAATACCAAACCGCTTCCTAATGATATTATAGAACTAAAATATTATGCTGCCAGCGCTGTCTTGAAGTAAATTTGCTATATTAACCCAATGAAGCCGGTGAATTTTTTTGACTACATCCATGTTGATGAGTATTCATCGACACCTAAATATTTACAGTTAACTAATTCTATTCTTAGTGCTATTGAATCTGGTAAGATTCTTAAAGATGATTTGCTGCCTTCTATTAATGAGTTGAGCTATGAGCTGGATATTTCCAGAGACACGGCAGAAAAAGGCTACAAATACCTTAAGAAAATTGGAGTAGTGGGGTCTGTCCCAGGTAAAGGTTATTATATCATCAGCACAGATTTCAGACGCACACTTAAAATATTTTTACTTTTTAATAAGCTTAGTGCTCATAAGAAGATCATTTACGATGCGTTTATCAAGTCATTGGGTGATCATGTAGCCGTAGATTTTTACATCTATAACAATGACTTTAATCTCTTTAAAAAGCTAATTTCAAATGCAAGTGAAGATTATTCTCATTATGTGATTATCCCTCATTTTATGGAGGGGCATGACATGATACATGAGGTGATCAATAAAATTCCTAAAGAGAAACTTGTGATACTAGATAAACTGGTGCCAGGTGTTGTAGGTGAGTACGCCGCTGTATATGAAAACTTCGAACGTGATATTTACAATGCTCTTGAACAGGCCAGAGAGTACTTAAGTAAATATCATACCATTAAGATCATTATGCCGAAGCGTAGTTATTATCCGGTAGAGATTTTAAAAGGATTTAATCGTTTTTGCTTGCAATATGCATTTACTCCTAAAGTGGTAAATCATATCCTTACTGAAGAGATTGCAGCAGGCGAGGTGTACATTAACCTGATGGAAGATGACCTCGTTATACTTGCTGAAAGACTGATTAATCTGAACCTTAGGCTAGGTAAGGATGTAGGTGTGATCTCTTATAATGAAACTCCTTTAAAGAAGATCATTTTGAATGGGATTACCACAATTTCTACTGACTTTAGAAAGATGGGAGAGATGGCCGCAAATCTTATTCTGGAAAACTCGAAAGCGCACCAGGAGGTGCCTTTTCATTTAACCTTGCGGGCCTCTCTGTAATCTTCAACTTTATACTAAACGCTTTCTTAAGAGAGTGCGCATTGTTTTTCCTGCTCTTTTTCCATCAGGGAAAGTACTTCCGACCAGCTGTTAACACGAACATGATGATCAAAGCTAGCATTGTGACCGGCGGTAAACATAATTGGTGTTCCTTTACAATAATCCAGATTTTTGCAATGGTCATCTATCAGGTAGTCAGTCGCAATAACGCTTTTATCTCCACAGAAGATGATGTTTTTCCAGTCGATAAACGGGAAGTGTTCTGCAAGCCATTCTCTTTTTTCAAATAGTGACAGTGGGAATTCCATTGCTGCGGAAACGATATAAATCTCGTAATCTTCAGCTAATTTTTTTACTGCTTCTATTGCACCTTCCATCACTGGTAGTGTTCTGAAAAAGCCTGGTGTAAATACATATTTATGTACTGCGGTTTTGTCTGGAAAGGCATCGGACTCTTTTACATTTAGAAATATTTCAGGTCCTAATCTAACACCATAATCTTTTTCGTACAGATTTAACCAATGGCTTTCTATATCGGCCAATACGCCGTCCATATCTATTCCTATTGTTTTTTTCTTTATCATATTATAATTTTTGTTCATTTATTGCTGCTTTAATTTGCGAATTATTGCAGTTAACGCAGTGTTTATTGTATTTATTTGCAACAAATATACTATTTATTTGCATAATACTGCAATATATTTTTGTTATATTTGCATTATATTGCAGTTAAGTTATGATTAAAGCAGAAAGACAACAACAGATTATTGCTCATATAAACAAAGATCATAAAGTATTATTAGGGGACTTAAGTGTTTTGTTGAATGTATCTGAGGATACGGTAAGAAGAGACATAAAGGAGCTATCAGATCAGGGTTTGCTTAAAGCTGTCAGAGGTGGTGCTATTTTAAATTCACCCGTTCCTCTTCATTTTCGTGATCGTGAACATTATGATGTGAGTCATAAGAAGATCATTGCCGAAAAGGCCTTGAACTATATTAAGGATGGGCAGGTCATTCTTTTTGATGCGGGAACCTCTGCACTTGCTGTGGCCAGTCATATTCCAAGAGAGCGTAGAATTACGGTTGTAACGAACAGTTTTCCTATTGCTACCGTGTTGGAAGATCATCCGAATGCTGAAGTGCTTTTTATCGGTGGACGTTTAAATAAAACGGCCTTTTCTACATCTGGTCATGAAGTAATTCAGACTTTAAGTACGATTAGGCCAGATATTTGTTTTTTAGGGATTTGTAGTATTGATATCAACCTTGGAGTTACGGGTAAGGATTATGAAGATGCGCAGGTGAAAAGAAAGATGGTAGAGAATGCGAGACAAGTGATTGCACTATCTACGCTGGAGAAAATTGGTACAGCAGAGCATTATCATATTTGCAGTATTGATTCGATTGATACAATTATAACGGATACAGATCCAAATCATGAAGAGCTGGTTCCTTTTACCGAGATTGGAATAAAAATTATATAGAAAGTCATAAAAAAATCCTGCTCCATCATCATGAAGCAGGATTTTTTTAACTGTCACCTGATTAAATCAGGATTCTGTTTAGTTTTATTCTTAGAATACAAAACCAACACGTACAGCAGTGATAATGCTTGAGTCAATACCAAAGTTTTTACCAGCTGATTTGTTGGTAACTGTAGTTGTAGTACCACCAGTTGTAGTAGTTGTAGTCACTTCACCGTCTTTTGAAGACATGAAACCAAAACCAGCTTCAGCTCCTAAATATAAGCGCTTAGCGATATAGTAATCAGCACCGATTACACCACGTAGTCCGAAACCAAAAGAACCTGGACCTTTTCTTTCGAAGTGCTCATTTTCAACATAATTTCCACCTAATGTGTTTTCACGAGATTCTTTTTTAGAAGTGCTTCCGATAAGGAAATCTGCACCAACATAAGGAGATAAACGGTCAGTACCAGCAAAGTGCTTCTCAACACCTAAGTTGATCATTAATGTAGTCTCGCTGTCTTTGTTATATCCTACTTTGTTTTCATTAGGAGAACCAACAACACCATAAATGTTATCTGTATTGCTGAAATTGCTAACGTTGAAACCTGCACGGATAGCTAAATCACTTTTCACGAAGTAACGGAAACGTAATAAACCTTCGTTTAAATCGAATTCAGCATTGTTTAAACCACCTGCTAAACCGAATTCTGTAGTTACATCACCTTTTGCTGGTTTAAAATCCTGAGCTTGTGCTGCTAAACCTAAACAAGCAATGCTTAATGATAGTAATAATTTTTTCATAATTGTGTTAATTGTTAAAAAAGTGTTAATTAATTGTTTTAAAGGGGGCAAATTTACCCTTAAAACAATTAATAATGTCAAATTAATGTCATTACACGAGTTTTAATTTCTAACACGTTGATATGCTGAACAATGAAAAACTTTTATGAAGCTATAGTAGCTGTTTTTCTACCTACAGTAATTTTTTTGATTGTTTTAATAATTGCATTGGTGTCATACCCACAAAGTGCCCACAGCTCTGATTGTTCGCCATGTTCAATAAATTCATCAGGTATACCTAATCTGATTACCTGACTGTTGTAGTTATGATCTGCCATGAATTCAATTACCGCGCTACCCATTCCGCCTTGCAGACAACCATCTTCTACAGTGACTACGTATTTATAACGTTTAAATACATCATGAAGCATGGCTTCATCAATAGGCTTAACGAAACGCATATCGAAATGTGCAGGATGTATGCCTTCGCTGTTGAGTTCTTTGCAGGCTTCTACAGCAAAATTACCAACATGGCCAATGGTGAGTATAGCTACATCTTCACCGTCAGATATTTTTCTGCCTTTACCTTTTTCGATTGCTTTGAAAGGACGCTTCCAGTCGGCCATAACTCCATTACCTCTTGGGTAACGTATAGAGAATGGACCAGCATTTTCCAGTTGGGCTGTATACATCAGGTTCCGCAGTTCTTCTTCATTCATAGGCGCAGCAACCGTCATATTTGGAATGCAACGCATATAAGCAAGATCGTACGCACCATGGTGAGTAGCGCCATCTGAACCCGCAACTCCGGCACGATCTAAGCAGAATACTACGTTCAGGTTCTGTATTGCTACATCATGAATAACCTGATCATAGGCCCTTTGCATGAAACTGGAATAGATGTTACAGAAAGGAACAAGCCCTTGAGTTGCTAGTCCGGCCGAGAAAGTAACTGCATGTTGTTCTGCAATACCTACGTCGAACGCACGAGTTGGCATAGCCTTCATCATGATGTTCATTGATGAACCAGAAGGCATGGCAGGGGTGATCCCCACAATTTTTGAATTGGCCTCAGCAAGCTCAACCAGGGTATGTCCAAAAACATCCTGGTATTTTGGCGGCTGTGGTTTATCGGATACCGATCTCTTAATTTCTCCGGTAATTTTATCGAACAAACCTGGTGCATGCCATTTGGTCTGGTCTTTTTCGGCCAGGGCAAAGCCTTTGCCTTTTAAAGTTACACAGTGTAAAAGTTTAGGACCTGGAATATCTTTCAGGTCTCTGATAACTTGAGCAAGACGTTGTACATCGTGCCCATCAACTGGGCCAAAATATCTGAAATTAAGGGCTTCAAACAAATTACTTTGTTTAAGTAAGGTGCCTTTAATGCTTTTTTCAATTTTCTTAACAAACTTATGCGCATTCGGACCAAGCTCAGAAAGCTTAATCAACATTTGCGATATGTCTTCCCTGAATCGGTTATAAGATTTGGAAGTAGTGATGTTTGTTAAATATTCTTTTAATGCCCCTACATTAGGGTCGATAGACATGCAGTTATCATTCAGAATCACCAGCAAGTTTGAATTCTCGATTCCGGCATGATTTAATCCTTCAAAAGCGAGACCTGCTGTCATGGCACCATCTCCAATTACTGCAACATGCTGACGATCGGTTTCTCCTTTATAATGAGAAGCAACGGCCATACCTAATGCCGCAGAAATAGAGGTGGAAGAGTGACCAACGCCAAAGGTGTCGTACTCACTTTCACTTATTTTAGGGAATCCGCTGATTCCGTTAATAATGCGGTTTGTATGAAAAACAGACTTCCTTCCTGTTAATATTTTATGACCGTAGGCTTGATGACCCACATCCCATACGAGCTTGTCGTAAGGTGTGTTTAATACGTAATGTAAAGCAACCGTTAACTCCACAACCCCAAGGCTGGAAGAGAAGTGGCCGCCATTAACACTCACCACATCAATGATATACTGGCGAAGTTCCTGGGCTATCTGCTCTAAGTCTTGTTCTTTATACTGCTTTAAATCAGCAGGATAATTTATGTTGGGTAAAAACGGACCGTTAATATCTTCCATGCAGGCTTTATCAAATAGAAAGTACAAAGTAAGCCATTTTGTTATTAAACTAAGAAGGAAAATCGCTAATTTTACAAAAATATACTTTGATAAATGACTAGAGATACTTTAATTTTTGATTTGATTGACAAAGAATTGGACCGTCAGGAGCATGGTCTTGAACTGATTGCATCGGAAAACTTTGTCAGCAAACAGGTGATGGAAGCGGCAGGCTCATGTTTAACTAATAAATATGCTGAAGGATTGCCGGGTAAGAGATACTACGGCGGATGCCAGGTGGTTGATGAGATTGAGAGCATAGCTATTGAACGTGCTAAAAAGCTTTTTGGAGCAGAATGGGTAAACGTACAACCGCATTCAGGTGCACAAGCTAACGCTGCAGTAATGCTTGCTGTGATCCAGCCAGGAGATAAAATTCTTGGGTTTGACCTTTCACATGGTGGACACTTAACTCATGGTTCTCCAGTTAATTTTTCAGGGAAATTATATCACCCATTGTTTTATGGGGTGACCAAAGAAGATGGAAGAATCGATTATGCTAAGTTAGAGGAAGTAGCTTTAGCAGAAAAACCAAAATTGATCATTGTAGGTGCTTCCGCTTATTCGAGAGAATGGGATTATGCATTTGTACGTAGTGTTGCGGATAAGATTGGTGCATTGGTAATGGCCGATATTTCTCACCCTGCAGGTTTAATTGCTCGTGGTTTATTACAAAACCCACTTCCTCATTGCCATATTGTAACGACTACTACGCATAAAACTTTACGTGGTCCTCGTGGTGGTATGATTATGATGGGTAAAGATTTTGAAAACCCATTCGGATTAAAAACTCCTAAAGGCGAAACCAGGATGATGTCATCTGTTTTAGATATGGCAGTTTTCCCAGGTACACAGGGTGGTCCATTGGAGCATATTATCGCAGCTAAAGCAATTGCTTTTGGCGAAGCTTTAAGTGACGAGTATTTGACTTATATCAAACAAGTTCAGGTGAATGCTCAGGCAATGGCTAAGGCTTTTGTTGCAAGAGGCTATGGTATTATTTCTGGTGGTACTGATAATCACTTGATGCTGATTGATCTTCGTAACAAGAACATCACTGGTAAACTTGCTGAAAATGCATTAGAGAAAGCAGATATCACTGTTAATAAAAATATGGTTCCTTTTGATGATAAATCACCATTTGTAACTTCTGGATTCAGAGTAGGTACTGCCGCAATTACTTCAAGAGGTTTCAAAGAAACTGAGATGGAAGAAATTGTTGATTTGATTGATCAGGTTTTGACTAATGCAGAAGACGAAGCTAATTTAGCTGCTGTAAAAGAGAAAGTGATTGCTTTAGTAAGCCGCTTCCCTTTATATAAATAAGCTTCAAGAAGTTAAATATATTTTGAACACCTCTTTCTTAAAGGAAGGGGTGTTTTTTATGTGCTCTTTTTATATAATGGTTGCTATTGAAAGGAAATGTTGATGAGGAGGAAAGCTGTTTATGATGTTTTGGAGGCACAAAATCTTATTAAAAGATAAAGGGCCGATAACTCAGAGATGAGTTTATCGACCCTTAAATTAACGCTCTCAGGACAAAGGTGCAAATTATTTTTGAATTACCAAATATGGGGGTAAATATTTTTGTCATATTATTGTTTTTTTGAAAAAACAGCATTAAAGCTTCCCGGGTAAAGACGTCTTTAGCCGAATAGAGCGGCTTATTTAGTAAAGGCAATTGTTGCTATGCTTAACTTTGAAATATTCGCGGATAATAAAGTATGCCCGCATGTTTCTAAAGTTGCACCTGTAGTCATCACATCGTCTACCAATAAAATATGTTTCCCTTTAATTTCGCTATGATTTACAATTGAAAATATTTGCTGCATATTTTCGAAGCGACTATATCTTCTCTTTTTGGTTTGTGTAGCGGATCTTTTTGTGCGTAATAGACTATTTGAATTAATCGGAACTTTTAACACTGAAGCAATGCCTTCTGCTATACACATACTTTGATTGTAGCCTCTTGTAATTAATCTACTCTGGTGAAGTGGGACAGGGATGATAAGGTCTACATCCAGGAACGAAGTATTCATCTGTATTTTTTCTGCAATCATCTTTCCTAGTTTGACACCTAGGTCTTTTCTTCCCTTATATTTTAGGTGATGGACAATGTTTTGTACACGACTGCCTTTATTAAAGTAAAGTAACGACATGACTGCATTGCAGGGCAAACGACCCCAGAGTTGTCGGGCTGCTCTATTTTCTGCATGCAGGTGATGATCAGTGTAGGGCAGACGATATAAACATATGGTGCACAGTTGTGACTCATTCAAGTATAAATGAGTTCCGCATCCACAACAAAGGTCGGGAAATAACAAGCCAACCAAATCTTTTAACAAACGTTTTAACAGCATCATGCTGTCAATCTATAGTGTTTTAGTAATACGTTGGTAAAAAGAAATTAGTTTTGTTCTTTAACTGCTAATTGTCCGCAGGCAGCATCAATATCTTTACCGCGACTACGTCTGATATTTGTATTGATTCCCTGGCTCTTTAGGTAATTAGAGAAAGCGTCGATTTTATCCCCTTCGGCATTAATGAAGTCTGCAAATTGAATAGGGTTGTATTCGATTAGGTTTACTTTACATGGGATATGTTTGCAAAACTTTGCAAGTTCCATTGCGTCCTCAATCTCATCATTGAAATTGTTAAACACAATATACTCGTAAGTCACCGGGTTCTTGGTTTTTGAAAAATAGTATTTCAATGACTCGGCAAGAACCTTTAAAGTATTATGCTCATTAATAGGCATAATCTCATTACGCTTTTTATCATTCGCTGCGTGTAATGACAAGGCCAGGTTAAATTTTGCACCGTCATCAGCCAGCTTTTTAATCATCTTAGAAATACCTGCTGTTGATACCGTAATACGCTTGTACGACATGTTTAATCCATCAGGAGCAGTAATCCGCTCAATTGATTTCATTACATTGGCATAATTGAGGAGAGGCTCTCCCATACCCATATATACGATATTGGTAAGTGGGGCATTGTAGTTTTTCTTTGCCTGTTGGTCAATTAAGACTACCTGATCATAAATCTCATCGGCATTTAGATTCCGTTTACGGTCCATGTAGCCCGTTGCACAGAACTTGCAGGTTAAGCTACAGCCAACTTGCGAACTCACACAGGCCGTCATACGGTCGTCCATGGGAATCAGTACACCTTCTACTATATTACCATCATATAACCTGAAAGCATTTTTGATGGTATGGTCGTTACTAAATTGAGAACTGTTTACTTCTACAACATTGATTGCGTAATTTTCATCGAGTTTATTTCTAAGGTCTTTAGAAAGGTTGCTCATTTCTGCAAAAGAGCGTGCAGACTTTTCCCATAACCACTGGTAAACCTGTTTTGCCCTATAGGCAGGTTCCTTCATGTCAGTAAAGTGCTGTTGAAGTTGGCTAAGGTCTAATGAACGAATATCGATTTTATGTGTTGCAGACATTTAAATGCAAAGTTACCAAAAAAAGTTATACCGATTATAATCGAGAGGTAAAGCTAATCGATTATCTTTTCGGACTCTTTACTTTAGCTCCTGGAGTGCCAGACTTACCTCTGCCAGGTTTAACCGGTCTTTTACTTGGACCACCTGCTTTAAACCAGTCGCTGGTACCAGAAGCGGCACCACGTGATTTATTTGCGGCAGGGGTTTTAGCACCAAATGATTTTCCTTTTCCTCCGGCAGGGCGCTCTTCTCTTGTAGTTGAAGCAGCTGCTTTTTTTCCTGGTCTCTTACCTGGTGCAGCTTTTCCAGCGCTTCTTCCAGCTGATTTTGGTCCAGAAGATCTGCCTGGAGTTACATTTTCCATTAAGTCATCTTCAACTTGAGCTTTTGGCTTTTTATTAGTACGCTTTGGTGCAGAAGAAGCTTCCAGGGCACTTGACTTCGCGATAAGATTGTATATTTCGGTTAATTCTTCAGGGCTAAGTTCACGCCATTCTCCCATAGGAATACCTTTCAGATTTACATTCATGATACGTACACGCTCTAGTTTTGTAACTTCAAAACCAAAATGCTCACACATTCTTCTGATCTGACGGTTTAAACCTTGTATAAGTATAATTCTAAATACAAAGGTACTTTCTTGTTTAACTTTGCATTTTTTAGTCATTACTCCCAATACCGGAACACCTTTGGCCATGCCAGTAAGGAAAGATTCTGTAATGGGTTTATTTACAGTAACAACATATTCTTTTTCGTGGTTATTACCTGCGCGCAGGATTTTATTGACCAGATCTCCGTTATTGGTTAGGAAGATTAGGCCTTGTGAGTCTTTGTCTAAACGGCCGATAGGAAATACACGTTCGCTGTGGTTAACATGATCTACAATGTTTCCTTTAACACCCGCTTCAGTAGTACTGGTAATACCTACTGGTTTGTTGTAAGCGATTAAAATAGAATTCTCTACTTCCTTTGGGTCAATGGTTTGACCATTAACTGTAACTATATCGCCGAAAAATACCTTATCACCTATTTTGGCTTTTTTGCCATTGATAAACACATTTCCTTGCTCTATATATCTGTCGGCCGCTCTTCTAGAGCATAAACCGCTTTCACTTATGTATTTATTTAACCGTGTGGTAGAATCAGACATGATATGGGTATTTATTGATTTACAAAGAAAGATAAAAATAACCATTCTTTTCAGAGCCGGGCATCTTTTCTGAAAAAGAAAAGCGCCTGAGGTCTCTTCAAAGAAGGTGATTTTAATATCAAACAGGATGCAGAATTGGGCCTGATCGAGTAGGCCCAAGCTCCTTGTCTTTTAATGTTTAAATCAATTTTTCCTCGATTTAGAAATCAAAGAAATCATTTAAAAACGATTTCTTTTTTTTATGAGGATACTTTTTGTTGTAGTCATTATCATATTCCTTGTATTCATAACGCTTATAATCGTTGTCATAGTTGTCTTTTTTAGCGTAATGATTTGCAGATTGCTCAATGATTTTGTCTAGCTCTCCGCGATCTAACCATATGCCGCGGCAACTTGGACAATAATCAATTTCTACACCGCTTTTTTCGCTCATTAGTAAAGTCTCATTACAGGAAGGACATTTCATAGTTTCTCGTTATATATTAAGTAATAATTGAATCTTGTAAATAACGTTAAATGGTATGTAATAATGTATGCGTAACATAAATAATATGTTGGAATATTTAGTGCTCATCCGCGCTTGGTCCATAGCTAGCAGGAATAGGAATATTTAAAAGTCTTAGGTAAACGCCTAGTTGGGCACGGTGATGCACAATCTGATTTAAAGTCATTCGGATAATATCGGCTTTTGGCTCCGCCGTAAAAATTTGTGCCCCGTCTCTTAATGTCCAGATTTGATCCAAGACCTCTTCATAATCTTCAGTAAGATAACTACGTCCGTCTGCTAATGATTTTTCGAAATGAGCAAGCAGCTCTTCGGTTGTTTTTAAATCTTCGGGTTGATACGGACTTATTGAAAAGTCTAGTTCGTTTGTTGTTAATGCCATTGTGATCCAGGATGGCAGTTCGGCAATATGAATTCCCAATGTTTTTATGGTCATACTTTTAGAATGTGGCTGCCAGTCGAATTTATCGGTTGGTATTCTTTCCAACATTTTGCGAGTGATTACTGCTTCAGCGTCTAATTCTTTCAGGAATGTTTTGATTCTGTTCATGAGTTTGTATTTTAATTTACAATACAAAGAACGAAAGGGGTACTGACAACCCTATGGCAGTCTGTTTTTGGGTTTATAATTATTTTAATAATCCACTGGTAATAGCTTCATATATTCATTTAAAGCCATATGCGAAGATTTGCGGAAAGAAACCTCCAGATTCCGAACTTTTGCAATACGGGAAACCCTGAAATCACGATACTCGTTGCGTAGGTGACACCATGCAATAAGATGCCAGTTATAAGCATAAAATACGAGTCCGATTGCTTCAACTTCGCGTTTGCTGCTTTTATTGTTCATATCGAGGTAGTCGATCTCAATAATGTTTTTACAAGAAATCGCATTTTGCAAATCAGACAGGTGATCAAACTCTTCACTAAGCCACTCGTGATTAAGTTGAAACCCGATACTTTCATTGAGCAGCTCCAATTTTTCTTTTTGTGAATGTTTGAGAACAGCTTTAACCTTATTTAGCGCTGATGTATAATTGGTAAGTATAGATTTATCCGCAAAGCGGGAAACCAGGCGTTCCATAATTAACAAGGCATTAGCTTCGTCTGAGGAAAAAGAAACAGGTGGCAAGAAATACCCTTGAACAATATAATACCCTTTATTTTGTTCAAAACTGATTGGGACACCTTGCTCCAGCAAAGCCTTTATGTCGCGATAAACAGTTCTTGTGCTAATCTGGAATTGATCTGCTATTTTATCTGCAGAAACATATTTCTTTGTTTGTAATAGTAGGAGTATGCCAAAAAGCCGGTCTATTCGGTTCATTTTATTTGTATATGAGTAAAACCTCCTTACAAATTTAGTGCATTACAAGCTTTTTTCAATTATTTACCCCAGTTTGTATTAATTATATTCTCTGCTCCCCGCCTGACAAAAAAAACACCTTCTTTGAGGAGACCTCAGGCGCTTCTGCTTTTTCAGCAGAAGATGCCAGGCTCCGAAAAGAATGGTTATTTTTTCCTTTATTTGCGTATGGTTTCTTATATTTCAGCAACATATATATATACTGTATCTGGCCCGGTTTTAAAAAACGGAGTTCTTGCAGTTGATGCAAAGGGTATTATTAAGCACGTTTATACAGAACAGGAAGCGAAAGATCAAAAAATAGCAGACATAAAGCATTATAGGGGGGTGCTTACCCCAGGCTTTGTGAATACACATTGCCATCTTGAATTGTCAAATCTTAAAGGAATGATTCCAAAAGGAATCGGGTTGCCAGAGTTTGTAAAGTCTGTAATTAAGCTCCGTACATCGGACGAGTATGAGTTGAATCTGGAGTTATTGAAAGCTGATATTGAAATGTACGAGAATGGGATAGTAGCAGTTGGCGATATTTCTAATCAAATGGTTTCAAGGGCTTTAAAATTGACGTCTCCTGTTCATTATTTAACATTTTTAGAGGTCATGGGTTTTAATCCCGCTTCAGCTAAGGATGCTATGAAAAGAGCCAAAGAGTTTAAGGATGAGTTTGATCCTTTGCCTGTATCTATTGTACCTCATGCACCATACTCTGTGTCGGCCGATTTACTAACTGAACTTAGTGAATATGCTGAATTGAATGGAAGCCCTATCTGCATTCATAATCAGGAAACGAAAGATGAAAATGCTTTTTTTGAACGTAATGAGGGTGAATTCCTGAGTTTATTTGAATTTTTAGGGCAGGACATTTCTTTTTATAAACCATCGGGTAAGACATCACTGCAAAGTTATCTGCCACTTTTATCACCTAAAGTGAAGACCTTACTTGTTCATAATACCTATACATCAGCAGATGATGTTGATTATGCAAAAAGTATTCATCCCAATTTGTATTGGTGTCTCTGTCCGAATGCGAATTTATATATAGAGAATAATTTGCCTGATGTTAATATGTTACGTGCGGCTGATTTAAAGATTACCATTGGAACAGATAGCCTTGCGAGTAATAAATGGTTGAATATTTTGTGGGAAATAAATTTATTGCAAGAGAAGTTCGCTATACCTACAGAAGAACTGTTGACTTGGGCAACGCTTAACGGTGCAGAATTTTTAGGAATAGAAGAACGTTATGGTAGTTTGGAAGAAGGAAAGCAACCAGGTATAAATCTGATTAATTTTGAGGAGATTGATGGTCAGGTGATATTGGGGATCTTGGTGAAAAGGTTATTTTAAATTGATAGTGTTTATATCCTTATGGCAAATAAGATTACAGAATTATTTGGAATAAAGTATCCGATTGTACAAGCGGGGATGGTATGGTGTAGCGGCTGGAGATTGGCTTCGGCAGTTTCCAATGCTGGTGGTTTGGGGATTATTGGTGCTGGCTCTATGTATCCGGATGTTTTGCGCGAGCATATACGTAAATGTAAGGTAGCGACCAGCAATCCTTTTGCTGTGAATGTTCCGTTACTTTATCCCAATATTGATGAGATCATGCAGATTATAGTAGAGGAGGGAGTGCAAATTGTATTTACTTCTGCAGGAAATCCAGCTATCTGGACAGGCTTTTTAAAAGATAGAGGGATTATTGTTGTACATGTCATTGCCAATACAAAATTTGCTTCAAAAGCAGAGGGCTGTGGAGTTGATGCTATAGTTGCAGAAGGTTTTGAGGCTGGTGGCCATAATGGAAGGGAGGAAACAACAACAATGTGTTTGATTCCTATGGTGTGCAATGTGGTGAAAATACCGGTTATAGCTGCTGGGGGTATCGGTAGTGGTTCTGCAATGTTGGCTGCTTTTGCTTTGGGAGCTGATGGTGTTCAGATTGGTTCTGCTTTCGCTGTTGCTGAAGAATCTTCAGCTCATCCGCAATTTAAGGACAAGATAATAAATGCAAATGAGGGAGATACTAAGCTCAGTATGAAGAAACTGGTGCCTGTACGTTTACTTAGAAATGAGTTTGCAGATAGGATTGCAGAGGCTGAATCGGAGGGGGCTGATACAGAGCGGTTAACAAAAATATTAGGTAGAGCCCGTGCTAAATTAGGTATGTTTGAAGGTAATATGGAGCAGGGGGAGTTGGAAATAGGACAGGTTTCGGCCATGTTAAATGAGATAAAACCAGCTTCACAGATTTTAAATAAGATTTGGGAAGAGTTTTTGCGGGAGAAAGACAGGTTGTGCAATAGCACAATAAGTATATAAATAATGGAGATAAAACATTTAGATATTAAGATTACAGGGAAAGTACAAGGTGTATCTTTCAGGGCTGTTACTAAAGTGGTTGCCGATCAGATGGGAATTAGAGGAATGATCAGAAATGAGAAAGATGGCAGTGTTTACATAGAAGCGGAGGGAGATGATACGCTGCTGGAAGTTTTTATGGAATGGTGTAATGAAGGTACCGATAGGTCTAAAATTGAGAATGTAACTTCTATACCTGGTGTTGTTAAAAACTACCAGGATTTTGAGATTATTAAGAAGTAGATGTCGGCGATAAAGAAATTCCTTGGACAGACGGCTATATATGGTGTTACCACTGTAGTTTCCAGGCTATTTAATTTTATTCTTACACCTTTGTTTACAGGTGTATTTCAGCCTGGGATTTATGCGATCTTTACTAAGATGTATGCCTCGGCATCTATGATCAATGCTATTCTTGCTTTTGGTATGGAAAGCACATTTTTCAGGTACCTGAATAAACATGAGGATAAGAAACAAGAAGTTTACAACAACACGTTTTTCTGTGTAGCCCTTATTGCCACACTCTTTCTAATATCAGGCCTTATTTTTTCGTCGCCCATTGCTGCTTATTTTGCCAGTGGGCCTGATGAAATGGCTGACTATATAAAGTATGTACATTATTTTATATGGCTGCTTTTTATAGATGCGATCTGTGTAATTCCATTTGCAAAGGTTAGGGCTGATGAGCGTCCGATGCGATATAGTTTGATCAAGTTCCTGAATATTGGAAGCTTTATAGGCTTTAACTTGTTCTTTTTATTTGTTGTTCCTTTCATTATTAAATTTGGAGGAGCAATTGGAATATGGTTTGGTTCATGGTATAGGCCGGAGTGGATAGGTTATGTATTTATTTCGAATCTGATAGCGAGTGTGTTGACTTTGATTTTGCTTATTCCTGAAATAGCAAAACTTCAATTTAAGTTTGATAAGGAGCTTTTTGGTAAAATGGTTTCCTACTCATGGCCGGTTTTAGTGGCTAATCTTTCTTTTGTGGTCAATGAAAACCTGGATAAAATGATCATCAACCAATTGGGTGTGTCAGAATATAATCTAGGTGTGTATGGTGCTGTTTGTAAGATTGCAGTGTTTTTGAGTTTGTTTATTACAGCGTTTAGATTAGGTGCTGAGCCTTTCTTTTTTAGCCATGCTAAAAGTGCCAATGCCAGGCAAACTTATGCTACTATTTTAAATTACTTTGTTATCGCGCTGGCTGTTATTTTTGTTGGGCTGATCGCAAATATTGACATTCTTAAGCATTTTATTGATAGTGAATATTGGGTAGGATTAAATGCTGTTCCATTCTTACTGCTGGGTTATGTGTTCCTGGGGATTTATGTAAATCTCTCTATCTGGTATAAGTTGTCGGACCAAACTAAGTTCGGATTATATATTTCTGTAATTGGTGCTGTTACAACGATTGTTTTAAACATTCTGCTTGTGCCAAAATATGGCTATATGGGGTCTGCATGGGTTTCTATGCTTGCTTATTTTGTGATGATGCTGATCTCGTATGTTTTGGGACAAAAGCATTACCCTATACCTTATAATCTGAAAAGAATGCTTAGTTATCTGTTGGTTTCGACAGTTTTAGTCGTGCTTTCTTTTTGGGTATTTAATAGGAATATTTATATTGGTAACGCCCTGCTACTGATCTTTTTGGCAGGAGTGATTTATTTTGAAAAGGATCAATTGAAGCTTATTTTAGGAAAAACAGGAAGTAAGTAAAAAGGAATAACTTTTTAATGAATATTGTGTTTTAATATGGAGTAAGGGGTTACATTAAAATTATATAATACATAAATGAATATTAACATTATCAATAAATCGACACACGCTTTACCTCAATATGAAACTGCTCATGCTGCAGGAATGGATTTACGTGCTTTTATAGAAACTGAGATTACGATTAAACCTTTACAGCGGACGCTGGTTCCAACAGGTTTATATATAGAACTTCCAATTGGGTTTGAAGCACAGATCAGACCTCGCAGTGGTTTGGCTTATAAACATGGCATCAGTATTGTAAATTCACCTGGTACCATAGATGCAGATTACCGCGGAGAGCTTAAAGTGCTTTTGGTTAATTTATCGGATACTGATTTTGTTATAAACGATGGTGATAGGATTGCTCAGATGGTAATTTCAAAACATGAAACTGTGGAGTGGAATGCTGTTGAAGAGTTAAATGCTACGGCTCGTGGCGCTGGTGGCTATGGCCATACAGGTAAATAAAAGGTTTTGAATATGAAATATAAAGTGTTTTTAATGGTATTGCTGGGCTATGCTCCAGTTGTGTTTGCACAGAGGCCTGTGGGATCTGTTGCAGATACAACCTTGATAAAAACACTTTATTTTGCTGGTCTACGTGATAAATTGAACGAAGATTATAGTAAAGCGAATGAGGTATTCAATAAAATACTGCAACTGGATGATAAAAATGCGGCTGTTTACTATGAGATTGCTGTAGTAAATTACCGGCAGAATAATTTGGTTGAGGCCGAGCTGGCGATCAAAAGGGCGACCGCACTGGATGTTAGTAACACCTGGTACTGGATGTTGATGGCTGAGCTGTACAAGCGAAAAGGAGACATGGAGGCGATGACCGGTGCTTTGGATCAGTTAATCAGGTTGTCGCCAGACAGAGTTGAGTATTATTTTGATCGGTCTAATGCCTATTTACTTGCTGGTAAAGTTGCTGAGGCAATGAAGGGCTATGATGAACTAGAAAAGAAGTTTGGACAATCTGAAGACCTGTCGAGGGCCAGAAGGCGGGTAACTTCGGGTGTAAAGCCAGGTGATGAGAACAAACCTGCAGAACTGACTGATGACGATCAAAATATTTTGCTTGCAGAGAGCTTGTACAAAAAAGGAGATTTGCAAGGTGCGCTGGTATTGTTTAAAGCAGTTCTTGAATCGGACGATCAACCTTATAGGGCTTGGGAGCAAGCTTTAAATATACAGTTGCTTTTGAAGCAATATAAAGATGTAATTAATACTGCTGATGCAGCTCTTTCAATATATCCAAACCAGGCTATTTTATATTATTTCATGGCTTTGGCCCAGCATAAGGATCATCAGGATTTGACCGCTTTAACAACAGTTAAATCTGCGTTGCAACTGGATCCCGAGAATGGTATATATCTGGAATTATATGGCGATTTATTGTTTTTAACAGGGGATAAGGCCGCTGCATTAATGCATTGGAAAAAGGCAAAGACATCGGGTAATGGCTCAGAAAAACTAAATAGAAAGATCAATGAAGGGAAATATTTGGAATAGTTTATTGCTGGCAGTTTTACTTTCAACTACTTTGCTGGCTTGTAAAACAAGGAAGTTGGCTGGTACAGTAAAGCCTCCTGCTACTGTAACTGAATTGAGTAGTAAAAAAGCAGAGAACATCAATCTTTTAAAATCTAAGGATTTTACTTTTAATACTTTGGCGATAAAGACTAAAGCTAAAATTGATATTGATGGAAGTAAAAATAATGCAACCATGAATATCAGAATGGAGAAAGGTAAAAGGATTTGGGTTAGTATTACTGCATTAGCGGGTATCGAAATCGCAAGAGCTTTAATTACGCCTGATAGTGTTAAAGTGAGAAATAATTTCCAATCTGTATATTTAAAAAAGCCCTTTAGTTATTTGCATCGCTATGCAAATAAGCAATTAAGTTTTGATTGGCTGGAGTCCATTTTATCAGGTAATACCATTGCTGATTTTGTAAATGAAAAAGCTACGATTAATGTGAACGATGGACTATGGATGCTAGATGGAGAGAAAGAGACAATTGCGTTTAAAGTGTTTTTTGATGCATTGTTAAAGGTGAGAGAAAATAACATTAATGATATAAAAGCTGGCCAGGCTTTAAAGGTTGTTTACACCGGGACCTACCATGATATTAACGGAGCCTTATTGCCCCAGGGAGCAACAATTAGTTCTAGAGTTGGGGGTAAAAATGTAAATATTGAATTGGAGTATTCTAGTATTGAGCGCAATGTTAATCTTGAATTTCCGTTTACTGTTCCAGGGAGGTATGAAGTTTTACACTAATTTTTTTCATACTTTTGAGCCAATGAAGTTAAGTAAATTTCTTTTCCTGCTGTTATTTGTACTATCTGCGTCTGTCACATTTGCTCAAAGTAGTACCGAATTAAAAAGAAAAAAAGAGGCCATACAAAGAGAGATCGAGCTGTTGCAGCGAAACCTTAACAAAACTGCAAATAGTAAGAAGTTGACTCTAGGTCAGATCAACGCATTAAACAAGAAGATCAGTTTAATGCAGGACAAGATTACGGTGATCAACTCCGAAATTAAAAATCTTGATAATCAGATCCACGAAAATACCAATACTGTTATTAATCTGAAAGGTCAGCTTGGCCAACTGAAGAAAGAGTATGGCGCGATGATCAGATTTGCTCAACGCAATAAAAATGCATATGATAAGATGATGTTCATTTTTGCAGCAAAAGATTTTAATCAGGCTTATAAACGGATCAAATATCTGCAGCAATTTGGTCAGTATCGTAAAAAGCAGGCTGGTTATATTCAGGGAACTCAAAAAGAACTGAATTATAAGATTGTTATTTTAGATAAAAACCTGAAAGAAAAGAGTAATCTTTTGCATGAACAGGAAAATGAAAAAGATAAGCTTGGTAAAAATAAAAACCAGCAATCTGCGGTTTTAAATAAATATAGTAAACAGGAAAAGAAATTCCGTCAGGATATTGCCAGTAGAAAGAAACAACAGGCTCAGCTAGATAGAAGTATCAGGGCTGCCATTGTTCGTGAGATTGAGTTAGAACGGAGGCGTGCTGAAGCTGCCGCTAAGGCCGCTGCTGCTAAAGCTGCCGCAGCCGCTGCTGCTGCTGCTGCAAAGGCAAAAGCTGAAAACAGACCCGCGCCTGCTACACCTGCACCTGCTGCTAAACCAAAAGCAAATAGCAGTGGTTATCTGGCTGCAACGCCAGAGGCTGCAAGGTTATCTGCCGCCTTTGAAAGTAATCGCGGCTCATTGCCATGGCCTGTTGCGACAGGTTCTATTACTGAAAGCTTTGGTAAGCATAAAGAAGGACAAGCTAGTTACGACAATGCGGGTGTTACAATCCAGACCGCTGAGGGGGCTAGTGTAAGGGCTGTATTTAACGGCAAGGTGAGCAAAGTAGGTAACGCATTGGGTAGATATTATGTGCTGATTAAACATGGGCAATTCTTTACAGTTTACCAAAACCTGAGATCTGTTAGTGTTAGTGCTGGTGATGATGTAAGCACCAAGCAAAATATTGGTACTGTGGCTTCTTCGGGAGATATTCCGGAATTACAGTTCCAGATTTACAGAGGGGCAGTTGCGCAAAATCCTGCCGCGTGGATAGCCAAATAAACTTTTGCAATTAATTGTTTATATTTGTTTAATAGAAGTTAAAATAAAGATTGAAATGTATACAGGCACGTTAGTGGAGTTCTTGAATATGGGTGGTGGCGAGATAATGCTCATCATGATCGTAGTACTTTTGTTATTTGGAGGTAAAAAATTACCAGAATTGGCACGGGGACTTGGAAAAGGACTGAGAGATTTTAAAGATGCATCTGACGGTGTGAAGCGTGAAATCCATAGAAATATTAATAGTGCTGGTATTACTGATGAGATCAATGAGTTTAAGTCTACCTTCAGTGCTGATGATACAGGTAACAACAGGCCACATAATTATGATTATAAACCTGGAGAGGATATGTACAGCAGTGACAGTCATGACAGTAACCCTGGATATAATGATGAAACTGCTCATTACAATAGTACTTTAGATAGTGATCATTCTGTGAATACTGAAAGTACTACAAATAAAAATGTAGAAAATAATACAGATAACATTGAACCTGCAGATGATCTTGATAATGTGAAATATGCTGCACATAGTGAACACACGAAAACAGAAACAGATAAAACTAAACTTTAATTAAAATATCATGTTTGACACAACAATATTAGCTTTTGGACTAGGAGGCGGAGAGATCGCAGTTATAGTAGTGATTGTTTTGCTACTTTTTGGAGGTAAAAAAATCCCTGAATTGATGCGTGGCCTAGGTAAAGGTATTAAGGAATTTAAAGACGGTAAAGACGGTGCTGATGATGCTGTTGAGCAAAATCAAAGTAACACCAATAAACCATTGTAGGTTTAGGAATCCGATTTTTTAATTTAATGAATTCTTGATTTTGAAGAAGTATACCTCCTTACAAGAGATACAAACCCTTATTGGGCAAAAAAAGCTCAGTTTGCCAGAGTTATTAGATCATTATTTCAAGCAAATAGAAAAACATAAACACCTCAATGCGTTTAATGAGGTGTTTTTTTATTCTGCAGATCTTCAGGCTAAACGCGTACAGGAAAAAATAGATGCCGGAACTGCAGGTAGGTTGGCGGGAATGGTGATTGGAATAAAAGATAATATCTGTTATAAGGATCATCAGGTTACTGCTTCCTCTAAAATGCTGGAAGGCTTTGTTTCATCTTATTCTGCTACTGTTGTTGAACGTTTAATCAGTGAAGATGCTGTCATTATTGGCAGGCTGAACTGTGATGAGTTTGCCATGGGAGGCTCTAATGAGACTTCATATTACGGGCCAGTAAAAAATGCAGCAGATAGTGACAAGGTTGCTGGGGGATCGTCCGGTGGCTCTGCTGTTGCAGTACAAGCCGATCTGTGTTTGTCTGCACTTGGAACAGATACTGGTGGTTCTGTAAGACAACCAGCCGCTTTTTGTGGCTGTATCGGCTTGAAGCCTACTTATGGCAGGATTTCCAGATATGGTGTGATTGCTTATGCTTCTTCTTTTGATCAGGTTGGTACGATTACTTCGTCTGTAACGGATGCCGCAATTTTATTGGAAGTTCTGGCGGGGGCTGATGAGCATGACAGTACTGTTTCTAAACATAATGTACCTGATTATTTGAGTAAACTTAATGATATAGGGACTAAAAAGATTGCTGTTCTAAAAGAAACTTTAGAAAGTGATGCGCTTGATGCAGATATTAAGAAAGCTATATTAACAGCTATTGAAGGATTTAAGGCACAAGGGCATACTGTAACTTATGTTTCTTTTGATATGTTAGATTATCTTGTTCCTGCTTATTATGTGTTGACTACTGCAGAGGCTTCTTCTAACTTATCGCGCTATGATGGAGTTCATTATGGTCACCGTAACCTAGAAGCTGCAAGTTTAAACGATCTTTACAAACAGTCCAGGGCAGAAGGTTTTGGTGAGGAAGTGAAGCGTCGTATTTTATTAGGTACTTTTGTTTTGAGTGCGGGTTATTATGATGCTTATTATCAGAAAGCTCAGCAGGTAAGACGGTTGATCAGGGAAAAGATGGAAGAATTACTTGGCAGTTTCGATATTCTAATTAGCCCGGTTACACCTACTCCAGCATTTAATATAGGTGAGAATATTGACGATCCTTTGGTGATGTATCTTGCAGATATATATACTGTATTAGCGTCGTTGACAGGAATACCGGCAATTGCAATTCCTTTGGGCAATAATCCTGAGGGTTTACCGTTAAGTATACAATTAATGGCCAGGCATTTTGGAGAACAGGACCTTTTGTCCTTATCTCAGGCCTTTTTGAAAACTAAATAATCTTGACAGTTTAACAAACCAGGCAACTAAACCACCACCTCTTTTGAATACCGCCTGAAATAGATTTTATTAACCGATAAAAAGGAATAATACGCCTATGAAGAACATAGTACGCTTAGTGTCCGCTTGCTTTTTAGCTGTAACAGGTCTTACTGCAGCAGCACAACAAAAGCCACAACTGGAATTAACAGATACTACTAGCGTTCCCATTGTGTATGAGGGACCTACTTTTTATAACCATAATTATGTTTATAAAGCAAGGCTCGACTCTATTCAGAAAATGGTGCCTCTTAATTATAATGAGTATGTACAGAATTACATAGACATTTATGCTGGTAGGAAAGATATGATGGGTAAAATGCTTGGACTTTCGAGTTACTATTTCCCTATTTTTGAAAAAGCACTTAAGAGTTATAATATTCCGGAAGAGATTAAATATCTTCCAATTATTGAGTCTTCAATGAATCCTCATGCTGTATCGAGGGTTGGTGCTACAGGTTTATGGCAGTTCATGTTTGCTACAGCAAAAGATTACGGTTTGAATATGGACAACTTTGTTGATGAGCGTAAAGATCCTATTCAAGCAAGCTATGCTGCAGCTGCTTATTTTAGAGATGCCTATGAGGAATTGGGAGACTGGTTACTAGCTATCGCTGCTTATAATTGTGGTAAAGGGAATGTGAACCGTGCAATTGCCAAAGCCGGTTCCAGGGATTTCTGGGAGATCAGAAGATTTCTGCCGATGGAAACCCGCAATTATGTCCCCGCTTTTATTGCTGCGGTATATGTTATGAACTGTCCGTCCAATCATCAGATTAAATCACAAAAATCATCTTTTATAAGAAATACAGATATCATTCAGGTCAATCGCTTTGTGTCTTTAGCCTCGTTAGCTGAAGCGCTTAATATTGATTTGGAAGAGTTGTCGGCTTTAAATCCTTCTTATAAGAAGAAGATTATAAATGGTACTCAGGAATTGCCAAAGCGGGTGATTTTACCAAAGGTAAGCCTGACTAGTTTCGCAAGTGTGTACCACTTGTTGAATGAAGAAGAGGAAATTGATGTAAATAAGCACGTTGTTCTTGCTTCTAACGACAGAAGTGTAAAGTCTAAGTCTGTTTCTCTTGCCAGTAAAGCTGCGGTTTTATATCATAAAGTTGCTCCTGGACAAAATTTAAGCATTATCGCAGATAAATACAATGTTGAAGTACAAGATTTAAAAGTGTGGAATGGCTTGAAAGGAAGTGGAATTGTTCCTGGTCAGAAATTGAAAGTGTATCGTAAAACGGCCGGAAAAAGTACCCCTCGATCTAACAGAACTTAATATTTTATAAGTATTTCTTTTTGTATATGGCTTATCAAAAGAATTGTAACTTTGGGCCGTTTACATATAAGATCATTTTATGAGTAAGATTAATAGGAAGCAGGACGCGTTAGATTACCACTCGCAAGGAAGACCCGGAAAAATTGAAGTTATACCAACTAAACCAACAAACTCTCAAAGAGATCTGGCACTTGCCTACTCACCAGGTGTTGCTGAACCTTGTTTAAAAATAGCCGAAAACACAGAAGACGTTTATAAATATACAGCTAAAGGTAATCTTGTTGCTGTTATTAGCAATGGTACTGCTGTTTTAGGGCTAGGTAATATTGGACCTGAGGCTGGGAAACCAGTTATGGAGGGGAAGGGCTTACTGTTTAAGATATTTGCGGATATTGACGTTTTTGACCTTGAACTGGATGTTACGAATGTTGATGACTTTGTTAAAATTGTAAAAGCATTAGAACCTACTTTTGGTGGGGTCAATTTAGAAGATATTAAAGCACCTGAGTGTTTTGAAATTGAACGTCGTTTAAAGGAAGAAATGAAGATTCCTGTAATGCACGATGATCAGCATGGTACAGCCATTATTTCTGCAGCAGCATTGATCAATGCCTGCGAATTGCAGAAAAAGAAAATGGATAAAATTAAGATTGTTGTTAATGGTGCAGGTGCCGCAGCAATCTCTTGCTCACGCCTTTACGTTTCTTTAGGTGCAAAGAAAGAGAATATTGTAATGTGCGACCGCTCTGGCGTAATCAGAGATAACAGAGAAAACCTTGACGCAATAAAAGCTGAGTTTGCTACTTCAAGGAACTTGAGTACATTGGAAGAGGCGATGAAAGATTCTGATGTGTTTATTGGTTTGTCGTCGGCAGATTGTGTAACCGAAGCTATGTTAAACTCAATGGCGAAAAACCCTATTGTATTTGCAATGGCGAATCCTAATCCTGAGATTGCTTACGAACTGGCGATTAAATCACGTAAAGATATTATTATGGCCACTGGCCGTTCTGATTATCCTAATCAGGTAAATAACGTATTGGGTTTCCCTTATATTTTTAGAGGAGCCCTTGACGTTCGTGCTACTGCGATTAATGAGGAAATGAAAATTGCTGCGGTGAAGGCTATTGCTGAGTTGGCAAAGAAATCAGTTCCTGAGGCTGTAAATATGGCCTATAATGAGAAAAATATCAAATTTGGTAAGGAGTATATTATTCCGAAACCTATGGATATAAGGTTGATGACAAATGTGTCGACCGCCGTTGCAAAAGCTGCAATTGAATCTGGTGTTGCACGTAAGGTGATTACAGATTGGGACGCTTATGTAGAGGAATTAAAGCTTAGGTTAGGCATGGATGATGCTATTATGCGTGCGATTACGAATAAGGCTAAATCTGATCCGAAGCGTGTTGTTTTTGCTGAAGCAGATAATTACAAGATCTTAAAAGCAGCTCAGATTGTTAAGGACGAGAATATTGCTATCCCTATTTTATTGGGAAATAAAGAAACTATTGAACGGATTATTGCTGAAAGTGCATTGGATTTAGAGGGTGTAACCATAATAGATCCGTTTAAGGAACCTGAGCAGATGCAGAAATATGGTCAATATTTATACGAAAAAAGACAACGTAGAGGTTTGACTTTATTTGAGGCGACTAAGCAAATGCGTGACAGAAATTATTTTGGAGCTGCTATGGTGGAGTTTGGTGAAGCTGATGCATTGATTTCTGGACTGACCAGGAATTATGTGTCGACCATTAAACCAGCTTTACATGTAATTGGAACTGCTCCTGATGTAAATCGTGTTGCCGGAATGTACATGATGATGACCAAGAAGGGGCCTGTGTTCTTTGGTGATACAACTGTTAATGTTGATCCTACAGCTGAGGAGCTGGTTGATTTAACATTGTTAATGGAACGTGCCGTTAGTAAGTTTAACATTAAGCCTCGTATTGCTTTGTTGTCTTATTCTAACTTTGGCTCTAACGAAGGTGATGTTCCTGAAAAAGTAAGGAAAGCAGTTAAGATATTACATGAGCAGCATCCTGATATTATAGTTGATGGAGAGATGCAAGGTAACTTTGCGATGAATAACGAGCTGCTAAAAGGGAATTTCCCTTTCAGTAAATTGGTTGATGGTCCTGCGAATACTTTGATATTCCCTAATTTGGAGTCTGGTAACATCGCTTATAAATTATTGCAGGAATTGGGTGAGACAGAAGCAATCGGACCAATCTTGCTAGGTTTAAATAAGCCTGTTCATATTGTTCAACTTGGAAGTTCAGTAAGAGAGATTGTAAATATGGTTACCTTAGCTGTTTTAGATGTTCAAGGTAAAGAACAGGAAGCAAGCGCTAAAAAAGGCGGTTTATTAAAGAGAATAGCTAAAAAATAAATATTATGTTTGAATATATTGATGGTAGACTAGCGTTTAAATGTCCTACTTATATTGTTGTGGAGGCAGGCGGTGTCGGCTATCATCTGAATATATCTTTAAATACTTATAGCAGTCTGCCAAGTACGGAAAGGTGTAAGATTTATACCTGGCTGCATGTAAAAGAAGATGCGCATACCCTTTATGGCTTTGCTGATGAAGGGGAGCGCAGGCTTTTTTTACATTTAATTTCGGTGTCTGGGATAGGACCAAATACTGGAAGGATGATGTTGTCGTCCATTACTCCAGTTGAAATTCAAACAGCAATTGTAAATGCTGATCTTCCGCTGATCCAGAGAATTAAAGGGATAGGGGCGAAGACTGCACAACGATTGGTTCTTGAATTACAAGATAAATTGAAAAAAGAAGGATCGGGATCGCTAATCTCGGCACCTTTAAATAATACAGTGCGAGAAGAAGCATTATCGGCATTAATGATGCTCGGTTTTATGAAACTTGCTTCTGAAAAGGCAATAGACAAAGCAGTGAAAGATGGTGGCCAGGAATTGTCTGTTGAACAAATGATTAAAATAGCATTGAAGAATTTATAAAAATAGCCATTGAAAACTCTATTAACGCTATTGCTCTTCCTGATAGTTTGTTTTGGTGGACAGCGGACATTTTCGCAGGTTAGCCCTAAAAAAGTAGTACAGGATACGTCGCGTAATTCTTTCGGCCTGAAAGAAAAGCAAAGACTTGGCATAAGATCTATGTCGAGCCCTTTTTATCCATTGCCAGAAAATGTGCAGAGAAAGGTAGAATATGACGCATTAAATAAAAGATATAACATCCAGGAATATATTGGGGATAAGCCTTTTGGGCCGCCACAGTATTTAACAATTGAAGAATACCTGCGTTTGGTAAACAGTGAAATTAAACGTGAAAACTGGCGTACTTTTTCAGATCAGGAAGTAACTGAAGTTAGAAGAACAGGTATCATTCCAAGTTTAAAGATCAATAGCAAATCATTTGAACGAATATTCGGAGGAAGTACAATAGATATTCAACCCCGAGGTGAAGCTGAACTTACTTTTCTAGGTAGGATCAATAAAAATGAAAACCCAATGTTCAACGAGCGTCAAAGGGTCCAGGGGAACTTTGATTTTAACCAACGTATTCAGATGGATGTGATCGGTAATATCGGGTCCAAGTTGAAAATCAATATGAATTACAACACCGAAGCTCAGTTTGATTTTGAGAATCAGGTGAAACTTGACTATACGGGGGGCGAGGATGACATTATACAAAAAATAGAAGCAGGTAATGTTAGTTTACCTTTAAATACCACGCTGATAAATGGTACGCAAGCCTTGTTCGGGGTTAAGACACAATTGAAATTTGGTCGATTGAATGTTGCAACTGTTTTTACTCAGCAAAAATCTCAATCACGCCAGATTCAGATTAATAATGGGGGACAACAAAACGAATTTAGGTTAAGTGCAGACAATTACGAGGCGAATAAACACTTTTTCCTGGCTCAGTATTTTAGAGATAATTACAACAAATCGCAAAGTAATCCGCCTACGATTACCTCGGGTGTGTTGATTACAAGGATAGAAGTCTGGATTACAAATAAGGCAGGTAGTACGCAGGATTCCAGGGATGTATTAGGTTTTATGGATTTAGGTGAGAATAAACCATATAACCCAGTGCTTGTTGGCGGGCGTTCGGTGCTGCCTTCGGGTTTTACAAATCCGGTATTCCCAAGAAGTTCCAATGACCTTCTGGAAAAAATTCCGGCAGACTCACGCAATACAAATTCTAATTCCATTATTAATTATTTCGATGATAAAGGAAAAACAGATAATTATGCCAAGTTAACTTATGCAAGGAAATTGGCAGATAGAGAGTATTCCTTTCACCCTCAATTAGGATACATTTCATTAAATAATAGTTTAAATAGTGACGAGGTACTTACAGTAGCTTTTAGATATACATTTAATGGAGTAGAATATCAGGTGGGTGAATTTGCAACTGATGTGCCTTTTGATCCGGGAACGCCAAAGGTATTGTATACCAAGTTACTTAAAAATGAAACCATAAAAACCAATTTGCCAACCTGGGGCCTGATGATGAAGAATATTTATTCTATCGGGGGGTATCAGATTAGTCAGCAGAATTTTAAACTCGACATTTTAAGAATTGATGAAAAAACGGGGGTTGAAAAACCGCTGATACAGGAAGGTGAAAAACTGGATGCAGAGCGGAGGCCACTTAATGGTAAGCAATGGATTCAGGTGACAGGGCTGGACAGGCTAAATCAACAAAAAGAACGGAAACCTGATGGAGTATTTGATTTTGAAGTAGAGAACAAACCATTCGGATCTAGTCCTAATAGTGGACAAAATTCGTCGTTTAATAACAGTAGTAACAACAGCTCTACGACAAATAGCCAGATTAATTTTTCGACCAATACAATTAACGGTTATATCACTATTGATCCATTAAATGGCAGGATGATTTTTCCACTTATTGAACCTTTTGGGGATGACTTGGCAGACCAGTTTTTGCCATCAGAACAAGTGTTGATTGACAAATATTCTTTCAGGGCATTGTATGACTCGACCAAGGTTGTTGCTCAGCAATTGTTTAGTAATCAGAATCGCTATGTAATTAAAGGAGCATATCAATCTGAAATTTCATCGGAATTTAGTTTGAACTCTATTAATGTGCCGGAGGGTTCTGTTAAAGTGTTTGCAGGTACGATTCCTTTACAGGAAGGGGCAGACTTTACAGTAGATTATCAAGGAGGCAGAGTGCGGATTATTAATCCTGCTTTATTAACATCCGGGCAGCCAATCAGAATATCTACAGAAAATAATGAGTTGTTTGGATTGCAGCAGCGCTCCTTATTTGGTACGCGTCTCGATTATAAAGTGAACAACAAGTTGAACCTTGGGGGTACGTTTATGAACCTTACCGAGAAGCCGCTTACACCGAAAGTTAATATAGGTGAAGAACCTATTTCAAACACGATGTGGGGGCTGGATATGAACTATAGTTCTCCATCAAGGTTTCTAACAAAGATGGTTGATAAGCTACCGTTTATATCTACAAAAGCGCCATCGAATATTACATTCGCAGCAGAATTTGCCCAGTTAATTCCCGGACACCCAAGTGCATTAAATTTTGGTGGTAAAAAGGGTGGTGTAAGTTACCTGGATGATTTTGAGGCCTCTAGATCTGTGATTGATTTGAAGAGTGCGATTGCCTGGCAGTTATCTGGAACGCCTCAGCTTTTTCCTGAAGCTGATAGAATTGATGACCTGAGTTATGGTTTTAACCGTGCAAGGATTGCTTTTTATAATATAGATCCTATTTTTTACAATAGGAATTCTGGAGATATACCTTCCAGCTTGCGGAACAATGTTACCGAGCGCTCTAACCACTATGTACGTGAGATCATTGAGCAGGAAGTATTCCCTTTTAAAGAGACGAGTACCGGACAAGCCATTACTTTGCCGACCTTGGATGTCGCTTTTTATCCGACGATTCGTGGGCCATATAACTATACCACTACAGGGTTTAATGCTAATGGAACACTTACAAACCCTAAATCGAGATGGGGTGGTTTGTTCAGAAGAATTGAGACTACAGATTTCCAGGCATTGAATATTGAGTATATTGAGCTTTGGGTAATGGATCCGAACATTTATAAACCTAATTCTGCAGGTGGTGATCTTTACTTTAATCTCGGTAATATTTCAGAAGATATTTTAAAGGATGGCCGTAAGTCGTTAGAAAATGGTTTGCCGGCCAATGGCGATTCAAATGCTTATGACGAAACCAAATGGGGTAGGGTGCCAAAATTACAACCGGTAATACAAGCATTTGATAATGACCCGGCAGCAAGAAAAGCCCAGGATGTTGGTTTAGATGGATTGTCTAATGCCGACGAGAAAGTGAAATTTGGTCAATTGATAGATCAGATTAAAGCTCAGCTTAATCCAGATGCGGCAGCAGAACTTGATAATGATCCTTCTTCTGATGATTACATGTATTTTAGAGGGAGACAACAAGATCAGGCAAATGCGGGTATATTGAAACGTTACCAGCGTTATAACGGTCCTGAAGGAAATTCTAAAACTTCGCAGCAATCGCAGGAAGATTTTGGAGTTGATAATTCAGCTTCTACTTCATTGCCTGATGGGGAAGACATCAACAGGGATAACAACATGACACAAAGTGATGAGTATTTCCAGTATAAGGTTTCTATGCGTCCGGGAGATTTAATGGTTGGACAGAACTTTGTAACTGATAAAGTAACATCACAGGTTAAGCTGGCAAATGGTCAGACACAGCCGGTAACCTGGTACCAGATCAGAATTCCTTTAGCACAGTATCAGCAAAAGGTTGGGAATATACAAGATTTTAAATCGATTCGGTTTGTAAGGATGTTCTTAACTAATTATGCCGATACAACGGTATTGAGATTTGGAAAAATTCAATTGGTAAGAGGTGAATGGAGACAATATAATTCGACTAACGAAGCTTCACAAGTTATTCTTGACCCGACTTTACAAAATCTTGGACCTGATAATTCGACAATAGAAATATCGACCGTAAATATTGAGGAAAATGGTAAAAGAACACCGATCCCTTATGTAGTTCCACCGGGTATTGAAAGAGAGCGTGATTTTAGTAATTATCGTGGTGATACCAGGCAGAATGAGCAGTCGCTTGCTGTTACGGTAAAGAACCTGCGTGATGGCTACGGTAGGGCTACATTTAAAACAGCATTGAATGATTTCAGGTCGTACAAGCATCTGGAAATGTTTATCCATATGGAAGCACTGGGAAATTCTGTTCTTAATGATTATGACCTAAATGCTTTTCTAAGAATTGGTACAGATAACCAGGATAACTATTATGAATATTCCCAACCTTTAAAAGTAACACGACCAGGTACAAGCGATCCTTATTCTATTTGGCCAGATCAGAATAAAATGGATATTTCCCTGGAGTTGTTTCAACAGGCTAAACTGGCAAGGAATAAGGCTCTGGATGTTGATGGGCTACCCTGGAACATTAGCAAACCATTTAAGTATGAGGTAGACGGGAAAACGATTATTGTTAAGGGACAACCCGACATGAGTAAGGTGAGGGTGTATATGTTAGGGGTGATCAACCCTTATAGAAATGCGGCAACAGGTTCATCAGATGATGGCCTTGATAAAAGTGCACAAGTTTGGTTCAATGAAATGCGACTGACTGAATTTGACGAACGTGGAGGTTGGGCAGCAACGGCGAGGATGAATGCGCAGCTGGCAGATTTTGCGGATATAAATGTATCTGGTAGTAAATCGACCATAGGTTTTGGATCTTTAGAGAAAAGGGTGAGCGAGAGAAACCGTACAGATAATGTGTTCTTTGATATTTCATCGAGTATGGAATTGGGTAAGTTCTTTCCTCAGAAAACGGGAATTAAGATTCCAATGTTTGTAAGTTATTCAAGCCAGGTAAGTACTCCTCAGTATGATCCGAAGACACCTGATATTGAACTTAAAAATGCATTGGATAATGCTTCGAAATCGGAGAAAAAAGCAATTCTGGAATATGCCCAGGATTATACTACAAGAAACAGTATCAACTTTACCAATGTTCGTAAGGAACGTACAAATCCTGAGAAGAAACCACAGGTATGGGACGTTGAAAACTTCAATGTAAGCTATGCATATACCAAACTTGCACATCGTGATTTTATCAACGAGAGAAATACACAAGAGACGTATAGAGGATCTTTGGCATACAATTATTCCGGACAATCTAAAACTGTAGAGCCCTTTGCTAAAATTATCAAATCGAATACCTTAGCGCTTTTACGTGATTTTAATATAAATCTTGTACCTAATGCTTTAAATTTCAGAATTGATGTAGATCGGTATTATTCGGAAAATAGATTGAGAAATAATGACCCGAATAATTCTATCCCGATCAATACTACGTTTAATAAGAATTTCCTTGTTACACGTGTTTACGGTATATCATGGAGTTTAACAAAATCGCTAACACTTGATTTTGATGCAACAAATTATTCAATTATTGACGAGCCTGATGGTAAAATTGAAGGCATGAAAAGGGATACTTTGTGGCAGAATTTAAAACGTCTGGGTAGGACAACCGACTACAACCACAATATGAACATCACCTATTCTTTACCTTTTAATAAAATTCCGGGTATGGACTGGGTAACTGTTGCAACAAGATATGGAACTAACTTTAACTGGCAGACTGAGCCATTATCGACGCTTAGAGATCCATTAATAGATCTAGGTAATACTATTCAAAACTCGAAGACTATACAGGTAAATCCTACGCTGAACCTGGCAGGTTTATACAATAAATTCGGCTTTGTAAGACGGGCAAATGCAGGTGGAGATAATGCTGCCAAGGGGTCATTCTTTGTTGGTCTCTTAACCGGTATTAAAAATATAAATGCTGCATTTACACAAACAAAAGGAACATTTCTACCAGGATATATGCCAAGGGTGAGTTATTTTGGTTTAGATGAAGTTACAGGGGCTCCTGGACTTGGGTTCGTCTTTGGTAGTCAACGTGACATCAGGGAGATGGCGCTTAATAATGGCTGGATTACAAGAGATACTTTGCAAACTCAGCTTTACATTAATACACTTAGGGAAGATTTAAGTTTAACAGGTTTAATTGAGCCGATTAAAGATTTGAGTATTACACTTACTGCAAATAAAAACAGAACATTGAACTATTCTAGTAATTTTAGATTCGATAGATCAACTCAGAGTTTTGAAAATTTAAGCCCTTTTACTACCGGAGATTACAGTGTTTCCTTCATTTCAATTGGAACAGCATTTTCTGAAAAGCATGGTAGTAGTTTTTCTAAGTTGTTTAATCAGTTTATGTTGAACAGGCAAGTGATTTCTCAGCGTCTTGGTTCACAAAATAACAATTCCAGGGGTTTCAGCTCTGGGGGCTATGCCGATGGTTATGACAAGAATTCGCAGGATGTTATTGTCTCTGCCTTCCTAGCTGCTTATACCGGGAAAAATGCATCATCTAGTAGTTTGAATTCTCTACCTAAAATTCCATTGCCAAACTGGAGATTGAATTATAGAGGATTGTCGCAAATTGGCTTTCTGAAAGAAAGCTTTAGCTCTATCGATTTGAGGCATTCTTACCGCTCAGTATATAGTATCAACGGATTTAATTCATTAATCAGATACCAGGAAACGAATGGTTCTGTAAGTAGTCGCGATGAAAATGATAACTTTTTGCCGCTATATCAATATGCTCAGGTTACCATTGCAGAGCAGTTCTCGCCGCTTATTGGTGTTGATACCCGTTTGAAGAACAATATGACTGCTAATTTTGAAATTGGTAGAACAAGAATGCTGGGGCTTAGCTTAGCTAATAGTCAGCTGGCTCAATTATCAGAAAATAACATGGTTTTCGGTTTGGGATATCGCACGGCTAAATTCAGATTTCCATTCGGATTATTTAAAGAACTGAAAATGGATAATAACATGGACTTTAAATTGGATGTAGCAATACGAGATAATAAAACGGTTATTTACAGGGCTGATGTTGATGAAGCAGAAGTTTCCTCTGGTGCTAAAAATATTACATTACGACCTAGTGTTGATTATATTTTAAATCAGCGTTTTAATGTAAGGGTGTTTTATGATTCTAATGTTACCAAACCTTATACTTCACAAACCTTTAATACTTCGTTCAGCAATTTTGGCTTTAGCTTAAGGATTACACTGAATTAGAGAAGATTTGTTTTAAATGGGCGGATTTAATTACCTTTGAAGGGAATAGGGGACTTTGCTCCTTTTCAATTATAAAATATTGCAACTAACAAATAAAAAAATGAATTTTCCATCAGAATTAAAGTACACTAAAGACCACGAGTGGGTTAGAATTGAAGGTAACGAGGCATATATTGGTATTACTGATTTTGCACAACGTGAGTTGGGTGATATCGTATACATCGACATCAATACTGTAGGTGATGAGGTTAGTCAGGATGATGTATTCGGCACGGTTGAGGCTGTTAAAACAGTTTCAGATTTATTTATGCCTTTAACAGGTACGGTAACTGAAGTTAATGCAGCATTGAACGATAATCCTGAGTTGGTAAATACTGATCCTTATGGTGCTGGATGGATGGTTAAAGTTACTTTAGCAGATGCTTCACAAGCAGAAGGCTTATTAACTGCGGATGCTTATAAAGCACTTGTAGGAGCTTAGTAAATGGGCGTTTTTGGGCAATTAAAATACCAGATCTGGGCCGTGTTATGGGCCATCGTAGTTGTTATTCTTTGCTGTGTAAAGATGCCTTCAGGTGGTGGTGGGGGACTCTTTTTCCCAGGCTTTGACAAGTTTGTCCACATGGGCTTCTTTTATGTCCTGACTATCCTCTTATTTTACGGTAAGATCAATCATCAACATAATTATAGCTTTAGTTCATTAACAATCTTCAAGATCATCGTTTATACAGCTGCTTTAGGAGCTGGAATAGAATTGTTACAATGGAAATTCTTTAGCTACAGGTCTGCCGAATGGTGGGACTTTGGCTGTGATATGATCGGTGTATTTATGGGTGTTTTTAGCTATGTATTACTTCACAAATCAAATTATAATGAAAAGACTAATCGTTAAATTGTTCTTGTTGTTAGTGGTTTGTCTTTTAGGGAGTTGTGCTGTCTTTAACGGTGGTTGTAAATGCCCGAAAGTAAGCTATAACATGTATCCAAAACATTAATAGCCTGATTTGATTGCCCAATATCTGGTTAACAATAAAATGACTAAATAAAGACGGTGTATGGAGAGGATCCTGCACTGTCTTATTTGGAATTATTATAAATTAAGTCTAAATTGCGCCCTATCTGCTAAGGGCAAATACCCGATGCAGCACATACAAACCTTTAATATAGATGAAACTTTCGCAGCTTAATCCCGGAGACAAAGGAACTATCGTAGCATTTACAGACCAGGAAATGTCTGTAAAGTTAATGGAAATGGGTTGCTTGCCCGGAGAGGTTGTAGAAGTTGAGCGATTTGCACCATTAGGTTGTCCTATCGCAATCCGTGTATCTGGATATCAACTCTGTTTACGTAAAAGCGAGGCGTCTGTTATTATAATTCAATAGTGATTTGAAAAAAGATATTAAAATTGCCTTAGTTGGTAATCCTAATACCGGAAAATCTACACTTTTTAATCTTCTTACTGGGTTAAATCAAAAAATAGGAAACTTTCCGGGTATTACAGTAGATAAAAAAGTTGGTTATTGTAAACTGCCAGACGGCAAACATGCAGAGGTTGTAGATTTACCAGGTACCTATAGTTTATATCCCAAAAGTCGTGATGAAAGTATCGTTTTTCAGGTACTGGCAGACAAAAATAATTCAAGTCATCCTGATATAGTGGTTTTGGTTGCAGATGTTACGAATCTGCGTAGGAACTTACTGCTTTACTCACAAGTAGCTGATTTAAAAATTCCTATTGTTTTAGCTTTAAATATGGCCGATATGGCCAAAAAACAAGGAGTTGAGGTTGATGTTGACAAGCTTTCTGAAAGATTAGGGGTTCAGATTGTATCTATCTCTGCAAGGAGTAACTCTGGCCTGGACCAGTTAAAGGCAGCGATTAATAATACGACCAAAATAGCTACGCAAGCTGAGGGTACAGATGTATATATTTTGGCAACCGAAGCTATTGAAAAAGCTAAAACAGTTATTAAAACTGATAATAATTACTTCGCATTGCAGGTGTTGCATCAATATGAAACACTTGATTGCTTTTCTAATGCTGAAAAACTATCATTAGCTCAAATTAGAAAGGAGCATGATTTTGATTCCTCAAAACTTCAGGCTGCTGAAACAGTTGCTCGTTACCGCTTTTTGGGTGGCATATTAAGTGGGATTGTACAAGATACCGGGGCTGCCAGAAAGTTTAATTTTAGTGATAAAATTGATAAGGTTTTAACGAATCGTGTATGGGGATTTGTTATTTTCTTAGCTATATTATTCTTTATTTTCAATGCTATTTTCTCCTGGTCTGCATACCCGATGGAGTTGATTGAAAATTCATTTACCTGGCTTACAGAATATGGACATGCACATCTGCCTGAGGGTATTTTAACCAATCTGTTATTAGATGGGGTGGTTGCCGGACTTGGGGGGGTAGTCATATTTATACCTCAGATTGCCATTCTTTTTGCTTTTATATCCATTCTTGAAGATACCGGCTATATGGCAAGGGTGACTTTCATGATGGATAAAATCATGAGGAAATTTGGTTTAAGTGGAAAATCTGTAGTGCCAATGATCAGTAGTCTGGCTTGTGCTGTGCCTTCCATCATGAGTGCGAGAAACATCGAAAGCTGGAAAGACAGGATCATTACGATAATGGTGGCACCTTTGGTAAGTTGTTCGGCCAGATTACCTGTATATACCTTATTGATTGGACTAGTTGTGCCTGAAAAGATGGTATGGGGTTTTATTAATCTGCAAGGTTTAACACTAATGGGCATGTATGTGGTTAGTATCGTAGCTGCTATACTTGTTGCTTTAGTGATGAGCTTCTTAATTAAAGCTAAAGAGAAATCTTACTTTATTATGGAGATGCCCGTATATCAAATGCCAAGATGGAACAACGTATTGTTTACCATGTACGAGAAGTCAAAAACTTTTGTTGTGGAAGCTGGTAAGGTGATTATTGCTATTTCTATTATTCTTTGGGTAATGGCTAGTTATGGTCCTTCTGATCGTTTTGAACAGATTGATAAGAAGTACGCGGCAATTGAAGCACAAAAAGATAGTGTACAGATCAGCACACTTGAAAGAGATAAGTCTGCTGAGAAACTTGAAAATTCTTATGCTGGTATATTGGGCCATGCAATTGAACCTGCTATTAAGCCATTAGGCTTTGACTGGAAGATTGGAATAGCGCTAATTACGTCATTTGCTGCGCGTGAGGCATTTGTTGGAACCATGGCTACCATTTATAGTGTAGAGGGGGGAGATGAGAATGTAACCAGTATAAGAGATAAAATGAGGGCAGCTAAATTTGGAGATACTGGATTGCCGGTATTTACTTTTGCCACTTCATTCTCACTCATGTTGTTTTATGCATTTGCTATGCAATGTATGAGTACTGTTGCAGTGGTTTACAGAGAAACAAAATCGTGGCGCTGGCCAGGTATTCAGTTGGTTTATATGACAGCCCTTGCTTATGTTGCAAGTTTAATCGCTTATCAGCTTTTAAAGTAAATTAGCTATATTGTGGTTGTGGAAAAGGAAAGCATTTTGTCACAATATATGCCTGTATCGGCTGCGCCGATTATAGCTAAATGGATCGACTATTTTCAGTGTGAATTTAAAATAAGCAAAGGCAGAACCACAAAATTGGGTGATTACAGACATCCTTATAAAGGTGCAGGGCATAAGATTTCTGTGAATAACAATCTCAATTGTTATGCATTTTTGGTGACTACTGTTCATGAGTTTGCACATCTTTTGACCTGGAACGATCATAAGAATAAGGTGAAACCGCATGGTGAAGAGTGGAAATACAATTTCAAAAGAATGATGGTTCCTTTTCTGGAGCAAAGTGTTTTTCCTGAAGATGTTAAAAAAGCCATTGTCAGTTATTTAAGCAATCCTACAGCTGCAAGCTGTACAGACTTAAAACTTTCCAGAGCATTAAAAAAGTATGATGAAGTTAAGGAAGATACTCCAAGACTTGAGGAATTGCCTTTACATGCTGTATTTACAATTAAGGATGGCCGAAAGTTTAAAAAGGGAGAAAAATTAAGAAAAAGGTATCGCTGCACCTGTTTAAATAATGGACACATTTATCTTTTTAATCCTCTTGCAGAAGTTATTGTTGAAGCTACAGGTACCTGATAACCTTTCAGAAAAGACTTTAAATATCTTTTGATTCCTTGTTCTTTTCCTCGTATAGTTTTGCAAATGATTTAGGTGCAACTTCTGGCATCTCACGGTATTTACCCCACATCTTTTTAAAGAAGAATTTAAGGAAGAAATTTTTTGCTTTTCCACCAAAGGAATCCATTCTGGATCTTTTCAGCATACCTGTTTTCCAGATCTTCCAGCCAATTCCTTCAGTCTTTGTATTTTGATGAGTTGATGCTGCATCTCTTCTGTTTAACAGTAACATTTTGTGAATGTCTATTTTAACAGGACAGACTTCCGAACATTTACCGCATAGACTAGAGGCATAGCTTAAATGCTTAAACTCTTTCATGCCATTTAAATGTGGCGTAATGATAGAACCAATAGGTCCGCTATAAGTCGTGTTATAGGTATGCCCGCCAATATTCTTATAAACCGGACAAGCATTTAAACAGGCACCACATCTTATGCAATAAAGTCCTTGACGCTGATCTTTCTGAGCCAATAGATTGGTTCGGCCATTGTCTAACAGAATAACATACATTTCTTCAGGACCATCCGTTTCTTCTCCCCGTCTTGGGCCACTTAAAATGGTATTGTATACGGTTAAGTTTTGCCCGGTACCATGGCTGGCAAGAAGTGGCCAGAAAAGATCCAAATCTGCCATAGATGGAATGATCTTTTCAATACCCACTATTGCGATATGAATTTTAGGGAAGGTCGTACAAAGCCTCGCATTGCCTTCGTTTTCTGTTAATGCTATACTTCCGGTATCTGCGATCAGGAAATTACCACCACTAATGCCAATATCTGCTTTCAGGTATTTATCTCTTAAAAGCTCCCGGGCTTTTTGGGTGAGTTGTTCAGGAGTATAATCTAAAGGTGTGCCGAATTTTTCATGGAAAAGTTTGGCGATATCCTCTTTATTTAAGTGCATCGCCGGAGTCACAATATGATAGGGAGGCTGCCCCAATAGCTGAACAATGTATTCACCCAGGTCGCTTTCTAGTGATTCTATCCCCTGTTTTTCCAGAAATTCATTGAGGTGGATCTCTTCGGTAGTCATAGATTTTGACTTGATAACCGTTTTGCCCCCGTTTTTATTGATAATGTTAAGGATTTCTTTCTGAGCCTCGGCGGTATTATTTGCCCAGATCACCTTTCCGCCACGGCGTTGAAAGTTCGATTCAAACTCAGGGAGGAATTTGTCCAGGTTTTCCATAACCCTCCATTTGATTACATGGGCCTTCTTTTTAGAATTCTCCAGGTTTTCAAATTTAGACAAACCACGCTCAACAGCAGTATTGTACTTGCCAATATTGTAGTTAATAGTTTTGCGATGCCCTAAATCAAAGGCTTTTTCATCAGCCTTCACCAAAAATTCCTCAGATACCTTCATCATCCTCCAAATATAAAAATAAAAAAGTCTTTATTTTTTTATAGTACCGTCCTCATTTTTATCTACCATTGGTCGTTTAGCTCCATTTGCCAGTTCCCAGGCGGTATAATAAACAAGTTTTGATCTTTTAGCAAGCATAGGGAAATCTATTTTACTGATTTCATCACCTGGTTGATGATAGTCTTCATGTACGCCATTAAAGTAAAAGATTACTGGAATGCCATGTTTCGCGAAATTGTAATGATCAGAACGGTAATAAAAGCGATTAGGATCAGTACGGTTATTGTACTTTTCATCCAGATTCATCTTTACATAGTCCTGATTTGCCTTTTTGCTGATGCGGTGCAGGTCAGTACTTAGCATATTAGAACCAATAATATATACGAAATTATTGTCTGAGGCATGGGCTTCATCACCACGACCTATCATATCGATATTTAAATTTGTAATGGTATTTTTTAAAGGAAAGACAGGATGTTCCGAATACCAGTCAGATCCCCATAGCCCTTTTTCTTCTCCGGTAACCGTCATAAACAAGATACTTCTCTTAGGGCCTTTGCCTGCTTTTTTGGCTTTCATAAAAGCTTCAGCAATCATCATTACTCCTGTAGTACCAGAGCCGTCATCGTCAGCTCCATTGTTCACTTTATCTCCCGTCTGAGCACCAGTCAGGCCAATGTGATCATAATGAGCCGTGATTACCAATATTTCATTTTTAAGCTTTGGATCTGAACCTTCCAGAAATCCTAAAACATTATCAGCCTTAACCTTTGTTTCAGTTGGCATAGCACTCGCACTAACTGTAACAGCAACTTCTACAGATGCAGGCTTACGATTTGTATCAATTTTACTTTTAACCTCATCAATATTGCTATTTGCAGGTTTTAGCAATTGATTTGCAATCTGTTTACTAATGTAAATAACAGGGATTCCTTGATCTTTTATTTTACGTTCTTTGTGCTCCTGATTATTTAATACCATTGGTTGATATTCCAGTGATCTTTTCGTTTCACTATCCATAGCCCCCATCTTAGGGTCTACAACTAATATAGCTTTGGGGTTTTCTTTGGAGACCTGCATAATCCTAAAAGAAACTGTGTTATAGTTAGAAATAACCTTCGGGACATCATCGCCAAGTATCATCACGACCTTACCTGCTACATTGAATCCATTAAAGTCACTATAGGTTTCAGTCTTTACCCCATATCCCGCAAATAGCACATTATTTGCATTAAAAGTATAACCTTTAGTTATTGAAGTTCTATTGTTATAGAAATCTTTAATTGCTTCAGCAGGCTGCCCATCAATTGTAAGGATTTGACTATTGCCAATATTTATAATATCAACAGGTTGAAAATAATCTCCATTGACAGGGCCTTTTAGGCCGATTTCTTTAAAAAAGTTCTTAATATAATCTGCAGCCATCCAACCACCTTTTACACCTGTACCCCTGCCTTCATACTCATCAGAAGCGAGTACAGATAAGTGTTTGTAAGCGTTTTCTTTAGTGATGGTTTGACTAAATTTAATGGCATCTTTATTTTGTGCCACTGCAGTACAGCCTAGGAGTAATACCAGGCTGGTGTATAGGAAAGATCTTTTCATAACCTGAGTTTTTAGCAAGACATTTTACCTACTCTTCCAGCATGTCTACCTCCTTCAAAAGCAGTATTTAGAAAGGTCGTAACCATTTCTTTAGCCAGATCTTCAGATACAAATCTTTCAGGGATACAAATGATATTCGCATTGTTATGCAATCTTGCCAATTCCGCAATTTCTTTCTGCCAGCAAATTGCCGCGCGGATTCCTTGATGCTTGTTTGCTGTTATGGCAACACCATTCGCACTCCCACAAACCAGTACCCCAAAATTAAACACTCCACTTTCGACAGCATTGGCAACAGGGTGTGCAAAATCCGGATAGTCGACAGAGTCAGGACTGAAAGTACCAAAGTCTTTTACTTCATGGTCACTTAAAAATGATTTTAGTAACTCTTTGTATTTAAATCCGGCATGATCTGAGCCAATAGCAATTTTAAATTTGGTTGTTGACATTTTTTTTAAATGAATGGTTAGAATTATGGATTTTTTACTCTGGCAACGCCGTATAGTTCTTTGTTCCGCTTACGCTCTATACTTGCTGATATAAAGATACTCACTTCGTACAAGATAAATAGTGGGAAAGCAACTACTACCATCGTTAATACATCTGCAGTTGGTGTAATTACAGCTGCAACAATTAGAATAATTACAGCTGCATATCTTCTGGTAGAACGCATGAATGCAGGAGTCATGATTCCAAATTTTGATAAGATATAGATCACAACTGGCAACTGGAAGATGACACCAGAACCTATAGTTAATGTAGCAACAGAAGAAAGATAAGATGTTATGGTAAACGTATTCTGAATGTCAGGACTTACTGTGAAATTGGTCAGGAAGTTTACAGATAGGGGACATACAATGTAATAACCAAATAAAATCCCTATAAAGAAAAGGGTAGAGGCGAAGACAACAAAACTGCTTGCTGATTTACGTTCGTTTTCGTGTAGTGCCGGTTTAATAAATAACCAAAGCTCAAATAATATATAAGGAATACCTAACATAATACCCACCATTACACAGGCATTAATTTGAAGGGTAAATTGTCCAGCCATCTCTGTATTGATGATTTTTGCATCTATATGGGTAATACAGAAATCTGAACCAAATAAATTTGGCCAGGCCGCTACCATTTTGCACATCATTCTATAGGTCCAGAAATCAGGGTTTTTAGGCCCCATTATCAGTGTGTTAAAAATGAAGTCAGAAAACCAGAATGCTCCAATTGTAATCAGTACAATTACCAATAGTGATCGTAATAAATGTTTTCGAAGTACGTCTATATGGTCAAAAAAGGACATTTCTGCCTCTAAAGTTTTTCCTTTTTCTTTTATGGCCCCAATCAGGTCACGTTTTTTATGCTCACTCATGTACGTTATTTGTAAAACAAAAATACCATTCTTTTATTTAGAATGGTATTTACGTTTTAAATCTATAAAATAGTTTTCAACTGAATGTATTGATTATCTCCTTTATTCAGAAAACTCGAAGGTTTCCATAAACTTAGTCGTAAAATTACCAGCTCTAAAGTTAGGATCTTTCATCAATTTTAAGTGGAAGGGAATGGTAGTTTTTATGCCTTCAATCACAAATTCACTTAATGCACGTTCCATTGTACTGATGGCCTCTTCACGTGTTTGTGCAACACAAATTAATTTGGCAATCATCGAGTCATAGTTTGATGGAATCTGATATCCTGCATAAACATGCGTATCAACCCTTACTCCATGTCCACCCGGCGAATGGAAATTCGTTATTTTACCCGGTGATGGTCTGAAGTTATTAAAAGGATCTTCCGCATTGATTCTGCATTCTATTGCATGCATATCAGGTAAATAATTTTTACCGGAAATTGGAACTCCAGAAGCAACTTTGATCTGTTCTTTAATTAAGTCATAATTGATTACCTCTTCTGTAACCGGGTGTTCAACCTGGATACGGGTATTCATTTCCATGAAATAAAAGTTACGGTGCTTATCTACTAAGAACTCTATAGTACCTGCACCTTCGTATTGAACAGCAATGGCACCTTTAATCGCAGCTTCACCCATTCTTTCACGTAATTCAGGTGTCATAAACGGAGAAGGAGCTTCCTCAACCAATTTTTGATGCCTGCGCTGAATAGAACAGTCACGCTCAGATAAGTGACAAGCTTTACCATACTGATCTCCAATAATCTGGATTTCAATATGACGTGGATCTTCAATATATTTTTCTAAATAAAGACCATCATTACCGAAAGCTGCACCAGATTCTTGTCTGGCACTATCCCATGCATTTTCAAAGTCTTCATCTTTCCAAACTACACGCATTCCACGGCCACCACCACCGGCAGTAGCTTTAAGGATAACCGGATAACCAATTTCGTTAGCAGTTGCAATACCGTCTTTAACATTTTCAACCAAGCCCTCAGAACCAGGAATCGTAGGTACCCCCGCTTTTTTCATGGTTTCTTTTGCCGAAGCTTTATCGCCCATTGAATTGATCTGCTCTGGAGTTGCTCCTATGAATTTAATTCCATAGTCACGGCAAACAGAAGAAAACTTAGCATTTTCAGATAAGAATCCGTAACCAGGGTGAATCGCATCTGCATTAGTTAATTCAGCTGCAGAAATGATATTTGGAATGCTTAGATAAGAATCTTTACTTGGTGGCGGACCTATACAAACGGCTTCATCAGCAAACCTAACATGTAAACTCTCTCTGTCGGCAGTAGAGTAAACAGCCACGGTTTTGATGCCCATTTCTTTACAGGTACGAATAATGCGTAAAGCAATCTCGCCCCTGTTGGCAATTAATATTTTCTTAAACATATTTTCTTTCCTTTTCAGGGATTAAATTGGCTCTACTAAAAATAAAGGTTGGTCATACTCAACTGGTGATGCATTCTCAACCAGAACTTTTACGATTCTACCAGAAACTTCACTTTCAATTTCATTGAAAAGTTTCATAGCTTCAATAATACAGATTACTTTACCTGTAGAAATTTCATCACCAACATTTACAAAAGAAGGTTTATCAGGACTTGCAGAACGATAGAAAGTACCAATCATTGGTGATTTAACAGTGATGTACTTTGAAGTATCTTCAACAGGTGCTGACGATTTGTTTTCAGTAGGGGCAATTGCTTGCGGGGCAGCAACAGCTGCTGCAACAGCAGGAACCGGAGCAGCTACAGTTGCTTGAACAATTGTAGGTGTCTGATTGGTTTTAATAGTAATTTTGAAGTCTTCCTGCTCAATAGCTACTTCGTTTACGCCCGAACGAGAAACAAATTTAATAAGTTCCTGAATTTGCTTAATATCCATTTTTTTAGGTATTTTTTAGAAAAAATAGTACGTCTTTAGAACTATCTAAGTTAAGATTATTTATTTTATAAAATTAGTAGGCCCATTTTAAATAAACTGAACCCCAGGTAAATCCACCTCCAAAAGCAGCTAATATTAAATTGTCGCCTTTTTTAAGCTGGCTTTCCCATTCCCATAAACATAAGGGGATGGTGCCATTTGTCGTATTCCCATAACGTTGAATATTGATCATCACCTTTTCAGCACCAACACCCATTCTGGATGCAGTAGCATCAATAATTCGTTTATTGGCTTGATGTGGTACCAGCCAGGTTACATCATCAGAAGTTAATTGGTTACGGTCCATGATTTCTGCAGCAACATCAGCCATATTTGTAACGGCAAATTTAAATACTGCCTGCCCTTCCTGATAAACAACGTGTTCATTATTATCTATGGTTTCGTGTGATGCAGGACGTGCAGAACCGCCAGCTTTTTGATGCAGATATTGTTTTCCTGCACCATCACTTTTTAGAATAGAATCCATAACGCCCAGGCCTTCTTCATTTGGTTCTAATAAAACTGCCCCACAACCATCACCAAAAATGATACAGGTGGTACGGTCTTCATAGTTTATAATAGATGACATTTTATCACCACCTACAACCAAAACCTTTTTGTGTTTGCCGGATTCAATAAATTGAGATGCAGTTGATAAGCCATAAATGAAGCCCGAACAGGCTGCCTGAAGGTCATATCCCCATGCATTTTTGGCGCCGATTTTATCGGCTAAGATGTTTGCAGATGCAGGGAAAGGCATATCGGGAGTAGTAGTACAGAAAATGATCAGTTCAATTTCTTCAGCACTTATTCCACGTTTTTTAAGTAATCCATTCACAGCATGAACTGCCATGTCTGATGTACCTAATCCTTCTCCCTTTAATATTCTTCGCTCTTTGATTCCTGTCCTGGATGTAATCCATTCGTCGGTAGTGTCTACAATTGATTCAAGCTCTTTGTTGGTCATTACGTAATCAGGTACATAACCATGAACAGCTGTAATCGCAGCGTGAATTTTACTCATTTTATTTAAAATTATTTAAATGCGGCTTGTATTTTTTCAACCAAGCCGGTTGTAATCATGTCTCTGGATTGCAGAATCATGTTTTTAACAGCCAATGGTGTTGAAATACCATGACCAATAACTACAGGTGCATTAACTCCTAAAACAGGACTGCCACCATAGTTTTCATAATTAAAGCGGTCAAAGAATTCATCCTTCAAACCTCTTTTTAAAGTCAGTACATAGAAGGACTCTGCAAGTTTAAGCATTACATTTCCTGTAAAACCATCACATACAATTACATCGGCTTTATCATTGAACAAGTCCCGACCTTCCACATTACCTACAAAATTAAACAGGTTTGTGTCTTTCATTAAAGGAAATGTAGCCAAACTAAGCATATCACCTTTTTCATCTTCTTCACCTATGTTCATTAATGCAACCTTCGGGTTTTCAATCCCCATTACATTTTCTGCATACATACTTCCTAATACACCAAATTGCAATAAGGTATCAGGCTTACAGTCTGCATTTGCTCCAACATCAAGCATTAGACCTATGCCTCCAGAAAGTTTAGGAAGGAAAGTAGTTAAACAAGGCCTGATGATGCCAGGAATTGTTTTTACACTAAACACAGCCCCGACGAGCATGGCACCTGAATTCCCTGCACTTGCAAATGAATCTAGTTTCCCCTCTTTCAGTAGGCTGAAACCAACAGATATGCTGGAATTAGGCTTTTGAACAATAGCCTTAGTGGGATGTTCGCCCATACCAATTACTTCTTCGGTATGAACATAGTCAAAGTGATCCGGATTAAATCCGTTTTCAATCAGGATGGGCTTAATTTGCTGAGTATCTCCAATAAGCACTATTTGCTCATCCGAAGATAACAAGGGATGAGCCGCTATTGCTCCTAAAACATTAGCTTTAGGAGCATAGTCTCCGCCCATTATATCGAGACCTATTCTCATAGTAAAATCAGTTTGTGTACCAGGCAAAATTGCCGATTTCTAAAGGCGCTAAGTTAAACTATAGCGCAGTTAAAACACAAACTATTTTTCAAGAAAATTAACCTATTGAGGTGTTTTCAATAACCAATTTACCGTTGTAGTATAAGTTACCATCAACGTTGTAAGCGCGGTGAGGTACGTGGATTGCACCTGTTGTTTGACAAGTAGCTAAAGAAGGAGCTTCTGCTTTGTAGTGAGTTCTTCTCTTATCTCTTCTGCTCTTAGAAACTTTACGTTTTGGATGTGCCATTGTTGATTTGTTTAATTATTATTTTAATTTCTTTAATGCCGCCCACCTTGGATCGTCATTTTGTTGTTCTTCTTCTTGTTGTGAGCCAACTGATAAGCTTTCAAGTCTTGCAATCATTTCTTGATCACACTTCTGTCCGCTACCGTTTTCTTCACAGATCTTAATATAAGGTACAGATACCGTAATAAATTCGTAAATCAGTTCTGAGACATCAAGCTCACTTTCTTTTTTACTCAATACAATGATCTCAAGGTCATCGCTTTCTAATTCATCCTCAGCAAATTTTACAATCTGCCTTTCCTTTACCTCTATTGGTGCTTCAAATTCAGCTAAACATTTGTCGCAATCTAATACTATGTTTCCTTTTATGTGGAAATGAAGTATCAGCATTGTTTCTTGTTTGTCTAGCTCAACCGCTACTTTTAATTCTCCCTTTTTTACTAAAGAGTATTCAAAAGCATCAAAAAAGCTGTTATCAATCTCAAAATCAAACTGATGTTTGCCAATTTTTAAGCCGGTAAATGGGATTGAAAATTGTTTTAATGGTTTCAATTGTAACAAAATTTTAGCCCGCAAATGTAGAGATTATTTTTAATGGTTGCAAATCTTTTTTAATTCGCATCATCTTTCATATCCGAAGCTGTTTCAATAACTTTTCCACCAGTTCGTAGCTGGTTGCTTAATAATGCTTCTTGCTCTCTTCTATTCCTAACAATATGTGTGGCCGCAAAAATTGCTTCGATGAATGAAGAAGGGTCTGCAAGGTTCTTTCCGGCTATATCATAACCAGTGCCGTGATCCGGTGAAGTGCGTACAATTTTTAGACCAGCAGAGAAGTTTACTCCTGTGCCAAAAGCGATGGTCTTAAATGGAATTAAACCCTGATCATGATACATCGCCAGAACAGCATCAAATTGCTTATGACTACCATTGCCGAAGAAACCATCCGCAGGATATGGTCCAAAACAGATCACTCCTTTATCAAAAGCTTCTTGAATGGCAGGCATGATGACCTCTTGTTCTTCATTACCTAAAAGACCATTATCGCCAGCATGAGGATTTAATCCTAATACCGCAATCTTAGGTTTTTCAATCCAAAAATCTTTTTTTAAACTCTCATTCATCATGAGTAGTTTTTTTACAATCTTTTCTTTAGTGATGTTTTGCGAAATGTCTTTTACTGGAATATGTCCGGTAACAACACCAACACGGATATCTTCACTGATCATAAACATCAAAACATCAGGACTATTACTTTGTTCCTGTAGGTACTCTGTGTGCCCCGGGAATTTAAAAGTTTCTGATTGTATGTTATGTTTGTTAATCGGTGCAGTAACCAATGCGTCAATTTCACCTTTTATCAATGCATCAGTAGCTTTCTGAAGAGATAATAATGCATATTTTCCACCGGTTTCGTTAGAAACACCAAGGTCAATCTTTACATCTTCTTCCCAGCAGTTAATCAGGTTAGCCTTTTTTGTATTAGCTGTTGATGGATCATTGATCACATTAAAAGCAAAATCTGTTAAGCCTAAAGCTTTTCTATGATAAGAAGCAACTTTTGTATGGCCGTATACTATTGGCGTACAGTAGTCAAGTATGCTATTGTGTGATAAGGCTTTTAAGATTACTTCTAATCCAATCCCATTTATGTCGCCAATGCTGATTCCAATTTTAATTTTATTGCTCATGCCTGAATAGAAATTTGGCGCAAATTACAGTTTTTCAATTAATGTTAGCTTGATGCTGGTAAAACTTTACTTATTTTGCAGCTTTTAAGGGAGAATATATGAGTTTGGTTAAAGCAAAAAAACATTTAGGGCAACATTTTTTAACTGATAAAAACATTGCAGCTAAGATCGTAAACGGCCTTGTCCATACCGATAAATATAAACAAGTGCTTGAAGTAGGGCCAGGAATGGGAATTCTTTCTGATCTTTTACTGGAACGTAAAGACATCGAAACCTACCTGATAGATATTGATGTGGAATCTTATCATTTTTTACAGCAAAAATATCCCCAACTCGGTGAAAGGCTGATTAATGGAGATTTTCTTGCACTCGATCTTTCTGCAATCTTTAAAGAGAAATATGCTATAATTGGTAATTTTCCTTACAATATATCTTCTCAGATACTTTTCAAGATACTAGAGAACAGACAGAACGTTGTGGAGATGGTTGGGATGTTCCAAAAAGAAGTTGCAGAACGTTGTGCTTCTAAATCAGGAACTAAAGATTATGGGATATTGAGTGTCTTAATCCAGGCTTATTATGATATAGAATATCTCTTTACAGTAAAACCAGGGACATTTAATCCGCCACCAAAAGTAAACTCAGGAGTGATCAGGTTAAGTAGAAATAATGTTGAAACTTTGCCTTGCGATGAGAAATTATTCTGGCGTACGGTAAAGGCGGGCTTTAATCAGCGTAGAAAGACTTTGAGAAATGCACTTTCAGGAGTAGTACCTAAAGATAAAATGGATACTAATCCATTTTTTGATAAACGTGCAGAACAGTTAAGTGTGGCAAACTTTATAGAGCTAACAGCACACCTTACAGAATTGACTAAGTAATATTTTAATCAGGTTAAATACCTAACCATTATAAACACATAAGTATACAGATGAAAGGAAAGATCTTAATTGTCGACGATTTGCACCCTATATTTAAAGAAAGTGCCACTGCAATGGGCTTTGAGGTTCATGATCGACCATTAATTACCAGAGCTGAAACACTTGATATCATTGCAGATTATGACGGTATTGCTGTTCGTACAAAATTCAAGATCGACAAAGAACTGATGCAGGCTGGGTCGAATCTTAAGTTTGTGGCAAGAGCTGGTGCCGGTATGGACAATATTGACGTGCCTTTTGCAAAACAACAAGGGATAGAGCTGCTCAATGCTCCTGAAGGAAATATGGATGCGGTTGGAGAACATGCAACGGGGATGTTGTTGTCGCTGATGAACAATTTTAGGCAAGCAGATATTCAGGTTCGTAATGGAATATGGGATAGAGAAGGCAATCGTGGATATGAATTGAAAGGAAAAACTGTAGGTATAATTGGTTATGGCTTCATGGGGCAAAGTTTTGCTAAAAAGCTTGCCGGATTTGGAGTTCATGTAATTGCCTATGATAAATATAAAACGGGGTTTAGTGATGATTATGCAAAGGAAGTAAGTATGGAGGAAATTGTAAAACAATGCGATGTGCTGAGTTTACATATTCCTCTAACTGAAGAAACCCGTCAAATGGTGGACGATGAATACTTGTTTCATTTCCGTAAACCTATATTTTTTATTAATACAGCAAGGGGTGAGGTTGCCAGTGTACCAGCTATTTTAAAAGCCCTTGATCAGGGTAAGATATTGGGTGCCGGACTTGATGTTTTGCAGGTAGAAAAACTGCCGGCTTTGATAGAACAAGATTGGTATAATGACCTAAAATCATCTGAGAAGGTTATATTAACCCCCCATGTTGGTGGATGGACATTCGATTCTTATAGAAAGATATCTGAAGTGCTTATCGAGAAGTTGAGAAGTTTGCATCCTTTAGATTAATTAATTCGGGACTTCTTGTAAGGGGAAAGTTAAAATATTCAAAATATTTGCTTTTGTCGGAACACCCCATTATCTTCGTTTTAATTGAAGCAAGACTATGTAGGCGATAAAGCCGATGTAGTCTTGTTTGCTTTTTATAGGATTGACAAAATAATTGAGCTATGACAGAAGTAACATATTATACCCAAGAGGGGCTGGATAAACTGAAGGAAGAACTACAGTATTTAAAAACTACTGGCAGACAACAGATTTCAAAGGCGATTGCTGAAGCCAGAGATAAAGGTGATCTATCTGAGAATGCAGAGTATGATGCAGCAAAAGAGGCGCAGGGTTTACATGAAGCTAAGATCTCAAAAATGGAGGGTACACTTTCTACAGCCCGTTTAATTGATGAGTCTAAATTAGATACCTCAAAAGTGCTTGCGCTTTCTATCGTGAAAATAAAGAATGTTAAAAACGGTGCTACAATGTCGTACCAGTTGGTTGCAGAATCTGAAGCAGATCTTAAGAGTGGAAAAATCTCTGTAAAATCTCCAATTGCAAAAGGTTTGCTTGGTAAATCCGTAGGTGACACTACAGAAATTGATGTGCCAGCAGGAAAAATGCAATTTGAAATCTTAGAGATCAGTAGATAAAATCAAACTATGGCTAGTATTTTTTCAAAAATTGTAGCAGGTGAAATTCCGGCACACGTTGTTGCTGAAACTACCGAGTTCCTGGCTTTCCTTGATGTGAGTCCATTGGTAATGGGACATGTGTTGGTTATTCCTAAGAAGGAAATCGATTACATTTTTGACATGGATGAGGAAAGTTATTTCGGATTAACCTTATTTGCTAAAATAGTGGCAACAGGATTAAAACAAGCATTTCCTTGTACAAAAGTAGGAGTGGCGGTTATTGGATTAGAGGTTCCGCATGTGCACATTCATTTGATTCCGATGAACAATGTTAGTGATATGAATTTCGCTAAAGCCAAGTTACAGCCTACTCAGGAAGAACTGGCAGAAGCAGCAGCCAAGATTAAGGCGGCGCTTTCTAAAGAATAAAAAACTGGAATCTCCTCGCAGCCGGGAATCTTTCCCAATGAAGAATCGGAAAAGTTCCTAAGTCTGCTCAGAGACACCAGTTTTTTCTTTAAGCATGACGCATAAGTAAAATGTATAAAAAAAGCAGGATCATATGGTCCTGCTTTTTTTAATACGTTTAGTTTATGTGATTACTTTAATTTCTGATTGTTTTTATGACGTTCGGCATCCCGGATGGTTTTCTTTTCCAGATTCTTTTGCAAGGCTACAGTCAAATCAATACCTGTTTGGTTAGCTAAGCAGATCAGTACAAACATAACGTCCGCCATTTCATCTGCAAGGTTTACCGCTTCATCACTTTTTTTAAAGGATTGTTCACCGTATTTACGCGACATGATTCTGGCAACTTCACCAACTTCTTCCATTAAAATGGCTGTATTGGTTAGTTCGTTAAAGTACCTTATGCCAGTTGTTTTTATCCATTGATCTACCGTTTCTTGTGCTTCAGCTATAGTCATGTGTGCTAATTTATTGAAATGTATTTGATAGTCATTAAAAGACTATTCTTTGTTTTTTGAATCTATAGTTATGGTAACCGGGCCATCATTGATCAGGCTGATTTTCATATCTGCACCGAATATTCCGGTTTGTATTTCCTTATCCAGTTGCTGGGAGAGTTGCTGGATCATACTTTCGTAAAGAGGGATTGCTTTATCCGGCCTGGCAGCTCTGGTAAAGCCTGGCCTGTTGCCTTTTTTAGTCGTGGCGAATAAGGTAAACTGGCTAATCAGTAGAATGTTGCCACTCACGTCAGCAAGTGTTTTATTCATCAGGCCGTTTTCATCACCAAAAACACGCATGTTTACGATTTTGCCAGCCAGCCATTCTAAATCTTCTTGAGTATCTGCATCTTCAATGCCTAATAATACCAGGAAACCGATGTTGATACTGCCTGTAACCTCACCTGCTACCTTACAGTTTGCTTCAGTAACCCTTTGTATAACCGCTCTCATATATTCATACCTGAATTCAAAAAGTTTTAGGACCTGGTTTCGTTACCATGATAAATACTCAGATAACTTTCATACCTGCTCAATTCTATTTCCCCATTTTCTACGGCTTTAATAACCGCACAGCCTGGTTCGTTGACATGTCTGCAGTTGTTAAACTTGCAAGCATGCATCAGGTCTCTCATTTCCCTAAAGTAATGTCCAAGTTCTTCTGGCCTGATGTCAAATATGCCCAATTCACGGATACCTGGAGTATCAATTAAATAACCTCCGAATGGTAAAGCATGCATCTCCGCAAAAGTAGTGGTATGCTGACCTTTATCAGTAGATTCTGATATCTCGCCGGTTTTAATACTATATCCTGGGAGTAAAGCATTAATCAGACTCGATTTTCCTACACCTGAATGTCCTGAAAATAATGTCGTTTTATCTTTTAACAATGATTCAATCAAGTCTATATTGGTGCCTTCCAGTGCAGAGACAGAGTAGCATGGGTATCCAATGTTTTCATAGATATCCTGATATGCAGCCAGAATTTCGAGTCCATCCTCATGGAATAGGTCGAGTTTATTAAATATCAGCATCGCTGGAATATCATAGGCTTCTGCAGTAGCCAGAAAGCGATCTATAAAACCTAAAGATGTACGTGGTGATGCCAGAGTTACAACCAGGAAGGCCTGATCCATATTGGCTGCAATAATCTGTGCCTGTTTAGATAAATTAATAGACTTACGGATAATATAGTTCCTGCGTTCATAGAGCTTATAAATTACTCCATTTTCTGAATTTGGTTCCAACTCAAATTCTACCCGGTCGCCCACAGCAATAGGATTAGTAGTTTGGATACCCTGTATCCTGAATTTGCCTTTTATCCGGCAATGATAGTCAAGCCCATTTTCTGCATGTACCTGATACCAGCTTCCTGTTGATTTTATTACTAATCCTTGCATATAATGGGTAAAGGTAAGAAAATGTTCAAATTTATAATTCCTACTAAATCGATCGGTTAATAAATTATTTTTATAAAGATTTGCTAATTAGAAAAATATAACTTTACTTTACGGCCAGTAAGTGTAAAAAATACAATGTATAACAATTCAACCATTACTACCACAACCACAACCACCGGATTAGTTCGGAGGAAGGTAAGCTAGTGGGCTGAAAAAAAATAAAATATAACAACCACGAAAAGCGCCTTCCTCTATAGGGGAAGGCGCTTTTTTGATTAACCAGCAACTATGAATATTTTAAAATTTGGAGGTACGTCTGTCGGTTCAGCACAAAGCATAAGTGCACTAATAGATATCTTAAAGAAAGAAAAGGGTGATGAAAATCCTATTGTTGTACTTTCGGCAATGGGCGGTGTAACCAATACACTGCTAGAAATGGCAGAGAATGCGCGCAATTCACAAGATTATGCAGATCAGTTAAAAACGATTGAAACAAAACATTTCGAAGTAATTCGTACGCTGTTACCGGCAATTGCACAGAACCCAGTACTTACCAAATTAAAAATCTATTTTAATGAGCTGGAGGATATCCTGCAATCTGTATATAACCTCCGTGAGCTGAGTTTACAAACTAAAGATCTTATTCTGAGTTATGGTGAACGCTGTTCAAATGTAATGGTTAGTCATATTGCCCGTCAGCAATTTCCTAATGCTGTGTATGTTGACGGATCTGAATTGATAAAAACTGATAGCAATTTTGGTCAGGCAAAAGTGAATAACCAGCTGACAGAAATACTTATTAAAGAGTTTTACGAAGCAAATAGTGATAAATTAATGTTCGTAACTGGCTTTATTGCCAGCAATGATGAAGGACGTATTACTACTTTGGGAAGGGGAGGAAGCGATTACACTGCAGCTATTTGGGGGGCAGTTTTAAATGCAGGAGAGATTCAAATCTGGACTGATGTTGATGGAATGCTTACTGCAGACCCAAGGATTGTAAAAAAGGCTTTCTCACTTCCGGAACTAAGTTATATTGAAGCAATGGAGTTGTCTTATTTTGGGGCTAAGGTGATTTACCCGCCAACTATGACTCCTGCTTTTTTAAAGAAGATACCAATAGTTATTAAGAATACCTTCAATGTTGATTTTGCTGGTACTTATATTAAGCATGGAGTACAAGCTTCAAGTTTACCCATAAAAGGGATTTCTTCTATAGATGAAATCAGTATCTTAAACCTTTCTGGTAGTGGAATGGTAGGTAAAGCAGGTTTCAGCGGCCGTCTATTCTCTCTTTTATCCCGAGAGCAGGTAAATGTAGTACTCATCACTCAATCATCTTCTGAACATAGCATTACTTTCGCTGTAAAACCTGCAGATGCACTTAAGGCATTGTCATTAATCAATAAGGAATTTGAACTGGAACTTCAGGCAAGAAAACTGGAGTATCCAGAAGTAGAAAGCGGACTTTCTGTATTGGCTATTGTAGGAGAAAACATGAAGCGTACACCTGGGATTTCAGGAAGGTTGTTTAATGCCCTTGGTCGCAATGGAGTAAATATCAGAGCAATTGCTCAAGGTTCATCTGAATATAATATTTCTGTAATCATCTCACGTGCCGATCTTTCTAAAGCCGTAAATGCGGTACATGATGCCTTCTATTCAGATTTAAAGAAAACATTGAATGTATTTTGTCTGGGTACAGGGAATATTGGTAAAACTTTGTTTCAACAATTACAAAATCAAATGCCATTCCTGGCAAAGAATAATGATTTGCAGGTAAAAGTAATGGGTATTTGTAATACACGTAAAATGTACTTGAATCCAAATGGGATTGACCTAAATACCTGGGAGCCTGAACTGGAAGCTAATGGGGAGAAGGCAGAACTGGCCGGATTCATTAAAAAAATGAAAGACATGAACCTGGCTAATTGTGTATTTGTAGATAACACTGCCAGTCATAATCCTATTCAGTATTATTTAGATGTGCTGCAATCAAGCATATCCGTAGTAACCTGTAACAAAATTGGAAATTCAGCAGAATACGAGCAATATGCAGCCTTTAAGGATGCAGCAAGGAAACATGGTGTTGATTTCTTTTATGAAACTAATGTTGGGGCTGGACTACCAATTATCCGCACATTAAAAGACCTGATGCTTAGTGGAGATAGAATCAATCGCATAGAAGCCATTTTGTCGGGTACAATATCTTACATCTTTAACAATTTTAAAGGTGATAGATTGTTCCATGAAGTCGTGAAAGAAGCCCAGGATCTAGGATATACTGAGCCAGATCCAAGGGACGACCTGAACGGAAAAGATTTTATGCGTAAAATGTTAATCCTTGCTCGTGATGCAGGTTATGCATTGGAAGAAAAGGACGTTTCTATTGAAAGTATGTTGCCAGCAGCATGTCTGGCGGCAGCAAGTGTGCCAGATTTCTATAAAGAAATGGAAAACAATGCCGCACATTTCGAAAACTTAAAGCAACAGGCAGCCAAGGATAATAAAGTATTGAGGTATATAGGTAAGCTGGAAGATGGCAAGGTTTCCATTACACTGGAAATGGTTGATGATAGTCATCCTTTTTATATGCTATCAGGAAGTGATAACATCATATCTTTCACAACTGACAGGTATAAAGAACGTCCTTTGGTAGTTAAAGGGCCTGGTGCAGGAGCAGAGGTAACTGCCGCAGGTGTATTTGCCGATATCATAAACGTGGGTAAGAGATAATTTAAATATGAAGAAGTCAGTAAAAGTTTTTGCCCCGGCTACAGTAGCCAACGTAGTATGCGGGTTTGATGTCCTTGGTTTTGCGGTAAATGAGCCAGGTGATGAAGTAATTATGCGACTAACCGATAAACCAGGAGTGTCTCTTTTAAAAATAACCGGTGATGAAGGCAAATTGCCTTTAAATCCAGATAAAAATACAGTAAGCGCAATCGCTAAACAATACCTTGCACATATCGGCCGGACAGAGGTTGGTGTTGAAATCGAATTGCATAAAAAGATGCCTATAGGTAGTGGATTGGGTTCTAGCTCAGCAAGTACCGTTGCAGGCTTGTTTGCAATTAATGCACTGTTTGATAGTCCTCTTACCAATATGGAATTGGTACCCTTTGCTATGAAAGGTGAGGAATTGGCTTGTGGATATGGTCATGCTGATAACGTAGCCCCGGCATTGTTAGGTGGTTTTGTTTTGGTTAGAAGTTATAGCCCTTTGGATATTGTTAGTTTGCCTTTTCCACAAGATTTGCATGCTGCCATCGTCTACCCGGAGGTTGATGTGCCAACTAAAGATGCACGTCAGATGATCCGTTCAAAAGTATTATTAAAAGATGCAGTAACACAATGGGGAAATGTTGCGGGGCTTGTTAGTGGCTTGTTTATGGGCGATTATGAATTGATTGGAAGAAGTATGACGGATGTGTTAGTTGAACCTACTCGTTCTATCTTAATCCCTGATTTTGATAGATTAAGAGAACTGGCAATGGAATCAGGAGCAATAGGTTTCGGTATCTCTGGCTCTGGACCTTCAGTATTTGCATTGACAAAGGATGCTGAAACCGCCAGACAGATTACAGGAAAACTCCAACAACATTTAAAAGGTATTGCTATTAACAGCCTAGCCTTTGTCTCTGAAGTAAATAAAAAAGGACCAATTATTTTAGATTAACCAAATGAAACTATACAGTACTAATAATCATAATTTAAGTGTAGACTTCCCTACAGCGGTATTTAACAGTATGCCTTTAGATAAAGGTTTATATATGCCCGTTCATATTCCGCAATTAGATCAGGATTTTATTGACCATATCGATCAATACAGTTTATCTGAGATTGCATTTAATGTAGCCTCTACATTGATGAAAGATACCATCCCTCTTGAAGATCTTAGAAAGATTATTGACGATGCCATCAATTTTGAAGCACCAGTAGTTGAGCTTGATTCGGAAACTTATGTGCTTGAACTTTTCCATGGCCCTTCACTAGCTTTCAAAGATTTTGGAGCAAGGTTTATGAGCCGTATCATGGCTTATTTCCTCAAGGAAAATGAAAAAACGCTTGATGTTCTGGTTGCCACTTCAGGTGATACGGGAGGTGCAGTAGCGCTTGGCTTTTTAGGTGTAGATAATACTCGTGTAACTATTCTTTATCCAAAAGGAAAAGTCAGTGAAATTCAGGAATTACAACTTTGTACAAACGGTCAAAATATTCATGCTATTGAGGTTGACGGTACTTTTGATGATTGCCAGGCATTGGTAAAACAGGCTTTTGCGGATGAAGAACTTAACAACAAACTTCGGCTTACATCAGCTAATTCAATTAACATTGCCAGACTGATTCCGCAAACGTTCTATTATTTTAATGCTTATGCACAGTTAAAAAGGCAAGGTAAAACCGATATTGTATTCTCTGTGCCAAGTGGTAATTTCGGTAATATCGGAGCAGGTTTGTTAGCGTATAAACTTGGACTACCTGTAAAACAATTTATTGCAGCAACTAATGTAAACGATACTGTTCCGCGCTTCCTGCAAAGTGGTATTTATGAGACACGCCCATCTGTGCAAACCTATGCCAATGCTATGGATGTCGGTGCGCCGAGCAACTGGGTGAGGATTATGGATTTGTTTAAGAATGATACTGCAGCATTAAAGCAAGTGGTACAAAGTGCAAGTTATACCGATGAGCAGACATTACAAGCTATAAAAGATATTAACGCACAATACAATTACATCGCTTGTCCGCATACTGCAATTGCATGGTTAGCATTAAAAGCATATCAACAAGATCATAATGGAACTGTAGGTGTATTCCTTTCAACTGCACATGCTTGTAAGTTTCCAGATATTTTCCCTGAAGATATGAAAGCTAAAATTGAAATTCCAGCACAGGTAAAAGCCCTTGAAGTAAAGGAAAAGAAGGCTACAGCAATGAATACTAGTTTCGAATCATTTAAAAACTACCTGCTTACTTCTTATTAAAGCGCATAATAGCGATATCACCCATCATAAAATTTAGGGTACTATCATTTGAAATAGAATAAGTACTTGCTTTTTTTAGCATTTCAACAAAAGTGGTCTCTCCTTCACCAGGACAGGCCATTTTTGTCATCATAAAGGGTTTTGTGAAATTAATACCAGTATCATCAGCGATCAACTGACCCGAAAATGAATTACAGCTGGTATTGCCACTAAATCTTTTTTCAGCGATATCAAACTTGATGGTTGGTTTTTTACCTGGATACAGACCATTAAATGCTATTCTTGGTCCAGAGATGTAATTCAGCTCCCAGGTTCCACCCAATTGAGATAACCCACCATTGCCAATAGATCCAGGCTTCATCGTAGTACAAGCTGTTAAAGAACTAATAATAACCGTAAATAGCACCAACCTTTTCATAATAATAAGCTTAATTCATGTGAAGGTACAAAAAGAGTACCCAAAATTAAAGTAACAAAGCTGTCGTTTTGTATGATCCACTTATAATTTGATCTTTCAAATCTTATCATATGCAAAGCGGTATAAAGCAAAAAACGTATCACGGGGGCGATACGTTTTTGTAAAATGTATTGTCGAAAGGAGTATTTCGGGTCTTATTAAAGACTAAAATACTGCCTGTGCGATTCTTTTAGTAGGCTCAGGGTTACTCATTGTATAAAAATGTAATACCGGAGCGCCAATTTCTATCAGCTCTTTACATTGTTTAATCATCAATTCTATTCCAACTTCTTTCACCTGCTTTTCATCACCGCAGCTCTGTACGGCTTCAGTAAGATCTTCAGGCAAATCTATATGAAATACCTTTGGCAAACTAATCAACTGCTTCGATGAAGTGATAGGCTTTAATCCCGGGATGATAGGTACATTGATACCATTAGCCCTGCATTGTGCTACAAAATCCACATATTTGCTGTTGTCAAAAAACATTTGGGTTACAATAAACTCGGCACCCATTTCAACCTTTTGCTTTAAGTATTTAAAATCTGTTTTTAAGTTCGGTGCTTCAAAATGCTTTTCAGGATAACCAGCTACACCAATACAGAAGTCAGTTTTAAAAGCAGAATGATCCTCATGCAGGTACTTGCCACTATTCATATCAGTAACCTGTTTCAATAGCTCAGTAGCATAAGCATGGCCACCAGGAGTAGGGATAAAAGATGAATCTGCATGGCGCGCATCACCTCTAAGTACCAACACATTGTCTATTCCCAAAAACTGTAGATCTATCAATGCATTTTCGGTTTCTTCTTTCGTAAAACCACCACAAATTAAATGAGGTACAGCATCTACTTTGTACCTATTCATAATTGCAGCACAAATTGCTACTGTACCAGGTCTTTTACGATAAGATACTTTTTCCAATAAGCCATTGTCATGCTGCTTATAAATATAATCTTCCCTATGATAAGTAACATCAATAAAAGGAGGATTAAACTCCATTAAAGGGTCAATGGCTTTATAAATTTCATCAATGCTTTTCCCTTTAACAGGAGGTAATAATTCAAATGAGAATAAGGTTTTACCCTTTGCGTTATTTATATGATCTATAATTTTCATTAGTCTATATTTGATTTTTAAAGGTTATGAAGCTTAATAGGCAAGGTTAGGACTCAGCCATCTTTCTACTTCTTCAAGTGGCATATTTTTCCTTACTGCATAATCTTCAACCTGATCTTTAGTGATTTTACCCAATCCAAAATACCTGGATTGAGGGTGAGCGAAATAAAATCCACTTACCGCTGCGGTAGGGTACATGGCATAACTTTCTGTCAGGCTTAAACCAATCTTAGCCTCAGCATCCAAAATTTCGAATAAAGTGCCTTTTTCAGTATGTTCCGGACAAGCAGGATAGCCTGGTGCAGGGCGTATACCTGAATATTCTTCTTTAATTAAAGCTTCATTATCAAGTGCCTCGTCTTTTGCATAACCCCAGTAATCTTTACGTACCAATTCGTGCATCTTTTCAGCAAAAGCCTCTGCTAGTCTATCAGCCAATGCCTTAGCCATAATGCTGTTATAATCATCGTAAACAGCTTCAAATTGCGCCACCAGTTCATCACACCCAATACCAGCAGTTAGAGCGAAACCTCCAAAATAATCAGGAATACCAGTTTCTTTCTGTGCTACAAAATCCGAAAGTGCATAATATGGTTGGTCAGCCGTTTTTTCTGCTTGCTGGCGTAAAGTATGGATCGCAACTTCTTTGTCTTCTACATTCAATATTATGTCATCACCAACTGCATTTGCCGGCCAGAAACCAATTACAGCTTTAGCAGTTAATAGTTTCTCATCAACAATCCTTTTTAACAAAGCTTTAGCATCTGCAAATAGCTTTTTGGCTTCATCACCAACAACCTTATCTTCCAGAATTCTTGGATAACTTCCACGAAGTTCCCAGGTTTGGAAAAATGGAGTCCAGTCAATATAGGGTACAAGTTCTTCTAAAGGATAATTTTCAAAAACCTTTGTTCCAGTAAATTTAGGAGCAGGAGCTACCTGAGTCGTGTCTATTTTAAAGTTATCCTTACGAGCTTCTTCAATTGTCTTAAAACGTTTATCAGAACGTTTATTTAAATGCGCTTCGCGAGCTTTATCATATTCTGCTCTGATACCGGCAATATACTCATCTCTGGTATCCTTATTCATTAATGTACTGGCTACGGTTACACTTCTGGAAGCATCCAATACATGAATTGCCGGGCCAGAATAATTTGGTGCAACTTTTACGGCCGCATGAATACGAGATGTTGTAGCGCCACCGATCATTAAAGGAATGGTAAAGCCTTCACGTTCCATTTCTTTTGCAAAGTGTACCATTTCATCCAGTGAAGGAGTAATAAGGCCACTTAAACCAATAATGTCTGCATTAATTTCTTTGGCTTTTTTGATGATATCCTGCGCAGGCACCATCACACCCATATCTACAATTTCGAAATTATTACAAGCCAGAACAACACCAACGATGTTTTTTCCAATGTCATGTACATCACCTTTTACGGTAGCCATCAATATTCTGCCTGCAGATGAATTCTGATCTTGATCAGGATTGTCTAGTTTTTCCTGTTCAATAAAAGGAAGTAAATAAGCAACTGCCTTTTTCATTACACGGGCCGACTTTACTACCTGTGGTAGAAACATCTTTCCGGCACCAAATAGGTCACCGACAATATTCATCCCGTCCATCAAAGGGCCTTCAATAACCTGAATTGGTCGTGGATATTTCTGACGAGCTTCTTCTACATCATTGTCCAGGTACTCAATAATTCCTTTTACTAGGGCATGTGATAAACGCTCCTCAACGCTACCTTTACGCCATTCCTCATCTCTTACAATTTCTTTTCCCTTAGATTTGATGGTATCAGCATATTCCACCAAACGTTCTGTTGCATCATCTCTGCGGTTAAGCAGAACATCCTCAACAAGTATCAGCAGCTCAGGTGGAATTTCCTGATAAACTTCAAGCATCCCCGCATTCACAATTCCCATATCCAGTCCGGCCTGGATGGCATGATATAAGAAGGCCGAGTGCATGGCTTCTCTAACTGTATTGTTCCCTCTAAAAGAGAAAGAAATATTCGATACACCACCACTCACTTTAGCATGAGGAAGATTTTCTTTAATCCAACGGGTCGCGTTTATAAAATCAACCGCATAATTATTATGTTCCTCTAGACCGGTTGCAACAGTAAGGATATTAGGGTCAAAAATAATATCCTGAGGAGGAAAGCCGATTTCATTGACTAATATGTTGTAAGATCTTTTACAGATCTCTATTCTTCTTTCATAATTGTCTGCCTGTCCTTTTTCATCAAAAGCCATTACAACTGCGGCAGCGCCATAAGTCATAATTTTACTGGCACTTTCTTTAAACTTTTCTTCACCCTCTTTTAAAGAGATTGAGTTCACAATCCCTTTTCCCTGCATACATTTTAATCCAGCCTCAATAACAGTCCATTTTGAAGAATCGACCATAATAGGCAGCTTAGAAATATCAGGTTCAGAAGCAATCAGGTTCAGGAACTTCGTCATTGAAGCCTCAGAGTCAATCATTCCCTCATCCATGTTTACATCGATGACTTGTGCACCACCTTCAACCTGCTGACGGGCAACGGCTAGTGCTGCTTCAAAATCCCCACCTAAAATCAGCTTAGAGAATTTTGGTGATCCGGTAATGTTTGTACGCTCACCAATATTTACAAAAATACTTTCAGGTGTAAGGGTAACGGGTTCTAAACCACTTAAGCGCATGTATGGCTCAAGTTGTGGTATTTTACGAGGCGTTACATTTTTTGCTTTTGCAGCAATACAGCCTATATGTTCAGGGGTAGTGCCACAGCAACCACCAACGATATTTACAAAGCCATGCTGAATAAAATCCCCTACCAGATGGGCGGTTTCATGAGGCATTTCATCATAAGCACCAAACTCATTTGGTAAGCCGGCATTTGGGTAAGCCGAAACATAGCAAGGTGCTTTAGCAGAAAGTTCCTCAATATGGGGCCTCATGTCTTTCGCTCCCAATGCACAGTTAAAACCTATGCTGATGGGGTCGGCATGAATTACAGAGTTAAGGAAAGCTTCAGCAGTTTGTCCGCTTAAAGTTCTTCCCGAAGCATCGGTAATCGTACCAGAGATCATAATCTCTATTTTTCTGCCAATTTCTGCTTCATACTTCTTAATAGAGAATATGGCAGCTTTGGCATTTAATGTGTCGAAAATAGTTTCAATTAACAGTAGATCAGCGCCACCATCAACTAGTCCGCGGACCTGTTGATCATAGGCATCAACGAGTTCATCAAATGTAATGGCTCTGAAGCCAGGGTCATTTACATCTGGAGAGATCGACAAAGTTCTGTTGGTGGGCCCTACGGCACCGGCAACAAAGCATTTCCGGTCTGGGCTTGCCGCCATAAATTCATTTACAGCTTCTTTGGCAATTTTTGCCCCTTCAAAACTCATCTCATAGTCCAACTCTTCCATCTGGTAATCGGCCAGAGAAATACGTTGGGTACTAAAAGTGTTGGTCTCAATGATATCAGTACCGGCTTTTAAGTATTCGGTATGTATCTCTTTGATGATGTCGGGACGTGTTAAATTTAATAAGTCATTGTTCCCTTTTACATCACATGGGTGATTTTTGAAGCGTTCGCCTCTAAAATCTTCTTCAGTTAAAACATAACGCTGAATCATAGTGCCCATTGCACCGTCGATAATTAGGATACGTTTTTCTAATTCTTCTCTAATGTTCATTTAAAAAAAATCATATGAGCAGGTAATAAGCTATTTTTGATAGAGGCGAAGGCCTAAACAAGTGCCGAACTCATTACATACAAAGCTTATTCGGAATTCTGGGTTGTGACGAATTCAACTTATCTTTCGGGAATTGGTTGTCCAATTCCAGTAGAATTTAGCACCTTGTAAGCACAGGTTGCCAAGACTTCGTAGGGTCTAATCCCTCCGTCTTTCTCTATAAGCATTACAAAGGTGCAACAAAGAACAATCATTTCCAAAAAAACAGAGGCTAAAGCATATAAAATTGTATGAAACCCTTCTTTTTTATCTAAAAATAGAATTATATTCTGTGAGTCAATGATTTACTAGGCTTATAAGACTGTGGTTTTTAATTGATTCCAGTTTAGTCAAATATTGCTTTTTTATTGGTCTGAGCAAAAGGATAGCAAAACAATAGCAAAAGGATAGCAAAAGAATAGCAAAAGAAAACCCAAGTAAGAATGTCAATTTTACTCGGTTGATTTAGACTAGAACCGATTGTAAACTCTGGTTACATATAAATTCCGGGTGTTTCCTTTAATGGATTTTATTTTGCCTCGTAAAGATGCATTATCAAAAGAGTTGTACCAGCTTATCTTTATTGGCCCAACAGATTTTAATGTTCCTTTAGTTTCATGAACATCAAAACTATTGTTGTACTTGATATCAATATTACCAATAGATTTTAGCGTGCCTTTAACGTCATATATGTCAAAACTGTTATTGTATTTGACGTCCATTTTTCCAATAGACTTTAATCTGCCTTTTTTGTCATGAATGTCAAAAGAGCTATAATAGTCGAATTCAATCCCATCAATTGATTTTATTTTTCCCGCTTTATCTTTGTCGAAATTATCAAAGTAAGTGACGTTTAAATTGCCCAGATTCTTTGATCCATGAACAGGATTGTCATCGAAGTCATCCCACTGGTTTGACCTGCTTCGCTTTAGCGGCTGAATGAATGAGATTTGTCCCTCTGGGCTTATACCGATATAAAATGTGTTAAAAGTCAGTTCAATTTCCTGAATCTCGTTTTTATAATCTTCAATAGTAAATTTAGCGCTGACAAATTCCTGTGCTTTGACAGTAGAGAAGCCAATGCAAAGCATTAAGGTTGCAACAAGCAGTTTTTTATGATTCATTTGGTATGTGTTTTAATGGCAGGGACCTATTCCTGCCTTGACTAATTTAACCGTTTTTTAGCTTGTGAATACAATACTTGTGTAATGATTTGGATAGAATGAAATAAGCCCCTTGATGTTTAAATCAAGGGGCTTATCTTTTATAAGTTTTGAAGAATTATCTTCTGTCTCCAAATATTCTTAATAAGTAAAGGAAGATGTTTAAGAAGTCAAGATATAGTGACAAAGCACCCATGATCGCTAATTTTTTAGAATCAGTATCTTGCATTGTAGCACCACTTTCTTCTAAGCCAGCTCCTATTCTTTTTAATTTCTGAACATCATATGCAGTTAAAGCGGTAAAAATAGCAATACCGATAAAAGCCATGAACAAGCTAAAGTTTTCACTTTGAATGAACATGTTTACTACACTTGCAATAACTAAACCTACTACGCCAATCATCAGGATTGGGCCAAATTTGCTTAGATCAATGTTAGTCGTATAACCCATAACAGCCATGATACCAAAGATACCGGCTGCGCCAATAAAACAGCTCATGATAGAGCTTGAAGTATAAGCAAGTAGAATAAAGCTTAAACTAACTCCGGTTAATACTGAATATAAAATAAATACTCCAAGCAATGCCCCGAAAGAAAGACGGTTCATGCCTGCACTCATTAGTAAAACCAAACCAAGAGGAGCAAGCATCGCTACCCAGCCTAATAATCCCATTTTACCTGTTTCCTGATTAATCAGATAGCTCATCATTTCGGGAGTGCTAGCCATATAGTAAGCTGCCAGACTTGATAATGTTAATGCTACGAACATCCATAAGAACACGTTAGCAAAGAATTTTTTGGCTACTTTACCTGTAATATCTTCTACAAAAACAGACTGCTGCGACCAGTTTTGATTGTTGTTATCCATTTGTTTTAATTTTTATTTTAAATGTACTAATTGTTTTATTTATACAAAAGCTATGCCCCCAGGCGTTTTGTCAGGATTTCTTCAATTTTTTTAAAGAATTGAAGTGGTTTTAAGGTACGCCATGCCAAATCGTCAAGTTGTCCACCAAAATTGATATAGTAATCAATGTTGTTGTGTTTAAATTCTCTGATTACATGTTCCTGAAAGTTAATGCCCGTAATCCAGCCGTCTTCAACCTCTTGAAACCATTCCTCATAATAACTATCCTCTTCAGATGAGTGGAAATTCAATACGTTTTCGCCAATCAATATAAATTTATTGATGCCTTCATCCATCATCATTTCCAGAATTTCGCGTTTTAACAGCATAATGTCATTGCCAATGGCATCATTCCATTCACCCATAAATTCAATTATAGCATAATTTCTATCGTAATCAACATACAATACTTTTAAATACAGGGTTCCAGATCCAAAGTCATCCCATTGGGGATGAATAAGGTAGTTGTACATCTGTTTATCGAAATAAAACTCTGAGTATTCTGTATTGTAAAAAGGGGAACGTTCATCTTCAGCTGCAATGTAATCATCGCGCCAAAGATAGAAAGGTTCTATTTCATGCATATCTTTTATTATTTACCAGCTTCTACAGCTTTACGTACACTGCCATAACGAAGCAACAGGTCGGCAGCCTGATCATGGTCAATATTTAATTCAGCCATAACCATTTGAGTTCCGCGGTCAACAAGCTTATGATTGGTCAGCTGCATGTCAACCATTCTATTGCCTTTTACTTTGCCCAATCTGATCATTACAGTCGTGCTCAGCATATTTAAAACTAGTTTTTGTGCTGTCCCTGATTTCATACGAGTTGATCCCGTTAAAAACTCAGGGCCAACAACCACTTCTACTGGGTAGGTACTTTCAGCGGCAATCGGACCGCCTTCATTACAAACAATACAACCTGTAAGCACACCATGTTTGTTAGCTGTGTTTAATCCCCCAACTACATAAGGAGTTGTGCCTGATGCAGCAAGACCAACAACACAGTCTTTTTCATTGATGTCATATTCCTGTAAATCAATCCAGGCTTGCTCGGAATCATCTTCTGCATTTTCAACAGCTTTTCTGATCGCCGTATCCCCACCAGCAATAATACCCACTACCTGATCAAATGGAACACCAAAGGTTGGAGGACATTCAGATGCGTCTACAACACCAAGCCGGCCGCTTGTGCCCGCACCGATATAAAATAGCCTTCCGCCTTTTTTCATTCGCTCTGCCACAGCATCGGCCAATTTTTCAATTTGCGGAAGTACTTTTTCTACTGCAAGAGGAACAAGTTTATCCTCCTGATTTATGCCTTTCAGAATCTCCATCACCGACATTTGGTCAATGTCATGATGTTTAGATTCTTGCTCGGTTACTCTAATCATATTCTTTCTTTCTACGTGTAAGGCTGTCGGGAGGCATTCAGTATTATTTACTACCCGAATAAAAAATATTGGTTGAAAAATGAATCTATAAAAATCGGCATTTTATTGATAAAGAAGAAATATAAGCGAAAAAACACTGCAATACTTTTCCGATTTACTGCTTTTTGGAATAAAAGATAAAAAATGATAAACTTTTAAAAATGAATGTGGTTTCTTTTATTAATTAACTAGGTTATTTCATAACTTTACAGTGCATTTAGCCATGAAGAAGAACACCCGTACCAATCTTTTAATTGCCCTCACTTATTCGGTTACATTAATAGGTGGGATGTTTTTTGGCTATAAGTTTTTAAAGGATCAGGGTTTTCAACTCAGTAAACCTGTTCAGCTAGCGAATAACCACACAGAAAAAGTGGATGAAATCATTCATATCATCAATAAAAAGTATGTTGACGATGTTAATGCAGATTCCCTTCAACATTTACCCATAGATAGTCTGTTACATAAGCTTGATCCACACAGCGTGTATTTGCCTCCAACCGAAGCGAATCAAATGTCTGAGAATCTTGAAGGGAATTTTGAGGGTATTGGCATCGAATATTATATCTTGAATGATACTTTGTTAGTTACAAATGTGGTAAAGGATGGTCCGGCATTTATGGCGGGAATTCGTAGAGGCGATAAAATATTAAAGATTGATACTGTTACAGTAAGTGGTAAATCATTACCCAGAGAACAGATGATTGGCCGGATAAGAGGTAAAAAGGGTACTGCAGTAAAGTTAACTATCCTTCATGCTAAAGACGCTCAACAAGTTATCTTCCTGGTAAATCGTAACCGGGTAAAGGTAAGTAGTATAGATGCCGCTTATTTGCTGAATCCGGAAACTGCCTATATCAGGATTAGTAAGTTTGGTGCAGATACGGACAAGGACTTTATAGAGGCTATACGTGCTCTTAAATCTAAGGGTATGAAGAAGATGATACTGGATTTGAGAGACAATGGAGGGGGGTATCTGAGCGCTGCTACAGGGCTTGCCAATCAGATTTTGCAGGAAAATAAGCTAATTGTATATACGGAAGGTAAGCACGAACCTCGAACAGATTATATGTCATCGGGCGGGGGAGAGTTTGAGCAGGGGAAACTCGCCGTTTTAATCAATGAAAATTCAGCTTCCGCCAGTGAGATTCTGGCAGGTGCAGTGCAGGATTGGGGCAGAGGGGTAATTATTGGCCGTCGTTCTTTTGGAAAGGGCTTAGTACAGGAACAGTTTCCTTTTGGAGATGGTTCCGCTTTGAATTTAACCATAGCAAGGTATTACACGCCTAAAGGTAGAAGTATTCAGAAATCATATAAAAACGGATATACAGCTTATAAAAATGAGATTGATGATCGGTTTAATGATGGGGAGTTAACTGCTGATAAGACTTTAAAAGATAGTTTGAAAAATAAAAGTGTAGCCCAAGGCGGAATACGTCCAGATATCTATGTTAGGATTGACACCATTGGTTATAATAGGTTTTATAATAAACTAATCACTAAAAAGGTTTTGTTTGATTTTGTTTATGATGTACTGGGTCGCAGATATGAAGCAGAAGACCTAGATCAGAATGTCGCTACATTTTCGATCAGTGATAATGACTATAAAGATTTATTGCGGTATATTCAGAATAGGAATATAGTAATTGATCAAAGACAGCTTATGGCTTCCAAAGCATTGATTTATAATGATGTAAAACTGCTCTTGTACAAATATCACCTAGGTGATGCCGGTTATTATAGGGCATTAAACCTAAGTGATAATGTGGTGAAGCAGGCTGTTGCCAGTTTGCAATAAAAGCTTTTCTTACTACTACTTCTGTCTGAAATAGATTTGAATTGGTACTCCGCTAAAATCGAAGTTCTCACGTAGTTTATTCTCAATAAAACGCTTGTAAGGTTCTTTTATATATTGAGGGAGGTTACAGAAAAATGCGAACATTGGTGATGTGCCATTGATTTGAGTGATGTATTTGATTTTGATATACTTTCCTTTTGTCGCAGGAGGTGGGTATTTTTCAATAATCGGTAACATTACATCATTTAATTTTGATGTAGGGATTTTCTTACCTCTGTTTTTATATACATCTAATGCTGTCTCAACGGCCTGGAAGATACGTTGCTTATTCAATGCAGAAGTGAATATGATTGGGATATCTGTGAAAGGCTGGAGTTTGTGACGGATCTGATCTTCAAAAACATTTGAAGTCTTACTGTTTTTCTCTACTAAATCCCATTTGTTTACCAATACAACAATACCTTTTTTGTTTTTCTCAGCAAGGTGGAAGATGTTTACATCTTGTGATTCCAAACCTTCCATCGCATCAACCATTAAGATCACAACATCGGCTTCTTCCAGCGCCTTAATAGTACGCATTACAGAGTAAAATTCAATGTTTTCTTTTACCTTGGTTTTTTTACGTAAACCAGCAGTATCAATAAACATAAATTCGTGACCGAATTGATTGTAATGTATATGTATTGAGTCTCTTGTGGTGCCGGCAATAGGCGTTACGATATTTCTTTCTTTACCCATTAGGGCATTGATCAGTGAAGATTTTCCAACATTTGGTCTACCTACTATAGTTAACTTAGGTAAAGTGTTTTCTTCTTCAGGAACATCTTCAAAATGTTTGATTACCTCATCTAGCAAGTCGCCTGTTCCAGAGCCTGTCATAGAAGAAATCGGGTGAATCTCTCCAAGACCAAAACTGTAAAATACTGCAGCATCATTTTGTAACTGAGTATTATCTACTTTGTTAACTACAATGAATACCGGTTTTTTACTACGTCTAAGTAATTGAGCAATTTCATCATCCAGATCGGTAATGCCCGTAGTTACGTCAACCATAAAAAGAAGAACTGTAGCTTCTTCAATGGCAATAACAACTTGCTCACGGATAGCTGCTTCAAAAACATCTTCTGAATTTGCTACATAACCACCAGTGTCAATAACAGTAAACTGTTTGTCAGTCCACTCCGCTAAGCCATAATGACGGTCGCGCGTTACCCCGCTGAAATCATCAACAATAGCTTTACGACTCTCGGTTAAGCGGTTAAAAAGGGTAGACTTGCCTACGTTAGGTCTTCCAACAATTGCAATAATATTTGCCATGGGTGTTTTATACGAATAATTTAAAGGCCACAAAGATACATAATCCCTGTGGAAATGATGGGTTTTACTTTGTTTTTTGTGTAGGAACGTTACTCGTAGCCGAAGCTTTTTAAGTAATTCTTTTTACTACGCCAGTCAGGAATAACTTTTACAAAAGTTTCCAGGAAGACTTTTTGATCAAGGAATTTCTCAATGTCTTTACGTGCTTCAGTACCTACTTTTTTCAAACTTGCACCGGCTTTACCGATCAGAATGTTTTTTTGAGAGTCACGTTCTACGATAATTTCAGCACTGATACGGGTGATAGTTTCTTCTTCTTTATAAGAAGTAATGATCACCTCAGTACTATATGGGATTTCTTTCTGATAGTTATTGAAGATTTTCTCACGGATGATTTCAGATACAAAAAACCTTTGATTACGATCTGTAAGATCTTCTTTATCATAAAATGGGGCGTGTTCAGGTAAAAAATCCAAAACAGTATTCATAATCCCATCCAGGTTATACTGGTGAAGTGCCGAGATGGCATAGATATGTTTAGGGTTTAACTTTTCCTGCCAGTAAGCGATTTTTTCGTCTACTTGCTCCTGAGTTGCATTATCGATCTTATTAATAAGCACAATCATCGGAATGGTTGTGTTGATTATTTTTTCGAGTACATCATTCTCATCATGTTGTTCATTAATGTCTGTAACAAACAAGATCAGGTCAGCATCAGTAAGTGCTCCTTTTACTGAACTCATCATTGAATCTTGCAATCCATAACGAGGTTTTATGATGCCGGGCGTGTCCGAAAAAACAATTTGATAGCTTTCTTCGTTCACAATTCCTAAAATGCGGTGACGTGTAGTCTGCGCTTTTGGAGTTATAATAGAAAGCTTTTCGCCCACCAGAGCGTTCATTAGGGTAGATTTGCCCACATTGGGCTTACCGATGATACTTACAAATCCTGCTTTATGTGACATTAAAATATATTTTGAAATAAATTTGGACTACAAAGAAACGAATTATATCTTTGCATTCCAATTCGGAAGAAGAGTTAAGGATTTAACAAACACTAACGAAATTGTATATAGTGCGGGGTGGAGCAGTTGGTAGCTCGTCGGGCTCATAACCCGAAGGTCATCAGTTCGAGTCTGGTCCCCGCTACCAAAGTAATGCATAAGCAGTAATGTGAGTCGCTTTACAAAATGGCCCGTTCGTCTAGGGGTGAGGACGCCAGATTTTCATTCTGGAAACAGGGGTTCGATTCCCCTACGGGCTACATAACCGCTTTATAAAAAGTTGAGCGGTTTTTTTATGCTGATAAAGCATTTGTCGGATGGATTTCCGAAAACAATATAGTGCGGGGTGGAGCAGTTGGTAGCTCGTCGGGCTCATAACCCGAAGGTCATCAGTTCGAGTCTGGTCCCCGCTACCAAAGTAAGGCATAAGCAGTAATGTGAGTCGCTTTACAAAATGGCCCGTTCGTCTAGGGGTGAGGACGCCAGATTTTCATTCTGGAAACAGGGGTTCGATTCCCCTACGGGCTACAAATCCCGCTTTACGATAAGTAGAGCGGGATTTTTTATAAAGTAATCATCATGATGCGGTTAACCAATTTGTTGGATTGGATATATAAAATTACAAGTGCTCCAATTGAAGCAGTTTTACCTGTTCCAATATCAACTTTATTCTTTCTGGTTTTCCTAGGGTCAATTCTTGTCTTTACAAAAAAGCTTTCCAGTAAAACAATTTAAGAGATAAGCTGTTAAACCTTAAAATTGTGTTATGAATAAATTCTTTAGAGCTATCATTGCTGGCTGGGGTGCTAAGAAACTAGGAGGAGGTTGTTTATCCACAATCATTATTTTTATTGTGATCTATACGCTATTAGGGAAGTGCAATCAAGATACAAAGGCAGCACCTGCACAACACAAGCAGATTGTTCCTGTTGGGGTTCATAGATAAAGATGATTGTTTTCATAAATTAGTATATTGAACTTTATTAATCCATTATTTTTACCCTTTAATTTACTTAAACAGATGAAAAATCCAGGTCTTTATTTATCATTCCTAGCATTACCTTTATTGTTTAGTTGCAATCAGACAGAGCAAAAAAGTGCTGAACTAAAAGATAGCGCAATTCATAAAGAGTGCTTTATATCTATTGATGGAAAAGATACAGCAAATTTAGAGCTCGAAACATTTGAAGGAGGTAAAATTACTGGCAATTTATTGATCAATTATATAGATAAAGGTAAAAATGAAGGTGTAGTTGCGGGAGCCTATAAAGGGGACACCCTATTTGTAGACTTTACTTTTAAAATTGGTACAGAAAATAAGACTATGTATAAAAACCCATTGGCTTTTTTAAAAAAAGATGGTAAGCTCATTCTTGGTGTCGGACAAATTGAAACAAGCATGGGAAAATCCTATTTTGTAAAGGGAAAACCCATTGATTTCGAGAAAGGAAGATTCACATTTGACTCAACTGTTTGTAAAGAATAAAAAAGCTACAGAACATCTAATAATATACGGTTAATCATTAATGCCGTTGATCACACTGCCGGCGATTTGCCTCAAAGGGAAAAAACAGGGAGATCAACGGTATTATTATATCTGAAGAAAACCTATATTTACCGCCAAGCCCATTGGTGTTATGAAGAAAATCCTATCAATAGACGGTGGTGGAATAAGAGGAATTATTCCCGGAATGATTTTAGTTGCTCTTGAAGAGAAGTTAAAGCGGGTGAGTAAAGATCCAGATGCAGCGATTGTTGATTATTTTGATTTTTTTGCTGGTACCAGTACGGGAGGTATTCTTACCTGTTTATTATTATGTCCTTCAGAATCTGATCCGACCCGACCACGTTTCTCTGCAAAAGCTGCTTTAGATCTATATCTGCAACATGGAAACGAGATTTTTAAAATGAGTTTCTTTAAAAGAATCAGGGCAAAATTCGGACTTGCAGGTGAGCGTTATAACAGTGCAATTTTTGAAGGCGTTCTGAACAATTATTTCGGTGATACCAAACTTAGTGAGCTTATTAAGCCTTGCATCATCAGTGCATATAATATTGAGCTTAGGAAAACACATTTTTTTAGACAACAATCGGCTATTGCCAGAGGCGATGCAAGGGATTTTTATTTAAGAGATGTTTGTCGGGCTACATCTGCTGCACCTACCTATTTTAGTGTTGCAGAAATCCATTCTATTGCCAATGTACGTTATCCTTTACTTGATGGAGGTGTCTTTGCAACTAATCCTGCACTTAGTGGTTTGATAGAAGTTACCCGGGCTTTTAACCAAACCCGTATTAACGATATATTTTTAGTGTCTTTAGGTACCGGAAGATCTAGAAGATCATATGATTATGAGCACTTTAAAAAAAGTAGCGCTATGGCTATTGTACCTGCAATCCTGGATATTATGATGAGTGGTGTTGCTGAAACCAGTGATTTTTTTCTGCAACAGCTGTTTCGGTCTGCTGGAAGGATAGAAAATTATATCCGGGTAGAGCCTAATAGTCTGGAAAGTATTAAGGAAGGTCTTGATGCGGCCAGCGCATCGAACATCGAAAAATTAATGGCGTTGGGAGATAGAACAGTTAGTGAGAATGATTCGCGTATTACAGAGCTTGCAAGATTGCTGGTTGAAGAAAAGAAACATGGTTCAACTAAAAAAACATGGGACTTCTTAAAAGCTGTAAGGTCTTTAGGTTCCTTATAACCTATTATATTTTAGCATATTTTTTGTTTTTATAGTAATGCGGTATTAAACTGTAATTATTACCGTTTTTAATTAATAAACATGAGTATTGAACCCCAGAAAAGTTTTTTTAAGGCTGTAAAAGGAAAGATTATTATTGCTTTGCTATTGGCTTGCTGTGCCTTGTTTATGGCTTGGGGAGTAAGCAAGGTCGCTTTTAAAGAAATGTTGACCACGGTGGAGAATATTAATGCTCCAAGTGAAAGATTGAGAGTGGTAAATGCAATTTCAAGGAAAATAAGCAGTCTTGATCAATTGCAAAAAAAACAGGCTTTTAATGACCCAGGGAATTATAGTAAACTGTTTAAAGAGTCTGGACAATTGAGATTGGTGCTGGATACTTTGGCGGGCTTATATGCTACTGATTCTTTACAGCTCGAACGTATTCTGACTATTAAAAAACTCTTGCGAGAAAGAGACAAGCAATTTATAAACTATCTCAAAGTAAGAGAGCGCCTGATAAATAATAAGTCGTTTTCTTCCCAGGTTAAGAGCCTGAGTGCAATGGTGGCTAAAGGTTCAGAACAAGGTGATAGCACTATTGTTGCAACAGAACTGAAAACCTCTACAACAACTGTTTATCCAACAGAAGAGCAGGAACGGCAGAAAGGCTTTTTCAGCAGGTTATTTGGCAGGAAGAAAAATAATGAAGATAATTCATTAAAAATTATAAACGAAGAAAGGGTTAAAAGGGACACTATTGCTTTGTCGGCCGAAGACCGGATGACCAGAAACCTGGAACAATCATTAAAGGAAATTGAAAAGGAGCAGCGACTTAAAAATGAAAGTTTCCTAACCAGAGAAGCTATTTTAACCAATGCAAATAACCTTCTGGTAAGTCAGATGTTGGATGTTTTAAGAAAGGTAGAAAGCGAAGTGGTGGCGCAGATTGAACTCAATGGAATCCAAGCTAAAAATGTTGTTAATACAGGTATCAACACGATTAGTATTATTATGCTGGTGTTTTTCTTTTTGACGGTTTTGCTATTGTATTTCATTTTAACAGATATTACCCAAAGTAATAAATACAGGGTAGAGCTGGAAGCTGCAAAAGATGAAGCGGAATATCATGGTATGGCAAAACAAAGGTTTCTCTCAAATATGAGCCATGAAATCAGGACACCTTTGCAGTCTATTATTGGCTATTCTGAGATCATTAAAAATGAAGTGTCTCCTCAAAAAAAAGATATAGATGCAATCTATAATTCATCCACACACTTATTGCAAATTGTAAATGAAGTGCTGGATTACAATCGGATTATTTCAGGTAAATTTACTTTTACAGATAAGGCCTTCGATATTATAAAACTGCTGAATGAAGTAGTTTCGGTAATGAGGCAACAGGCTGAAAAAAAGTCCCTTGAACTAAATACAGAATTTGATCTACCAAGCTTGAATTATGTTGAAGGTGATCCATTCAGGCTAAAACAAATCTTATATAACCTTTTAGGAAATGCAATAAAATTCACCAATAAAGGGGGCGTTAAGTTATCTGCTTTTTACAAAAGACAAGGTGAACTTCTTCACTTTACTTTTATGGTCAAGGATACTGGTATAGGGCTTACTGAAGTTGAAAGCCAACAGATATTTAATGAGTTTGAGCAGGTGAATTCCTTGGAAAATGAAGAGTTGAATAAGGCTGGAGCAGGATTGGGGTTAACCATTATCAAATCGCTTATTGAACAGCAAGGGGGGAGGGTTTATGTTAAGAGTAAGAAAGATGAAGGCAGTGTTTTTACGGTTTATCTGACTTTTAAGGTTGCTGCTGCACCTCAAGATGAAAATACTACAGAGGCATTGCGTGCATATAATGGACAGGTTTGGGTTGTGGATGATGATCAGTTAATTCTTGATTTGTGTGAAATCATTTTTAAAAAGAATGGAATTGACTGCAGGTTGTTCAGTTCTCCATCACAACTCTTGGCAGCAGAATGGAATAATAAGGTAAAATATGTGCTTATGGATATGCGTATGCCGGAAATGAATGGCATCGCATTATGCGGCTTGTTGAGAAAAAGGGTAGGGGCAGATGTAATGATATTTGCTATTACAGCTCAGGTTTTGCCAGATGAACGAGAATTGCTTCTAACCAGTGGCTTTGATGGTCTTTTAATGAAGCCATTTAAAGAAAAAGAACTCTTGTCTGTATTTACAGAAATACAGGATTTAATAGAAGATCAAGATGAAGATAAGAAGTTTATTGATCTTGATTTGAGTAATTTGAAAAAGATGACTTTCGGTGATGAAGAACAACTGCAGCGTGTGCTTTTAAGATTTACAGAAGATAGCATGAACGACACCAGCGAGATTCAGGAAGCATTGATGAGTAATAAACAAGATCAGGTAAGGTTGCTTGTACATAGAATGGCTGGAAGAATAGCTCAGGTTGGCTCGAAAAGTCTTGCGGCATCATTTAGGCAGATGGAGATAGATGTTGCTGCAGAGGGACTGGATGAGGCTAAAAAGAATGGAATTAGGCAGCTTTTACAACAGCTGGACTTACTGCTAAAACAATTGAAGCAATAATTAGAAATTCATTATTCAATGTCGTAACGTTCCATCTTACTATACAATGTTTTTCTGTCAATGTTGAGTAGTTTGGCAGCTTTGGACTTATTGTATTTAACCTTTACTAGGGTTTCAATAATCATTGCTTTTTCATTACTTTCATTGATAGCTTTAAGGTCTGAAGTATTTGGTCTAGGCGCTTGATTTATCGATACGATCATCTCATCAGGAAGTGAATCAACATCTGCTGTATCACCTGGAGTTAGTAAAACCATTCGCTTTATCACATTTTTTAGCTCGCGCAGATTGCCAGGCCAGTCGTATTGTAACAAAAGTTCTTTTGCAGCTGTCGAGATGTGTTGTACATTTCTGTCTAATTCCTGGTTCGATAGTTTTATGAAATGGTTAATAAATAGCTCAATATCTTTACCACGTTCCCTCAATGCAGGTAACTGTATTTTGAATTCATTGAGGCGGTGATATAAATCTTCTCTGAATGATCCATTGGCAACACTATTTTTAAGATCATCATTTGTAGCCGTAATGATTCTTACATCAACTTTAATGGACTTAGTGCTGCCAAGTGGTTGTATAATTCTTTCTTGAAGGGCCCGAAGCATTTTTACCTGAACTTCATAACTTAAATTGCCAACTTCATCTAAAAATAGAGTACCTCCATTTGCAGCTTCAAATTGTCCTTTTTTATCAGTTAAAGCACCAGTGAAGGCTCCTTTTGCATGGCCAAATAATTCACTTGCCGCAAGCTCTTTCGACAGTGCTCCACAATCAATTGCAATAAAAGGTTTATCATTTCGCTTACTTTGACTGTGTAAAGCACGCGCAGCATATTCTTTCCCTGTTCCACTTTCACCTTGGATGATTACCGACATATCGGTTGGAGCTACCAGATTAATGTGCTCATAAAGCTTGTCAGCAATCGCACTTTTACCTTTTATCGCATCCGTATGCTCTACAGATTTGTCAGATTTTCCTTTTTCTTTTTTACCTAAGGCATTTTTTATGATCATTAACAGTTCATCAGGATTAACTGGTTTGGTAATGTAATCAAATGCTCCTAATTGAATGGACTTTACTGCTGTTCGGACATCATTAAAACTGGTCATGATAATTACAGGTTGTATCTGACCTTTTTCAAGGATGTGAGATAGAATGTCTAAACCAGTGCCATCTGGCAGACGATAATCTATAAGTAACAACTCAAAACTTTGCTCGTCGGTTATCTTGAAAGCTTTTTTTACATCATTTACAACATGAGCTTCATGACCATGCTTTGTAAGAAAGCCTTCCAGTACCTGAGAGAAAGTAGAATCGTCTTCAATGATGAGTATTTTTGCCATAGGATTTCGCTTAGATACAGCAAAAATACAAAAGCCGGACGAAATCCGGCTTTTATAAGGTGTTTAATTGTTATTTATTAAGGAATATAGGGATTATTCAATAACTACTCCATCTTTTCCTATTTTTAAAGATGCAGTTTCTTCTTGTTTTTTAACATCAACCTGATAATGTTCAGATTTATCTGCGTTTGTTACAAGGAATGCTGCAGTTGGAATCCATTCTTTATATTTTTCTGATGAAAGAGTAGCTTTAACAGGATCAGGTAAGTCTTTCAATTCAACAGGCGTTTTTGTTACGCTGTCTTGTAATGTGCTAATAACAATTGGAGTTTTGATTTCGCTTGCTTTTACTGTGGTTAATCCTGCAAATGCAAGAATCGCTGCTGATAAAATGATCTTTTTCATACTTATAATTTTAAATTCTTATCTAATTAATTACGATTAGGTATAATACAGAATGATGCCATAAGTGTTATTTTGTTTTAATTTATTGATAGTCAGCTTGTTTTGTGTTTTTTTTGAATATGTGGAGTGTGGAATTATTCTACAATGTGTTGAAGGATGAAGCATTTAATCTATAATATATTGAAATGTTGCAAATGAATGCGGGCGACTCAAAATTTATACAAATACGTAAATCTTTTCTTAGCTTTGCTAGTATGCTGTCTAAGAAAACGAAATATGCAATAAAGGCACTGGTTGCTCTTGGCAAAAATATGGAAAACCCTCCAATGCAAATAGTGAGGTTGGCGGAACAGGAAATGATACCCAGGAAATTCCTGGAACAGATTCTGTTGGATATGCGTAATGCAGGCTATTTATATAGTAAGAAAGGTGCAGGTGGAGGATATAGTCTGAATAAAGATCCACATGATATTTATCTGGCTGATATACTTCGTATTACGGATGGTCCTATCGCAATGGTTCCTTGTGCCAGTTTAAAGTTTTACCGTAAATGTGATGAATGCCACGATGAGGTAACCTGTGGTATCAGAAAGACATTTATAGACGTAAGAAATGCGACTTTAAAAGTTTTAGCACAAACTTCAATTGCCGATGTAATTGCGAGAGAAACTGATGATACACTGGTAAGTTAATGTGCTCCTGAAAGACAGGACATTTATAACAATCTTAATACACGATCGCCGCACAGAAATAAATTCTTGCGGCGATCGTTTTTTTAAGGCATTTGAGTTGTATTTATGGTGAGGTTGAATTATTTCTCCTGTAACGTATGGCTAGAATTTAATTAACTTTGTCAAAAAATTGAAAAACTATGAAAAAGAATGTCATGACATTTTTAGGCGGTAAGGGATGGTGCATAGCATTATTAGCAGCTATGCCATTTGCTTCATTTGCCCAGAAGCCTAACTGGCAGAACCTGGATTTGCAAGCAGATTCTACGTTTGGTATAAGTACAGAAAAAGCATATAATGAACTTTTGAAGGGTAAGAAATCTGTACCTGTTATTGTGGCAGTACTTGACGGTGGCGTTGAGATTGATCATGAAGATTTAAAAGCGGTTATCTGGCTAAATAAAAAAGAAAAAGCGGGTAACGGTAAAGACGATGATAAGAATGGTTATATAGATGATGTACATGGCTGGAACTTTTTGGGTTCATCGAAAGGTTCTATTAACCATGAAACATTGGAATTGACTCGTTTGGTGAGAAGAGATAATGCAAAATTTGCAAATGCTGATGCTACATCTGTAAAAGCAAGTGAGTTACCTGCGTTCGAAGCTTATCAAAAGAATAAAGCTGAACTGGAAAAAAAACTTGAAGAAGCTAAAATCGGGTTGGAGCGGTTCTCAGGTATCAAAAATGCAATAGATGCAGTAGTTAAAAAAATTGGAAAAACGCAACCGACTCGTGCAGATTTTGAGGCATTTAAGCCTACTGATGATATGGAGACCAATATCCAGAGAATTATGGTTAATCAGCTAAAAAATACAAGCTTCGAAGACTTTTATAAAAAACAGATTGAACCTGGCTATGACCATTTTAAACAACAAGTTGAATATAATTTGAATCTTGACTATGATCCTCGTGGTATTGTTGGCGATGATCCAAATAATAGTAAAGAGCGTTTTTATGGTAATAATGATGTTACTGGTCCTGATGCAAAACATGGCTCGCATGTTGCCGGAATTATAGGTGCTGTACGTACTAATGATCTTGGTATTAAAGGTGTAGCGAATAACGTGATCATTATGGGTGTAAGAAATACGCCAAATGGTGATGAGCGCGATAAAGATGTTGCCAATTCTATTCGTTATGCGGTTGATAATGGTGCTAAAGTAATCAATATGAGTTTTGGAAAATCATATTCATGGGATAAGGCAATCGTAGATGAGGCTGTTAAATATGCAGTTTCTAAAGACGTATTATTAGTACATGCTGCTGGTAACGACAATAATAATCTTGAAGTTGAATCTAACTTCCCTGATCCTGAATATTTAGGTGGTGGTAAAGCTGCCTCATGGATAACTGTTGGAGCTTCTGCATGGACAAATGATGGGCAGATAAAGGCTAACTTTTCTAACTATGGGAAAACTAAAGTCGATGTTTTTGCCCCTGGAGTAGATATTAACTCGACAGTTCCGGGATCAAAATACGAGAAATTAAGCGGTACAAGTATGGCTGCACCTGTTGTAGCTGGACTAGCTGCTCTTATTCGTTCATACTATCCAAAGTTAAAGGCAGTAGAAGTAAAAGATATCATTCTTAAATCTGTTGTTAAGGTTAATCAGTCTGTAGAAATAAGAACTGAAACGGATGTTAAAACTGTTCCTTTTTCTGATTTATGTGTTACAGGTGGAATTGTAAATGCTTACAATGCATTAAAATTAGCTGCTGAATACAAGAAGTAACCATAAACATATTCATAAAAAAGGGCTTAATAAAAGTCCTTTTTTATGAATGTTTAATGCCGATTGGCTCTTTTGATATAGAAAATATATTTTTTGAAATGTTATGTTCTTCCATAAAACAAAGACGTTCATATTTATACTCATTCAGCTTAGCAACGTTTTCAAGATCTGTATAGATGTTAATCATCAGGTCGTAAATGAGTATACAATTTAAATTCAGATTGTTTTCTTTGAAAAAACCTATACATTCCTGGCACTTTTCAGCTGCCAAAACATTTTTACCTTTATTTCTAAGTTGAAAAGCTTGAGTCATTTTAAAGATTGCCTCCGATTGCTGTGAAATTCTAAATCTTTCTTTATTCTCATGAATACGAATGAGAATTCTCTCCAGTTTATCTGTTTTTTGCCCCGGTCTGAACCTTGAAAGTTGTAAGGTGAGAAAATTCATCATCAGGATACTAAAGACTGAACGCCTGGAAAACTCTTCAGGATGTGCATTAATGATTTTCTCTAAAAGCTCAATATTTCTTTCGTCAGCCCCATAGAACATATTAAGTAGGATATTCAAGAAATATGTAACTCCTTGTTTGGTTGTAAGTGGCTTTTTGTGTTCCCCAAATGGATATTGTAAACTTTCTACATCTTCCAGCAGGTCATTTAAATCTGAAGGGTTATTAGTGATTTTCAGATAAATCAATTGCAAGATTTCGTGAGGACTTAATTCCCAGGTTGAACAATTCATTCGATTTAAAATCATCATTCGCTTATGAATTTTCTTCTGGTTCAGACTTACCACATCCATTAAAGTAAGGAGCGACTGATAAAGCAAAGTATGTTCACTGGAGTCAGAAATGTCTATGGCAACTTCAATAGTTTCTTTATAGGATGAGTTAACAAAGTCAAAGTGCTTCATGTCCTCAATAATCCTTTCATGAATTTTGTGGGTCTTTAACAATGATATGGTGTCGCCGCTATATTTAGATCTATATTTTAAATTTTCGGCAATGAAGAGCGTTAAATAATTATGTTCAGAATGACATAATGGGAAATCAAAAATACAGTCCAGAACTTTAAAATCTCCAATTCTAATCACAAATCGCACAGCCCACTGTAGTAATTGAAAACGAAGACCAACGTTTTCGTATTCAGTTTGTATGTAGGAAAAGAATTTTTCGTCTACTTGTAGATTGAATTTTTCCAGGAGTTCAACAAATAAGAAGTATTCAAATATATGCGGATGTATAAACAGAACAAACTCCCTGGGATGAAAATCTTCATATCGTTTCTCTTCCATTATTATGCCATCGGAAAGCAATTCCGTATAAGCATTTTTGAATGTCGATAGCTCCCCAATCAGGCTGTCTTTTTGAATAGAGATGCCATTTTTTCCATAATCTGTAAGCTGGATTATTTTTTTTAGAAAGAGGATCTTTTCTGTATAATAATTGGAACTATAGATATTCTCCTGGATAAACCTGGATGCTAATTCGTGGAAAGTAATATTTGTTGAATAATTAAAAGTAGGATCTTCTTCTTTTAATTGATGATATAGTTGAATATGAAAAGGAAACTTAAGTTGTGCTTTAAGATTCGGGTTAATTTCTTTGGTGTTCAACCCATCAATTTTAGATATTATCAGATCTATTTCTTTCTCCGTAAGAGGAGGCACATTCGAAGGCTCATTGATGTTAAAATAGTTGCCTGGAAACCATTTTGCTTTTAAATAAGCGGAATGTCTGAATAAATCATAGAAACATGACCATGTAGCAGACCGCATACTGATAACTAGCTTAATAGAATTCATATGTTCAATTGCACAAATGAAATTTATTATACTTTCGAAAAGCTGTTTCATGGATTCCTTTTTTAAGGGAAGTTCCGAGAAACTGTCTAATATGATAACAAGTTTTCCCTTGCTTTTTTTATAATTGTCTTCAATGTAGGTCATCAGACTATCCCTTTTTGGGATATTAAGTACTGCTTTTAGCAGATCTTCAAAATTAAAGGTTGGATTTTCAAGATTAAAAAAACTATAAGCCTGTAAAAACAGAATAGCGGAATCTCTATAAGTCGAAGTACTATTTCTGGCAAAACTCTCGGCAAGATGACTTAATAGAATAGTTTTGCCGTAACCTGGTTGTGCAATGAATGCGGTAAAACTATGGTCACTCTGAAAAAACTCATCAAAATCATATTCTGCGAACTTTCTGCCTATTGTCATATCATAAGGCATGCCTGATCTGTTCTTGATTCCTTTTAAAGCGAGGTCTGTGATTTTAAATACCTTTCTCTTGACATCTATCCAAGATGCAGGAATGATGTTGGTACCTGCTCCTCCAGACTCAATGTTTTCCCCACTTACATATTCTGACAGTGTTGTAATAGTGAATTTTGAGAAATTGTGTTTCACCTCAGCAAAGCCAAACAATCTCTTAATTGTTGTTTCACTAACATTCTTATTCAATGTTCTGCTGATTTCAATAGATATCCGTTTACAATCAGCCGGGGTCACCGTCCTAATTCCAGTCTTGATTAGGATTAATCCCTTGAGTTCATTTAAGATAGATATTTCATCCATACACTTTATAAGTGAGCGTTAAATAACAACCAAAACGAATATATAGCTTTAATAGGAATAATGAACAGAGGTTTTCCGGCTGAAAAATGAACGAAAAGGATGGGTTTTTGTCAAAAACCTCGCCTACAGGTGTTTAGAGGGCGATTTTTGTGAATAACTTTTGGCTTCGAATTCAATAATGAACAGAATGAACAAGAATCATGGGGTACTGAACAAGAAATGAACAATTCGAACAGAGCATAGGATACAATCTATACCTAAAATTGTAGGATAATTATAGTAACCCTCAATCAATTTCCTATGAAAAGAACATCTACTCTGTTCGAAATATTAAAAAAATCGTTACTTCTTCTATCTTGCTTTACAACTATAACGCTTTTTAGTGGAAAATTGTATGGACAAGCAAAGGAACGTGTTTATGCGAATACAACTAATGTTGAAAAGAGCTTTTTGACTTGTACCATTTGTGATGTCACCAATGCAGGCAATGCTGTTAATGGAAACGTTAATTCCTATTCTACAATAAATATTACTACTGCTGCATTAGGAGGAGCAATTTATCAGGAGCTTATATTTCCTGGTAAAGTAGGTGGAGCCAACGGTGCTGTTGTTAAGGTCTCGGCAACTTCAGTGGTTACTCTTGATCTTTTAGGAAGTGTTAAAATACAGGCATATAATGGTAACAAGGCAGTAGGGAACCCGGTGGATGCCGGGTCTGGTCTATTAAAGTTACTCGCTGCTGGTAACCAATCGGAGGTTTTTATCCCCGCTCCAGGTGAAGAGTATGACCGTGTAAGGGTTACTATGGGGGGCGGAGTAGTAGTGCTTCTTGGTAGTATTAACGTTTATCATGCTTATTATTTAAAGGACGCAGGAACTATAAATTGTGATAAGGCAATAGATGAATTACATGGGATATCTGGAAGTGTTGCTGCTTTAGGTAGCGTCGCAGATGCGGGTTTAGCTATAGATGGTGATGAGGGAGCTACTTCTTATTCAAGGTTGAGTACCGTGGCAGGACTAGCTGGCCATGTACAACAAACCGTTATATTCCCAGGGTTATCCGCATTAACGGATTCGGTAAGGTTGGTAGTTTCAAATAATGGGGCACTGCTCTCATTGGATTTATTGAGTACCCTTCAAATTGAGACTTTTAATGGAAATGTATCTAATGATGTAATTTCTGGTACTGCTTCATTAATCAATATCAGATTATTGAGTGGCCCTGGTAACAGATCAGTAATTACTTTTGCCCCAGGTAAACAGTTTGATAGAGTTCAGTTGCGATTAGGTGGTTTGGCTACCGTGTTAAATTCAATAAATCTACATGAGGTTTCCAGGTCTATAGCATTGCCAACATCTATAAAAATAAACAATGTTGCTTCTCCATCAGGAACTGCTTGTTTGGGTGATGGGGTCATTTTAAATATTACAAGCCCTGAAGCAGGCGCTGTGTATACCTGGTATGGCCAAGCTAATGGAGGTACTGGGACTGCTGGGCTAAGTTTTTCACCTACAGGTTTATCTGCCGGGATCCATGATTTTTATGTAACTGGAAAAAGACTAGGATGTTCAAATGAAACCCCACGTAAATTGGTAAGGGTTATTGTAAACAATCCAATACCGCCAGTGGTCACCACTCCACTTCCAATTTGTAGTGGTGGTAAAATAACTTTAACTATACCTGCGCCAGTTACTGGACAAACCTATAGATGGTTTGATCAGGAAGTAGATGGTGACGTTCTTTTTACCGGCAATAGCTATGAAACTCTGGCTTTAGGTGCCAGCAAATCATATTATGTAGAGGCTGTTATTGGATCTTGTGTAAGTACGCGTACTAAAGTTGATGTAACGGTCAATCCAATACCAGCTAATGCAATAGTTGCTTTACCTAACGTTGAAATTACAAAAGGACAAACGGCAACGCTTACAGCTTCACCTGCTGCAGGAAGCACAGGTAATACTGTAAAATGGTATACTGCTTCAGCGGGTGGTATCGCTGTATTTACTGGAGCTGTATTTAAAACTCCGGCTTTAAATATAACTACCATATATTATGCAGAGATACAAAATGCAGGAGGTTGCGTTAGTGCTGCCCGTATACCGGTTACTGTTACAGTAGCTGATATTAATCCGGGATCAGCATGTAATGTTCCAAACGCTCAAGGAAGTGGTGTTGAAGGTTTACTTTGTGTGTTATGCGGTGTTGAAAATGGTGCAAATGCAATAAGTTCAGATCCTACTAAATTTTCTAGCCTTCGCCTTACTTTAGGCGTGGGTGGTCAGGTTTATCAACGTTTGTTCTTCCCAGGTGCTGGTGCTGCCACAGATAGTATCCGTTTAGATTTAGCAATACCTGGTGGCTTAGCTGATCTTAGTTTACTGGGTGGTGTTATTGTAAATGTGATGAGCAATGGCGCTGTAGTTAAAGTCTATCCTCTGAATTCAGGTCTTTTAAATTTAAGTCTATTAAGGGGTAATCGTTTTAAAGCAACCCTTCCTGCCGGCGCAGCATACGATGCTGTCGAAATTCGTTTGGGTGCAGTTGCGACTGCTTTAACTACTGTTGATGTTTATGGTGCACAGGTAATTTATCCTAACCCAACCATTCCTGAAGGAGGTTTCAATGCTTGTTCAGGTAGCACAAATACTTTCACTGCATCACCAGTTGGCGGTACAAGCCTTAAATGGTTTGCTAATTCAACAGGTGGTGTCGCATTGGCTACAGGAAATAGCTATTCTCCATCTGGATTAACAGAAACAACAACCTATTATATAGAAGTAAGTAATGGCATCTGTGTAAATACAGAACGTTTACCGGTTACGGTGAATGTAAACCCTGCAATCGTTTTTGCAACTAGTACTTTAACGAATGCAACACTGGGTTCATCTTATTCAAAACAAATTACACTGGCCACAGGTGGAACACCAGTCTTTACTTATAAGGTGGCAACAGGATCTAATCTACCTGCAGGTTTAACATTATCTGCCAATGGTACAATAGCTGGTGCCCCAACTGCTGCACCAGGTGACTATAGCTTTACAATTACTGCAACAGATAGTAAAGGCTGTTCGGTTGACGCTATATATAATTTAAAAGTTACGGAAGGAATGAGTCTTTCTGATAAGCTTTTGCCTAACGGAACCGTAAATACATTGTATCCTACTCAGGTAATTCCTGGAGCTATTGGTGGTACTACCCCTTATACATATACAGCGACGAACCTTCCTCCAGGATTAGGTTTTGATCCGATAACAAGGGAAATTACTGGTACACCAACAGAAAAAGGATTATTCCCAGTTCATGTAACCGCTACTGATAACAATGGGAATAGCATTACAAAAGATTATTTTATTGTAGTGAGAGATCCACTGGTATTAGCGCAGACAACTTTGGCTAATGGTACTGTGAATACGCTATATCCAACACAAACCATTCCAGCTGCTACAGGTGGAAGTGGATCTTATACTTATACAGCATCAAACCTTCCTGCAGGATTAGATTTTGACCCGATAACAAGGGACATTACAGGCACACCAACAGTAGCTGGTACTTTTGTGATTCCTGTTAAAGTAACCGATACGGAAGGAAATACAGTAACGACCAATTACACAATTGTAGTGGGAAACCCTCTTTTGTTAGCGACTAAACCATTGGCTGATGGGACAGTAGGTGTAGTATATGTTACTGAAACTATTCCCGCAGCAACTGGTGGAGATAGTAATTACACTTATACTGCATCAAACCTTCCTTTGGGGTTAAGTTTTGATGCCGCAACAAGAGAAATTTCAGGGACGCCGACAAAATCTGGTTCATACAATGTTTCAGTAAATGTTACCGATGGTGCTGGAGCAACAGTGACTCAGGTTTATGTGATTAAAGTAAATGGAGAATTAAATCTTCCTTCTGCTACTTTACCGAGCGGACTGGTAGGAGCGGTTTATCCTACACAAATTTTACCAGCAGTAAGTGGTGGTACTTCACCTTATACTTATGACTTACAAGGTTTGCCACCTGCATTGACATTTGATGAAGCAACCCGTGAAATAAAAGGTACTCCTTTAACAGGTGGAACCTATACCTTAACCATGACGGCGACTGACAAAAATGGAATTACAACTTCTACTGATTATACGCTAATCGTAAATGTAGGAGCTCCAACTGTAGCTGCAGTTACTATATGTAGTGGAAGCACAGCAACACTGTCTGTATCTAATCCTCAGCCAGGAGTTACTTACAACTGGTATGCTGGTACTGGAAATACAGTTATATTTACTGGAACAACCTATAATACTTTAACGCTTAATGCTAATACTACATATTATGTGCAGGCAGTTTCAGGAACAGCTTTAAGCACCAGGACTCAGGTTAACGTAACAACTAATCCTACACCTGAAGTGGCTACTGTAATTTCGGCTAATGAAAGCATCAGCGCCGGACAAACAGCAACTCTGGAAGTTAGCGCAACTGCTGGAAATACCGTTAAATGGTACACTACACCAACTGGTGGTTCTTCATTCTTTACAGGGTCAAAATATACTACACCTGCATTAAATGCTACGACTATTTATTATGTTGAAACAGAAAATGCATCAGGTTGTGTAAGTGCAGCAAGAGCACCTGTTACAGTTACAGTAAGTAGTGGCCCAGCTAATCCTAATTGTAATGCAGCCGTTCGTCAGGAAACGGGAATTGATGGGATTTGTCTATTATGTAATGTTGAAAATGCAGGGAATTCTACCGATGATAATCCAAATAATTTTACTAAAATTAATCTTGTAGTAGGTGTTGGTTCAACTGGATATCAGCGTTTGATTTTTGCTCGTACTGGTGCTGCGACTGACAGTATACGTTTAGATTTAGCGACACCAGTTGGTTTAGCTGATGTAAATGTGCTTGGTGGAGTTACCATTACAGTAATGAACGGTAATACACCTGTAATAACTTACACCTTAAATAATTCACTTATTGATCTTAAGCTATTGGGTGGAAATCGTTTTAAAGCAACTTTGCCCGCTGGCGGTGTTTATGACCGTGTTGAAATTCGCTTTGGAGCAGTGGTCGCTGCTTTAAGTAACCTGAGTATTTATGGTGCGGAAGTTATTTATCCTAACCCAACTGTTGCAGCTGGCGGCCAGTTAATCTGTGCTGGTAGTGGAACAACGCTGACGGCTACGGCAAACGGTGGTACTACTTTAAAATGGTATGCTACTGCGACAAGTACTACTGTTTTGGCAACCGGCGAAACATTTACAGTAGCTGCTCCTCTAACAAACACGACTATTTATTATATTGAAGTGAGTAAAGATGGTTGTGCAAACGCACAACGTATACCTGTTACCGTAATGGTAACTACTGCTCCAGGGGTTCCGACATTGGTCACAGCTGCGGAAGTATGTGCGGGTTCACCTGCAATATTGCCTGTAAACAATCCTGTTACAGGAACAAGCTATAAATGGTACACATCATCTACTGGAAGCACTGCAATCTTTGAAGGAGCAGTATTTACTACTCCGGCGCTTAATGCAGACATTACTTATTATGTAGAGGCCTCTAATGGAAACTGTGTGAGTGCTAGCCGTGCTGCTGTTGCAGTTAAGGTTAATCAGCTTCCAGTGTTGCCGCAAGTTCAGGTATCTTCAAATACTGTTAGTCCTGGACAAACAGCTATCCTGAATGCTACATCTTCAGAAAGTAATGTATTATTTAACTGGTATAATACTGCAAATGCAACTACGCCAATATATACGGGCCCTACTTATGTAACCACTCCTTTAATGGTTACTACTACCTATTTCCTTGAAGCAGTATCACCTATTACTGGCTGTGCAGCTTCAAGTCGTGTACAAATCACCATTAATGTTGATGGTAATGGCGCTCCTAATCCTGTACCTTGTGAAGCTGCATCCACTCAAACGAAAGGTGTTGACGGAATTGCATTGCTTGCTGATGTATTTAACCCTGGACTAGCAATTGATGATGATACTAAAACAGGATCTTCATTGGTATTACCAGTAGGTTTATTGGGTGGTTCAGTTTATCAAAAAGTAGGCTTTAATGGCTTGTCAACAGTTGGTGATACCGTAAGGATTAAGCTAACCGCTCCGGGTAAAATACTTTCATTAGGGGTTTTGGGAGGAATTACATTAACCACATATAATGGTGCGACAAGTAACAATGATGAATTACTCTTAAACAACGCATTAATCAATCTTGAATTATTAAGCGGAAATACTGAAGCTTTACTTTCATTTGTTCCAACTAAAACTTTTGATCAGGTTGAAGTACGTTTAAATGCAGGTATTGCAGGAGTGCTGACTACGGTTGACCTAAACTACGCACAGCGTGTAATGGTAGCGCCGACAGTAACTGCAACTGTTGTTAATATTTGTGCTACACAAGCAGCTACTTTATCAGTAGCAAATGCTACACCGGGTTTAATTTATAAATGGTATGACAATACTGGTGCTTATATTGCCGGGAAAGATGGAACTACATTTGTTACGGATGCTTTAAGCGCCAATACTAAATATTATGTTGCATCTAGTAATGCCGTTTGTACTAGCTATAAATCTTTAATTGAAGTAAAAGTAAGTGCAGCTCCAGTAACACCAGAATTGGAATCGCCCATTGTAACTACTTGTGCTAACAATGATGTGGTATTACGTGTTAAAAATCCAGTTGCAGGAATCACTTATCAATGGTTTGATGGAACAAATACTTATTTAGCAGGTAAAGATGGGTCGACATTACAGGTTACTCTAGGCTTAACTGACGAGACTTATACTGTAAAAGCATTTGATAATACTTGCGGTATAACTTCTGCTGCTGCAACAGCAACTATCAAAGTTGGTAGTCTGGATGTTCCGATTATTACACCACCAAGCATAACCGTAAAAGTTAATTCACCAGCAGTCTTAACAGCAACGTCGAGCACCGCCAGTGTAATCATTACCTGGTACGATGCACCTATTGGTGGTACTTTATTACATACCGGTCCGACTTATATAACTGTTCCCAGAACAACTCCAGGTGTTGTTACCTATTATGTTGAAGGTTCAGTTGCAGGAGGATGTACTACAAATACAAGAGCCACTGTTACGGTAACAACTATCCCTAATGATGGTGCTACAGATGTACCTTGTGAGCCTGCAATTACAGAGAATCATGGAGTGGAAGGCATAGCTGTCCTTGCGGATGTATATAACCCATTGTTAGCTGTTGATAATAATGCTTCAACTGCATCATCACTTGTTATTCCTGTAGGTCTATTGGGTGGGGCAGTTTATCAACAATTAGGTTTTGATGGGATATCTAATCTAGGTGATACAGTTCGTATAATGCTGACTTCACCAGGAAAAATACTTACACTATCGGTGTTGCCATCTTTAGAAATCAGTACACTTAAAAATGGAGTAAGTAATAACGACGCAACTGTCATTAACAACCCATTGATCAATCTTGAATTATTGAGTGGAGGTACACAAGCTTTATTAACTTTTGTACCAACAAGTACATTTGATGCAGTTCAGGTGAAATTAAACTCTGGACTTGTTGGAGCTTTTTCTTCTATAGATATTAATTATGCACAACGCGTATTGGTAGCACCAACGGTAGCCGCAAAAACAGCAACTGTCTGTGCAGGTTCAGCAGCAACTTTATCAATCAATAACCCATTATCATATGTTACTTACAAGTGGTATAAGGGAACAACCTTCCAGGCAGATGGTACAACATTCAACACAGCAACTGATTTGACAGTAGGAGATCATGATTTCTTTGTTCTCGCAGAAAGAAAAGGCTGTCCAAGTGTAAGGGTAAAAGTGCTTGTTACTGTATTGCCGGTGCCAGTGGTTCCTGTACCAGATGCAGGTAACCCAGCGTCAACTTGTATCGGTTCAGCAGTAACTTTAAAAGTAACTCAAGTAGCTGGTGTAGTGTTTAATTGGTATGATGCCGCAGTAGGTGGAAACCAACTGGTAGCTAACAACATTAGCTATGGTACTTCTGCTAATCTTGCTGCTGGTACTTATGATTATTATGTGGAAGCTGTAAATGCAAACAGCTGTATAAACGCAACAAGAACAAAAATTACATTAATTGTTAAAACAAATGCAGTTGCTTCTGATATTACTGCTGCCGACAAGACGGTCTGCTCGGGTACAACAGCAACTTTAACAGCTACTGCTACAGCATTTCCATCTGCAATATTCAAGTGGTATACTACTCCTGGCTTAACTGATACTCCTTTTGAAGGGGCTAGCTTTACTACTCCAGCTTTAACAGCAACTACTAAATACTATGTGATTATAACCGGAGCAGAGATCTGTGCTAATGATGCTTCATCAGCAAAAGTTGTAACAGTAACTGTAAATAGAAATGCTGTTGCTTCAGATATCGTTGCGGCAGATAAAACAATCTGTTCAGGAAGTACAGCGATTCTAACGGCTTCAACTACCAAGGTTACGACACCAGTATTTAGTTGGTATAAAAACGCCGACTTATCCGATGTGCCATTTGTAGGAGCAAGCTTTACGACAGATGCACTTACTGCAACTACTAAATATTATGTAACTGTAAGTGGAAGCGATGCTTGTGCAAACGATGCAGCTTCAGCTAAAGTTGTAACTGTAACAGTAAACAGAAATGCAACAGCAGCAGATATTGACGCAGCAGATAGAAGCACGTGTATTGGTACAGCAGTAACATTAACTGCGGGTAGCACTACGGTAACAAATCCAGTATTTAGCTGGTACCGCGACGCTAATTTAACTGACCTTGCTGTAAGAGCAGCTTCATTTACAACGCCTGCCTTAACTGTAACTACTAAGTATTATGTAACTGTAAGTGGAAGTGATGTATGTGCTAATGATGTACTTTCAGCTAAAGTTATAACAGTAACAGTAAATAGAAATGCTACAGCTTCTGATATTAATCTTGCAGATCAAACTATCTGTGCAGGAACCACTGCAATGCTTAGTGCAAGTAGCACAACTGTAGATAATCCGGTATTCAGATGGTATCGCGATGCTTCTTTAACAGACTTTGCTTTCCAGGGGCCTACATTTACTACCCCTGCATTAACCATTACTACTAAATACTATGTAACGGTGAGTGGAACTAATATTTGTGCAAATGATGTTGTCTCTGCAAAAGTGGTTACAGTTACTGTAAATAGAAATGCAGGTGTTACTGACATTATTGCGGCAGATCAAAACATCTGTTCTGGTACGAATACGCAGCTTACTGCAAGTAGTGCCACTGTGGCTGGAAATCCAGTGTTTACCTGGTACCGTGATGCGGCATTAACTGATGTAGGTTTTGTTGGTGATAAGATGCCTGTTTCAGGGTTAACAGCTACTACAAGATTCTATGTGACTGTAAAAGGAGATGGTGTTTGTGCCAATCTTCCAGGATCGGCAAAAGTGGTAACAGTTACTGTTAATCCATTACCAAACGTACCGATCATTAATACGACAGGAACCACAATATGTTCTGGTAATACAACCGTGCTGACCATACAAAACCCTCAAACAGGTGTTATATATGAATGGTATACTGCCGCTACTGGTGGGACTTTAGTAAACACAGGAATATCATTTCCTACTGGGACACTGAATGCGAATGTGGATTATTTTGTACAGGCTACAAATACGACTAATTGTGGTAGCATTGCAGGTAGGGTTAAAGTAACGGTTGTAGTTACAACTACACCTCAGAGTCCTTCTGTTATATCTGGTACTGTAAGCACTTGTCTCGGTAGTACGGCCACTTTATCAGTGTCTGCTCCAGTAACAGGTGTTACTTATAACTGGTATGCAACTGCAGTTAGTACCACAATACTTGGATCTGGAACGAATTTCACAACACCTGCAACCACGATGGCTATGACTACATATTATGTAGAAGCTTTATCGGGAACTTGTAAAAGTACTTCACGTACACCTGTAGTTGTTAGCGCTGGTGCATTACCATTACCTCCACCATCAGTATCAGGTGCAGAAAGTCCACTTTGTCCAGGTAGTACAACCATATTAACAGTAAACAATCCGAATCCGTCACTTAAATATACCTGGTATACCAGTGCAACTGGTGAAACAGGTATAGACGGAACAACATTTAATGTTCCTGCATTAAATACAACGACGGTTTATTATGTAGGTAGCAGCAATATAGCTAGTGGTTGTGCAAGTACTACAAGGACTGCAGTTACTATTACAGTGCTGGGTAAACTGGATGCTCCAGTAGTTTCAACATCATCAGTAAGTGCAACAAGTATCACCTTCGCATGGCCAGTTGTAACAAATGCTGTTGGATACGAAGTCTCTGTTGACAATGGGTTAAACTGGACTGCTCCAAGTTCTGGCGCTGCGGGAACTACACATACGGTTTCAGGCTTACAACCGAATCAGAGGGTAACCATCAGGGTAAGAGCAGTAGGACAACTGGCTTGTCAGCTGAGCGATGCAACGACCTTTACAGGTAGTAGTGATAATCCATTAGGTAACAACATATTTGTTCCAAACACATTTACCCCAAATAATGATGGTAAAAACGATGTATTGTACGTATATGGAAATACCATCGCAAAAATGCAGTTACGTGTATATAGTCAGTGGGGTCAGTTCATTTACGAATCCCTAAAAATAGAGAATGGTTGGGACGGAACTTTTAAAGGGCAGATGCAGCCAAATGGGGTATACGTGTATTACCTGGAGGTTGAGTTTAACGATGGCACTAAAGCCACTAAAAAAGGCACCATAACACTTTTAAGATAAGATGTACCAGGTAATAATGAAAAACAAATCTATCATGAAGAAACTAATAAAAACAATAGCCATAGGCGCATTTTTAACACTGGGGACATTTAAGGGGATCGCACAGATTGATCCCCATTTCTCTCAATATTATGCGCATCCACTATGGTTAAACCCGGCATTGACCGGTGTTACAGATGGTGAGTACAGGGTTTCTTTAAATGCTAAGCAGCAATGGGGATCGATCTCCAATTCATTTTTAACAGGTGGAGCCTCATTTGATATGGCCCCAGTTAAAAATCTGGCTTTTGGAGCAATGGTATTGAACCAAAATGCCGGTGATATCAGTTATAACCATTTAAATGCAATGGTTTCTGCAGCTTATAGGATTCACTTTGGAAGTGCAGGTTTAAATATGATCAACTTTGGTGTACAGGCCGGAATACTCAACAAAAGTTTTAATCCATCAAAGATTACACTAGGTAGCCAGTATAATCCAGTTACCGGATACGATCCAAACTTTGGAATCAGTGAGTCATTTGCCTCTTCGAATACACTTGTTCCTGATGTAAATGTGGGTATCATGTATTTTGATGGAAATCCCGATCAGCAAGTAAATGTGTTTGCTGGTGCTATGGCCGGACATATTACAAGACCAATAGATAAATTTTTAGGTAATGATGTTCGCATGCCAATCCGTTATGCTGGTCACGGTGGTGCTCGGATTAAAGCATCTGAAGTGCTTAGTATTACGCCAAATGGCTTGTATATGAAACAGGGGAATGCGCGTGAGATTTCGGCGGGAGCTTATGCCGAGTATATGCTTAATGCAGAAACGGATCTTTTGTTCGGATCAAATTATAGGGTAGATGATTCAGCTATTGCTTTCTTTGGCTTACACCTCAAAAATATGGTGTTCGGATTGAGTTATGATTTCAATACTTCTAATTTAAATCGTGCTACTGGTAGCAGAGGAGGATTGGAACTGTCTGTGTCATTTACCGGTAGAAAAGGAATACTTGGGCCGAACTTCTTTTGTCCACGATTATAGTTGAACTAATATGAAATGTCCCATTAATGATATAATGATGAAAACAAAGATACTTCTGATCCTCTGTGTATTTTTTTCCGCTTCAGTGCAGGCACAATTCGTAGCCAATAACAAAAGAGTAGCGGATGTGTATTTTCAAAATAAGGAATATTTTGCTGCAGCGGAATATTATAAAAAGGCCTTGAATCTTAAAAAGGATAGTACAGGAGCTTTTGTTGTAGTACCTTATGGTTTCGCAAATAAAACCAAAGAAGAAAGTCCTAAAAAGGTTGAGGAACAAGAGTATTTAAACTTCCAGCTCGCAGAATCCCTAAGACTATATAATAACTTTGAAGAGGCCGTGAAGATTTACTTTATAACCAAGGACTATACAAATCCTAAGTACATTCTAAGTAATTTTTGGTATGCAGAATCATTACGTGCCACTCAAAAATATAGCGAGGCGATTGATGAATTTAATAAGTTTCTGAATAAATATAAGGTTAAAGATAATTACAGGGAAAAAGCACTAGAGGAAATTGCTTCTTGTCGGTTTGCATTGCAGGAACTACGTTACCCAAGAATGTATAATTTGGCTAGATTGGATAATAGAATAAACACTCTGGGCTCTAACTATACGCCGAATTTAAAAGCAGGTAATTTGTATTTCACTTCATCAAGGCCTATCTCTGTTGGAAATAAAAAGGAAGTATTGGTTAGTAATGATGTTAAGGTTACCAGAAAAGAAAGCCCATTTATAAATGCTATTTATGTAACCAAAGGAGATCCACTTGGTAAAGATGTTGCAGTTACCAAAACCACAGTAGTTGGGAAGGATAAAGAATCTGCGGCTCCAGCTTTTCATCCAAGTGGTAAGTTTGCATATCTGACGAGCTGGACTACAAATGGTGACAAGAAAATATACCAGTTAAATGCTACTCCAACTGGAGAAAAGGAATGGTCTGAGCCTGTTGAATTGGGAAGCCAGATTAATGTGAAAGGATTTAATGCGATGCAGCCATTTGTAACAAAGGATGGTAATTACCTGATCTTTTCTTCGGATAGGCCAGGTGGATCTGGTAAGTATGACCTATGGTATGCTGCTATTCGTGTGGACGGGTCATTAGGTACCGCAGTGAATATGGGCAATGTAATTAATACTCCTGAAGATGATCAGGCTCCTTACTATAATGGGAATACTAAAAAATTACTTTTTAGTACAAACGGAAGAGTAGGAATGGGTGGATTTGATTTTTTTGAAAGTGATGGCGATTTCGGGACCTGGTCTGAGCCGAGAAATATGGGGTTTCCTTTTAACTCGGCTAAAGATGATCTTTATTTCACTCCATTAAACAAGGATGAGTCTGAAGCTTTAATTAGTTCAGACCGCGAGTCGGCTTGCTGTTTGGAGATCTTCCATCTTAGAACACAGAACCTGGTAATTAAAGGAAGATTATTAGACTGTAATGCTTTAACTCCGCTTAAAGATGCAACGGTAACACTTGCTGATTCGGTACAGCAATTTAAAGTGAAAACAGATGACAATGGTAACTATAGCTTTAAAGTAAACTCAAACAGGTACTTTAAACTAACTGCAGAAAAGGATAAGTACTTTAGTAAAACACTGACCTTTAATTATGGTCAGATGGCACAAAGAGATACTTTATTTAGTCCGGAATTGTGTCTCACTCCTTTCGAAATCGATAAGCCAATTGTACTTAAGGATGTTTTGTATGAGTTTAATAAAGCGGAATTAACACCTGATTCTAAAGAAAAACTAGATCACCTATATGATATCATGGTGGATAACCCAACGATCGAGATAGAATTAAGTTCGCATACTGACAGTAAAGGCACTGACGCTTATAACTTAGATCTTTCGGATAGAAGAGCAAGAGCTTGCGTTGATTATTTAATAGAAAAAGGTATTGCTAGTAATAGAATGACCAGCAAAGGTTATGGCGAAAGCAGACCGATTGCACCAAATGAGCTCGCAGATGGAAAAGATAATCCAGATGGAAGAGCGTTAAACAGAAGAACTGAATTTAAGGTTACCAAAAAATAAGTAGTAGTAATTATCTGCTGAGCCCCGTATAGACTTTTTCTTAAGAGTTTATATGGGGTTTCTGCTTTGTGACTGATTTTACTTGCGTTATTAAAAATATTTATGTTATAATTACATTAAATTGTAAATTGGCATTTCATTTTTAATTATGCGCTACTCTAAATACGCGATTCTCTTGCTCTTACTACTCAGTGCTTTCACTGGTTTTGCTCAAAATATTATTCCAGTAACTAATAATGGTGATGCTGGTCCGGGAACATTGAGACAGGCACTTCTTGATGCTGCAAACAATGGAACAGTAACTAAAGATATCATAACTTTTAATCTTCCTGCTAACGGAGCAGGAAGCAACATCATTCGATTACGGAATCAATTACCAGTTGTAACAACTAATGTAACAATAGACGGTACTACACAAGGCGGACCACCGTTAGGAGTGTCCGGTGCAAAAGTAATTATAGAACCCGAACTTCCTTTATATAGTGGTTTCTCTGGTCTTATTATTGGCTCCAATCCTTATGTAAATGGAAATACTATTAATGTGCAAACAACGGATGTAGAAATTTACGGCTTATATCTTAGGAAGTTTGCAATAGTTAATAGCTTACAACCTTCAAACCAGATTTCAGGGATTATTATTGATTATAGGGTTGACCGGATTCAGATAGGTGCTGCTGGTAAGGGAAACGTTATAGGTGGAAATACAAATGGTATCTTACTTAGAAATAATTCGGGTGGGGCTGAACTCATTAATAAACAGGACCAGATTTCTATTCAGGGGAATTTAATTGGGGTGACCGATGATGGTAATACGCATGAACCCAATGTTTCTGGTATAAATGGTGATATTTCTTTTGCGGCTTTATCAATAGGTGGTGATGCTGTTGGTGATGGTAATGTGATCGCAGCGAATGGGACGGATATTAATTTGACAAGACAGTCCTACACTACTTTACCAATGCTCCTGAATATTTTTAATAATAAAATAGGAACTGATTTTTCCGGAACAAGAAGTTATAAAACACTTCCTCTATTTTCTGGTTCATCTGCTGTACAGATGACAGGGATAAAGGTGAATGCTGGAAATACAACTGTTAATATTAGTAAAAACATTGTTTCTGGTCATATTACCGCAGGTATCATTATTACTAATTCTATATTTTTAATTAATGGAAACCGTATTGGGGTAGGAGCTGCAGGGACAGAAACGTCTATGGGAAATGGAGCAGGAATCAGGCTGGAAGGAAGTGCTAATGGAACAATCGGTGGAACTGCCGATCCGGACCCCAACCTTATAGGGTATAATCGTTTTGGAATTGAAAGTGTCTCCACAGGGACAGTGAAAATTATGCGTAATAGTATGTATTGTAATTCGGAGGTAGGGATTGCCAAAGTAACTTCTGCTCCTCAGGCTTATATACAGGTGTTGAAAATAAATCCTAATTATATTACAGGAAAAGCTAATCCTGGTTCTGAGATAGAGTTGTTTTATACAGATGATTGCCCAGGGTCATGTCAGGGCAAGATTTATTTCGCAACAGTAAGAGCCGGCTCAGACGGTAGATGGCGTTACGATGGCCCGATAGCGGGTCAGGTAACTGGGACTGCAACTATGCCGGGTGCTGGTATAACTTCACAGTTTTCAACGGCCGGACTTTTACCAAATGAAGGAATTAAAATTCCGGTAACCTGTAATGGGCTAGGGAGTGTGACCATTGCTGAAGAGCGAGAAGGAATTACTTTTGAATGGTATAAGTTGGAAGCTGATGGAACAGAAGGTCTTATTGGAAGTACACAATCAAAGGATGGTTTAGATGTAGGTACTTATGAAGTGAGAATTAATGACGGTTGTTATGTATCAAAGCATCGTTTTGATATTACCGATCAGATTATGACTGAACTTGTAGTAACAACTCCAACTCCTCAATGTGGCGAAAATGATTTTACTTTTACGGCATCTGTGTATAGAGGAATGGGGACAATCAAGTATGAGTGGACGAATGCTGCTGGTGCATTAGTAGGGAGGGGTCCCTCAGTTAGACTTCCTGAAGGGACTTATACGGTTACAGCTACAGATGATGCCGGGTGCCCTAAAACTCATACTTTCCCATTTATAGAGCGAAGAAAAAAACCTCGTATTGTGCCACCGTCTTCGCCAAACTGGTCTGCTAGGTGTGGACTGTCTGATGGGCTTATCCGAGGGATTACCGTTGCTGACACAGAAGGTACTGTAACTTATAAATGGTATAATTATAATAATATCACAGGGGTTAAAGGAACCTTAATTCCTGGTGCTACAACTGCTGATCTTGATGATTTAGCAGGTGGATATTATTTACTTGAAGTGACTGACGGAGGTAGTTGTTCACCTGCTGTTCCATATATTGCTTTTGTACGCACTACTGAATCTGTGAAAATAAGGAATGGAACAGCTAGAAATACAACTTGCAATAATAATAATGGTGCAATTATAGATGTCGTTATTGAGGAAGGAAATTCCTGGAGACTGACTACCGCTACTGGGGCTTTTGTAGCAGATGGAGTTTGTAATCCTTATGTTCCTTTCGATATACCTAACCTTGCCTCAGGCAACTATGTGTTAAATGCCAGTAATACAACTACGCTGTGTACGGCAGTTCCTAGACCGTTTACAATTCTTCCTACTGCAATTGTTCAGTATGTTGCTCAGCTAATAAATATTGGAAGAGCATCATGTGGAGATAATAATGGATCAATAAGGCTGAGTTATCCTAATAATATTAAGCCAATACCGGGTAAGTTCCAATGGGAGAATGAAGCAGGGGTGCCTTTTACAGGTACTTCTGAATTGATCAGCGGTTTGCCGGAAGGAAAATATACTTTAAGAATAACGGATCCAAATGGATGTACTTCTCCGTCTATCGGTCCTTTTGAAATAATTAGGATTCCGTTAATTATAGTGAACCAGACAAGTGGTACAGCTACACCGGATGTTTGTGCATTGGAACGTGGAACAATAACAGGGGTTGTAGTAACAGGTGGTTTACCTTCAATCGATCCTTCTGCCACATACACCTATCAATGGAAAAACAGTGCCGGCGATGTAGTGAGTACAAATAAAGATTATACAACTGCAGGTAAGGGTATTTATTATTTAGAAGTGACTGATCAGGCTTCATGTACAGCGGTATTAAGCCAGACTTTTGAAATAGATGCGCCTACCATCAAATTGCCTACACCAAGGGTAGAAAATAGGCGTGTTTGTTACGCGACAGAAATCATGTTGCCTGTTATAGCTCCTGAAGAAGGGGTGTACCAAATGTATGTTTCTGAAAATGATGCATTACCTTTAGATGATGCTTTGCCTTTATTAGAAACAAAAAATGGCATATTTGTTTTTAAGGTAAATAAAACCGGGGATTATTTTATCCGCAGGAAGTTGGGAAGCTGTTATAGTGATTTTACTTCTGTTCATATTGAAGTTACCAATGATAACCTCGAAATTAAAAATACCATGACTCCAAATGGAGACGGTATGAATGACTATTGGTCAATTACAGGTTTACCTGATCAAGCAGACATTAATATAAAGATTTATGCCAGAAGTGGTCAATTGGTGTATGAATCTGTAGGCCACTATAACAAACCATTTGATGGACGTTTCAGAGGTGTTGAACTTCCTGCCGGTGCATATTACTACCGGATCGACTTAAGATCGGACTGCAAGCCTATAGCTGGTAGCATTACATTGTTACGGTAAATAATTTCAACAAGGAAAAATTGTTAAGGTATTAAAACTGACGTGTAGAACATTTTACATCATACCTGTTATTTAACAGGATGCCCAATACAATTTCATGTGTGCCATTGCTTACAGATCTCAACGCTGATGTAGTTACATCATAAGAATAACTGATGTTGACTAATGAGCCAATATTAAATCCAGCAAGTGCAGAAAAGGAATCGTTATTACGTAAACTGCCACCAATCCAGAATTTATCTTGGTAAGCAATTTTAAGGTTCGCATCCATAGTCATTGGTGCACTTAACCAATAGGTAAGTAATGTAGATGGAATAAAGGCAATGTCTTCATCCACAAAAAATTTATAACCCACAGTGCCATAAAATGTAGTAGTCTGGTAAGCTGAAAGGTTGGTGTGCTTGTTTGCAGTCGGGTAACGATAGCCTAGTATTTGCTTTGCTGATGCGCCTAAAAAGAACCTCGGACTGTAAAGCCAAATTCCACCTCCAACGTCCGGTCTTATTCTGTTGTTGTAGTCGGCGCTTAAGAGTGGATCCGCCGCGTTATCTACTGTTACATGGGCTACATCTATACTAGTAGAGGATATTCCGGCAGAAACTCCCACTGATAGGTTCAAATCTAGGCTAAGTCCAAGATGATAAGCATAAGTCGCATTTACATTTGTTTGTCTGATTCTTGCCGCCTTATCTGTAATGGCATAAAAACCAACCCCATGGTGAGGCTCTGCTGAAGTATATGAATTTACATAACTACGGCTTAATGGGTTGTAGCCAGCGCCAGAAAAAGAGTTTACTGAGCCTCTGACAAAGTCTTCGCCAATCGGAGCATGTACAGAAATATACTGAGTAACAGGAGCACCCTCAAGACCTTTCCACTGATTTCTGTGACCAAGTTTTAAGTCAGTATAATTATCAATCCCAGATACAGCAGGATTAATCAGTAAACTGTTAAAAATGTATTGCGTAGACCGCGGCATCTCTTGGCCAAAGCTTAGTGAGCTAATTAAAACTAATAACGAGGCGTTAAAAAATGATTTCATTTTTATCAAATAGCGGTTTAGATATTCAATTATAAGATAAATTTGTGTATAATAAGCAATTAAAATAAAATCTTTAATTAAATAGCAATATATGTACCCTGAAATGCAGATTAAACTCATAGCGGATACTTTACTTCCTGGCTTTATTCCAAAAGATCAGAACGAGAAGGAGCTAACTTTTCACTTTACCATTCCGCCTAATAAAAGCTACAAGGTTTACTATCAGAAAGACAAAAAGAATGAATGGGCTTTTATTAATTATGAACCAGTAGAATACTGAGTAAATTTTGCCTCGCTCATTTCTCGTAAATCCTCAGTTTTATTTTTAATTCCCAGAATCTTAAATTTAATCGACGAAATGTAATTATCTGGTAAAAGTCAGAAATTGAATGAAAAGACCTAGTATTTGCTTATCAGGCAGTTGTTGTGGTTCTTTTAACTAACGACTGAATGAAAATGTAATATAGGTATGGTAATTGTTTATTAGTATACAACTACCTATTGTCATACAGAATTTGGAAAATAGAATAAACAGAGCTATTACAGCCGAAAAGTCAAGGCTTAATCATAAAAGCCGATATAAGGTTTTAGGAACATCCTCATCAAAAATTCTTGATGATTTGACATCATATACTGCTGATGTCTTTAAAATGCAAATCGCTATAGTCAATTTTGTAGACGGAGAAGACCTTTGGCCTAAAAGAGTAAGTCTATTAGAACCATACAGAGAATCAAATGTATGTTCATTAGCAGTGATCAATGATATGGTTGATTTTATTGAAAGTCAGCTCGAAGTACCATCATGGATAACTAACCCTATAATTGCAGCTGAAATGGGTATGAAGTTTTATAGAGCTGTGCCTATCATGATCAATAATGGTATCCAGGTTGGAACGATTTGCATCATAAGTAAAGAAGAGAGGGAATTTCTTCCTAAAGAGCAAGATAAACTCAATTTAATCGCCTCAATTATTGGGCGACAAATGGACAAGAGGATTGTTAAAAAAATTGCTGTCTAAACAGCAATAACATTACAGGGCATCACTTAAACAGTGATGCCCTCTTTACGTAAGATATAATTGTAAATTCCCTCAATAGGTTTTTGGAGAATTTGCCCCACTTTAATATGGTTCTTTGAGCATACCTCTCTAAGGATATCCTGATAATAAAAAGCTATTGAACCAACGAAATGGCAATCCAGGTTCTTATAGTTGCTGTAATCTTTGATATTGGTATCCACAAATTCCTGGAATCCTTCGCGAAGTATATCCACAATAAATGGATGATCCTTATGGTTAATCATAAAACGGCTTATTGAGGCCAGGTAGGTATTTGGAGCAGCTTTCTGATATACATTGGTAATTACTGTCTCTTTGTCTATCTGGAATTCATTGCCAAAAGCTACACTTAACTCCGCTGGCATTTGATGGTATAAGTAAGAGGTAACCAGCTTACGTCCGAACCATGTTCCAGAACCTTCATCTCCTAATACATAGCCTAAGCCATGAGTACCATGATGCAAATCTTTCCCGTCATAATAAGATATATTTGAACCCGTGCCCAGTATACAAGTTAAGCCTTCTTTTTCCCCACAGGTTGCATAAGCTGAACCCATCAGGTCATGTTCTACAGCTACATAAGCATTGGTGAAAAAAGAAGAAATCCCATTGGATATGACTTCTATCTTATCTGGAGAAGAACAACCAGCTCCAAAAAAGTAAACCTCTTTTACAAGACTTGCATACTTTGCAATGTCTTTCTTCTTTGAAAAAAGTTTGAATATATCATGTGCATTAAGAAAATAAGGATTAATGCCTTGTGTACTAAAACTGATTTGTTCATTTGGGCTGTAACCCATCCAATCGGTTTTTGTGGAACCACTGTCTGCTACTAGAATCATTTGCTAAAAATAGTAATCTTATTGAATATTTAAAGTGCCACTGATTTCTTTTAGGTTGATTTCTGTAAGTTTTGCCTGATATTGAGCTTCAAGATAGCGTGTTATTGCATCAATTGAGTTTTTTTGTGCTTCTCTAAGCTCTAAAGGAGAAATGCTGCCTAACCGATATTTCTCTAAGGTTATATCCAAATTTTGTCTGGCGATATCAACATTGCTTTTCTCAATTTTAAGTAAGTCGAGATTTGTACTATAGCTTTGATAGGTAGATAATAATTGTGCATTGATCTCCTGTTTAGTTTTTTCGAAGGTTAATTCCGAGGAACTGATGCCTATTTTTGCATTACGCTCATTCTGACGCTGCAAAAAACCATTAAAGATATTTAAGCTCGCAGTAAGACCGTAGGTGAAACCCTGGGCACGCTGTTGGGTGTTAAAGCCAGTCGGACTTGCACTTTTCTGGAACTCATACCCGCTATTGACTGATACTACCGGATATCGCTGTCCTTTAATCTGTTTTAAATTCAACTCTGCTATTTTCCTATTGATAAAAGCATTTTGTAAATCAGGGTTTAATTGAGCCATTTGTGTACTTAAAGCGGCATAGTCCAAGGCGCCATCAATATTGATCTGATTGTCAACTTTAAAGTCCGTATTTAAATCTCTTGCCATCACCTGATTCAACGCAGTTTTAGCTGTTTTAAGTAAATTGATCTCCTGTAAATAAGCAGAGGTATCTGTATTGTAATCTACCTTAGCCGCAAGAACATCTAGTTTAGAGCCCCTTCCAATAGCTAATTTGTTATTGGCTATGCGTAATCTTAGTTGAGAGATATCTAGCACACTGTCTCTTGCATTTACCAGTTGTTGCTCTTTCAATACTGTATAGTAAGAAGTTATTACATTACTTACTGTAGTCAATATGGTCGCTTTTGCATTAACTTCACCTAGTTTTTGAAGCTCCTTAAGTTTTTCATAATTAGTAAACATCTGTAAACCATCAAATATTGTCCAGCCTAATGAAGCTCCGTAATTCATACTTGTATTTCTTACTCCATCTAGTGTTTGCTGGTTGCCATTGCTTTGGGTCCTGGTAATGTTTTGTTTACTACCTCCATCAGAAAAGCTTCCGTCAACTCTGGGTAACATCCCCGCATTTCCAAGATTCACATTGTTCTTTGCGACTTGAATGTCGTTGTTTACCAGTTTAATATCGTAGTTGTTGTTTAGTGCAATACCAATTGCATCTTCCAGGCTCAGCTTTTGCTGTGCAAAGGCCAGTTGTGTTGTCCATATCAAAACCGTCAGCAGGCATAATACAGTGCCACGTTTCCCTGGCATATAATTAAGCTTTTTCATCGAATTCTATTTTTTTTTCAGTGGAGATGAAGCTATCAGAAGCTACATTGTTGATAGTTTGTAGGTTAGCTTCTAATGGTTTCATGTTCTAATGCTGCTTTTAATGAATCTTGTAAATCTGAGTTAGGTTTGTGCTCTTTTGACCAATATGAATAAATGGCCGGGATGACAAAGAGGGTTAGAATTAATGCAAATGTAGTTCCGCCTACAATAACAATTCCCATACCCATCCTGCTCTTTGCTGCAGCGCCTAATGCTAATGCAATAGGAAGTGCTCCGATGGCAATAGCAAGACTGGTCATCAGGATTGGCCTCAACCTTGATACTGAAGCCTCTCTAATGGCATCATGCACACTCTTACCCTGTTCTTTAAGTTGATTGGCGAATTCAACAATCAGAATGCCGTTCTTGGTTACCAGGCCGATGAGCATAATGGTTCCTATCTGACTAAAAATGTTCCAGCTTTGTCCAAATATCCAAAGGGATAAAAAGGCTCCGGCAACGGCCATTGGCACTGTTAATATTATAATAATGGGATCTATGAAACTTTCAAACTGAGCCGAAAGTATTAAGTAAACCAATAGTAATGCAAGTCCGAATGCGAAAAGTGTATTTGATGAACTTTCTTTAAAATCCCTCGATTCGCCGCCAAGATCGGTAGAGAAAGATTCGTCAAGTATCTTTTCTGAGATTTTGTCCATAGCGGCAATACCTTCTCCAATACTTTTGCCTGGAGCTAACCCAGCCGAAACTGTAGCCGAAATAAAACGATTGTTTCGATATAGTTGTGGCGGACTACTTTCTTCTTTGGCAGTAACCAGGTTGTCTAGCTGTATTAGTTCGTTTTTATTATTGCGTACATACACCGAACTTAGATCTAAGGGGTCTTTACGATCGCCCACCTCAAATTGTCCGATAACCTGGTACTGTTTTCCATTCATAAAGAAATAGGAGAAACGCTGACCACTTAAGCCTAATTGTAATGCCGTACCAATATCCGAAACTGTTACACCAAGATTCTTTGCCTTATCTCTGTCAATAGTGAGGTCAATTTCAGGTTTGTTGAATTTTAAGTTTACATCAGAAGTTGTAAAAGTAGGGTCTTTAGCCACCTCTTCCATAAATATTGGAATTTTCTCTCTTAGCTTTTCAAAGTTCTGTGCCTGGATAATATAATTAACAGGTAAGCCGCCCCGTCGTCCAACTGAAATTGTAGGCTGTTGCGTAACTGTAACTTTTCCTTCAGAATATTTTCTGGTAATTTTAGTCAGCTTAGCAGCGACTTCAGCCTGGGTTTTATCTCTGTCACCCGGTGGAACGAGTCCCATTCTTACAAAGCCACTGTTCGTAGATCCTGCGCCTCCAAAACCCGGAGAAGTAATTGTAATGTTTACTTGCTTTTCAGGAATAGAGTCGTTAACCATCTGTTGAACTTTCATCATGAACCTATCTGTATAAGCAAAGGAAGAACCTTCTGGTGTGGTCAGGTTCATGTTTATGGCGCTACGGTCATCATAGGGAGCTGTCTCTTTTGGTAATATAGTCCAGAATAATGCGATTAATCCCATACAAACAGCTATAATAGGAATGGCTAGCCATTTCCTATCTAAAAAATAATTTAACTTCTCTGCATAACCCTCATTAAGCCTTACAAAATACGGCTCAGTAGCTTCGTAGAACCTGGATTTTTTATGCCCTGTTTTTTTCATCAGGTAAGCATTCAGCATCGGTGTAAGGGTTAGAGAAACAAAAGCGGATATCAATACAGCTGCACCAATTACCACCCCAAACTCCCTAAACAGCCGGCCTACGAAGCCCTGCATAAATATAACTGGTAGAAACACTGCCGCAAGAGTCACAGAAATGGAAATTACCGCAAAAAATATTTCATTTGAACCCTTTATGGCAGCCTCAAATGGAGAGTATCCCTCTTCAACTTTCTTAAAGATATTTTCTGTAACTACAATTCCATCATCCACGACCAGACCTGTGGCCAATACAATTGCCAAAAGCGACAATACATTGATAGAAAACCCGAAGACATACATGATGAAAAAGGTAAATATCAATGATACAGGAATATCAATAAGTGGTCGGATAGCAATGGCCCAATCCCTGAAAAACAAATAAATGATTAAGATTACCAGGATTAACGACAGAATAATCGTTTCTGCAACTTCTGTTACTGAAGCCTTAATGAATTTGGTATTATCTAAAGATATATTCAGTTTAATGTCTTCAGGAACATCCTTTTGTAATTGTATAAAGCGTTTGTCAAACTCTTTAGAAATGTCAAGGTAATTTGCTCCAGGTTGAGGTATCAGTGCAACAGCAACCATCGGTTTTCCCGATTCCCTTAAAACTGTTTCTTCATTTTCGGAGCCAAGTTCTACAAAACCAATATCTCTTAGTTTTACGACATTGTGTGTGTCATTTTTCAGGATAAGGTTATTGAATTCTTCTACATCAGTTAACTTACCTAAGGTTTTTACAATAAGCTCAGTATTTGCACCGGTAATTTTTCCTGACGGTAATTCTACGTTCTCTTTATCTAAAGCAGCAACAATATCCTGCGATGTCAAACCATAAGCTGCAAGCTTGTCTGGAGATATTCGGATACGCATAGCGTATTTCCTTTGCCCTTGAATTTGTACACTACTAACACCTGTAATAGTCTGTAATCTGTCAGCAATAACATTCTCAGCATAATCACTCAGTTGCATTACATTACGTTTATCACTCTGTATGGTCATGGTGATAATAGCATCCGAGTTGGCATCAGCCTTACTTACTACAGGATTCCCGTCAATATCTTTAGGTAATCTTCTGGCTGCTTCTGATACTTTATCACGAACATCATTTGCTGCATCATCAATATTCTTATCCAGATTAAATTCGATGGTGATGTTACTGGTGCCTTGATTACTAGAAGAAGAGATGTTCCTGATACCGTCAATACCATTAATAGATTTTTCCAATGGTTCAGTAATCTGAGATTCAATAATGTCAGAGTTTGCTCCAGGATAAGAAGTTCGTACGTTAATTACCGTAGGATCAATATTTGGATATTCTCTTACCCCTAAAAAGTTATACCCGATTACCCCAAACAGGAGGATCATCAGGTTCATCACAATGGCCAGGACAGGCCTTTTTATGCTGGTGGTTGAAATACTCATGGTTTTGAATTATGATTAACAACCGTAACATTTACAGGAGAGCCATTTCTTAAGGCCATAGCACCAGTAGTTAATACAGTATCACCCACACTTAAGCCGGAGGTAATCAGGATTTGTTCTGCAGTACGCGTACCTGATTCAACTGGTATCTGTTCTGCTTTACCATTTTTGCTGATGAAAACTGTTTTTCCCTTTAAAACAGGAATAATGGCTTCGTTAGGAATTAATAAAGCATTCTTAATCGTATTCAAACCAAGTTTGATCCTAACAAAAGAGCCCGGTAGTAATTCATTATTGGCATTCGGAACCAATGCTTTAATTTGTAGCGTACGCGTCTGGGTATTAATCCCTGGTTCAATGGCGAATACTTTTCCGATAAATGACTTGTTAAATCCATCTGTGTTAAAAGATATTTCAGAGTTAAGTTTTATCTGGCCAATATATTTTTCTGGTACTGAAAAACTAACTTTTAAAGGATTAATACTCGATAAGTTTGCAATAAGCGTAGATGGCGTTAAATATCCTCCCACAGAAACAGAACGTAAACCAATCTTACCACTAAAAGGAGCATAAATAGCAGTTTTAGCAAGTTGTGCCTGTATGAGTTGTGTTTGAGCTTTTAATGATTGCAGGTCTGCCAGTGAGGTGTCGTACTCTTCCTGACTGATGGCGCCTTTTTCTAAAAGTTGTTTAGAGCGGTTTTCATTGGTAGCCGATAGTCTTTGTTTAGTCAAGGCCTCCTGCAGTTGTGCTTGTATATCTCTGTCGTTGATTTTTACCAATAAACTGCCTTTAGTAACATTCGTGCCCTCTTTGAAATTGATACTGGTAATCAGTCCGGATACTTCACTTCTGAGCTCAACAGATTCATTAGCTTCAAGTGTGCCTGTTATATCGAGGTCATTGGTGAAATCAATTTCCTTGACAACTACACCATCAACTTGAAGACCTTTTGTGGAACCAGCCTTGCCCTTACCGCCCATGCTTGCTCCATTTTCTGCAATCTTCTTATTTGCAGTGATTCTGTAATAGATTAAATAACATAGTCCTATACCTATAAGGACATAAATAATGTACTTCACTTTCATTTGTGTGGTTCTTTTTTGCAAACGAGGTTAATCGGTCACATTTGTGTTAGATATTTTTCCTTTCCTTAAATTAAGGATAAAAGAAAACAGTTTTGTTTATGGTAACGTACAAAAATATTTAAAATGACAAGAATAGCTTGTATTAAGTGTGTTACAGGATGTAATTCTTATCAGCATAGGACCTGAGGTCGGATGCCAAAGCTAAACTGCCTTGCTTTAAGGGGCAAATTTTTCTAAGTTTGGCACAGTTTAGCAATTATTATTCATATGAACAAAACATTAATCGCATTAGTAATATTACTCGCAGTAGGTATGACGGCCAAATCACAGGTAAAAATAGGGTTCGAAATTAGTTTTATAGAACCGCAGGCACATTATGCCGAAGTAGAAATGACCATTTCAGGTCTGGTCAAAGATTATGTTGATGTCAAAATGCCGGTTTGGACCCCAGGGTCTTATCTGGTACGCGAATTCTCTAAAAGTGTAGAAGGGTTTGCTGCAACAGCCAACGGTAAAACACTAAAACATGAAAAAGTAAGAAAAAATGCCTGGAGGGTATATACAACCAGAGCCAATACTGTAAAAATTAAGTATAGAGTATATGGATTTGAAGTTTCTGTCCGTACTTCTTTTATTGATGATACACATGCTTTTCTTTCCAGCACAAGTATATTCATGTACCCGGATGGATTGTTGAAAAATCCAAGTACGGTAAAGATTAATCCTTATAAAGGATGGACTAAAGTGTCGACCGGTTTGGAACCTATTGCTGGTCAGAAGTTTACTTATGCTGCAGAGGATTTTGATGTACTATTCGATAGTCCGATTGAAGTAGGTAATCAGGATATATTTTACTTTACTGCATCAGGTGTAAAACATGAAGTTGCTATGTATGGTGGAGGTAATTACGATAAAGAAAAGCTTAAGGTTGACATGGCTAAAATTGTTGAGCAGGGAACAGCAATTTATGGTGAAAACCCAAACAAACATTATACTTTTATCGTTCACAATTTTACAACTGGTGGCGGTGGCCTAGAGCACTTGAATTCTACCGTATTGGGAGCTAGTCGTAATGCTTATAATACTAAGGAAGGTTACATAGGTTTTTTAAATCTGGTTGCTCATGAGTACTATCACCTCTGGAATGTCAAAAGAATGCGTCCAATAGCTTTAGGGCCATTTGATTACGATAATGAAAACTATACGACTAGTTTGTGGGTAGCAGAAGGCTTTACCGCTTATTATGAGAATAAGTTGATGCTACGTGCAGGTTTTATTACTGAGAAGGAATTTGTAGATCAGTTGGTTACTGCAGTAAGCAATGTATCTAATATTCCTGGAGCTCAAGTTCAATCGGTAGCGGAAGCTAGTTATGATGCATGGATTAAGTTGTACAGACCAAATGAAAACTCGAACAACACGACAGTTTCTTATTATGCCAAAGGAGAAGTTGTAGGTATATTGATGGATTTAGCAATTTCGAATGCTACGAAAGGAACAAAAAGTCTTGATGATGTAATGAATGCAATGTATTATCAGAATAAAGCACAAAAAAGAGGCTTTACAGATGCAGAATTTAAGGCTATGGTAGAGAAGATCAGCGGACAGGATTTTACTGATTTCTGGGCCAAATATGTAAATGGTACTACTTTGCCTGAGTATGCTAAGTACTTTGGGTATGCAGGTATAAATGTGAAAAATGAGTTGGAAGGTAAAAGTAGCGCATATTTAGGGGTAACCTCTAAAAAAATAGAAGGAAGAATGTTTGTATCTGCAGTACTTCGTAATTCTGCTGCCTGGGTTGATGGAATAAATGCTAATGATGAACTGATTAGTATAGACGGTGTACCTATTGAAGCTGCAGTTGAAAGAATGCCTGCTATTTCAAGTAAAAAGGTTGGTGATGTTGTCGTGATAAAGGTTGCCAGAGATGGACAGCTTAAAGACATTAAGGTAACGCTTAAAAATTACCATGGTATAAAATTGGTGGGAGAGATTGATGAGCAAGCCAGTGAATTGCAAAAGAAAGTAAGGAAACAGTGGATGTAAAAATAACCGTTCTCCTCATCACGGGAACCTTTTGTCCTGAAGAAGGACAAAATTTTCCTATGCTCTTCAGAGAAGGTAATTTTTAGGGTTAAGCAGGGAGCTGATCACAAAAAAAGGCGGCATTTGTAAAAATGTCGCCTTTTTTTGTAATGTTTAAAGAAGCTTAGAATGTGAAACGCACACCTAAACCTATATCACCACTGTAGAAGTCAGTATCAGGAGTTAGTCTTAAAGTAGGAATCCAGTCTAACGAAAGGTTAATTGGTGCGCCATTAAATTTATAATCTAAACCTAAAACACCATTTAAACCTAAGTAAACATCGCTATCAAACCCTTTAACTTTCATAGTCCCTATGCTACCACCACCACCATAGTACCAGTTTAATCCAGGTGCACCGCTAATTGGGTTGTAAACCTCATAAAGACCAGTCAACTGCATGTACTTTACACCACTAGAGCTTCTAAAGTTACCAATTAACTCAAGCATAGCGCCTTTGTTTAAGCCAGTTTTAAAAGTAACTCCGTTATAGCTTCCAAAACGTCCACCAATTGCGTTTTTGTAATCTTGAGCATTAGCATTAGTAGCATTCATTGTAAAAAGGCCCGCAACAGCAATTAAAGTAAAGAGTAATTTTTTCATAATCATAATGTGTTTATTTAATTTTTCTAATCGAGGAACTCCTAGCAAGTATTGTGCCGGAATGATGACAAAAGTATGGCAATATGGTATCTGGCAAGTTTTATTTAAAAATCGGTAACTTTGACATCGAGGAAAACTTGATGATTGTGGACTATAATAGCTTTTCTGATCAGGAATTAACTTCTTTGTTAAAGGAGCATGATCAACTTGCATTTGCTGAGGTCTATAGAAGATACTGGCACCCACTTTTTCTTCATGCCTATAAGATGCTTAATGATGAAGACCAAGCTAAAGATGTAATTCAGGAACTTTTTATCGCGCTGTGGTCTAAAATCCCTTCAACTGAAATTAAAACAAACTTAAAATCATATTTGTATGTGATGGCAAGAAATAGGGTGATTAATTATATCAGGAAAAATAAAGTCAGTGATGACTTTATAGTTATGCTCGCTGAAGCAATGCCTGAATCAGATGAGAGGCTCATTAAACAAATAGACGATAGAAGTCTGATCGCTTTAATCGAAGAAGAGATTAATCTTTTACCCCCTCGGATGAAACAAGTATTTGAAATGAGTAGAAAGGATTTTCTTAGTAATAAAGAAATTGCAGTCATATTAGGAACAACGGAAGATACGGTCAAAAAACAAATATCGAACTCGATAAAAGCTATTAAAATCAAAATGGATAAGTATGCTGGAGCATCCATTATTCTTATGGAAATCCTACGTCACCGACATTAAACATAAGCAGGTTCTTAAGATTATAAGATTTATTTTATCACCGAGTACCACCTGCATAGGTTGAGAAGTGTCATAATTATAATCAAAGAATAATGATAAATCCAAAACAAAACGCAGAAGAATTGATTGACAGGTACCTGTCAGGGAATTGCACGCTGGAGGAAAGTAATCTGGTAGAAAGGATTTATGAAAAGGCTGCAATAAAAAGATCCATTGATGATAAATCAATTGATTTTAGTCAGATTGGACAGGAAAGTTGGAAGCATATTTATGGTTCAATTCATAAAGAATCATCTGTTAACCATAAGTTATGGCAATGGCTTACTGTTGCTGCTTCTATTATAGTTATGTTCGGGGCAGGTGTTTGGTTTTATAAATCAGAGTATTCTGGGTTAAATACTAATAATAGAGTTATAGCTAAAAACGATGTTCCTGCCGGTAAAAATGCTGCTATACTAAAATTGGCTAATGGAAAAACAATATCTCTAAGTGATGCTAAAACAGGATTGGTTATTGACGCTTCTAAAATAAGCTATAATGATGGTTCCAATATTACAAGTGAACTTAAGGGAGTTAATGCCGGAACAATTTCGACGCCTAAAGGGGGGCAATATCAAGTTAAACTTCCTGACGGTACTAATGTTTGGCTTAATTCTGCAACAAGTCTTAGCTTTTCTTCTATGTCCAATAGTTCATCTGTCAGAAATATCACGCTGCAAGGTGAGGCGTACTTTGAGGTTGCTAAGGCGTACTCTAAAGATGGTTTGGGAAATAAACAAAGAATACCATTCGTCGTAAAAACTGCAGGGCAGGAAGTTCATGTCTTAGGAACACACTTTAATATCAATAGCTATAGGGATAAAGGTACAACATTGACAACTTTAGTTGAAGGCTCAATACAGGTAAATGTGGGGCCGTTCCATAACGGAAATGTTCTAAAGCCGGGAGAGCAATCAATATTAATGAATGATAATAAACTCAAAATCATACTTGCAAATGTTAAAGAAGTTTTGGCCTGGAAAAATGGCTATTTCAGGTTCAATAACAAACGCATAGATCAGGTTATGACAGAATTGAGCAGATGGTATAATATTGAAGTGGAATATGAAGGTGAAATATCTGATGAAAAATTCAACGGAAATATCTCGAAATATAAAAATATCAGTGAGGTATTAACAATGCTGAGTTATTCAAATGCAGTTAGATTTAAAATTGAAGGGAGGAGGGTCACGGTAATGAAGTAAATGCTACCTGAAAATAAAAAAAAACCAGTCCGACGGCAATCGAACTGGCTTTAGTACGGATGAACTAATTCGATAAAAATATCAACTAATCGCTGGATGCCGCGAATCTCGAAAATACAAGGCACGCAGCTAACAACCGACCTTAACAAATGTACAAAATTTGCACCCAAATGCTGTGCTCATGGTATGCGCAGTATAAAATATGGAGAGTTATGAAGTTAACCACTTTGCTCTTATTCTTAGTTATTATGCAGGTCAATGCCGGAACTTACGCACAAAAGATCTCATTGTCTGTTAAAAACGCGGAGTTATTAACCATTTTTGATCAGATTAGTGATCAGACTGGTTATAGTTTTGTAGTTACTAATTCTATGCTAAAGAATGCATCTAAAGTGAGCATTCAGGCAAAAAATGCTGAATTAAAGGATGTGCTGGTCCAGATTTTTAAAAACCAGCCACTGGAATTTAGCATAAATAATAAAACAGTCCTGGTTAGAACAAAAGAACGATCTTTTATAGAGGATATCATTGCCCGATTTCAGGCAGTGGATATCAAAGGCCGGATTTTAGATGAAACAGGAAAACCACTTATTGGCGCTACAGTATTAATAAAAGGAACTAAACGGGTTACATCGACCGCTGAAAATGGCAGTTTTGTACTCGCCGGCACGGATCAGAATGCAATTTTGGTTATTTCTTTCTTGGGTTATCAGACTAAAGAAATAAAAGCTTCAGAAGATCTGGGCGATATTAGTCTGGAAGTTGCTGCAGGTGAATTGCAGGAAGTTACCGTTTCTACCGGTTATCAGACTTTGCCTAAAGAACGCGTAACGGGATCATTTTCTACTGTTTCTGCTAAAAAGTTAGAGCAACAACGATTAAGTAGCATGGGATCTTTGTTGGAAGGTCGTATTGTAGGTTATAATAAGGGGCTTATCCGTGGTACATCTACTATGCAGGGCTTCACAGCTCCTTTGTATGTGATAGATGGCTTTCCTGTAGAAAATACAAATTATGACGCTTCGGGCAATGTAACTGATGGTATTCCAGGATTGAATTTGGAAGACATCGAAAGTATTACTGTTTTGAAAGATGCAGCGGCTGCGTCTATTTATGGCGCAAGAGCTTCTAATGGCGTAATAGTTATTGTCACTAAAAAAGCCAGGAAAGGAAAGCCTCAGATTAATGTTTCCAGTACATTAACTATACAGCCTTATCGTTATTACACTGGAAACTTAACCAATGCAGCAGATATTATAGAGCTTGAAAAAGAATGGGCGGCAAGTAATACCAGTTTAAAGGGTGCTGGGGCAGCTGCTTATGCCAGTAATCTTTTAGAAAATGTAGCCTACCAGAACCAAGGTATTAATGCTATGCTTCGTAATATAGCAGGTACACTTTCAACATCAGATCTGAATGCTATATTGGATAAACTCGCTGGTGCCGGTTTTCAGTATTATAATGATGTAGAAAAATATAGCAAACGCAGTCCCTTCTATCAGCAGTATAATATTAGTGCAGGAAATTCAACAGAGAAGAACTCTTTTTATAGCTCGGTTACTTACCGTAACAATAAATTTGAAGACAAATATAATGGTGATGAATCAGTGGGGCTTAATCTTAATGATAAAGTGCAGCTTAATAAATGGCTGAGTATGGATCTTAGTGCCTTTATATCTTACAAGGAAGAGAAAGGACAATCCTACAATACGCTTTCACCAGGGTATCAGTATTTACCGTACGACCGTCTGATCACTGCAGATGGTAATTATTTCACTTCCGCGGCTACATCACGTTTATCTGCCAATAGCATAAGTCAGATCAATAGTAATGGACTTTATAGCATGGACATTACTCCTTTGCAGGAACAAGCCTGGAATATCAATAAAACTAAAGGGTTCAGCAGTAGAACTTTTATAAAACTGAATGCGAAGATAACAGATTGGCTTTCTTATAGCCCAACATTCCAATACGAACATGCAACAGAAAAGTCTAATTTGCTGTACGATAAAAATTCTTTTTATGTACGTAACAGGGTAAATAGTTTTGCATCTTCAAATGCTTCTGGACCGGCAACATTTAATCTGCCGTATGGTCATATCAATTACGATGAAGATCGGTTGCAAACAGCTTTTAATTTCCGTCAGCAATTCAATGTGGACAAAAGATTTGGTGAAAAGCATAGCATAAATGCAATTGTTGGTACAGAAATCCGTAATTCACAAAGAGACACCCGTTCGCAATACCTTTATAACTACGATCCAATTGTGTTGAGCTATGCATTTATCAACCCAGTACTGCTCTCCAGCTATCCTGGAAACATTTTAAATTCTGCTTCCTTTGAGGAAAGAGATCAATTTGTTCATTATCAGAAAGTCAACCGTTTTATCTCTCTTTATGCAAATGCAGGTTATGGTTATGATGATAAGTATTTGATTACAGGAAGTATTCGTTGGGATCAGTCTAATTTATGGGGTACTAGTTCCAAATATCAGAATACGCCTATCTGGTCTGCTGGTGCAGGATGGAATATCCATAAGGAATTATTTTTCAGAACAGAATGGGTAGATCAATTGAAATTGCGGGTGTCACATGGTATTGGCGGAAACATCTATTCCAACAGAGCTCCCTTTCTTACTGCGTATTATAATCAAAACTACAATGTTGGGGGACTGTCTGGTGGGGTAAACAGCAGGCCAAATCCACTGCTTTCCTGGGAAAAAACCAGTACAACGAATCTGGGGATAGATTTTTCTCTCTTTACTAACCGTGTGAGTGGAACCTTGGATTATTATCGTAGAACCGGAAAAGATCTGTTGGCAAATACGCAGGGCAATCCTACAGAAGGCTTTGGTTACAGTACCTACTCAATTAACAATGGGGAAATGCTAAACAAAGGGATTGAACTTTCTTTGTCGGGAGATGTGATAAGCAGTAAGGAACTAAACTGGAATCTGGCCATACAGTATGCGTTTAATAAAAATAGAGTGACTTATGTAAACATAGAAGCGCCTGTATATTTCCTTCAGTTGGATTATCCCGAAGCTTTCCCCCGCATAGGCAATCCATATAATGCATTATATGCTTATAAATGGGCAGGGCTAAGTGAGACCGGTTTGCCGCAGGTGTATGATGAAAAAGGAGAAAAAGTAAATTACGCACCTGGTACTTTAGAATCAATAGTTTACGCAGGAACTACTGTTCCTAAATTTAGTGGCTCTCTGAATAACGTGCTGGATTATAAGAGTTTTACACTGTCTTTTCTTCTTACTTTCGAAGGAGGGCATAAAATGAGAAACACTTTTTTGCCAATGTTGGGCAATAATTACAACGGCCTTTTTGGTTATGTCAGTACTATCGGGGTGGGGAACAAAGAGATCAATGATCGTTGGAGAGTGCCTGGTGATGAAACCCGAACCAATGTGCCACGTGCGGTCTTTGCTGAAGATCCTGAATTTAACAGTCAAAGCGCAACAATTTATAAGAATGCTGATGTTAATGTGATTGATGCTACAAACCTGCGCCTGCGTAACATTTCATTGGCTTACAGGATGCCATCGAACGTCAGTAACAGATTTGGTATGCAAGGAATACGTTTCCAATTTAATGTGGAGGATGCATTTACACTTGCGAAAAGCCAAAATGCAAAATATTTGCTGAATGGCTATGTAAGGCCGAATTATGTATGGGGTGTATACTTGAATTTCTAGTGATTACTTAATCTTTATGAAGATGAAAACAATATTTTATAAAACCATCGGCACCTGGGTAATATTATTGGGCTTAAGCCTGGGAGGTTGTAAGAAATTTATAGACGTGCTGCCCACGGGAAATAAAATACCTACAACTTTTGCGGACTATGAGGCTTTTATGCGTAATGAGTACGACAACCAAACCAGTAATATAAATCAGGCTGTTTATCTGCTTAACGATAGATTTGAGACCCAAGCAAATTTGAATTATGATCAGTTGGGAGGGGCAAATTACAATTGGAATGAAAGTGCCAACAGAATTAATTTGAATAATGCAGATGAGACCACATATTACAGTTTGTATTTAACCATAAGTAACAGTAACCTGTTGATTGAAAATGTAAACAAAACGACTGAGGCAACTGTTGCACAAAAATCAGAACTCATCGCGCAAGCGAAAATTCTCCGTACAATAGCATATTATACACTTAGTAATTTCTATGCTGACACTTATGAGGAATCTAATGCCGCTGATAAACGGGCCGTACCCCTTATTTTAAGTGCGAATATAGACGCACCGCACAAACAGGTCACGATAAAAGAAATCTATGATTTTATGTTGAAAGACATTGAAGAAGCAATCCCTTCATTAAATGTTACCAGTGCGACTGTATTACATCCTAATCTGGGTGCTGCATATGCTTTAAGAGCACGAATTTACCTTACAATGGGTAAATATGATCTGGCATTGACCGCTGCCAATGAGGCCTTGAAACATAATGATAAACTTTTTGACTGGCGTGCATTTTACGATCAGAACAAAAATAATATTGAACAGGTAAATGGAAGTGGAGCTCCGGTTTACGCACTCAGTACATCGCCTATGGGCTTTGATTTTGTAGAAACCTATTACTTCCGCCATGGCGTCACCAGAAATGCAGGAAGGGAGTTTGCAATCCGTACGGATAGAGCGACAAAATTTGAGAGTGGAGACGCAGCATTCGCTGCCAGATGGAGAAGAAGGACAGTAGGAACGGATACTTATTATTATAGCATCACCACTGGCTATTTTAATCATGCGGGACTTACAACCAACGAAGTTTACCTAATCAAGGCAGAATGTCAGGCTCGTTTGAACAATATTCCGGGGGCATTATCTAGTCTAGATGCAGTGCGCGTCAAGCGCATCTTCGCAGCTCAATACGCGCCGTCTTCGGCAACGGGTATTGTACAGGCTGTAAAACTCATCCAAAGAACAAAAGCGAATTGTTTGATCTATGGCATTGTCCCGTTTGCTGATATGCGTCGCTTAAACAAGGATAAGGATTATGCAACCACATTAACTAAAACTGAAGGGGTACAATCGCTCAGCCTTTCACCAAATTCCCATATGTGGACCATGCCTTTCCCTATGGGAGCGATTAAAAATCCAGGCAACGGGATTATCCAACAAAACGTAGATAAGTAAAACTAACTCAATTAAAATATGAAATCAATGAAATTTGCCGGCACTTTTTTTCTGCTCCTCTGGGCTTTGATAACACAGGCCGTAGTTCCACAAGGCTTCGTGATTAATGGATCCTTTACGGGATTGCCAGACGGAACAGTATTAGCATTAATCCCTTCAGGCACCCATAATGATGAAAAACCAATAGCCAATACAATTATTAAAGCAGGTCGCTTTACTTTTAAGGGAATTGTAAAAGACCCAAAATTGTTTCAGATTACCGTAAAGGGGCACTACGGGGGATGCCAGGTAATGGTGGGTAATACAAAAATTTCTATTCATGCGAAAGCAACAATTGCAGATCGCTATGGTAATAAGTTTGTGGATCTGGATGAACTGAAAATCAGCGGAAGTCCGATTCATTTGGAATACCAGAAAAAGGTTCACTACAGAGAGCTGTTAAACCAAGATCATCAAGCCTATAACAAAAGGGGAGAAGCAATTATGAAGCAGGTCGGCAAAGCTCGTGAGCAAAAAGATTCTGTAAAACTGGATTCACTTTATAAAACTTCTGCTTATAAACAGTTTGAATCTGAAGAAAAGGCATTCTTTGATAAAGTAAGTAAAACTTCCTCTGCTGTAGTCGAAGCAAATAAGAATACATGGTGGGGACCATTTCTAATGTTGAATGCTTTCAGCTATTTTACACCCGATCAAAAACCAGTATTTGAATCTTTTTCTAAAGCGGCCAAGGAAAGTTATTACGGACAGATTGTAAAAGAAGAATTGTTTCCAAAAGGATTTTTGGGACAGAATGCACCTTTATTTGATGCAGTTACTAATGGGAAAGTTAAGGCTGATATCGGCAAAATAGCAAGTGGTCAGAAATATACGTTGGTGGATTTCTGGGCTTCCTGGTGTGGCCCTTGTCGCAAGTCGATACCTGCTTTGAAAAAGCTGTATGAAGAAATGAACAGTAAAGGCCTTCAGATTGTAAGTATCTCAATCGACAAAAAAGAAGACGATTGGCTGAAAGCTGAATACGAAGAAAATCTTCCTTGGCCAAGTTTTCTGGATAATGGTGAAACTGCTAATAGCTGGAAAATCAAAGCGATTCCCGCTATGTTTCTCCTGGATGAAAAAGGCATTGTTATCGCTGAGAATATAACAATTGAGCAGGTGAAAGAAAAATTTACAAAATAAGAGTGATATTTACGAAGAAATAAACTTTATAGAGAGGGTTCCAAAATGGAATCCTCTCTTGCTTTTTTTATTAGCGGAATACTTCCTTCTCTATCGATACTAAGGTGTCCCCTATTATTGGTAATTAATACTGGTTTTAGTATAAATCTATAACAGAATAAAAGGGGCTGTTTGATCAGTTGTTTTCAATTATTTTTACTTAAGTTTGAGAAGCAAGGGATGCATAAAACATCATTCACTGTATAGCGCTAACCAAATTTTTTATTAAAGCTGATCACATATGGCTGCAACTATAACCAGAGTATTCGATTTACTTCAATACAATTTAGAGAGATTTCCGAAAGAAGAATTTATCAGCGGTAAAGTAAAAGGCAAATGGCTGAGATATAGCACCCAAAAATTTTGCGATACGGTTGATTTATTGAGCAAGGGCTTGATTAGTTTAGGCATAGGTAAGGCATCCAGGGTGGCAGTAATGTCCCACAATAGGCCTGAATGGAATATTAGTGATTTTGCAATAATGCAAATAGGTGCTTATCAAATACCATTGTATCCAACCTTGGCAGAACATGATATTAAGTTTATTATTGAAAACGCAGAGGTTACTGTAGTCTTTGCCGCAGATGAAGCTATTTATAAAAAACTGGAATCGGTAAATAAAGAATTGAAGTCGCCGGTAAAGATTTACACATTTGATGAAATAACAGGGGCTGAAAATTGGTCTGCTTTGCTAAAAGCTGGTGAAACTCAGCAGGAAGTAGATCTTGATGGATATAGAAAAGAAGTAAAGGCAGATGATATTTTAACCTTGATTTATACATCTGGTACTACTGGTACTCCAAAAGGCGTTATGCTAACGCACAACAATCTAGTAAAGAACTTTGAAAACTCTGCAGTATTGCTGCCAGACGGTATCAAAAAAGGTTTGAGCTTTTTACCACTCTCTCATATTTTTGAGCGAATGGTGGTTTACTTGTATATGTATTCTGGTGTAGGTGTTTACTATGCCGAAAGCATGGAGACTATTGTCGCAGATATACAGTTTGTGCAACCCAGCGTATTCTCTACTGTTCCGCGTTTGCTGGAAAAGGTATATGAGAAAATTATGGAAAAAGGGAAGGCCCTTACCGGAATTAAAAGAGGGATTTTCTTCTGGTCGGTAGCACTTGCGGAAAAATATGAAATCAGCAATAGCTGGTGGTATAATTTTAAATTAGATATTGCTCGTAAATTAGTGTTTAAAAAATGGCAGGAAGCACTCGGTGGAAATATAGTTGTTATTGTTTCAGGTGGTGCAGCTTTAAATCCTCGTTTGGCACGTATTTTCTGGGCTGCCGGAATGCCTGTTTTTGAAGGTTATGGCTTAACAGAAACCTCTCCGGTAATTACAGTTAATCATTTTGATAATACCATGTTTGGAACAGTTGGACCAGCAATAGAAGGCATGGAGATTAAAATTGCAGAGGATGGAGAAGTGCTGGCGCGTGGACATGCAATTATGAAGGGATATTATTTACGGGATGATCTTACTGCAGAAACAATCGATGCTGATGGCTGGTTCCATACAGGTGATATAGGTGAAATATTAGGGGGTAGATTCTTAAAAATTACTGATCGTAAGAAAGAGATATTTAAAACAGCTGGAGGAAAGTATATAGCTCCACAAACCATAGAAAATAAATTTAAAGAAACGCCATTGGTAGAACAAGTGATGGTGCTGGGTGAGAACCGTAAATTCCCTGCGGCTTTGATCGTTCCTAACTTTGTTGCACTAAAAGTATGGGCAGGGAAGAAAGGGATTACGTATACTACCGATGAGGAAATGATCATGAATGCGGAGGTTTTAGAAAAGTTTAATAAGATAGTTGAATTAAGTGGCAAAGATTTTGGTAAATGGGAGCAGGTGAAACGATTTGCACTATTGCCTAAACAATGGAGTATAGATGGAGGTGAACTAACGCCAAAGTTAAGTCTGAAGAGAAAAGTTGTGCTGGAGAAAAATGCAGCGCTTATAGATAAAATCTATCTTGATGCAGAGAGCTATAAAGGTTAAGGATTTTTCTTTAGCAATACTATTGTCGGTTATGATTGCTAATGCTGGATGTGTTGGTGGACAACTTGGGCAAAATAATGGCAATGAATATCGTAAAGGAATGGTTGTCTCAGCGAGTGAAGATGCTTCTCTGGTTGGGATAAATATTTTAAAAAAAGGTGGTAACGCAATTGATGCAGCCGTAGCGGTTCAGTTTGCTTTGGCTGTGGTTTATCCTAATGCCGGGAATATTGGTGGAGGTGGTTTTTTGGTATATCGTTCTGCAAAAGGAGAAGTTACTACGCTGGACTTTAGAGAGAAGGCTGGCTTCAGCGCTTCAAGAGATATGTACTTAGACGCTGATGGTAATCCTTTGGTTGATAAAAGTTTATTCGGACATCTGGCAGCTGGAGTGCCAGGTTCTGTGGCCGGAATGGTAGCTGCACATCAAAAATATGGTAAATTGAAATGGGCGGACCTTTTGGAACCCGCTATTGCACTGGCTAAAAATGGCTTTAAAATTACAGCACGTCAGGCCAGGGAATTGAATGGGTTAAAAGAACGTTTTATAACTTATAATCCCAATGGCACTGCATTGGTAAAGGAAGGTGAATGGGTGGAAGGGGATGCATTGGTGCAATCTGAACTAGCGAATACATTAGAACAAATCAGGGACAAAGGTATGGCTGGTTTTTATGCTGGTTCGGTTGCTGATAGTTTACTGGCTGAAATGAAACGTGGAAATGGGATTCTCAGTGCGGACGATTTAAAGAGTTATAAAGCTGTTTGGCGTGAGCCGATAATCGGAGATTATAAGGGCTTTAAAATAATTACTATGCCACCACCATCTAGCGGTGGTATTGCCTTGATTCAACTGCTTAAGTCTGTGGAACCTTATCCTTTAAAACGATGGGGCTTGAATGCAGACTCAACTGTACAGTTAATAGTGGAAGCTGAGAGAAGAGTATATGCAGATCGTGCTACACATCTGGGAGATCCGGATTTTTATGATGTGCCACAGGAGCAGCTTTTGAATGATGCTTATATAAAAGGAAGAATGGCAGGTTTTAACTGGGCACATGCGACTCCCAGTGCAGCTATTAAAGCGGGAACATTTAAAGTGGCAGAGCATGAAGAGACGACACATTTTTCTATAGTTGATAAGGCCGGGAATGCTGTTTCTGTAACTACTACACTAAATGGTTCGTACGGTTCTGCAGTAGTAGTTAAGGGTGCCGGATTTTTATTAAATAATGAAATGGACGACTTCTCAGTAAAGCCTGGCTCGCCGAATATGTATGGTTTAGTAGGCGGTGAAGCCAATGCCATCATGCCTGCTAAGCGTATGTTGAGCTCTATGGCACCTACTATTATTGAAAAGAATGGTGAATTGTTTATGGTTGTGGGTACTCCGGGTGGTTCTACTATCATTACATCTGTATTTCAAACTGTAATAAATGTAATTGAGTTTGATAAGAATATGCAAGCTGCTGTAGATGCTAAAAAGTTTCATCATCAATGGCTGCCTGATACTATTTATGTAGAAAAAGGGGCACTGGATAGTATGACTGTTATAAAACTTAAAAGTAAGGGCTATCCAGTTTTAGAGCGCGGTGCTATAGGCAGGGTTGATGCTATTTTGAAAACCAAATGGGGTTATTATCAAGGTGGTGCAGATAAAAGAGGAGATGATAAAAGTATTGGTTGGTAATTGTACTGAATTATAAACAGTTTAATATGAGTTGATTGCTTCTAAATGGGTGTTTTGTAGTTTGGCCTGCGAATTGAATTGTTACAGATGAATCTTTAATTCAGATAACAATTATTCCTCATCTTATGAAACTTATGAAAACAAATTTATTAAAATGCTTGCCCCTGGCTTTCTCGGCATTGTTGTTTGGAAATGCTGTTCAGGCGCAGGATAAAACGACCGAGTCTAACGCATTGTCGACCTGGTCTATTGGCGTAAACGCAGGTGTGCTTACACCAGTATCTCCACTTGGTGGGAAGAACGACTTTTCTAAATGGAAATCTGATTTAGGATATGGTTTATATATTAAAAAACAAATTACCCCGTATTTCTCTTTGCGTTTGGATGGAGTCAGAGGTAAACTAAAGGGAGATAATTCAGAGAACTGGAAAAGTGGAACCGCAAATGTAAGTCCAGTGAGTGCATTTGAAACAGATCTGTCTTATTCAGGTAGTTTAAATGCAGTAGTAAATCTTTTTAACATCAGTATGTTTAATAAGGAAAGTGCAGTTCAACTATATGCTTCTGGTGGTGCCGGTCTTGCCGGTTATAAGGTGAAAACGGCGACAGGTAGTGCTGGCTTGGCAGATTATGCTGGAGGCAAAACTATTAAAGAGTTAATCATTCCAGTGGGCTTAGGTGCTAAATTTAAATTGGCTGAAAAAGTGAACTTGGATTTGGGCTGGACTGTAAATTTTGTTGATGGTGATAACCTGGATGGACTTTACCGTGGTAGCAATGACAAGTATAACTATGCTTATGGGGGTTTAGAATTCGCTTTGGGTACTGGAAAACAACTGGCATGGCATAACCCTGTAGCTTTGACTTATGACGAAGCGTTACAGGCTAAGCAAACTGCTAATGCATTGAAAAGTGATTTGGATGCACAAAAAGCAGAAAATGCTAAGCTAAGATCTGAAATGAATGATCTGTTGAAAGATAGTGATGGTGATGGTGTGGCAGATAAATTGGATAAATGTCCTGGTACTCCGGCTGGTGTTGTTGTTGATGGCTCAGGTTGTCCTTTAAAAGTTCCGGCTCCAATTGAAAAGGTAATTATTACAGAAGCTGATCGTAAAGTAGTGGCTGATGCAATTAAAAATCTAGAGTTTGATCTTGGTAAATCGACCATCCGCGCTAAATCTTATGCGACATTGAATCGCGTAGCTGCATTATTAGTGGAGAAAAACTTTAGTCTGAAATTAGCAGGTCATACTGATAATACAGGATCAGCTGCTTTAAACATGAGATTGTCTAAAGATAGAGCAGAGTCTGTAAAAGCATATCTGGTTTCTCAAGGTGCAAATGCATCAAGAATTGAGGCTACAGGTTATGGAATGAATCAGCCTATTGCGACCAATAAAACGGCTGCTGGTCGTCAGCAAAATAGAAGGGTAGAATTTACTTTATTCTAGTCTCATATCTCACTATTTTTAAAAGCCTTTCTGTTCAATCAGGAAGGCTTTTTTGATGCTTATTATTTTCTAACATCTATTTGCATTATACCTTTTAATTCTATAGCTTTGCTATGCAAGCATAGTAATTGATGAAACAGCAGGAAACGATAGATTATTTTTTAAAGGTGGTTTGGCAGAATGTATCTAATACATACAATCAAATTGCCTCAGGGTTTGGGATCACACAAGCCATAGGTTATGTGCTGATTAATATTGGCAAAGAAGGTACGGCAGTGTCTCAGCTGGCTGGTTTACTGGGTGTGAAAGCAACCAGCCTATCCAGGATGTTAAACAATATGGAGGAATCAGGGTTAATATACAGGGAAACATCTACTGGCGATAAGCGCTCAGTAAAGGTTTTTCTGACGGAACTTGGTTATGAAAAAAGACATATGGCTAAGGGAGTTGTGATTGCTTTTAACGAGTACCTGGCAAAGAACCTGAGTACTATTGAAAAAAATAACCTTTTAATAACCCTGCAGAAATTGAACAAACTTACATTGGCATATAAAATTCCAGTTGAACATGATGAACAAAAAGATAAATAAAGTAGTAGTGTTGGGCTCAGGTATTATGGGCTCACGTATTGCCTGTCACTTTGCGAACATAGGAGTAGAAGTACTTTTGCTGGATATACCAGCAAAAGAGGGTGATAAAAACACTATTGTAAACACAGCTTTGCAAAATGCAGTAAAAACAAACCCTTCTCCGGTATATTCGAAAAAAGTTCTGAATAAAATTACAACCGGAAATTTTGAGGATGATATGGCAAAGATTGCAACCTACGACTGGATCATAGAAGTTGTAGTGGAAAACCTTGAAATCAAGAAGAAAGTTTTTGAACAGGTTGAGCAATATCGTAAGGCTGGCACCTTGATCACTTCAAATACTTCTGGAATACCTATTCATTTGATGGCTGAAGGACGCTCGGAAGATTTTAAAGCGAACTTCTGTGGAACCCATTTTTTCAACCCACCTCGTTATTTAAGATTATTGGAAATTATTCCTACTCCTAATACTAAGTCTGAACTGGTGGATTTTCTGATGCATTATGGGGATAAATTCTTAGGTAAAACAACCGTGCTCTGTAAAGATACCCCGGCGTTTATTGCTAATAGAGTAGGAGTGTATTCAATTATGGCTTTACTTCATCTGGTAGAAAAAATGGAACTTACCGTTGAGGAAGTAGATAAATTTACTGGGCCAGCATTGGGTAGGCCAAAATCTGCCACTTTCCGTACCACAGATGTGGTAGGTTTAGATACCATGATTAAGGTATCTAAAGGATTGTACGACAATTGTCCGGATGACAAAGCTCATGACTTATTTAATTTACCTGCTTATGTAGAAAAAATGGAAGCCAACAATTGGTTGGGTGATAAAACCGGACAAGGTTTTTATAAAAAGACAAAAACTGCAGAGGGCAAAACAGAAATATTGGCACTTGACTTAAAGACCCTGGAATATAGGCCGCAGGTTAAAGTGAAATCTGCAACACTGGATCTGACCAAGCCTATCGAGAATGTAAGAGATAGAATGAAAGTGTTTGCCGCTGGAAAGGACAAAGCGGGAGAGTTGTTCAGAGCTTCTTTCTTTGGTTTGTTTGAATATGTGTCTGACAGAATTCCTGAAATTTCTGATGAGTTGTATAGAATTGATGATGCCATGCGTGCTGGTTTTGGATGGGATCTTGGTCCATTCGAGGTTTGGGATGCCGTAGGTATTGCTGAATCTATTGAAGGAATGAAGAAATATGGACACGAGGCTGCTGCCTGGGTTCATGAAATGCTTGAGGCTGGAAATACATCTTTCTATAAAGTTGAAGATGGAATTAGGAAATATTACGATATCCCTTCTAAAAGCTATAAGGTCGTACCGGGGGCGGAAGAATTTATCATTCTTGATAATCTGAGAGCAAATAAAGTGATCTGGAAAAATTCTGGCGCTTCTATTATTGACCTTGGGGACGGGATTCTGAATGTAGAGTTTCATTCTAAAATGAATACCATTGGTGGTGATACCCTACAAGCTATCAATAAAGCGATTGATATGGCCGAAAAGGATTATAGAGGAGTAGTGATAGGAAATGATGGGGCAAATTTTTCGGCGGGAGCTAATGTAGGAATGATCTTTATGATGGCGGTTGAACAGGAGTGGGAAGAATTAAATATGGCCATCAGAATGTTCCAAAACACTTCTATGCGAATCAGGTACTCCTCGATTCCTGTAGTTGTAGCTCCACATAACTTAACGTTGGGTGGTGGCTGTGAGTTCAGTTTACATGCGGATCATGTTCAGTTGAATGCAGAAACTTATATGGGATTAGTGGAGTTCGGTGTTGGAGTTATTCCTGGAGGTGGTGGTACGAAAGAGTTTGCACTTCGTGCTTCTGATGAATATCGTGATGACCAGATTGTTCAGAATGCTTTAAAGGATAGGTTCCTAACCATTGGAATGGCTAAGGTTTCTACCTCTGCTGTTGAGGCTTTTGAATTGGGTTATTTGCTAAAGGATAAATATGCTATTTCTATGAATAGAAGTAGGTTAATTGCTGATGCTAAGGCCAAAGCTCTTGAACTTGCTGATGCAGGATATACCCAGCCGGTAAGACGTAAGGACATTAAAGTATTAGGTAAACAGGGTCTGGGTATTGTATATGCTGGTGCCAATACGATGTACTCTGGACATTATATTTCAGAACATGATAAGAAGATTTCTGAAAAACTGGGATGGGTAATGTGTGGTGGTGATCTTTCTGCACCAACTGAAGTTACAGAGCAGTATTTACTTGATCTGGAAAGGGAGGTGTTCTTGTCGCTTTGCGGTGAAAGAAAGACTTTGGAACGTATTCAGAGTATTGTTACTAAGGGTAAACCTTTAAGGAATTAATTTTAGCTTAAAAAAGATAAGACATGCAAGAAGCATATATTATAGCAGGATATCGTACGGCAGTGGGCAAGGCTCCACGTGGTGTATTTCGTTTCACGAGGGCTGATGATCTGGCAGCGGAGGTAATCAGGGGACTGGTGGCTTCTGTGCCAAACCTGGATACTGAGCAGATTGATGATGTAATTGTAGGTAATGCCACTCCTGAGGCGGAGCAAGGATTGAATATTGCCCGTATGATCTCTTTGATGGGATTAAATACAGATAAGGTACCTGGGGTTACTGTAAACAGATATTGTGCATCTGGATTGGAAACCATTGCTACAGCAGTGGCGAAGATTAAAAGCGGAATGGCCGATTGTATTATTGCTGGTGGTGTAGAAGTGATGTCGGGTATGCCTTTTGGAGGATGGAAGATTGTTCCGAATGCTGATGTGGCCAAAACTAATCCGGATTGGTATTGGGGAATGGGCTTGACAGCAGAGGCCGTTGCAAAGGAATACAATGTAAGCAGAGAAGATCAAGACATATTCTCTTATCATTCACATCAAAAAGCCGTTGAGGCTATTAAAAATGGACATTTAAAAGAGGGTGTATTGCCGATTACAGTAAATGAGAATTACCTGGATGCGGATATGAAAAAGAAAACCCGTAGTTATATTGTGGATACAGATGAAGGTCCAAGAGCAGATACTTCTATAGAAAAGCTTGCTAAATTAAAGCCTGTATTTGCTGCTGACGGTGTAGTTACAGCTGGTAACTCCTCACAAACTTCTGATGGTGCAGCATTTGTACTTGTCGTTTCTGAGCAGAAAATGAAAGAACTTGGAGTTGAACCTATTGCTCGTTTGGTAAGCTATGGCATTGCGGGTGTTCCCCCGAGAATTATGGGAATTGGTCCTATATATGCAATACCTAAGGCATTAAAACAAGCAGGTATGACACTTGATCAAATTGATCTGATCGAATTAAATGAAGCTTTTGCTTCCCAATCTTTGGCAATTGTAAGGGAGCTTCATCTTAACCCTGATCTGTTAAATGTAAATGGAGGTGCAATTGCGCTTGGACACCCCCTTGGATGTACTGGTGCTAAATTATCCGTACAAATATTTAATGAATTAAAAAGAAGGAATCAGAAATATGGAATGGTCACCATGTGCGTAGGAACTGGTCAGGGCGCCGCTGGTATTTTTGAAATGCTTTAGTAATGAACAATGATTTAATCAAAAAAAATGGAAGCTACAGATAAAAAAGCGATTAAAGGTGGCGAGTTTTTGATAACAGAAACCACTTATCAGGATGTATTTATTCCTGAGGAATTTGATGAAGAACAATTAATGATTGCGCAGACCTGCCGGGACTTTCTGGTAGCGGAAGTATATCCTAATTTAGACCGTATAGATACACAAGAAGAAGGATTGATGCCTTCATTGATGGACAAAGCAGGAGACTTGGGGATTCTGGGTGTTTCCATTCCAGAAGTGTATGGTGGATTTGGAAAGAACTTTAATACTTCAATGTTGGTTGCTGATGTAATTGGTGCAGGACATTCTTTTGCTGTGGCCCTATCGGCACATACTGGAATTGGAACTTTACCAATTTTATATTACGGGACTGAGGAGCAAAAAAGCAAATATATCCCTAAGTTAGGGACAGGGGAGTGGAAAGCTGCTTATTGTTTGACCGAGCCAAACTCAGGTTCAGACGCTAATTCCGGAAAGACAAAAGCTAAATTGTCTGAAGATGGTAAACATTATGTGATCAATGGTCAGAAAATGTGGATTACCAACGGCGGATTTGCGGATATTTTTATTGTGTTTGCAAAGATTGATGATGATGCTAATCTGACTGCTTTTATAGTAGAGCGTGGATTTGGTGGTATTACGATGAATCCGGAAGAACATAAAATGGGGATCAAGGGTTCTTCAACGAGGCAGGTGTTTTTTAATGACTGCCATGTGCCGGTAGAGAATATGCTTTCTGATCGTCAGAATGGTTTTAAAATGGCCGTTAACATTCTAAATATTGGTAGAATTAAGTTAGCCGCTGCTGCTATTGGCGCATCGAAATCTGTAATTGATACTGCAGTAAATTATTCGAATGAACGGGTTCAATTTGATCGTCAAATTTCTAAGTATGGGGCTATCAGGTATAAGCTTGCGGAAATGGCGACTAAGGTCTATGCTGTTGAATCTGCCAACTACCGAGCTGGTCAGAATATTGACGATGCATTTGATGCATTGGTAGCAGGAGGGATGGATGAAGGCAAGGCTAAATTGAAATCAACAGAGCAGTTTGCTGTCGAATGTGCAATTTTGAAAGTATGGGGTTCTGAAGCTTTGGATTATGTTGTTGATGAAGGTGTACAGATTTATGGTGGTATGGGCTTCTCAGCCGATGCGCCAATGGATCGTGCTTACCGTGATGCAAGAATCAACAGGATTTTTGAAGGTACAAACGAAATCAATAGGCTGCTTACGGTGGATATGATGTTGAAGCGTGCGATGAAAGGGGAACTTGATTTGATGACGCCAGCAGCTGCTGTTGCTGCGGAATTGATGTCGATTCCGGAATTTGGTGAGGAAGATGATACGCTGTTTGCGGCGGAAAAGAAGATCATTAAAAACCTGAAAAAGGCAACACTTATGGTTGCTGGGGCGGCTGTCCAGAAGTTAATGATGAGCTTATCAAAGGAGCAAGAGATATTGATGAATATTGCAGATATGGCGAGTTATGTGTATGTGGCTGAATCTGCTATGTTAAGAACGGAAAAGTTGGTAAGTATGCGTGGAGAGGAAGCTTGCGAGGGACAACTGAATATGATGCGTATTTATTTTGTTGAAGCAGTAGATGCAGTTCAGAAAGCGGGTAAAGAAGCACTATGGGCATTTGCGGAGGGTGATGAGCAAAGGATGATGATGGTAGGTTTAAGAAGATTTACCAAAATGGAGGCATTTAATGTAAAAGATGCAAGGCAAAAAGTGGCACAGCAATTGATTAATGCTAATAAGTATTGTTACTAATATTCTATAAAGAAACGATTCATAATTAAAACTGGAAGGCCCGTAATCAATTTGATTACGGGTTTTTTATGGAATCATATTTTACTCTAATAGATTATTGAGGGGGCTGCTTCATCGATCTTTTACCCATAATTAAATGATGCAAACTGTTACAAGTTTAGAAGAAAGACTATATGGAAATTGTTAAAATTGGTTAAAAATTGCGCCATCGGCAATAAAAGACTATTTTTGTGAATTATGTTAAAAACCACTGGCTTGTTGGGCTTTTTTATGATAGCAGTAGCTTTTGTTGCCTGCGAGAAAGAAGTACCCTATGATGGGGTAAAGCAATTGGAGATTGACGACGCTATTATCGTTAAGTATATGGCGGACAGTAGTGTGACGGCGACTAAACACAGTTCAGGTTTGTATTATAATATCATCAAATCAGGAGCAGGAAATCAAGTTGTTCAGACAGATACAGTGTATAGTAATTATACTTTAAAAATTTTAAAAGACTCGGTTTTGTTGAGTAGAAGTGTCGATAGTACGTTTAAGTTTATGCTTCCCGGATACATCGAAGGATGGAAGACTGGAGTTAGCTTAATTAGACCTGGAGGATTGATCAGGTTACTGATTCCTTCAACACTGGCTTATCAGCAAAGAGCGATTACTTCACCAAGAATACCACCAAATTCAATATTAGATATTACCTTAGAAATAGTTTCTGTAAATAAAAACCCCAAATGATTAAAAATTTATCATTATATACTATTGCCTTGTTAGGCTGTTTAGTGCTGTTCAATTCATGTGAAAAAGAGTATGAAACTATTGACGCTTTAGATAAGCGTCAGATAGCGGAGTATATTAAAAATAATAACCTAACAGGGGGAGTGGATACATTGGGATATCATTATAAGATTCTTGATAAAGGGACAGGTGGAGCTGTTGATAGAACCGATTCTGTATTCTATACTTATGATTTTAAACATGCTAGTGGTGCTTCATTTTTTAAGAATTCAGATTACCAGATTCCACGTAATTTCTTAGGTTATACCGATAGATTTGGTTTTAAGGATATTCCAGCTGTTAGACTTACACTTTCTAAACTTCAAAAAGGTGGAACAGCAAGAGTTATTTTACCTTCAAGTATGGCATTTGGTAAAAATGGCAATAAAACATTTGGAGTAGAATCTAATGAGATTATCGTAATCGATTTAGCCTTGCTTACTCAGAAAAACTGGGTAGAAATGGATAATTATTTGTTGGATAAGTTTGTTGCAGCAAAAGGTTTAAATCCAGTAACAGATCCAAGCAGAGTTCGTTATATCATTTCTGCTGAAGGTACAGGTAAAGGGGATGTTAAGCCAACTTCCAAAGTAAAGGTAAAGTATACCGGAAGATTACTTGATGGGTCTGTATTTGATTCGAGTACTGACGGTGTTGAGTTTCTGCTTGATGGTGTAATTAAAGGATGGACAGAAGTTATTCCAGGTAAAATTGGAGTAGGTGGTAAAATAAGACTTCTGATTCCTTCTGATTTAGGTTATGGACAGACAGCTCAAAGAGATGGAAACGGAAATGTGAGTATTCCAGCAAACGCAATTCTTGATTTTGATATTGAGATTGTTAGTGTTACTAACTGATATGTATTAGTCATAAATGTCGGATAATGCATCCTCTAGACGGGTAAACTGAAATTTAAAATCTGTTGATAATAGTTTTTGAGCTGAGGTATTTGTACTGATGAAAATTACCTCACTCATTTCTCCCAGGATTAACTTGAGTATCGTTTCTGGTACGTTCAAAGGCCATACCGGACGACGAAGTTTATGAGCAATAGATTTTGTTAGAGTTAAATTAGTGACCGGAAATGGAGCACAGGCATTGTAGGCTCCATGGAATCTTGGGTTTTCTACTGCATTTATAAACATAGAAACAATGTCGTCAATATGTACCCATGGTATCCATTGTTTACCTGTTCCCAAAGCTGCCCCTGCAAAGAATTTTATCGGTTTTTCTAAAGATGGCAAGGCTCCTTCTCCTTTGGCAAGTATAAAGCCAATTCTGAATTTTACTATCCTCAAGCTAAGTGATTTGCCTTGATCGACGGCATTTTCCCAACGTTTGCAACACTCTGCTAAAAAGCCAAAGCCTGCAGCAGAATCTTCTGTCAGAATTTCCTCGCCGCAATCGCCATAATATCCCACTGCCGAAGCAGATAGGAAATTCTTAATATTGGCATTGCTCTCTTTTATTGTTTTGTATAATAACTGGGTCGATAATACTCTGCTATTAATAATTTGTTGTTTGCGCTTTTCTGTCCACTTTTTTGACGCAATATTTTCTCCAGCCAGATGAATGATGGTGTCGGTATCTGACATACATTTGGGGTCAATATGGCCCTGATCAACATCCCAGATATATGATTTTACTCCATAAATATTTACCTTGTTTCGGGAGAGAATGGAGATAGTATGTCCAGCCTTTTGTAAAGAATGGATTAATTTTCGTCCAATCATTCCTGTAGCACCTGTAATCAAAATCTTCTTATTCATGTATTGGCCCCCTTATTTCTCTAAATTATCTTTTTATCGTAAAGGTTTTGTTCTGCTTATGTAAATATTGGCTGTTATATTAGTATTAAGATTAAAAATGCCATAATTTTGAGTTTGTCGCAAAAAACTTTTCAAACCTCGTAGTCATTAAGAGACAGTAATATATAATGAAAAACAAAAAAATATTAGTTTGGTTTAGAAATGATCTCCGCTTGCATGATAATGAAATGTTAGTTGAAGCTATCGCTAAATCTGACAGTATTTTGCCAGTTTACTTTTTTGATCCTCGTTATTTTGATGATACCAGATTTGGCACAGCTAAGACCGGTATTTTTAGAGCTGAGTTTTTAAGAGGTAGTTTGAAATCATTAAGAACTGCATTTCGTAAAATGGGAGGAGATATTCTTTTTGTTCAAGGAAGACCTGAAGATCATTTAAAGGAATTGGTTGAACGTTTTGATATTGCTGAAGTATATCATCATCGTGAAGTTGCACCAGAAGAGACGCTTATTTCCGACAATGTAGAAGACCTATTGTGGACTCTTAAAGTTAATTTGAGACACTTTATTGGGCATACGCTTTATAATAAAGAAGACCTTCCTTTTCCTATAAAAGATATTCCAGATATCTTTTCTCAGTTTAAAAAGAAAACAGAAAGAGATGCCATTGTAAAGTCTTGTTTTTCATCACCTGAAAGTATTGCTTTCGTTGAGAATGAGGAATGGGGTGAGGTCCCTTCCTTAGAGGAATTAGGATTCGTGTTAAATGGCAATGAAAATTTTAAAGGTTATCCTGAGGGTGGAGAAGAGGCTGGATTACAACACTTGAAGTCATTATTTGCTGTTGGTTCAGCTATCTATCTGAAAAATGCCAAGACCAATATAGACAAAGCTGGGTTTTCATCACAGTTGTCGGCCTGGTTGGCTTTAGGTTGTTTGTCACCTAGAATGGTTTACTGGCAAGTTAAAGAAGCTGAAAGTAAATTCGGAACAAATATTCATTTTAACCAAATTCTATTAGGGCTATTGTGGAGAGACTATTTTAGGTTTATGTTTAAAAAACATGGTATTGCTTTCTTTCAGGAAGAAAAATTGGAGAATGAAGTTCTTTATGCAGCAGTTGGGGGTGAGGAGTTGGATAACTGGAAGTTGGGTAAAACAGGGAATTCTGTAGTAGATAAGTACATGTTTGATTTGAATACAACTGGATTTATTCCTCATATTGGTCGACAGCTTGTAGCTACTTATCTGATTCACATACAGAGAATTCACTGGACATGTGGTGCGGCTTATTTTGAAGAAAAGCTAATAGATTATGCTGCGGCCAGTAACTGGGGTAATTGGGCAAGTATTGCCGGTCTGACTAAAGATGTCAAGTCCAAAAATGGCGTTGATTTAAATAAACAATTTAAAATTTTAGAGGTTGAAGTTCCGGATCAACCTTCTTTTGCTTGATAGTAATAGCTCTACATTTTGATTTTGATGAAAAGTTAAACAAATTTGTATTTTAAACAAAGTTGTTTAAGTTTTGTTGTTATAATCAAGGTGAAAAAATATTCGATCAGCGATATAGAGGCCCTTATAGGCATTAAAGCTCATACCATCAGGGCTTGGGAAACAAGGTATAATCTTGTTCCCCCAAAACGGACGCCTACCAATATCAGGTATTATGATGAGGAAGACTTAAAAATGCTATTGAATATAGTTGCATTGAATGAGAATGGCTATAAGATCAGCAGAATTTCCAAACTAAGTAAACAACAGATGATAGATCTGGTGGTACAGCTCAATTCTAAATGGGATAATGACGCTGTTCAGGTATTGAATCTTTCCAAAGCCACATTGCAATACAATGAAAAAGCTTTCTCTTCTATTCTTTCTGGTTGCATTAAAACAATGGGCTTGGTTAAAACGATGGACATTGTTTTATTCCCTTTTATGAAACGAATAGGAATGCTTTGGCAAACTGGAACTATTGATCCCTCGCAGGAACATTTTGCTGCTAATCTGATTAGAGATAGGATGATTGTTGAGATTGATAAGGTTAAAAAGCCTGAAATTGAAAAGCCATTACGCTTTGTGCTGTTTTTACCAGAAGGGGAGATGCATGAAACAGGTCTGTTGTTTGCGAGGTATTTACTTAAGAGTTGTGGGCATGATGCCCTTTATTTAGGGGGGGAAGTCCCTTATCCAGACCTTAAAAAGGTTATCCACTCTTATAAACCCGACTATATGTTTGTTGTTTTAACCTCATTAAATATAGGAAAAGACATTAATAAAATCATTGCTAAAGTATTGGATTATGTAGATGTTCCAGTTCTTGTTGCAGGAAGCTTGATCTCCGAATTTGATGTTCTTGTAAATGATCGGCTTACCCCTTTGAAGAATGTATGTCAAATGGTAGATTTTCTTGAAGAATTATAAAGAATCTTGCCTTTATTATGAGGTAAAATCCTAATTTTGCAACACTTATAGCATATTTAAACCATAATGGATAATTTATCTTATCTCAACGGCGCAAACGCCGAATACGTAGACTCGTTATACCAATCTTATAAAGAAGATGCAAACTCAGTTGAATTTGGATGGCAGAAGTTTTTTGAAGGCTTTGACTTTGGAAAAGGTGCTTCTGGAGCTCCTGTTAGTGCTGAAGCTCCGGAACATTTCCTAAAGGAGGTTAATGTGTTAAACATGATCAATGGCTATCGCCAACGGGGTCATTTATTTACACATACCAACCCGGTTAGAGAAAGACGTCAGCATTTACCTACACTTGATCTTGAGAATTTTGGTCTGGCTCAATCTGATCTTGATACTGTTTTTAACGCAAGTGTGGAGCTTGGAATTGGTGCAGCTAAATTAAGTGACATCATCACTGTCCTGAAGCAAACTTACTGTAGTTCGATCGGGGTTGAATATAAATATTTACGTACGCCTGAAGTCCTTTCCTGGTTAGAGGATAAAATGGAAAGCACGCGTAATACGGAAGACTTCTCTATTGAAGAGAAGACTCGTATTTTAAAGAAGCTGAACGAGGCTGTTAGTTTTGAGAATTTCCTGGGAACTAAATTCCTTGGTCAGAAGAGATTTTCATTGGAAGGTGCTGAAGCGCTGATCCCTGCTCTGGATTCAGTAATTGAGAAAGGTGCAGAGCTTGGTATTGAAGAATTTGTACTTGGTATGGCGCATAGAGGACGTTTAAATGTTCTGGCCAATATCATGCAGAAATCTTATAAAGAGATTTTTGCTGAGTTTGAAGGTAAAGGCTATAGTGCTGAATCTCCATTTGGAGGGGACGTAAAATACCACCTTGGTTACTCTACGGACGTAACTACAAATGATGGTAAGAATGTTCACTTGAGTCTTTGTCCTAATCCTTCGCACCTGGAAACAGTAAACGGAGTGGTTGAAGGTATGACCAGGTCTAAGATCGACTTTAAATATGGTGGTGATAATGCTCGTATTGCACCGATCCTGATCCATGGTGATGCTTCTGTTGCCGGACAAGGTATTGTCTACGAGGTAATTCAAATGGCTGGTCTTGATGGTTATAAAACCGGAGGTACCATTCACCTGATTATTAATAACCAGGTTGGTTTTACAACGAACTTTAAAGATGCAAGAACCAGTACTTATTGTACTGATATCGCTAAAGTTACTTTATCACCAGTGTTTCATGTGAACGGGGATGATGTAGAAGCTTTGGTATATGCCATTAACCTGGCTATGGAATATCGTCAGAAATACAGAAATGACGTATTTATTGATATTTTATGTTACCGTAGGTTTGGACACAATGAATCGGATGAACCTAAATTCACTCAACCTTTATTATATAAAGCAATAGAGAAACACCCAAATTCAAGAGACATTTATATAGACCAATTGGTTAAGGAAGGCTCTATTGAGGCAGGTTTTGCAAAAGATATGGAAAAAGAATTCCGTGGCTATTTGCAGGAACGTTTGAATGAAGCGAAAGCATTGACCTCAACTTATCAGGATGTGAAGTTTGGTGGTGCATGGGCAGATATGCGCATTGCTACACCGAAAGATTTTGAAAGCTCGCCAGTAACATCAGTTAAAGAAAGTACTTTACTGGAAATTGCAAAAAGAATCAGCACCTTACCTTCTAATAAGAAGTTCTTTAAGAAAATTGAAAAACTTTTTGAAGAGCGTAGCAAGATGGCAAATACTACACATGTTTTTGACTGGGCTATGGGTGAGCAACTTGCATATGGAACTTTACTTGCCGAAGGTAAGAGAGTTCGTTTAAGTGGACAAGATGTGGAACGTGGAACTTTTTCACACCGCCATGCTGTAATTAAGTTAGAAGATTCGGAAGAAGAATATATCCCGTTGGCTAATTTATCTGATCAACAGGCTCCGTTCGATATTTACAATTCACATTTATCAGAATATGGTGTTTTAGGTTTTGAGTATGGTTATGCCATGGCCAATCCGAATGCCTTAACAATCTGGGAAGCTCAGTTCGGAGATTTCTTTAATGGAGCTCAAATTGTAGTTGATCAGTATATTGCCAGTGCAGAAACAAAATGGCAACGTGAAAATGGCTTGGTAATGTTATTACCTCATGGTTATGAAGGACAAGGTCCTGAGCACTCATCTGCAAGGATTGAGCGTTTTATGGAGCTTTGCGCAGACTATAACATGCAGGTTGCAAATTGCACTACTCCTGCAAACTTCTTCCATTCTTTACGCAGACAATTTAAACGTGATTTTAGAAAACCATTAGTTGTATTTACACCTAAGAGTTTATTACGTCATCCACAATGTGTATCACCACTAGTTGATTTTACTGAAGGTAAATTCCAGGAGATTATTGATGATGCTAATGTTAAACCGGCAGCGGTTAAGAGAGTATTATTCTGTAGTGGTAAGATTTATTATGAGTTGTTAGAGAAACAACAAAAAGATCAGATTAAGGATGTAGCTATAGTTCGTTTAGAGCAATTGTATCCTTTACCTGTTGAACAAATGGAAGCTGTATACAAAAAATATAAAAATGCTAAAGAAGCCGTTTGGGTTCAGGAAGAGCCTGAAAACATGGGGGCATGGCCATATTTGTTGCGCAAATTGAGAAAAACTATTTTTGGTGACATAGAATTGGTTTCAAGAAAAGAGAGCAGCAGTACAGCTACTGGATTTGCGAAGCAACACGCCGATCAACAGGCATATATATTAGCCAAAGCATTTGAAATGGCTGTTACAGCGCAAGAAAAGAATATTGCGAATAAGTCTGTGAGTAAAGTATTTAATGTAGATTAGAAAAATATAATACACCTGTTATGAGTATAGAAATAAAAGTTCCGCCTGTAGGCGAGTCGATAACTGAAGTTGTTTTATCACGTTGGGTGAAAAATGATGGCGATGTGGTAGAAATGGATGAAGTGATAGCAGAACTAGAGTCTGATAAAGCAACATTTGAACTTACTGCTGAGCAAGCTGGAACTTTAAAAACAGTAGCTGCTGAAGGTGATACTTTAGCGATAGGTGCTGTAGTTTGTAAAATTGAAGATGGTGGTGCCGCTCCAAAAGCTAAGGAAGAGGCTGCTCCTGCTGCTGAAAAACCAGCTGTTGCAGATAAAACCGCTGCTCCTGTAGCAGAAAAATCTGGAGAGAGCTATGCTACTGGTACACCTTCACCTTCTGCAGGTAAAATTCTTGCTGAAAAAGGTGTTGACCCTACTGGTGTCAAAGGAACTGGTGTTGATGGCAGAATTACAAAAGAAGATGCCGTGAATGCTCAGAAAACAGCTGCTCCGGCTGCTAAAGCTGAAGCTCCTAAATCAACAGTTGCCGCTCCTGTTGCAGGTTCAAGAAACGAGCGTAGAGAAAAAATGTCTCCATTACGTAAGACAGTAGCTAAACGTTTGGTTACTGTTAAAAATGAAACGGCCATGTTAACTACTTTTAACGAAGTAAACATGAAGCCCATAATGGATTTACGTGGTAAATATAAAGATCAGTTTAAGGAGAAATTCGGTGTAGGCTTAGGCTTCATGAGTTTCTTTACTAAAGCTGTGTGCGAGGCCCTTAAGGATTTCCCTGCTGTAAATGCACGTATTGATGGTGAGTCAGTTGTTTACAATGATTTTGCTGATATTTCAATTGCTGTTTCTGCACCTAAAGGATTGGTTGTTCCAATTATCAGAAATGCGGAAAGTATGAGCCTTGCTCAGATTGAAAAGACTGTAATTGAATTGGCAACTAAAGCTCGTGATAGCAAATTGACAATCGAGGAAATGACAGGGGGAACCTTTACAATCACCAATGGTGGTGTTTTTGGTTCAATGATGTCTACTCCAATTATCAATGCTCCTCAATCGGCGATTTTAGGTATGCACAATATCATCGAGCGTCCAATTGCTGAGAAAGGTGAAGTTGTGATTCGTCCGATGATGTATGTTGCCTTGTCTTATGATCATAGAATCATTGACGGAAGAGAGTCTGTAGGCTTCCTGGTTAGGGTTAAACAATTATTGGAAGATCCGGCTAGATTGCTTTTAGGCGTGTAATATTGTAAAATATTCAATATATAAAGGCTCCGGAGTATATCTGGAGCCTTTTTTTTGACATTAGTTTTTTATTTTAGGCATTTGACCCGATCCTAAACATATGAAACATTTAATCTTTACATTTTTCTTTTCGCTTTTTATGCTGAATAGCTTTTCCCAGCATGTAAATCAAAACTCCGGATGGCTTATGTTGTTAAATGGAACAAAATTTAATGATAAATGGGGATTACATCTTGATGTACAGCTAAGGACAGCAAATGATTGGGATGGTATTAGGAATGTTTTGTTCAGGCCAGGAGTAACCTATTATATAAATAAGAACAGTAATGCTACTACAGGATATTTGCTGACAAATACTTATCTAAAACAGAATGATGTAAGTAATACCTTGATAGAACACCGCATCTGGGAACAATATATTTATACGCATAGAATTAATCCTGTGTATGCGCAACATCGTTTCCGATTGGAGCAACGTTTTATAGAGACAGTGGGTGGAGATGTTTTTTCTCAAAGGTTCAGGTATTTTTTTAGAGTGATTCTCCCTGTTCTTGATCAACAAGAATCATTTACAGAAGGCCCTTTTGTAGCTTTGCAGAATGAATTGTTTTTTAACGTTCAAAACAAGGACCAGTTAAATGGGAAGTTGTTTGATCAAAATCGTGCATATGGTGCTGGTGGATATCGATTTAACAAAAGTTTTGATATAGAAGTAGGATACCTAAATCAATATCTTAAAGGACGTTCGAACAACACTATTAATCATGCAGTCCAATTAGCATTCTATACCAGGTTTTAAATGGCTTGTTTAATGTTAATGTAAAAGTTCGGATCTGTTTTAAATGATCTATTGCTAATTGATTTATCGATGATAATGCTTTTCCAATTGGTAGATGGTGTAATAAAGCTAAAGCTACCTGGCTTGAGTGTTACTTTTACTGGCATATCAAAGTCTTTTACATCAGCAATCCATCGGTATTTAAGAAGGCCATTTTTGATTTGATATTCCAGTGTTGGGATTTTTGTCTTACGTAGATACTGATTAAAAACTTTGTTTAGAGTTAATCCGCTATGTTTGCTGATATAATCTTCAACTTCCTGACCTGTAGCTGTACTATGGTAAAAAGTCTTGTTCAGACCACGTAGTATGCTCCGGAATTTTTCATCATTATTGATAAGTTGTCTGATGATATGAATAAGATTTGCACCTTTATAATACATGTCTCCTGAGCCTTCGTGGTTAACGTTGTAGATTCCTACAATAGGCCGGTCATTGTTGATGTTTTTTCTTATCCCTATAACATAAGAAGAGGCGGCCTCTTTTCCTGATATTGATTCTGTAAATAAAGTCTCAGAATAGCAGGTGAATGCTTCATGTACCCACATATCAGCTACATCTTTACTGGTGATATTGTTCCCGAACCATTCGTGGCCACTTTCATGGATGGTAATAAAATCAAACTTTAGTCCCCAGCCAGAGCCAGAAAGGTCGCTTCCATTGTATCCCATTTTAAAATTATTACCATAAGCGATAGCGCTTTGGTGTTCCATGCCAAGATGTGGTGCCTGGACAAGTTTATATCCATCTTCATAAAAAGGATAAGGACCAAACCAATGCTCAAATGACTTTAACATAGGCTTAACATCTGCATTCCAATGCGGTCTGGCTAAGGTACTGTCTTCTTTTAAGGACCAGTAATCTATATTTAACTTTCCTTTTTCACCAATATATTCATCTGTCCAATGCGCATATTTACCAATGTATAGGCTGACATTATAATTGTTAATGGGGTTGTTTACAAACCAGTTGTATTGAGTGTAGTTTTCGTCTATTTTTTTTATACTTCGCAGCTTTCCATTTGAAATCTCCTGAAGATCTTTAGGTACACTGATGCTGATCATCATACTATCAACCTCATCACTTTGGTGGTCTTTATTTGGCCACCAGCTGCTTGCACCTAAGCCCTGACAGGCTACCGATACCCAGGGATTACCAGATTTGTCTTTTGAAAAGATAAAGCCACCATCCCAGGGTGGGTTTTTCGCAATAACAGGTTTTCCGGAATAGAATACTGTAAAACTCTCTATTGAACCTTTTGTGATTTCATGGGGAAAGGTTATAAATACAGCATTAAACTCTCGTTTAAATGGAAGTTCGGCTCCTTTATATGTTATTTTTTCCACAATTAAATTATTAAACAGATCGAATTGAAGCTTGTTCAAGTTCTCTGTTGCAGTAAACTGGAATTCATTGCTGCCAATGATGGACTTGCTATCTATATCTACTTTAACATTAAGATGGTAATAATTGATATCATAACAGGTTCGTAAGGGCGTTAAATTGCCACGGAGACTGTCTGCTCTCGTAAAGTATTTCTTTTCCTTTAATAACTGGGCATTTCCATTTATGCTTGAAAATACCGAACTGGTTATCAAGATCAGAAACAGACTATGAACTAAGCTTCTCATTATGGTTTTAATACGGTAAGGGTTAATGCAGAAGCATTGTTTACATCATGAAATATACGGTGTGTGGCTTTTTGAAAATCAGATGGATCTGCTTCGTAAATATTCATGAATTTCTGAGGATTTCTGTCGGCCAGTGGAAACCATGAATTTTGCACCTGTACCATAATCCTGTGACCTTTTTTAAAGGTATGGGCTACATCAGGTAAGGCATAATTTACTTTGGTAACCATTCCTGGAATGAAAGGTTCAGGGTTTTCAAAGCCATTTCGGTATTTCCCCCTCATAATCTCTCCACGTACCAGCATCTGGTAGCCAGCCATAATGATATTTTGGGTGTTAGGAGAAGGGGATGGACTATCTTCCGGATATACGTCAATCAATTTCACTACATAATCAGCATCTGTACCAGTGGTAGAAACTATCAGATTTGCCATAACCGGGCCTGCCAGTGTTATGTCTTCAGTTAGCACATCTGTCTGATACACTTTTACATCAGGTCTGCTGGCAGTAAAACGCTGATCATCGATCATATATTCACGAGTTCTTTTTGTTTGTATTCCATCCTGATAAGGAACTGGACTATTAGGGTCACTTACATATTCGTCCCAGCTATCTGTTCGTTGAATTTTATCAAAACCGAGTTTTCCATTGGGTTGTAAATACAATGTTTTAGATTCTGCTTCTTTGGGCGGCCAGGCATTGAATTTTTTCCACTCATTACTGCCGGTTATAAATATGGTAGCTTCAGCAGGATTAAAAGTACCTTCACCTTTAAGATGATATTTAAAGAAAGGAAGTTCCAGATTTTCCTGGTAATAAGTACTGGTAGATTGGCCAAAATTAATATCTCCGAAGCTGTCGCCTTTGCTGCGGATCCATCCGCCATGATACCAGGGACCTGCTACAATTATATTATTCGCTCCAGGATTTTGCTTCTCAATTGATTTGTAAGTAGCAAAAGTTCCATAAGCATCTTCTGCGTCAAAAAAACCACCTACCACCATCACAGCAGGCTTTATATTGGTCAGGTGTTGTACGATACTTCTTGCCCTCCAGAATGTATCAAGATTAGGATGAGCAAATAGATTGTTCCAGAAGCGGATACTGTCTGCAAAATATTTTTCTTTGAGATTTTTAACCGAACCTGTTTCCAGATGAAATCTGTAAAGATCTTTAATAGGGTATGTAAAACCTTTTGGACCTTTATCTGGTGTAATAGGTTTTGGCCTGGGTACTCCAAAGGTACTCATAAAGCTAAAAGCATCAGTAAGAAACAAAGCGCCGTTGTGATGAAAATCATCACCAATAAACCAATCTGTAACTGGTGCTTGAGGTGATACTGCTTTTAATGCAAGATGAGCTCCAGGTAAAGCGGTGGTACTGTAAAATCCTGGGTAGGAGATTCCATAAATGCCAACTTTCCCATTGTTATTTTTTATGTTTTTGATCAACCAGTCAATGGTATCATAGGTGTCAGAACTTTCATCAATGTCCTTCTTACTTCTTTTATTAGCTATCTGTGGTCTGATATCATCAAAATTACCCTCACTCATCCATTTTCCCCTTACATCCTGATATACAAAAATAAATCCCTCTCTCATTTCCGCCGGAAAATTACCCAAACTGGTTTTATAATTTTCTTCTCCATATGGAGATACAGTATATGGTGTTCTATTAACCAGAAAAGGGTACTTTTTACTGTTGTCTTTCGGGGTATAAATGGAAGTAAAAAGCTTGACACCATCCCGCATAGTAATGCGTCTTTCTATTTTTGTATAGTTCTGTCGGACATATGCAGAGTCTGTTTGTTGCGCAAATAGGTTAGGAGCCGTAAAAAGAAATACAATTGCCAGCCATATGGATTTAACATAAGACATATAATAGTTTTTTTAGTGTATAAATATAGTATTTGGATAAGGTAAAGACTAATATTCGCTTTAGGTTTCTTAACTTTACGAAAAAAAAAATCCTTAATATGCAATACGATGTAGTTGTAATTGGCTCGGGCCCGGGCGGTTATGTTGGAGCGATAAGATGCGCCCAATTAGGCTTAAAAACGGCAGTTATAGAAAAATATAAAACTTTTGGTGGTACCTGCTTAAATGTAGGTTGTATTCCATCTAAGGCTTTGTTGGATTCTTCGGAGCATTTTCATAATGCCGCACATACTTTTCAAACACATGGTATCAACTTAAAAGATTTGAAAGTTGATATGCCACAAATGATCGCGCGTAAAAATGATGTGGTAGCTCAAAATACAGCTGGAATTCAGTATTTATTTAAAAAAAATAAGATCGACTCTTTTGAAGGAGTAGGTTCTTTTGTTGATAAAAACACGATTAAGATTACCAAAGATGGTAAATCGGAAACGATAACTGCAAAGAATGTAATTATTGCTTCCGGTTCAAAACCGACTGCTTTGCCTTTCTTACCTGTAGATAAAAAACGTATCATTACTTCTACTGAGGCTTTGAATATTACTGAAGTGCCAAAACAAATGATTGTAATTGGTGGTGGTGTAATTGGTCTTGAATTGGGTTCTGTTTACGCTCGTTTAGGAACTAAAGTTTCTGTAATCGAATTTATGCCTTCTATCATCGGTACTATGGATGCTGGTCTAGGTAAGGAATTACAGCGAGTATTGAAAAAGTCGTTGGGTATGGAATTCTTTATGGGGCATAAAGTAACAGGTGCTACAACTAAAGGTAAAAAAGTAACTGTTACAGCTACGAATGCAAAAGGCGAAGAAGTAAGCTTTGATGCTGATTATTGTATCGTTGCAGTTGGACGTACTGCTTATACTGAAGGATTGGGCTTAGAGAATATTGGCATCAAGACTGAAGAAAGAGGAAATAAAATCCCTGTAAATGATCACCTTGAGACTACTGTACCAGGCGTTTATGCCATTGGTGATGTGATAAAAGGAGCGATGCTTGCGCATAAAGCGGAAGATGAGGGTGTATACGTTGCTGAGAGGATTGCTGGACAAAAACCACATATCAATTATAACCTCATTCCAGGTGTAGTTTATACCTGGCCTGAAGTTGCTTCGGTAGGTTATACTGAAGAGCAGTTGAAAGAACAAGGTGTTCAATATAAAGCTGGTTCTTTCCCATTCAAAGCAAGTGGACGTGCTAAAGCAAGTATGGATACTGATGGGTTTGTAAAGGTATTGGCTGATGCTAAGACTGATGAGATTTTAGGTGTACACATGATTGGTCCACGTGCAGCAGATATGATTGCTGAGGCAGTGGTTGCTATGGAATTCCGTGCTTCTGCAGAAGATATCGCTAGAATTTGTCATGCTCACCCAACTTATACTGAAGCTCTAAAAGAAGCGGCAATGGCTGCTACTGAAAACAGAGCGATACATATTTAAATTTTAAGCTTTCTAAAGAAGTTTGTATTCCTGAGGAATATAAGAATTTAGTGTCTGATTCAGACAAAAAAAAACGGTCATCAGTTTATTCTGATGACCGTTTTTTTTATCGTGTAAATATGATTAATGCTTCATATCATATTCATGTACGTCTTTATGATCGTAATTTTCAGCAATTAATTCATCAATTGGTCTGCCCTTTTTATCCATTTTAAAGAAATGCAGGATGTTATCAAACCATTGATACATTACAGGCACGATTATTAATGTTAAGAACAATGAACTGATCAAACCACCAATAATAACCCAGGCCAAGCCATTTTTCCACTCGGCTCCAGCTCCTGCAGCCAGTGCGATAGGTAGCATACCAATTACCATGGCAATGGTTGTCATTAAGATAGGACGTAAACGAGCGTGGTTAGCTAAAATTAAGGCTTCACGAGTTGATTTACCTTCTGCTTTCATTTGATTGGTAAAATCGACAAGTATAATTGCATTTTTGGCTACCAAACCGATTAACATAATTAAACCTAAAATGGTAAAAATACCTAAGTTATTATTGGTCAAAGCAAGCGCTAAAAATGCACCAATTACTGCCAATGGGATAGAGAACATTACCACTAATGGGTAAACAAAACTATCGTACAAACCAACCATAATGAAGTATACCAATATAATTGACGCTAATAAAGCTATACCTAAAGTACCGAATCCTTCACTTTGGTTTTCTTGATCACCAGCCCAGGTATAACTTACTCCAAGCGGACGATGTAGTTTTCCGTCTTTTTCTTGTTTATCAAGCGCTGCCTGGAAATCTTCGACTATACTACCTGTCGGACGGCCAATTGATTGTGCTTTTAAAGTTACCGAAGTAGTTTTGTTTAGACGCTCTAACTGTGATGGTCCAGAATCTTCCTTGATATCTGCAAATTGCATCAATTTTATCTGCTGACCTTTATTATTGATGAATGTTAAGTTACGAACATCATCAATGTTTTTCTTGTCAAAATCTTGGTATTGAACATTAATGTCGTATTCGTATTGACCTTTGCGATATTTAGCATCTGTGTTACCGCTAAAAGCATATTGCATAGTTAAACCCACAGTTTGTAAGGTTAAACCCAATGAAGCCATTTTATCGCGATCAACTTTTACATTAATTTCGGGTGTGCCTTTTTCTACAGAAAGTTTAGTCTCTGCTGCTCCCGGTATTCCAGCTAAAATAGCTTTTGCTTGTTCTGCATAATGCATGGCGCTATCTAACTCTGGACCCGTTACTACCAGCTGGATGTTTGCATTCTCTGCAGTACCCATAATGGAGATGTTCACCGTTTTTACATTTGCACCAATCAATTCATTGGTTAACTCTCTGGAATAAGTCTTCGCTAATATATCACTACTGGTTCCAGGTCGAAGTTCACGTGCTACCAATTTTACATTGATTTCTGCTTTGTAAGCAGTTGCTTGTGAGCTTCCCATATCTCCACTTGATTGACCAACTGTTGTAATTAATTGCTCTATATCTGCTTTTTTACTTAAGTAGTTTTCAGCACGTAGTGCATATTGATTGGTTAATTCTAAAGAGGCGTCTTTAGGTAATTCAATCTGTACCAAGAACTCACCTTTATCTGATTTAGGGAAAAATTCAAACCCAATATATTTACCTGTAAATAAACCACATGAACTTAAAAGGAGCATAAATACACCAATTAGGGTAATTGCTTTGTGGTTTAAACTCCAGTTAAGAATGCTTGTGATCCAAACTGTGAATTTGGCTAATTGTTTTTCAAACCATAATATGAATTTGCCAAATGCATTTTTACCTTCTATACGCTCTAATTTACCAAAACGAGAGAATAACAATGGTACAATTGTAAATGAGGTAATTAACGACATTAATGTGGCTATAATTACTACAATACAAAACTGGCGAAGAATATTTGATACCAAACCAGTACTCATAGAAATAGGTAAGAATACTACTACGATTACAAAGGTGATGGAAATTACAGTAAATCCAATTTCTTTAGTGGCATCAAAAGATGCTCTAAATTTGTTTTTACCCATTTCCATGTGACGTTGAATGTTTTCTAATACAACGATTGCATCATCCACCAAGATACCTACTACTAAAGATAAGCCTAGTAATGACATTAAGTTTAACGTAAACCCAAATTGACTAATAGCAATAAAAGTAGCAATCAATGATACCGGAATAGAAATCATGACAAACACCGCATTTCTTAAGCTGTGTAAGAAGAAAAGCATTACAAATGCTACCAACACAACGGCAATCATTAAATCGTGGATTACCGCATCTGCCGACTCTAAAGTGTAAACAGAACTATCGTTAACAATCTTTAAATTTAAGGCATTAACTTTCGCATAATCGGCGTTTGTTTTTGCAATGGTAGCCTTAATGCCTTCACTTACACTTACTGCATTGGCGTCACTTTGTTTAACAATACTTAAGGTTAATGAGTTAGATCTATCGATACGAGCAATTTTTTCAGCTTCTTTAGAACTTTCCTGAACATCGGCAAAGTCTGAAATTCTAACTTGAGTACCGTTGTCAGTAGTTGTTACTACTAAATTTCTTAATTCATCTACACTATTGAATTTACCGGACAAACGAACTAAAATATCCTGTCCATTTGCTTTTACACTACCTGTAGGGAAATCTAAGTTGGAACCTTGAACCAATTGTTGAACCTGTACAATTGTTAAACCGTAGCCCTTTAATTTAGCAGCATCAATTCCTACTTTAACTTCTCTTTCTGAACCACCAATTATAGATACCTGGGCTACTCCTGGAACACGAGAAAGTTCTGGGGCAATTTTCTGATCTATAATGTCGTAAAGGTCAATATCAGAGATTTTTGCAGTTGCTGCAATCGTGATAATTGGCATGTCATCTAATGAGAATTTACTCAATGAAGGTGTTTTTACGTCTTCAGGCAAATCAGATAAGATGGCATTTACTTTACGTTGTGCATCATTTAAAGATAAATCTACGTTTGCACTTGCGGTTAGCGTTATAGTAACAATAGATACACCCTCTAATGAGGTAGAGTTGATTTTCTTTACATTTTCCATCGAAGACACAGCGTCTTCAACTTTTTTAGTAACCGTATTTTCGACCTCACTTGGCGATGCTCCAGGGTAAATGGTAGATACCGATACCACATTTGGAGAGAACTTAGGTAATAATTCGTAGCCTAGTGAGAAATAACTTAATAAGCCTAATAGGGTTAATGCAGTAAAAACTACAATTACCAATGAAGGTCGTTTAATGGATATTTCTGCTATTTTCATTTAATTGTATTTTGCTTCTTTATAAGAATGTTTTATTTCACAATACTTACTGGAGTGTTGTCTACTAAGTTGATTTGACCACTTGTAATTACTGTTTCTCCTTCGGTTAACCCGCTTAAAATTTCTACCGTTTCACCTAAAATTCTACCACTTACTACTTTCCTGATTTTTGCAGTATTGCTGGCCTTGTCTAATACGAAAACTTGATTGCTGCTGACACTACCTACAAAAGATGTGCGTGGAATTAAAATGCTGGCAGCTTGTTTTGGGAAATCAAATAAAGCTGTACCGTACATTCCTGCTTTTAAAGAGTTTTTAATGTTGTTTTCAACTTCAATTTCTATAGGAAAGTTTAACGCGCCATCTGCTTTAGCAGCTATGAAAGTAACTTTACCAGTAAATTTATCATCTGCAAAAACAGTTGACTGAATAGATACTTTATCACCAACTTTTAAATTAGCAACCTGGCTTTCGTTTACATTAACTTTTAATTTCAATTTAGATACATCAACCAATTCGAATAATTGGGTTCCTTGTGCTGTAACAAATGCACCAACTTCAATATACTTTTTGTTTACTATACCATTAATTGGAGATTTAATGTTTGCATCACTTAATCTTCTTTTAGATGCCTGCAAGTGTAATTTAGCATTTTGAGTAGCCAATTTAGCCTGATCTAATTGTTGTTGAGTTACACCGCCAGTAGCATAAGAACTTTGATATCTGGCTTCGTCTTTTAACGCGTTTTGATAAGTAGCTTCAGCTGTTTCTCTGTCCGTGTTGATAATCTCAGCATCAATTTTGGCTAATACTTGGCCCTTAGTTACTCTAGAGCCCTCTTTAACGTAAATTGCTTTTACGCGACCAGCATTTTCTGATAAGAAATTTAACTCTTGAATTGGCGCAAAAGTTCCATTTGCATTGAAATCTAACTCTGGTACTGTTTTAGAGACTGTTGCGACGTTAACAGCAATTGCGCCATTTCCTTTCGCTACAAAGTCTGTTTTTTCTTGGTTTTTCTTTTTATTATTATTTAGTACAAAAGCAATTCCCGCAAAGGCTATGATGATTACTAAAATTGTAATTATTACTCTTTTCATTATAGTAGTGATTTTATATTTCCGTTTGATTTGATTAATTGTATTTCGGCAATTTTATAGTTTAATAATGCCTGGTTGTAACTATTTTGGGCTTGAGTTAAAGCATTTTCTGTATCTAGCAGGTCGGTTAAGTTTGCCAAACCGTTGTTGTAATTGTTTTGTGTACTTCTGTAGATCTCATCAGCAAGCTCAGCATTTTGCTTTTGTGCATTAATTGTAGCTAAGCTGTTTCTTAATTGAATTTTAGCATTTTCATAAGCCATATTCAAAGCATTTGTTGATTCCCTTCTGTCTTCTTTTGCTTTTTGGATGTCAACATCAGCCTGTCTGATTTTAGAGCGAGTTAAGAAACCATTGAAAATAGGCACTTTTAGTGTCAGGCCAACTGAGGATGCACCAAAAGCAATAGCGCTGGGGTTAGACTTTAAAAAGTCAAATCCACCACTCTGACTTGAATAGGTATAGTTTCCTGTTAAGGCTAAAGAAGGATAATATTCAGACACGTAAGCCTTACGTTGTAGCCAATACAATTTGTCTTGTGTGTCTAGAATTTTCACTTCAGTTCTATTATCTAATGAAATAGAGTCTGTGAACTGAGGTAATTTTGTAACTTCAGTAAGCTCTGTTTTAGGTAAGTTGATATCTGTGCTTACCGGCATGCCCATAGAGAATTTTAATTGATTTTCTAATTGTGTAATTGCATTTAAAGTCTGATCTCGCTGAGTCTGTAAATTGGCCAGGTTTACTTTAATACGGTCTACATCAATTTTTTTCGCTAATCCATTCTGATATTGAGTAACAATTATTTTTTCGACAGTTTTAACATTTTTGATATTCGTGTCTAATACATTCAATTGCTGTCTGTTTACCAGTACCTGATAATAGTTATTGGCCACCAATTCAATAATTTGTTCCTCTGTTAACTGAGAAGTTAGCCTGTAATACTCTTCACTTGATCTTGCAGCTTGTAATCCTGTAAAAACTGTTTGATTGAATAGTTGTTGAGAAAGTTGGATTCCGGCAGATGAGTTCCAGTTTTGACCTAACTTAATAGACTTTGCAGTACCATCTCCTAAATCTGCTACAAGCTTCCCAATAATAGGGTTATAGGTTAACCCTGCATTACCTGTAATTTGAGGTAAAGCTTGAGCTCTTATTTCCTCTGTTTTGTATTTCCCTCCGTCAATGTCAAGTTTTGCTTTACGAACCTTTACACTGTTTTGTACAGCGTAGTTCAGCGCTTCTTTTAGTGTTAGCCTTTGTTGAGCACTCACTGTATTTGATAAAAATAACCCCAGTAACAATACTGGTATCATTTTTATCTGTTTAATTATTGAATTCATATATGTAGTTTGTTGTTATTTTAAACCTTTAATAAAAATTGCTGACAAGCTAAGTTGCTTATCCAGGATGTCTTTCATTTCTTTTTTGCTTGGGAAAAGCTCTTTATTACCATGCATAATACATAATGACGTGATTCCTGTCAAACTGTCAATATATAATTCTGCAGTTTTATTTGCATCTGCGGATGCGATTTCTCCTTTGTCCATTGATTTCTGGAAGATGTCTGCGTGTAATTGTACATTTCTTGATTTCATTTTCATGAAGCGTTCTTTCAGTATATCGGAATTGAGTGATGGGTCAGGTGTGTTGCCTGATAAATGCATCATATAGTATTTTTGGAAAAAGCGGTGTCTTATTTCTATAAAACCTATCATGCACTCTTCAAGAGGAGGATCTGCATGTTGTACTTGTTCTACCAGTTTAAAATAATCATCAAATATTTTCTCAATAACTCCCAGTACTAAACTATTTTTATCAGGGAAATAATAATACAAGGAAGGTTTGGATACTGAAAGATCCTCAGCAATCTCATTCATAGTGGTTTTGTTGATCCCAAAGTGAATAAAACGTTTGATTGCGCCCTCAATGATTGTATCTCTTTTTTTATCTGTTTCTACCATTCTACTTTTTTACTTTCTGACTTTTTCTTTTGAAGGGTCAAAAATAAGGCCATAATTTTATATACCGAATTTTAGTTCGAAAACAAGTAGAAACTTACATTTTCATGACTTTTCCGTCAGGATTTTGGCTTAAGGCCTTTGAGGAAGATGTCAGCGAATACTTTTTCCTTTAAGAATATTTGCTTAAACTGTTCTTTTTCAGGAAAAATGTTCTTGTCTTTGGCGGTAATATTGAAATGTATTCCTGACAGGGCGTCAATAAAAATCTCAGTAGCTAGTTTTACATCTTCTATCTCCAGCTCACCACTTGCAATGCCGCGGTTAAATAAAGAACTGATGATAATAGTTTCAAAAGCTCTGGCTTTGCTGAACTTTTCATGTAAATCATCCGGTAATTCAGTTCCGATAACCTGAGTAGATTCTAGTAGTGTATAATATTTTTGAACAAAGGATTGCCTCTTTTGCAATAGTTTGTGTATTCCTTCAGTAGTGGTGTTGGTCTTGTCAATGGACTTTACCAGGTCACGACTAATGACGTGCATGAGATGCTCGATTGTCGATACATAAAGGCTTAGCTTATCAGGGAAGTAGTAGTAAAGTAATGCTTTAGAGAAAGATACGTCTTTAGCTATTTCCGTCATTGTGGTTTTTGATAAACCATAATGAGCAAAGCGTTTCAATGCAGCTTCAATAATTATAGCTTTTTTCTTATCCTGATTTTCCATAGACTAAACGATACTCTTTTTTTTTATAGGTTTTAATAAATGCGTATTTGATGGAAAAATAGGCAAAATTTTTAAATAATGCTTTTAACATGTTTATTACAACTGCTAACAATTACATTTGTGCTATATATAGCTAATTTTATTTATGTCACTTTTACAGCAAAACATATCTCTAAAACCTTACAATACATTTCGAGTTTCGGCTCAGTCTGCTTTTTTTTCTGAAGTTTTTAGTGAAGCTGATTTAAAAGACCTTTTAGGATTGCCTGTTATTAAACAACAGTCTTTATTGGTTTTAGGTGGAGGTAGTAATCTTTTGTTTACTAAAGATTTTGAAGGTTTAGTGGTTAAGGTTAGTATTCCGGGAATTTCTTCTGTTGTTAAGGATGATGATGTTGTTGTTACAGCGGGAGCAGGTGTTGTATGGAACGATTTTGTGAAGTATTGTGTAGCAAATGGTTTTGCTGGGGTAGAAAATTTAAGTCTGATTCCTGGAACGGTTGGGGCATCACCTATTCAAAATATAGGAGCGTACGGAGTAGAACTTAAGGATGTGTTTTATGAATGCACTGCTTATGAAGTTGCAACAGGAAATAAGCGTGTGTTTGAGTTTGAAGATTGTAAGTTTGGTTATCGTGATAGTGTTTTTAAAAATGAATTAAAAGGACAGTATATAATTACTGAAGTAAGTTTTAAGCTGAATAAACAGGCGAAAATCAATACGCAATATGGAGCGATACAGTCTGAGTTGCAAAATAGAGGTATAGAAAAACCAACAATTGCCGATGTGTCAAAAGTTGTTGCAGATATTAGGGTGAGTAAGTTGCCGGACCCATCAACAATTGGCAATGCAGGTAGCTTTTTCAAAAATCCAGTCATTGAACAGGCTTTGTTTGATCAGGTTTATTCAAACTTCCCTGATGTTGTTCATTACCCGGCACCAAATGCTAAGATTAAACTGGCGGCTGGTTGGTTAATAGAGCAGTGTGGTTATAAAGGTAAGGTTGTTGGGCAGACTGGAACCTGGAAGAATCAAGCGCTTGTTTTGGTTAATCATGGTTCTGCTACAGGACAGGAAGTGTATAGTTTTTCAGAAGAGATTATAAAATCTGTTTATATAAAGTTCGGTGTGAAATTAGAAAGAGAAGTAAATATTCTATAGTACGTCCGTTATTGCTGTATTTGCGTCTATTAGCAATTTCTTAACATTCAATCTCATTTTTTGGTACGTATCTTGTATAGGTATTAGTGTGTATTATTAAACAAATTGTGAGCGCCACTCACTCAGTAAATGTTTGTTTGTTTTTTTAACCCCTAAATTAAAAACTATGACAAAAAATGAGTTCAATGTACAGCTGCATGATCATTCGGGTTCCTTACAGTCTTTTGCGCTTAATTTTACAAAGGATATTGAAGATGCGAATGATTTAGTTCAGGACACAATGCTTAAGGCGGTGACCTATTACGGTAAGTTTAAAGAAGGTACAAATTTGAAAGGTTGGTTATTCACCATTATGAAAAACACTTTCATTAATAACTATAGGCGTTTGGTAAAAACAAATGCTTTGATTACGAAATCAGAAGATATATCTTCTGCAAATCTGCACTACAGCGCAACAAAAAACACCAGCGAGAGTAAGTTTGTTATTGGTGATATTAATAAAGCTTTAGCTACACTTCAACCAGAGTATTATATTCCTTTTGTTAAATATTTCGAGGGATATAAATATCATGAAATTGCTGAAATTCTTGAAATTCCAATTGGAACAGTTAAAACGAGAATTCATGTGGCGCGTCAGATTCTTAAGAAATATCTGAAAACTTATTCAAAAGATATTTTGGGTGCAGATTTAATGTAAAAAGTATTTAATAGCCCTAGCAAAAAAGACACCCTTGGTGTGTCTTTTTTGCTATTACCCTGCAAAGAAATTAGATTTAATGCCAGATATACCGGGCTTGATTGCAAATAGGCCTCCGCTATTGGGGTAGTCAGCCAAATCGCTATTTGTCATTTGTCCTTTAGCAGAGGTAATGTAAAGTGTGTCAAGTTTCTCTCCTCCAAATGCGCATGAGGTAATGTTTTTTGAGGGTACCTCGATTGTTGATAGTAGTTCACCTGTTTTGGGATTCCACCTGGTTACACAATAGCCTCCCCACATAGCAATCCAGACCATTCCATCGGAGTCGATTGTGGCGCCGTCAGGACGGCCGATATGTGAAGGGATCGTAATTACAGTCTGTGGATTGCTAACCTGTCCTGTGTTATTGTTAAAATTATAAGCTGCTACTTTACTGGTAGGCGTGTCAATGTAATACATTGTTTTTTGATCTGGTGACCAAAGTATTCCATTGGAATTGGTTATGCCAGTTTGTATGGTTTGCAGGCTATAGTCCTTGCTCATACAATAAAGTGCTGCAGATTGCTCTTTGCCCATTGTTCCGACCCAGAAACGTCCTAAAGGGTCACATTTCCCATCATTGAATCTGTTTCCAGTTATATTATTCTCTGGATTGACGTGTCTGAGCTGTAATTCGTTTGTCGATTTATTATAGTTGTATATCCCATCTTCCAGTGCAATTAATAATTCTTCTTTTAAAGTGGGTACTACAGTTGTTATTTTCTTTGGTAAGGATGAGGTTTGATGCAGCTTGGTCAAAGGGTCGAACCAATGGAGTAAATGCTGATCAATATCTACCCAATATAATCTTTGGTCTGTGTGATTCCATATTGCTCCTTCTCCTAAGGTCGATTGAATATCTAGTACCAGCTGTGCTTTTAATATACTGTTGGATGATAACTGATTAGACATGGTTGTATTTATTTTAAATGTATTCTACTAATGTATACCTTTTTGTTTTAATTTGGTTTACATATTCTTTCTTTTTAGTGGGTCAAGCCTTGTTCTGTCGAATGGTGTTTTGCGATTTGGAGTTTGTTTGCTTTGTTTAATCATTGATTTTCAAAAGTTTGCTAATTTGAAGTGTAAAAGAGTTTTTCTGTTTTTTATGAAGAATAAAAAATCAATAAAATTATTTTGTTTACAAAAAAAGTATATATTTGTATACATAGATATTAAAAACTAACCAATCATAACCATTTAAACTGTTGTAATACCGCAATATACGGGGACAAGATTTTCAATTTTTTTGTGCAAATCAATTCATAGGATTTATCCAATCTGCAAATTGGGAAAATTGAAATATAATCAGCTAATATTCGTCGGAAATAGAACGGGAAAGGAGGTGAAATATGAAAATAAAATAACTACTCAAATCCAGATCTATCCTAATAACTATAATTAAGAAAGTGTTTACTATGCAAATCACATAGGTAATGAAATCAAAATATTTTTGGCCAGACGGCTATATTAAATGTTGGAAGATAATGAAGTTAGCTGCTGTTGTTTCAATAGCAAGCGTATTGCAGGCTAAGGCCGAACCATTGCATAATCATTTATTTATCCAGCAAGACCCTGTTTCTCAGGAGGGCAAGGTTGTTGATTCTGAGGGTATGCCTTTACCGGGAGTCGAAGTAAGGGTTGTAGGGTCAAGTGTTGTAACTGTTACCAATAGTAGCGGGCAATTTACTATAAAAGCGAAGCGTGGCGATAAGCTTAAATTTCATATGCTTGGGTATGTTGATGTGGAGAGGGTAGTGGATTTTAAATCCGTTACTATAACATTGGTTACTTCTGCACAAGATTTAAATGAATTGGTCGTGGTTGGTTATGGTACACAAAAGAAGGTTAATTTACTTGGAGCTGTTGCTGCTGTAAAAGTGGATGAGCAGTTAACCAGCAGGGCTTTGCCAAATGTTTCCTCTGCTCTGCAAGGTATGTTGCCAGGTTTGGCAGTAAATCAGACTTCTGGTATGGCGGGAAATAATAGTGCTTCACTGTTGATCCGTGGTTTGGGTACGGTGAATAATGCCAATCCGCTTATTGTTGTTGATGGGATGCCTGATGTTAATATCAATCGAATCAATATGAACGATGTGGAGAGTGTTTCTGTTTTAAAAGATGCAGCTTCAGCGGCAGTTTATGGTTCGCGTGGTGCTAATGGTGTAATTCTCATAACTACAAAATCAGGAAAAGGGGCGCAGGGAACTAAAATCAATGCCTCTATTAGTTCTACCATAACAAAACCGACAAATGCCTTTGAGTTTATGCCAAATTATGCCAAAGCTCTAACGGTTACTCAACGTGCTCAGGCTGTTGGATCTGTTCCAGCTATTATAAATTTTAAAAATGGGACAATTGATGAGTGGTTTGCTAAGAGTATGATTGACCCTTTGCGTTATCCAAATACAGATTGGTGGGATCTTATTACAAGAAACGGGCAGCTTCAAAATTATAATATTTCGGCTACAGGTGGTAGTGAGAAGTCGAATTTTTATCTCTCTGTGGGAGTGATGGACGAAAAGGGAATTCAAATTGAGAATGATTTTAAGCGATATAATGCGCTTTTTAGTTACGATGCAAAAATTAAAAAGAACATCAGCACTGGAGTTCGGTTTTCGGGTAACTGGTCAAACTATAGGTTTAATTATGAAGAAGGCTTTACCTCTAATGGTACCAGTGGTTTGGATATTTTTACCGCTCCTGCAGGTGTAACGCCTTATGATCCGGTTACAGGGTATTACGGTGGTGCGATGGCTTATAACGAAAGTATATTAGCCAGCAATCCTTATGTCGATTACATTAATAGAAATAAAAATAATCTGGAACGGCAGGAGGCGATGGGAAATATTTATATCGAGTATAATCCGATTCCGGGGCTTAAAGGACGTATTGATTATAATCTAAACTATGGTAGTCAGTTCTCCTGGCGCGCAGATATTCCTTCTAAAGCCTATAATTTTCAGCTTAATCAGTTTAATAATCGTGCATATGTTGGCGATAATGAAAGGATTTATAATGCAGATAGGAATGACTTCAAGACTCAGTTGACTACAAAGGTTAGCTATGATAAGGTGATTGCTAAAAATCATGAATTTAATATCATGGGAGCTTATAGTGAGGAGTTTTGGAAGATCAGGACTCTAGCGGCAAATAGAGAGAATAGATTTCATCCATTGTTGCATGAATTAGATGCAGCCTTGGGTAGTGTGAATATTACTAATAGTGGGAATTCGACTACTGAAGGAATGCGTTCTTATATTGGACGTTTCAATTATTCTGCATATAATAAGTATTTATTGGAAGTTAATGTCAGGATTGATGGATCGTCCCGATTTATTAAAGGGTATCAGTATGGGACTTTCCCGTCTGCGGCTATAGGTTGGCGTTTTACTGAAGAATCGTTTATAAAATCATTTACAGACAAAATTGGACTTACCAACGGTAAATTCAGAGCATCTTATGGATCATTGGGTAATAACAATGGTGTTGGTTTATATGAGCAACAGGAGATATTGGCGAATACCAATTATGTGAATACTGCCGTAAATGTTACTACAGTGACTCAGAATCCTGTTCCGGGCTTTCAAAATAGAAAATTAATCAACAAGGATTTGACCTGGGAAAAAACCACCATGCTAAACCTGGGGCTTGATATGGCATTTTTTGGAAATCGATTAACTACTGAATTTGATTATTACAATAGGTTGACAACAGGGATGATACGTCAGGGAGATTTATCAATCCTTCTCGCTTCGGCACTTAGTCCAGCGCCACGAAGAAATCTTGGAGATCTCAGGAATCGAGGAGTTGAAGCTAATCTTACCTGGAAAGAAAATAGAGGTGATTTTGGCTATATGTTAAATATAAATGCGAGTTATAATGCTACTGTGCTAGAGAAATGGCCTGAATTCCTTAACCGCAGTGCGCTTTTTATTGACATGCCTTATCTTTTTGTATATGCTTATCAATCGTCCGGTATCGCGCAAACTTGGGAGGATGTATATAATGCGCCTATTCAAGGTGCTTCTCCTGGTGATATTTTATTAAAGGATGTGAATGGAGACGGAAGAATTGATCATAATGATCAAGTGGCTTATCCACATTTTCAAACAGCGCGACCAACAACAAATTTTGCTTTTAGGGGGAATGTGTCCTGGAAAGGATTTGATTTAGGAGTGATGTTGCAGGGGGCTACAGGACGTAAGGATTATTACAATAATAATATGACCAATACAAAGATTTCGCAAGCTACCAATCAGGCGATAAACTGGAACCAATATTTGAATACCTGGGCTGTGGACAACAGGGGGGCTTCTTTGCCTCGTTTAACGAGTGGTGCTGCTGCGGCTCCATTTACTCCTAATCAGAGTACGTTTTGGTTGGATGATGTGACTTATTTGAGGCTGAAAAACTTGCAGGTGGGCTATACATTTAATAAGCCTTATATGAAAAAAGTTGGTTTGGGAAGTGTGCGTATATATGGCTCAGCTGATAATCTTGCGACTATCACTAATTATCGTGGTTTAGATCCTGAAAAGGTTAGTTATAGCAATGATGTGTATCCGCTAAGTAAAATGTTTGTACTGGGCTTGAATGTTGAATTATAAAAGAAGATCATCATGAAACAAAATTATTTTATACGGCTGTCTATCGTGATTCTCATGTTGGGGTCGGTTTTGCTGAGTTCATGTAGAAAAGATCTGCTGGATCAAAAATCTACAGTTGGTTTGCCTTCTGCGATTTACTGGCAGACGGAGGCTGATGCAACTTCGGCATTAATGGGTGTTTACAATGCTTTTCGTGCCAGTTTCGATCGTGATTATCATTTCGACGGGCACGGGGAGTTTGTTAAAGTTTACAATACTGGTGCTGTTTCTCCTGCTCCGCTTGGTGTTAATAACCCAAGTAATTATGGAGGTTTGGCATTGGAGACTTATAAAAATCTATATGGTGTAATTACCCATGCAAATTATGTTATAGAAAATATAAACCTTAAGATGTTACCTGTTGCTAAAACAGAAGCGGCTACAAAGAGTTTAGAAAGCATCGCAGGGGAGGCTCGTTTGTTGCGAGGTATTACTTATTTGCGTTTAATTTCTATGTGGGGGGATGTGCCTTATGTTGGTAAGATTATTTATGATCCTATTGATGTAGATACATTGTCTAGGATGCCGATTGAGAAGGTAAAAGATTTAATCTTAGCTGATTTCACTTATGCTTTTGAAAAGTTGCCTGTAAAGAATCCAGTTGTAAGTAGGCCTTCAAAGCCTGCTGCTTTAGCTTTTAGAGGAAAAATGCAATTGTTTTGGGCAAGCTGGAATAAGTTTGGCTGGCCTGAGTTGGATAAGTTTACTCCAAGTACGACAAAGGCGGATGCTGCTTACAGGGCTGCTGCTGCAGATTTTAAAAGTGTAATTCAAGATTATGGCTTAGATCTTTATAAGGGTGGTGATCCTGGTCAATGGGGTACAATGGGTGCTGCGGATGTGCTTCCAAATTACTATTACATGTTTATTCCTAATCCTGGGAACTTAAATGACAGGGGGGAGATGTTGATGGTGTTGCCGCATGGTTCGGGGTTGACTCCTGTGCAAGGCGATGAATATCAACGAGTTTTTACTGGCCCTTTGAATGGTTTAGGGCAAAATCAGGTAATACCTCGTTACGAATTAGCTGATCGGTATCAGTCTACCATTACTGGAGATTTTTTACCCCCATTAGTGCAGATTCAACCTGGTGTTGCAGGTGCTCGCACAGCATTAAATTCTGCAATTAATCCTGAGAGTTACAGAAATAGAGATTATAGGATGAAGGCGACCATGCTGTGGGATTATGAGAAACTAATGGGGCAAGGGGAAGTTGATCAGACTTCATATATAAATTTTCTTTACAAGACCTTTTCAGGTAAGTCAACAATCAATGGTATAGAATATCCTAATTTTACTGATAATGGGACGAATTTCTCTGGCTATCAGTTTAGAAAATTTGTTCGGAATTATGGAGGTTTGGCCAGAAGTAATGGTGATTTTAACTGGCCTGTAATGCGTCTGGCAGATGTATTTCTAATGTATGCTGAAGCAACAAATGCTGTTGATGGTCCTCAGGCTGATGCGATTGCCTTGGTGAATAGAATTCGTCATAGGGGAAACCTTCCGCCTTTGTCGGGAGCCAAAACTGCCGGTCCTGCTGCATTTTTTGATGCCATAGAGCAGGAGCGTATTGTGGAGTTGGTTGGAGAAGGACAGCGTGCTTTTGATTTACGTCGCTGGAGAGCGATAGAGCGTGTTTTCGGTCCGGCTTATGGTAATGGTAAATGGTTTATGGATACGCATGGCAACAACTGGGAGCGGTTTTTCCTAAATTCATCTGAATTGATTTATCAACGTTGTTATATTTATCAGATTCCAGAGTCAGAGCGTACCCGTAACCCGAATCTGACTCAGAATACTCCTTGGAGATAACCTATTAATTTAAAACTGATAGAAATGAAAAAATCATTATATTTTAGCCTGCTTTTTTTAGGCCTATTGGCTGCAGGATGTAAAAAGGGATTCCCTGTTGATGAAGATGGGTTGTTGATTACGACAAGATCAGAATGCTATGTTAGTAGTTTTGAGATACTCGGAGCAGATTATCAGACTGTGCGGACTAAGGCGGCAGTTATAGATACTGTGGCGCAAACAGTAAATGTTGAGGTGCTCTTTGGAACGGATTTGAAGAATCTTTATCCTCAGTTTACCTTGGTTACGGATGCTAAATTAGATCCCAAAATTCCTGGTAAAGTAGACTTCTCAGATTTGGCTAATCCAAAACAATGGACAGTGGTTTCGGGAAACCGAAAAGTAAGGAAGACCTACACAGTTAATCTTACAGTTCAGAAAATAAATTAAAAAACTGCGTCATGAAGAATAAATATATTTTATATGTGCTTGGTCTTTTTGTACTTGTTTTTACAGGTTGCAAAGAAAAGGAATATGAAGTTCCTACAGCACCATCAGAACTGCAAAATGACTTAATCAAACGGTCTTTGGGGCCTAGTATAGTAGGGCTGGATATCGAATTTGCTTATGCAATGGCTTTGTTGCCTGAGAAAGGAAAGCTCGCTACTGCGACTGTTACAGCTTCTATCGCAGGTGCAGCAGGTACTTATATGGATAATAAGTTTTATAGCACAAATTCTAGCGGAACGGAGGTTGGGACAGTCGTTGGATCGCCATCAGTTAATAGTGGGAATACTACAACTGTAACTTATAATCCTGATATTTCTGCAGCTACTTTGCGTTATTTTTACAGAGTTCCGGAAGAGGCACGAGGTAAGGAAGTAACTTTTACTTTTTCTGTGACTTCGACCAATGGAGAAACGAATAGTTATAAATCAGGGCCATATCCAATCAGAAGAATGGATGTTAAAAAAGGCTTGGTGTTAAAAGACGGAACTTCTTCCTTCTTGTCTATTGCCGACATGGCGGTGTATGATGCTACGTTTGCGGCAGCAAATCCAACAAAAATAGATATTGTTTATTTGTATCGTACACTTGCTACAGTAACTTTTAATCATTCTTTAGTTGCGCCAACTGCAAATGCTGAATATAGGCCAGGAGTAACTTTACCTGCGGGATTAACCAATAAAACCAAATTGATTAAAGCCTGGGACATCAGGGATGCGCAATTAATTCTTGTGAATAATTTAGCTACAAGTATTTTTGTTGATGATATTGATCTTCAACAGCGAAACTTTAATGATGCGCCTGATTTTGCTATTAATACACGTGCAGAATCTGGAGTTTGGGTAGAGACTGCTGATGGAAAATATAGAGCATATATTTACGTAAATAGTGTGAATAATGCGGCTAAAGAAATGACTGTTAGTATGAAAAGATTAGTGATGAAGTAAAAATGAACTGGGTGAAGGCTTAAAGTCGGTTGCCCAGTTTTAATCTAAATTGTCCCCTTTAGTATGGAGTTGAAATTGATGATGAAAGTTAAAGCAGTATTCCTTTTTTTTATATTGTTGAATGTAAGTGCATTTGCGCAAATACATCCATATGTTGTGGGTGATAAATATGTTAAACGCTTTAATAGCGTTCAGGCTCAATTAAACAGTAAAACAACTGAAAAGATTTCTATTCCAAATACTGAAAGTAAGGTCGCGTTATTAAGTGATGCTCCTTCCAGAGTCGATAGTGATATGTCTGAAGCTGATTTAGTATTTTCAGTGAAAGTGCCTGAAGCTGGAATTTATGAGATTTCCACCAGAGCTTTCCCGATAGGAAGTGGTCCAAAGAAAGACGCAAAAGGGAATGTAGTGACGTCTTATGTTAAAATACAAGTCGGTAACCAGCGCCCTACAAAACGAATTCTTTATGATTTGTATCAAGCAGCAAATCAGGTTTCCGGTAAATTTGAAATGAATGGCAAGGATCAGCAGATTAAGATTTGGTTGCCAAAAGATATTGCATTGGAATATCTGGAAATCAAAAATTATAATGAACCAGAAATACCTTTGGCTGCACGTAACTATGTTCCTAAAATTGTTCCACCATCCGGGCATCCAAGATTATGGGTAACGGCTGAGAGTTTGCCTTTGATTAAGTCAAGGTTGACTAAAGGTGAAAATCAGCCTGTGTGGACTAAAGTGGAGGCGGCTGCAAAAGTGCCTTATAAGTTTGAGTTTAATTCAGAAAAGGAAGTGTTTTATCAGGAAGAGCTAGAAAATGTGGCTCAGGTAAAGGCTTTTTATTATCTGATGACTGGGGATAAAAAAGTAGGCAAGGAAGTAGTAAAGCTAATGGTCAATTATATGACCATGTTGGAATTTGGAAATGTGAAATATGGCGACATCACGAGAGAAGTGGGTAGGTCAATTTATACTGCTTCATTAGTTTATGACTGGTGTTTTGATTTACTTACCGCAAATGATAAACAGTTGCTGTATGATAAGATGTTGGGCCTGGCCAGAGAAATGGAAGTGGGTTGGCCACCATTCATGGATAGTATTATTAACGGGCATGGTAATGAGGCTCAAATTAGTCGCGATTTACTTGCTATGAGTATTGCTTTGTATGATAAAAATCCAGAGCTCTATAAATATACTTCATATACAATTTTGGAGGACTTGGTTCCTATGAGGAAATTTGAATATGAGTCGCCCCGACACAATCAGGGGGTAGATTATGGTGCTTACCGTTTTGGATGGGAAATGCATGCGGTATGGCTTTTCTATCGTATGACTGGACAATCGGTCTTTGATGATAATATCAAAAGCTTACCTTATTATTGGTTATATATGCGTCTGCCTGACGGATATATGCTACGTGATGGAGATATGTTTAGCGTAAAGTTTGGAGGTGATAAACCACTTTACTGGAAGCAGCAACAAACTATGCTTTTGAGTGCTGCATATGCAAATGATCCGTTGATTAAGGGGGAGTCTGAGCGTCAAGGTGGATTGCCTGATAATCCTGTTTTATATTTGCTGGTGAATGACCCTTTGTTAAAAGCTGATCATAACCTTAGTTCGCTTCCTTTAACTAAAGATTTTGGAACGGTATTGGGTGGGATGGTTGCCAGAACTGGTTGGGATAATAAAGAAACCAGCAAAGATGTAATTGCTGAAATTAAAGGCGGGGGCTATATTTTTGGAAACCATCAGCAGGCTGATGCAGGAAGTTTGCAGATCTATCATCATGGAATACAGGTTGGAGATATAGGTTTGTATTTATCTTACGGGACTCCTTATGATTTTAATTTTAATAAAAGATCGATTGCCCATAGCATGATGTTGGCTGTAGATCCTCAGGAACCTTTACTTTTTCGTACAAAAGTTCGTGATGGGGGAACAAGGTTTAATCAGCGTTTTCCATTGACGCCTCAGCAAGTTACTTCTGACCCCTGGTTTGATAATGGTAAGGTTTTGTCTGCTGATTTTGGTCCTTCTAAATTAAAGCCGTCTTTTAGTTATTTTAAGGCTGATCTAACAGCTGCATATAGCGCAAAAATGACAAATTATACACGTGGTTTCTGTTTCTTAAATCTTGAAAGAGCAGATGTACCTGCGGTGATCATTTTAACCGATGATATGACAACGGCAGAGCCTGGATTTAAAAAGTTCTGGCAAATCAATACATTAAATAAGCCAGAAGAATTGAATGGAAATTTGGTATTGAAAAGTGAATTGGCTGGTATGGTTGGAAAAACACATGTGAATATGCTGGTCCCTTCTGCCTCGGAACGTAATATTGAAGTTTTAAGTGGAGCAGATGCGAATAGTACCTTCGGACAACAGTATAAAATTGTTTCCCCAAAAGCAGAAGCCAGGGCTCATCGTATAATGGTTTCACCAAAAAATGCTGGTAAACAAGATAAGTTTCTTACCGTATTTCAAATGACAGAAGGAGATGCAAAGCCTTTGCCTTTGGATTTTAAAGAGATCGGTGGACGCTATCAAATTGTCCTTGCAGATCGTTTGGTAAGTATGAGTTCAGGTTCAGTTTTGCTTCAGTCGCCATTTACAATTGATGTTTCAAATAAAAGCGTTTACGAGTTCGTGCTATTGGGGATGAAGCCTGGGTTTTGGAATGTGAAAAGTTCCGATGGTAAGGTTAATTTTAATTATAATGTTATCCCTGGTAAAAATACGATATGCTTTAAGGCTGAGGGGGGTAAGTATTCAGTAACTCCAGGAAGATCTTATGAAGCGGGTGATTTAAAGTAAGATGTAATGTTATGTTAAATGCATAAATTGTTTACTATCTTGCGGTAATTTTTAATATTGTTTACTTTTTATAAAAGTATTTGTTTACATAATTTGATATGAAAGAGGATTCGCAATCAAACAAAGTATATTCCGAGCTGCGGAAAAAGATATTGTCAAACCAATTGGTTCCTGGAACCAGGTTGAAAGAGGATGTCTGGGCAACAAAGACCGAAGTAAGCAGGGTGTCTGTTAGAGAGGCTCTGAATCGCTTGTTGGGTGAGGCCTTGCTTGAAGTAGGTGAAAAAGGAGGTTACTATGTGAAGTCGATGACAGCGGCTGATATACGGGAGATCCGGGAGATTAGGGAATTACTTGAGCTTGGAGCTTTGAGATTGGCTTTTAATCATGTAACCGAAAGTGATATTGCAGAGTTGGATCGAATATGTGATGATTTTTCGGCTATGGTAAAGAATGGATATTTCTCAGGGGCTTGTGAAGCTGACGTGAAATTTCATGAAACATTAATTAATTTATCTCGAAATGCTAAATTGAAGCAGCTTTATGAATTGAGTAACATTCCATTGTTCCATTTGAAACTTGGAAGATCTCTTACGCATATGGATGATTATGAATTGACGGACAAGGAACATCGTGAAATTCTGAAAGCGCTTAAAACAAAAAGCCTAAAAAAGGCAGAGGATTTTTTGGTTAAGCATTTAACCAGGGGTGAAACGGCTTCTCTTGAGCTGGAGTAGCATATTGTTATATTTTTTTATGCCGCATCTTAATTGATGCGGCATTTTTTTTGCCCTCAAAAAATAATAGAAAAAAAAAGGATATTATATGTTATATCATTTTGTTGTATACAAAAAATAAATATATTTGTATACAAAATCAATGTGTTGGTGCTTTTCGTTTTCTAAAAGGAGCTATTTCAGATTGATTGGTATTTGGAAATTTAAAAATTTAAAGAAATGATGAATAGTTGGCTAAAATCGGCGGCAGTAATTACCAAGAATGAAAAATGGATACCCGGAGGAGTTGTTTCACTTAATCGGAAGTCAGAACCGAATATCTGTTTTTCAAAAGGACTTGGAAGTAGGGTTTGGGATATCGAGGGTAATGAATATATCGATTATCAAGCCGGATTTGCTGCTGCATTTCTAGGACATAATGATCCGGACGTAAATGCTGCTGTTTTAGCATCTATAAATGACCAGTCTGTTTTGATGGGTGCAGGGCCTACAGATTTAGAAGGACAATTTGCCGAATTGTTTTGTAAATGTGTTCCTACGGCTGAGAAACTGCAAATTACAACAACAGGTTCTGAAGCGACTTATCATGCTATGCGTATAGCAAGAGCGGTGACTGGTAGAGATCACGTAATTATTATGCAAGGCGGCTACAATGGCTGGCACAATGATGTAGCGGGAAATGTGATCAGTAATTTGCAGGATATTGGTGGTCGGGTTAGTCCGGGGGAGTATCCTTTTGATTCTCTTTCTGCAGGAATACCTGAACAACATAAAGCATTGGTTCATGTTATTAACTATAATGATCTTGAATCCGTTCAATACATAGTAAAGCGTTACCCGACGGCATGTATTATTCTTGAGCCAATTCTTCAAAACATAGGAATTGTAAAGCCTCAGGAAGGATATCTTGAAGGTTTACGTAAAATGGCTGATGAAGAAGGCTTTTTATTGATTTTTGATGAGGTAAAAACAGGATTTCGTCATGCTTTAGGTGGTTTTCAGCAGATCTGTGGGGTGACCCCTGATTTGAGTACATTCGGTAAGGCGATTGCCAATGGCTATCCAATGGGTGTAATAGCTGGAAAAGCAAAGTATATGGATTACTTTGTGCATCCTGAAAAAGAAAAAAGGGTATTAATTGCAGGTACATTTAATGCACATCCTTTAACTACTATTGCTGCTATTGCTACTTTAAAGAAGCTTTCTTCAGGGGTTGTTTATGAGCATGTTGAAAGGTTAGGAGTTATGCTTGAGACTGGTTTAAATGATATATTATCTAAATATAATAAGCCATTTTATGTTGCTCGTCAGGGCTCTGCATTTTGTGTGTATTTTATGGATCATGCTCCAAAAGATTTTCACGATATTGCTCTGAACAATGATGCTGCTTTTGATAAGGAATATCGTCACAAGCTAATTGAAAATGGGATATTTAACTTTCCATTGCCTTCTAAACAGGGGAGCATTTCTTATGCGCATAGTGTGGCTGATATAGAAGAGACATTGGAGAAGAATAAACAAGTGTTGTCTGCATTATTTAATAGATAAATTCCAATGAAAATAACCGCTATAGAAACTTTTGTGTGCCATGCGCGCATGAGGAACTGGATCTTTGTAAAGATTGTAACTGATCAGCCCGGACTTTGGGGTTGGGGAGAGGCAACGCTGGAATGGCATACCCGTAGTGTTGTAGGGGCTATTGAAGATCTTTCTCAATTGCTTATTGGTGAGGATCCTCGCCGGATAGAACATTTATGGCAAATGATGTACAGACAGCATTTTTGGCATGGTAACGGGATTGTAAGAGGAACTGCAATAAGTGGAATTGATATAGCACTTTGGGATATCGCAGGTAAAATACATGGAGTTCCAACTCATGAACTATGGGGAGGTCGTGTGCGTGATTACATCAGGTTGTATTGTCACCTTGGTGGTGGGAAAATGGAAGATTTCTATCAAACGCGTCCTGATGATGCCAGTCGATTTGGTGAATTGGCAAAGCAGGCTGTTGAAGATGGATTTACAGCTTTCAAATCGATGGCTGTACCTGAAACAATGCCTTTAGAAGGACTAAAACCTATACATTATGCCGAAGCTTGTGTCAAATCAATGCGTGAAGCAGTAGGGAATGATATTGATATCATGGTTGATTGCCATGCTCGTCCTAGTCCGCGTATGGGAATGCAGTTTGCTAAAGCCTTAGAGCCTTATGGCTTGTACTTTTTTGAAGAACCATGCTGGCCTGAAAGTATTGATGACATTGCTTTAATTCAGAGAGCGGTATCTACTCCAATTGCTAGCGGTGAAAGGTTGGTTACTATACATGCATTCAGAGAGTTATTTGAAAAAAGAGCTGTAAGTGTGATTCAGCCTGATATTACGCATTGTGGTGGATTGAGTGAGGTTAGACGTATTGCTGCAATGGCAGAGGCTTATCGGATTTCCATTGCGCCTCATAATCCACAAGGACCGGTAAGTACCGCCGCTTCTATAGAATTTGGCTTCGCAACACCTGGATATATCATTTGCGAAAGCGTACATAATGATGTTCCTTGGCGTGCGGATGTGGTAAGTGAAGGGTTTACGGTAGAGAAAAAAGGTAGAATTGTTCGTCCAAATACGCGTCCGGGACTTGGTATAGAAATCAATGAGGAAGAAGTTAGGAAGCATCCATTTGAACAGGAAGTATTGCAAAGAACATTTTATAAAGATGGAAGTGTTGGTGACTGGTAATTCAAAGAATTAATATATATGGAAAAATTGTTTCAGCATAAAGTCCTTGTAATTAGCGGAGGTCTTGGAGATATTGGGCAGGCCATTTGTTTGGAGTTTGCCAAACACGGAGCGGCCATTGCTATCGGTGATTTGCAGGACGAAAAGGATGCTCAGGCATTTCTAAACGAGCTGAAACAAGAATATAGTGTTTCTTCTTATTATACGCAGGTTGATATTTCTGATGCTATTGCGGTAGATAAATGGTTACAGGAGGTGGAACAGTATTTAGGAACACCTGGACTGATTATTTCTAATGCCGCTACAGTTACTCAGGCGTCTATTCATGAGCTGAGGCCTGAAGAATGGTCGCGAGAGCTTCGCGTCAATCTGGATGGCGCATTTAACCTTACACAAAAAGCAACAAAAAGAATGGTCGAGGCTAACATGAAAGGTCATGTTGTATTTATTGGCAGCTGGGCTGCTGAAGCGGTACATCCTGGGCTTCCTGCTTATTGTGTGTCAAAAGCAGGCTTAAGAATGCTTTGTAAGTGTATGGCACTTGAATTGGCGCCTCATGGTATTATGGTGAATGAGGTTGCGCCTGGTTATGTGGAAGCAGGTTTAAGTGCAGAAATATGGGCTAAAAACCCATCACTTATCCAGGAAGCAGCTAAAAAGGTACCTATTGGGAAGATTATGAGTGCTACGGCTGTCGCACAGCAAGTGGTTCATTTATGTCATCCAACTAACGAGCATATTACAGGTAGTACATTATTAATGGACGGTGGACTTTCTTTGCGTGCCTTATGACTAGCGACAAATCATATACCGGAATTATTGGTGTAGCACAAGAAGATATTACGCCTCCTGCAGGTATTTATGCGAGAAGTTGGGGGGCTGCTGTTCATGATGTTGCTGAAGGTATTCATAGGCCACTTAAGCTTAGCTGTGTCACCTTTCAAAATACAAAACAAGATAAACCATTGGTGTTAATTTCTGCAGATATGGGTTGGTGGAAAAGTGCTGCTGATGAAAGAGAATTGCGCACTGCAATACTTCATGCTTTTGGACTTCCATCATCACATTTGATGTTTTGTTTATCGCATACACATGCAGGTCCCAGCTTATTTTCAGAGGATTCAACTAAACCTGGTGGTGAATATATTGTGCCTTATCTTAAAGCAATTAAGGATAAGGCTATTTCCGTAATCCAAACGGCATTAAGTGAGGCTTCCTTTTCAACACTTTCCTGGCGATATGGAAAATGTGATTTAGCAACAAACCGCGATCTGCCTGATCCTAATAGCGATAGGTTATTGGTTGGTTTTAATCCGGAACAATCAGCAGATGATACTTTGCTTGTAGGTAGGATTGTTGATGCAGGAGGGAAAGTTACCGGGACGATTGTAAATTATGCTTGTCATCCAACTACATTAGCATGGGATAACAAGCTTATTTCACCTGATTATGTTGGTGCAATGCGGGAATTGCTGGAAGAGAACTGTGCTGCTCCCTGTCTTTTTTTACAAGGGGCTTCTGGTGAATTGGCTCCTGCAGAGCAATACTCGGGTGATTGTGGGTTGGCTGATATTTATGGAAGACAGTTAGGATATGCGGCTTTATCTATCTTGGAGACTATGTATCCGGCAAATACCGGCCTTAAACTGGACAGGGTAGTTGAATCAGGTGCACCTTTAGCGGTCTGGAAAAAATATACCATTCAACCTGCAGAGGTACTGAAAGTTGAACAGGTCGATGTTTCTATGAAATTAAAGGAGCTTCCTTCCTTACAAGAAATAGAACGTCAATGGAAAGAATGTGAGGATCATGTCCTTAAAGAAAGATTATGGCGAATGAGGGGGATACGTAAGACTGTAGGTGAGGGCGACGTCTCTATTATGCCACTTTGGGTATGGAGACTGGGAGATGTGTGCATCATGGGACAACCCAATGAAGCTTATTCTTTTTTTCAGGAAGAAGTCCGCCGACAATTATCAACCTTTCCCGTAGTTGTGATGAATATTGTAAATGGCTATGCTGGCTATCTTCCACCGCGAGATCTGTACGATAAAAATATGTATGCCGTTTGGCAAACACCTTTTGCTGCCGGGGCGCTTGAGCAGTTAACTGCAATAGCAATTAAGACAGCAAACAAGATAATGACCTAACCAAAAAGAACCAAATAACCGAATATGAACTCAAACTTTACCACCCTTGACGCTGCCGTTTTCAGTATTTATATCATTGGGATTATTGCGCTTGGTATTTATGCATCAAGAAAGGGTAGTAGTACAAAAAGAGATTATTTTCTGGCTGGAGATAAACTTCCCTGGTGGATGGTCGGCGGAAGTATTATTGCCGCTAACATCAGTAGTCACCAGCTCGTTGGTGTAATGGGAGTTGCATATAGCCGTGGTTTTGTAGCTGTAGTAACTGAATGGGGTGCGATATTAATAGGTTTCAATGCTTTGTTATGGGTATTCCTGCCTTTTTATCTGCGAAATGGTTTTTATACCATGCCCGAGTTTTTGCAGAAACGTTTTGGTGAAGGCGCGCGTACCATTTATTCTGTATTGGTATTGCTTACTTATATTTTTGTTGAAATCAGTGCCGTACTTTATTTAGGAGCATTATCGCTTCAAGCCTTGCTGGGAATCCCCATGGTTGCAAGTGTATTGATATTGGCTATTACAACTGGGGTCTACACTATTGCAGGTGGGTTACGAGCTGTAATCTGGACTGAAATGGTTCAGTTAGCTGTATTGATGCTTGGGATGTTTGCGCTTTCCTATACCACAATAGATGCGGCCGGAGGGTTTTCTGCAGTATTGGAGACGACTAAAGATTGGAAGCTGATGATGCCCGCAAGTGATCCTGATTTCCCATGGACGATGTACCTGGGAGGCCTTTTATGTATTAGTATTTTTTACAATGCAACCAATCAATTTATTGTACAGCGAACATTGGCTGCTAAAAATGAATGGCATGCCCGTATGGGAATTATTTTTGGTGATTACCTGAAGTTTTTACTTCCCTTATTGATCATATTCCCCGCATTAGTTGCGGCTAAGCTGTTCCCCGATCTTGATAAGCCAGATTTATTATTTGCAACATTAGTAGAGAACTTATTACCCTCAGGTCTGGTTGGTTTAGTAATGGCAGGGCTGATTGCTGCAGTAATGTCGCACCTTTCTGGTGCAATAAATTCATGTACCACCATTTTAACCATGGATGTGTACTTACCTTATATTAAACCAAACTCAACAGAAAAGCAGTCGGTTCGGTTTGGTAAAATAACAGGCGTAATCATTATTACTTTAGGTATTGTTTGTACGGCTTTATTAACACAATACTCACATAAACCTATTTTTATCTACCTGATGAATGCATATGGCTATTTTACACCAGGTATTGCTACTATGTTTTTGCTTGGGATTTTGTGGAAGCGGACTACCCATACTGGGGCTGTAGTAGCAGGATTATTAACCATTCCTTTATCATTAGCTATTGAATACGGTTTTCCTGGAATGCCATTCTTTAATCGTACAGGGATTGTCTTCTGGTCGTGTATGGTAAGTTGCGTACTGGTTAGTCTGGTTACAAAGCCAAAACCAGCGGCTGACCTGGTTGGTTTAATTTGGACAAAGGATAGCCTTTCTTTGCCTTTAGCCGAACGTGCACAGCAACGTGGCTGGCGTAATCCATTTATCTGGTGGGCAATTGTTACAGTAATGGTGCTTTATTTTTATATTAAATACGCTTAGCTTTTTGCTGATTGTATCACTAAATGTTTTAAATATTTAACAAATAAAGATAGATGACGAATTCTTTAAAAAAATGGCTGGTTTCTCTTGGCCCCGGTATTGTTACTGCGGCAATTGTTTTTGGACCTAGTAAAATTACAATCACCTCCAAGATGGGTGCGATGTATAATTACAGTTTGCTATGGGTTGTTGTTATTGCAATTTTCTTTATGATTGTTTTTACCTCCATTGGATCCCGAATTGGTATGGCTACTGATGATTCAGTGTTAACAACGATCCGCAGGCAATATGGTAAATGGATATCAGGTTTAATGGGTATAGGGATATTTCTGGTGACAACCTCTTTTCAGGCTGGAAATTCTATTGGTATAGGTATATCGCTTTCTGAAGCAACAGGGACTTCGCCTACTCCATGGATTATTCTTTTCAATGTAATCAGTGTCGGGCTATTGTTTTTTCGTGATTTTTATAAAACACTGGAACGCTTGATGATTGCTATTGTTGCTTTAATGCTTTTTGCATTCCTGACAACTATGTTCCTTGTTAAGCCAGATGTTGGAGGTATTGTTACAGGTTTTGTCCCTTCTTTTCCGCAAGGATCAACGGGTCTTATCATTGCTTTTTCAGCCTCATGTTTTTCTATTGTTGGGGCTTTTTATCAGACTTATCTTGTACAAGCACGAAAGAAGGCGAACCCCGATTCGGTGATTGACAACAATAATGGTTTTATAGGTATGATCATTCTTGGCGTAATGAGTGCTGTTGTGATGATTTGTGCTGCTGCAGTATTAAATAAGCAAGGCATCGAGGTAAATAAAGCTTCTGATATGGCACTTGCCTTAGAGCCACTTTTTGGACATAATGCGTCGCTTTTGTTTCTTGTTGGTTTATTTGGAGCCTCTTTCTCTTCATTGGTAGGCAACGCAACTATTGGAGGTGCTTTACTTTCTGATGGTTTTGGTTATGGTAGTCAATTGGATTCAAAAGTAGTTAAAGGATTTATTGCCTTGGTCATGGTAATAGGTAGTATTATAGCTATCGGTTATGAAAAGCCACCTCTGGAATTGATAATTTTTGCTCAAAGTATTACCATTTTTCTGGTTCCCTTTATAGGTACTGCTATGTATATGCTTTCGAATAATCGTGATCTGATGGGTGAACATGTGAATACTCCATTTGTCAGGTATGCAGGAGTTGCGGGACTTCTAATTCTTGCCTTGCTTGCAGTATATAATTTTAATGAGTTGTTTTTGAAATAAATAATTAATGAATATAAAAACACATGATATGAAGAATTTATCAATGTTAGAACAAGAGATATTAAAGCCAACCGATGCATTGATTAATGACATGAGTCGAATAAAAGGTGATATTATGCTATTGGGCGTTGCTGGTAAAATGGGACCTTCAATGGCTCGATTAGCACGTCAGGCTGTGGATCTTGCCGGTACTGGTCAGCGAATAATCGGTGTGTCCCGCTTTTCAGATCCTGCATCACGAGCAGCTCTTGAAGCATCAGGCGTTGAAACAATTGCTGCGGATTTATTGAATGAAGCAGAGTTGTCTGCTCTTCCAGACGCAGCAAATGTGATCTACCTGGCAGGCCATAAATTTGGTACAACAGGTAAAGAAGCATTTACCTGGGCAATGAATACTTATTTGCCGGGGCGTGTTGCCGAAAAATACCGTAATTCGAATATCGTTGCTTTTTCTTCCGGGAATGTTTTGCCATTTGTACCTGTTACATCAGGAGGAGTATCTGAAGAAACTGCTCCCGAGCCTATAGGTGAGTATGCGCAATCTTGCCTTGGAAGAGAACGAATATTTGAATATTTTTCTCAGAAGAACAATACGCCTATGCTGATTTACAGATTAAATTATGCTGTTGATTTTCGTTACGGTGTAATGCTAGAACTAGCAAAATCTGTTCTTAGTGGTAAACCTATAGATCTGCGCACAGAAAATGTAAATGTAATCTGGCAAGGTGATGCCAATGAAATCGCTATTCGTTCCTTATTGCATTGCGAAGCTCCGGCTAAAATGTTAAATGTAACTGGCCCGGAAACATTATCTACAAGATGGATAGCAGAGCAATTTGGCGTAATCTTTAAGAAAGAACCAAACTTTATTAATGAGAGTGCTGGTACAGCATTGTTAAATAATGCATCGACTTGTCATCGCTTATTTGGTTATCCGAAGGTCACTGTAAGAGAGATTATAGAGCTTACCGCAACCTGGATGCAGGAAGGCGGAGAAGCACTCAATAAACCAACACATTTTCAGGAAAGATCAGGTAAATTTTAAGATATGGCAACTCAGTTATTATCAACAAAAAAACAAATTATACTTCAGGAGGGAACGGTAATCCCGGCACATCCTTTAGCGCTTACAGCCAATCGTGAGCTAGATGAAGCTTATCAAAGACAGCTTACGCAATACTATCTGGCATCAGGCGCAGGTGGTATAGCTGTTGGTGTTCACAGCACACAGTTTGCTATTCGTAATCCACAAGTAAATCTATATGAAAAGGTGCTTGCTCTGGCTGCTGAAGAAATAGCAAAATCCGGAAAGCAAGATAGCTTTATAAGTGTAGCTGGGATCTGTGGCGATACACCCCAGGCTGTTCGGGAAGCGGAACTTGCAGTTCGGTATGGTTATGATTTGGGATTATTGAGTATGGGTGGTTTGCAAGATAAAACAGAAGAAGAGATTCTGGATCGTACAAGGGCTGTTGCTGCAATTATGCCTGTATTTGGGTTTTATCTTCAGCCTAGCGTTGGTGGTCGCATTTTTTCTTATGATTTCTGGCTGCAGTTTGCCAATATTGAAAATGTACTGGCTATTAAAGCTGCTCCATTTAACCGTTATCAGACTTTAGACATGGTTAGGGCTGTGTGTCATTCTAAAAGAAATAATGAGATCACATTATATACCGGGAATGATGACAACATTGTAGCTGATTTATTAACTACCTATCAGTTTGAGATTGAAGGGAAGACGGTTAGCAAAAGGTTTCAGGGTGGTTTGTTGGGTCATTGGGCGGTGTGGACTGAGGCTGCTGTAAGACTTTTTGAAGAGATTAAGCAATGCCGTGATTCAGGTTATATAGGAGCAGCAGAATTACTAACTAAAGGAGTTGCGGTGACTGATATGAATGCATCAATATTCGATCCTTCACATGGTTTTCATGGTTGTATCCCTGGTATTCATGAAGTGCTGAAGAGACAGGGACTACTTCAGGGCATATGGTGTCTTGATCCGGATGAAGATTTGTCGCCAGGACAAGCAGAAGAAATTACCAGAGTATGCCAAGCTTATCCTTATCTTACGGATGATAACTTTGTTCAGTCGTTTCTGGCTTCAAAGAAGTAGTTTGATATTGTTTAGTAAATAGAAAAAGCATGATGCGTTTGGTTAGAATTTTAGCTCTATTGCCTTTGGCGGGATTATTTATTCATTGTAATTCTTCCAAATTAAGTAGTCCGCCTGAACAGCAATTTAAGATAGGAACAACAACAGTTGGAATCCAGTCTGTAGCTACAAATTTAAATGTGCCCTGGCAAATAGCCTGGGGAGCAGATCAGCAGATTTGGTATACGGAGCAATCTGGTACTGTAAGTAAAGTTAATCCTGAAACAGGTGTAACCAAACGTTTATTGACGCTTAATGATGCTTTTCGGGATCGTACTTCCGGTTTGTTAGGAATGACGCTTCATCCAGATATGAAAGCACATCCTTATGTTTTTATCAATTACACTGGCTATTCTAAAGATAAAAGTAAGGTGTCTAAAGTTGTTCGGTATACTTACAATGTAGAAAAGGATACTTTGTTAAGTCCTGTAGTTTTTTTAGAATACCCTGCCTGGACTTCACATTTTGGTGCTCGTATTGTAATTGCCCCTGATGGGAAAGTTATGATTTCTACTGGAGATGGGGCACAGCATGACAATGCACAGAATGTTCATTCGCCGAATGGTAAAGTGTTAAGATATAATTTAGATGGCAGTATTCCAGCTGACAATCCTTTTAAAGGTAATCCGGTTTGGGCTTGGGGATTACGTAATCCTCAAGGTTTGGTATATGGGAATGGTAAGTTGTATAGTTCAGATCATGGCGATGCAACTGATGATGAGGTGAATTTGATTCATAAGGGAGCGAATTATGGATGGCCATTTGTAGAGGGTTTTGTGGATACGGATAAAGAAAGAGTTTTTGCTAAAGACTCTATTGTGACTGCACCAATAAAAGCATGGACACCAACAATTGCCCCTGCAGGTATGGCTTATTATTCGTCAGATAAAATCCCTGAACTAAAAGGTAATCTGTTACTGACTACTTTAAAAGGAAATAGTTTACGCGCCTTAGCGTTAGATGCTAATGGAGAACAGCTCATTGAAGATGTGAATTATTTTGAGAAAGTGTTTGGAAGAGTGCGTTCAGTATGTGTTTCTCCTTCTGGGGATGTGTATATAGCTACGAGTAATCGCGATTGGAATCCTAATGCTGCCCCTGCTAAAAATGATGACCGGATTATCCGAATCTATCGATTAGATGCAAAAGATTCGGATCCTGCAGCTCAATCTGCAGTGATAGCCCATGAAAAAAACGAAGGCCTTAATAAGGGAGCGTTGCTTTATACTAATTACTGTGCGTCTTGTCATAAAGAGGATGGAAAGGGGATTGATCAAACGTTCCCAGCTTTGTTAAAATCGCCAGTAGTTACAGGAGATAAAAAAATATTGGTTCATACTGTAATGAATGGTAGAAATGCTATGCCTAAATTCTCGTTTATTGAAGATAAGGAGCTGGCAGAGTTACTTACTTATGTACGCAAGCAGTTTGGTGAAGGCGCAGATGCAGTTTCAACTGAAGACATTAAAAAGGGCAGAAACTAGTGCTGCTGTTTGTGTGTGTTAATTATTGAAATCTTATGCGTAATCTTCCAAATATTAATCTTAAAGGGAATTATTAGAGTTAATATTTATTTAAACATTAATCTTATTTTACTAAAGTATTACTAGGGTTTTTTTAGGGTTAATGGCCCTAGAAAGGTCCTAGTAACCTCCTAGTAAGGCTATGGTAATAAAAGCATCATATTAGTTCTGGTTTAGAGGACAAATCCTTGATTGTGAATTGCTTCCTTGATCTTTTATATTACCTGTTGCTCGCATCGTTATACAGTGTATGGACGACTTATCAAACACTGATCGCACTGTCTAGTTAGTAGAACCATATAACTTTGGAAAAATTAAAGACTAAGGAGGATGCTTAAACTTTTGATATAGTATTTTTGTTGAAAATAGGAAAATTTAAAAAACAGAAATAAAAGAGCTAGTATTGACCGCCGAAAATTATGTTCCAACAATGCTTAAAGAAATAAAGCATTTCCCTAAAGAACCGGTTTATCAGGTGTATGTGAAAAATTCTGTGGAAAACAGAATATAACGTTACGCATTTATCCCGTACCGGAAGAATACAACAGATCAGGGGAGGTGTTTTCTCCAAATACTTCATGTAGACTGGAAGTAGGGAGTGTAGACAATATCAATCCAAATCATCCTAGTGCCCCCGTAGCAGAATTTAAGCTTTCAACTAAAATTAGAATGGCAGGACAGAATAGGGATGTAGAGATCTGTGAATTTGAGGGAGCAGGCAAGAAATATTATGAGATCACCTATGAGTTTGAAGCTTCAGTTCCATATAGAAATGAAGGCTGGACTAAAGGACAGGACTTAAACAAATTAGATCGTAAAAAATTGGAAGAGGCTGCTCTAAAATTTTATCAAAATCAATGGAACTTACTCAAAGAAAAAAATGCGGACTTAGTATTTTCATTTTTATTCCAAAAAGAAAAAGAAACAACGCAGGCATCTTATGATGATGAAAAAACACTGCTTAAAATAAAAGAAGCCTATATGAAACCTTTTACGATTCAGTCTTTTGCTTTAGAGCCGATCAAGAGTATGATTGTAAAATTTTTGGCGACGGAAAATTGATTTCGCTACAACAGAAAAGTACAGACCCAAGACTAAGATCTAATTCTGCATTATGGGGGAAATATAAAAATGAAAAAGGAAGTAGAATTGCCAACTTTAGAAATTATTATTTATATCTGCCTGAAGGTAGGAAACTGGAAGACGGACTTGAAGTAATTCGATAATCTTCACTCTAAGTTCAATCTGGAAGGTTTCACCAAGCAAACAAAAACCCCATTCTATTGCTAGAAATGGGGTTTTTGTACTTCTGCGGACTTGCCGAATTGAGCTCCCTCTGCTGGGCTCGAACCAGCGACCCTCTGATTAACAGACAGATGCTACCCATTTCTAACAATATGTTTATCAATTAATTACCATCTATCAAAGAAATCCTGTAATGTATTTGTAACGGTTTTTTTATCAACTCAAATTTAATTTTTTTCCAACACAGAGTTTATGCTTGTAATCTTTTTTCAGAAACCAACAGAAATGCTACAAAAAATTGGGGAACATAAATCAATAACTTGATAATTTGTAAGCAAAAAAAGAGCACCAAAACACAGATCGATTGGCGATTTTATAACAGAACCATAAAAGTAATAGAGGCGGTATTTATAGATTTTATCTAAATCTAAGGCAAGAAAATAAACAAAAAAATGTAAAGCCAATCAACAATCTATTAACCTCTCTCTTGAACTTTTAGAGGAAAAAGGCTGAGGATCAATTTCTGTAAACCAGTATAAGAAAGACGAAGGTATTCTTGTAGAAGTTGTAAACAGTAGATGTTCCTAACCAATTAATCACCGTTAAATATCTTATCCCTGTGATTTAAACCCCAATCTTTCATAGCAAATATGATAGGTGTTAAAGTGTCAGCATAAGGTTCATTCTTATAAGATATTTTGACCGGGTAACCGTCGATAATTATTCTCCTGATCAATTTATGCTTTTCAAGTTCTTTCAATTCCTTTGCCAAGACTTTCGGCGTGATGTTAGGAATGCTATCCTGGATATCTGTGAAACGATCATTGCCCACGCCGACGGAAATAATAATGGCCAACTTCCATTTCCCACTGATCACTTCTAAGGTATCGCGGACAGGCTTAACTGTTTCCAAGCATTTACTATGTTCTTTCTTAACTGCCATTTTGATTCTAGGAGATAACCCATGTTGATTTAAATACAAAGTAAAGCAGTATTTTCTTAATGGATGTTCTTTTAAACAAGATCAAAGTCCGGTCAATGTCATAATCCACTTTCCTTAAGTAAAGTACTATATGTAGGAAAGTGATTAATTTATAGGTTTACCCCATGAATGGCGATCGCTAAGGAGGACAACTAATACAATTGAAATAGAAATGACTAATAAAGGACTAACGTTTCGCGAAGTGGTGCGGCTACGGAAGTCGTGCAGGGGCTTTTTGCCTGAGCCGATTTCAAAAGATATGATAAATGCAGTGTTAGAGGATGCGCAGCTCGCACCCTCCAACTGTAACCTGCAACCCTGGTTAACCCACATTGTATCAGGTGATAAGTTGAAAGAACTTTCAGATGCAATTACCCGGGCGCACAGGGACAATAGCTTCACACCTGACTTTACATTTGACGAAAAGGATTTCTACGGAGAATATATCGATCGTGCAAAGGCTCAGGGAAAAGTATATTATGAAAGTCTGGGTGTTGCAAGAGGAGATGCGGAAGGGAGAAAAGTAGCAGCAGAAAAAAATCTTATATTTTTTGGCGCCCCGCATGTTGCGCTTCTTTTTATGCCATCCTTCGGCGATAATGTGCGGATAGGTGGGGATATAGGCATGTACGGTCAAACATTTCTGCTGTCTCTAACCGATCATGGCTTGGCTGGCATCCCGCAGACTTTCCTTGGTATGTTTGCAAATACGATCAGGGAAGTACTTGGCATTTCCAGTGAGTTCAAAATGATGTTTGGCATTTCCTTCGGTTACGCGGATCCCAACGCCGTCAGCAATATTATAAAAATGGGCCGTGACCCAATCTCAAACAATGTGACCTTTCACCAATAATTTCAGGATAAGCAAGTTCAATATAAAATCTAACAAGTATGAAAATAGGAATAATAGGTGCCGGGCTGATCGGAAAAACACTGGCACAAAAACTAAGCGATAAAGGCCATCAAATTTTGATCGCAAACTCAAGGGGGCCGCATACGATAGAATTCGAAAATGATAAAGGCATTAAGGCGGTAGAATTGGTGGAGACAGCCAAGAATGTGGATGCTGTTATCGTCACGATCCCTTTTGGTAAAGTTGTCGATCTGCCCCAGGATCTGTTCAGTGAGTTAGACCGGAATGTGCCAGTTATTGAAACGATGAACTATTTTCCGGCACGTGATGGTATCATTGAGAAAATAGAAAATGGAAAAGCACATAGTGTTTGGGTACAGGAACAATTGGGTAGACCCGTTATTAAAGCCTTTAATAATATCGTTGCCCATAGCTTTGCCAAGTTTGGACAGCTGGCAGGAACGCCGGGGAGAATTGCGCTTACTATTGCTGGAGATGATGAAAGTCAGAAAAACATCGCGAAGAAATTGATCGACGAAACAGGCTTCGATAGTTACGATACAGGCTCTATTGCCGAATCATGGAGACAGCAGCCCGGTAGCCCAGTATATTGCACTGACCTTACTACGGAAGAAATGAAAAATGCTTTAGCCAGGGCTGATAAAAAAACGATCATTCTTACCAGAGATCTCGAAGCGGAGAAAGTGGCAGAACTTGGAGAAGAATATATGAACATCATTGTCAGCGGCAATTATCCCGGAAATTTCTCGGATCCCGTAATTAACCTGTTCAGATCAATCAATGGCCTCCCGTTAAGATAGCTTAGGTCTACTAGGTTGTTAAAAAAATTAATGTTTTGAATGGGCAGGCAATTCCCGCAGTCATACCAATCGGATACAAAAAATAGATAAAATGAATAAACAGGAACAAAAGAAAATAGTTGCAAAGGTTTGGTTTATCACCGGTGCTGGTCGTGGAATTGGGAGCGATCTAGTGAGGGCTGCATTGGAAGCAGGGCACAGTGTTGTTGCAACAGCTCGAGACGCCGCTGTAATAACTGATGAGGTTGGTGAGCATGAGAGGTTGCTTCCCCTTGCCTTGGACGTTACCAAGCCTATGGAGGTTGACGATGCAGTTCGCGCTGCATTGCATCGCTTTGGACGTATTGACATACTGATAAACAACGCCGGCCGGTTCTTTACTGGTTTTTTTGAGACAATGTCCCCAAAGCAGGTGAGAACCCAAATGGAAGTTAACTTCTTTGGTACGCTCAATATCACCCGAGCGGTTCTTCCTATTATGCGTGCTCAGCGTCAGGGACATATAGTGACTGTTAGCGCCTTAGTCGGAATTGTGGGTGCTCCTTTTATTTCTATATTCTCCGCCTCTAAATTCGCTTTGGAGGGCTGGATGGAGTCCCTAGCCCCAGAGGTTGAACCTTTCGGTATAACGACTACCCTTGTCGAACCAGGAGCATTTCGGACCAAGCCAGTAAAAGACCGTGGGCGAACTGTCTTTCCCGAGATTGATATAGCCGACTATGCAGAGACTACGGAAAAAAATACAGCGAGCGTCAAAGACTTCAACGGCAAAGAACCAGGTCACCGAGAGAAGCTGGCTTCTGCTTTTTTATCTGTCGTGGACAGTGAAAAACCGCCAAAGCGCTGGGTCGCTGGTGAAGATGCAGTAGAGGGAATTATCGCAAAGGGCCGTCAACTTATTGCCGATGCCGAGGCATTTCCTGAACTATCGACTAGATTAGGGCATGATGATTGATTACGTAAGCTAACAAAGCAATGGAACTTCTACTCGAGGGTAATTTAGAAGTCCAGGATTTCAGGACGATCAAGGTACAGTCGGAAGAACAGATCGTTAAGTAGGAAGCAAAACTTTCGGAACATCTTGGCAAAAAGGACGAAAGAGCAGAGATTTCACCGACTATCCAAAAATTATGAAACAACCAAAATCAAAGCTGTTAAATCGCAACAATTGATTTCAGGCCCAGGTAACTTTATCCTAACGGTTGCGAAGCTAGATATAAACCAACCGAAGCTCCAACCTATGCGGTCTTTGCCGAGGAATTGACCATGACCCTATAAGCAAAGTAAATAGGTCTTTTAAGCAAAGTTAAACCGTTAAATGCTTGTTACTTTTGTTTCAACAAAATTTAAAAAAATGGAACAGCATAATTACAACGGAGCATTACAAAAGCCTGTAGGTTCAGGCTTCAACGCATCTTCAACAACTCAAGACGTCATCAAAGGAATTGACCTTACCGGCAAAACCGCGATTATCACAGGTGGTGATGGAGGGCTTGGTCTTGAAATAACGCGGACATTGGCTTTGGCAGGCGCAACGGTTATCATTACCGCGAGAAACACGGAAAAGGCAAAGGAAAACCTAGCAGGCATCCCTAACGTTGAAGTCGGAGCACTGGATTTAAAGGACCCTGTTTCCATCGATTCTTTCTCGGAAATTTTTCTGGCGTCGGAAAGACCGCTGCATATGCTGATCAACAATGCGGGCGTGATGTGGACGCCCCTACAACGTGATCAACGCGGCTTCGAAGGGCAATTTTCAACCAATCACTTGGGTCATTTTCAACTGACGACGAAACTTTGGAATGCACTGAAAAAGGCAAACGGAGCAAGGGTGGTAAATGTTTCCTCTTCAGCACATCATTTTTCTGCTGTTCATTTTGATGATGTGAATTACAACCTCAGGCACTACAACAAATTCGAAGCTTATGGCCAAGCGAAAACGGCCAATGTGCTTTTTACGGTTGAACTGGACAAAAGGGCACAATCATTTGGCGTTCGGGCGTATGCGGTCCATCCAGGATTAATTTTGTCGACAAACCTAGGCAGGCATTTGACTTCAGAGGATTTTCTCGCTTTGGGAATGTTGCATGCAGATGGCACACCAAATATTGAAGCCGAAGCTGCATTGAAAAAAATACAAAAAACCAAGGAACAGGGTGCAGCTACTACCGTCTGGGCGGCAACAAGTCCACAGCTAGAAAAATCCGGAGGTGTTTACTTGGAGGATGTCGAAGTTGCAGCATACGACCCTGAACTCGGCAACTCGGAAGTTCTCGAAAAAAACCCAGCGGGGAAAGCTGGCGTTGCATCCTTTGCGCTCCAAGCAGCTGCCGCTCAAGAACTTTGGAAAATGAGCGAAGAACTCACAAGGGTAAAATTCGGAATTTAATTCACCGACAAAAATAAGGCCCGCATCGCTGGCCTTATTTGTTCTATCTTTGCATATGGCAACAAGAAAAATAAACAAATACGCCGAAATTGTTTTTACCTGCAACGAAGCCGTTCAGCACAGTACAGAATTGATTGCTGAGGAACACGCAATTGTAAGGGTCTTGTCGGGTGAACTAAAAGTGGTCCAAGCCCATCAAATTTATGTTTTTGGGGCGGATGAAACACATCTATTGCCTAGAAATAGACCCGCAAGGCTGATCAAATCTGAGAAGGACGGCAATCCCTACAAAGCCATTGTCATCAAGCTCACGAATGATGTCCTGCGAGCCTTCTATGAAGACAAAAACAGGGAAGTTTCCCTGAACTCCAAAACCTACACTATTATACCGTTGCCAAAAAGCTTACTGCTAGATAGCTTGTTCGCTTCGATGCTACCCTATTTTGATCTAAATTACAAACTGCCGGCAGACCTGTCGAAGATAAAAATCCAGGAAGCTATTACCGTGTTACGTTCGGTAAACAAGGATATTGATAATATATTATCCGATTTTTCAGAACCACACAAAATCAATATTGCTGCCTTCATGGAAAAGAATTATATGTACAATATGCCCATGGAAAAATTCGCCTATCTAACCGGACGCAGCCTGAGCACCTATAAACGTGATTTCAAAAAGGCATTTAACACTACCCCACAGAAGTGGCTGACGGCAAAACGCCTGGAACTTGCCCACTACCAATTGACCGAAAAGCACAAGAAGCCTATCGATGTTTTCTACGAAGTTGGCTTTGAAAATTTATCCCACTTCTCCAACGCGTTTAAAAAACATTACGGACATCCGCCTACGGCCGCTGCTTTAAAAAACAAATAGGTGCCGATGCTACCCCACTATTTTGCGTTTACACGCATTTCTTTAATCAGCACCTAAAGATCCTGTTAGCTGTACTACGTCTTTCCTCCGAACCTTCATAAGGTCCCGTTTTAAACAATATACGGGAACTTCCATAGATAAAATAACTATCGAACTGTTCTCGAACTCGGCACCTCTTGATCAATCGCTGCTGCTGGCTGTGTTCCAGCAAGCCGAAAATCAGCCTCCTCAGTTCTACGAATTTCTTCCGTTTGACCTTCCCTAGCTTTTGCATCGCGATAAATTCCAATATTTCAAAACTGGCTCAATTCATGCTTTATCCAGACCGGCAGGATTTTGATTACTAAAACATCTATTTTATAAAAACCCAGCATAGTATGCAGAAGTGTATGATCACCAATTGCGAGCTACAAATGCTGTTTCCCAACCCGAAGTAACGACAGGGATTATCTCCCTTTAATAACCGTAATATGTCGGACAAAATTGTATCCTATTCTAATTATTTGACAGCGATATCAGTCAAGAACATTTTATCGACAAATAGAATGACGTCCTCTAGCGTTATCTCTTTGTCTTTTTTAACACTTAAGAGAGTTTTGTTTTGACATAACACGTCTCCGATAAAGGCAAATATGGATCTGTACAGCAATTCAATATCATTGCACAATGCCTTTTCTGCCAACAACTTGAAATATCTGTAATGATGATCTATGATTGCATCAATTTTCAGCAGTATCTCATTTGAAGCAGGGATAATTCTGTTGTTCAGACAGATCAACACTAATTCTTTGTTTGAAAAGGCTTCACTTATGGAATCGTAAACGTACTTTTTAAAGCGCTTTCTGTAATCGATTTCTAAATCTAAATTGGCTATCAAACGGTTTACAGGTATCCAAAGGCTGTCGATGATTTCCATGCACAGCTTCTCTTTAGATTGAAAATAATAATTGAGCATTGCGCAATTGGTGGAACACCTGTCTGCAATTTCGCGAATACCTGTATTACTGTAGCCCTTTTCAAAAAACAGTTGCTTTGCCGCCTCCAAAATTATGGTCTTACTACTATCGCCCTTCAATCTTCGGTGATGGATTTTCATATCTTTATTTTTATATTGACACAATCTAAAGCATCAGTTTAGCCTGTATACATCATCTCGCTCATCAGCGCCGTCACTTGATCAGCTTACCCTATATCCTTTGGTAGGATTCCCTTTTATCAATTTCCGAAATAATACTATCCTTCTGTAGTCAAACTGTCCATAATGATGGGCGAGCACAAAGACCAATATGGGAACGATTAACCAACATAACGAGCCCAATACTATTTTCGAAGAGGCCATTAGCGCATTCAGACTCAGATTCTGGTACATGGACATGCCGTTAGCGAAACTTCCACCGTCCAGGAACATGGATATATCACTCAAACTTTGCCATTGGCCCTGATAGAGCGCCCAATTCAGGATCGCTCCTCCAAACGAGGTCCCCAAAAATCCCCTGATCATTATCAGTATGCTCATCGTACCGAACATTTCGTCCATGTTAAGATCTTTAGAGGCGTAGATGAAAATCGAAATAAAAAGCATTCCCATCCCAAGCCCCTTTAAGATCATGGTATACTGGAGGTATTCGATATTCATTTGGGGCTGAATCAGCAGGTATAGAAGAAATGTATGGAAAAAGAAACTCAGAAATCCGCCACCTACATAGAATTTAAGTTTCCATTCATATTTGAAGCAGTAGAATGCAAGGACACCTGACAAGATAATTCCTGGTATCATCCATAGGTTTGTTTCCGCATTGATCAGATTGTTGTAACCCAAAACGCCAATAGCGTATTGTACGTAGATGCTGGAACTTGCCAGATAGATACCCAGGAAAAAAAGTAGTATCAGACCGTGAACAACGTTTTCCTTCCTAAAAACATCGAACCTGATCAATGGCCGATTCAAAAATCGCTGCCTCCAAATGGTCAGTCCCAGAAACAGGAAGCCAACGACTAACGCTGCTACTATATAGGGCGAGATGAACCAGCCCTGTTGCCTCATAAAAGTGAACACGATATTGAAGCTCATCGCCGAACTGCACAGCAGAATCATCGATAGCCAATCTATTTGGTACAATGGCTTTTTAAAACCAAAACGCAGATCGTGCTGGAAGATCAGACTCAAGGCGGCAATGATCAACATGGTGATTGCCATCAGAAAGAAAGGCGCTTGGTAATTATGGTTAAAAATTAGGTTGGCAAAAAAATAGGCGGACAACTGTCCAAAGCCGATTGATAATGGATAAAAGATAGAGTAAAACTTGCCCTTATCACCATTTGGCGATATCATGCCCATCACGGGCAGTATCATCTCGATCATCGGAAACATTTTAAAAAAACCGATCAATAAACTACCTGTTACAAGCAGATGGGGATTATCCGTCGTTCCATTCATATATGATAAAAGGGCCAAGATTATAGCAGATGTTGTAATGATCTCTTTCGATCGGAACCTCATTTTGACACGGAATATGATCAATAAGGCAAGTCCCATTCCTATCGTCATCGCATTATTAGCCAAAGATACGTACTCTGAATACGTTGCCAGAGCTCCTGACATATCTGAACTATTACTGGTGTACACCCCTGAAATTGACATCATTGGAAACAAAATGATGATAATCAGTAAGAGCATGATAGGCTTTGGAACCCAGGTGGCAAACGGTCCTTTGTTGTACATTATGCTCTAGTTTATGGTTACCTCTACATTCATCCCAGCTCGCAACAAGCTGATATCCTCCGATCTGTTATTACTTGTGAATTCGATCCTAACGGGAATCCTTTGTTGTACCTTCACAAAATTTCCAGTCGAATTATCTACGGGAACTGCTGCATATCTTGCCCCCGTTGCTCCAGAGATAGCCATGATTTTTCCTTCGTAAACCTTTCCTCCCAACGCATCCACAGCAATTGTGGCCAAGCCCCCTATAACAACATTGCCCATCTGGTTTTCCCTATAATTGGCGGTAATCCAGACGTTACTGATATCCACTATGGTAGCCACTTGCTGGCTCGCATTCAGCAGTTGACCAACATTCACGGTTCTTCTTCCCATAATTCCATCATGCGGTGCGGTAACAACGGTATACGACAAATTGAGTTTTGCCATGTCCAATGCGCTTTTTGTCCTTTTAATGTCCGCATCATTTAGTCCTATCCTAGCTTTGGCCTCGTTGACCGTTAGCTGACTGCTGGTTTTACTGTTGATGATAGATCGAGACTGTGCAAGCTGCATTTCCAACTGCGCTTTTTGGGCCTCAAAATCTGTTTTGATCTGGTCGAATTGCTGACCTGTAACCGCCTCATCCCTTAACAAGTTCTGATACCTGTTAAAATTCTGTTGCGCATTCCAGAGGCGTGCCTCAACGGCCTTTACATTTGCCCTTGCTACGGCAACATTTTCACTGGCGGTATTTACGTTGTTGGCAACTGTTCTTATGGCACTGCCCGTTGCGTTCTTAGCGGCCAGGGCAGATAGATAGGCAGCTTCTGCCTGGCCCAGCTGGGTCTGTATTTCCCTATCGTCAAGTATCAACAACGTATCTCCCTTTTTTACGTGCTGGTGTTCCACAAACCTTATCTCTTTGATATAGGCCGAAACCCTGGTATTTATCGGATTGATGAAGCTCTCTACCTGCGAGGCGTTCGTATACCGATCGTTACCAATGTTGTAGTAGGATTTAACTACAAAAAACAATCCTACGATAACGCCAGCCAATATCAATAGGTTGATGATTTTACCGCTTCTTTTTTTCTTTTGTTGTTTAAGGTTCTTTTTCTGCTGAACAGCTTCTTTGTTTTGCTCCTCCGGAGTCTGCTGTGTATTTTCGGACATAATAGATTAGATTTTAAATTGATTTATAGATTTCCTGCTTCTTTCAAAAGCTTGTAATAGGAGAATACAATGCTGATCTCCGAATTGGTCAGTTGCAGCTCGGCATCAAGCTTTGCATTGCTGGCATCGAGCAGATCCAACAAAATCGCCAATTGGTTATTGTACTTGCTTTCCATAATCCTATAGTTTTCATTGGTCAAATCCGCATTCACCTCCAGTGTTTTGTTTTGCGTTACAGCTTCGTTGTATTTAATGTAGGCTGCATTAATGGCAACATCTATCGATTGAAGTGTATTATTTGCCTGATCTATAGCTTTCTGTTTTTCTATCCTGTTCAGCTGCAATTTCTTCGGCGATTTGAATAACGCGTCGATATTAAAGCTTATCGAAACGCCCGCATTGTAACTGTTGCTGAACATGTCGACTGCCGGCGAGGCGGATGTAAGCGGACGTTGTAGATTGTTGCTGGCGAAAGCACCCAATGACGGCACCATTTCGGCCTTTGTTATCTTGGCAGAAACGTCATAAACGTCAATGGATCTTCTAGTAAGTCTTACGCTTGGGTGCTGCTGTGCCATTTCTTCATAAGTTTGCAACTGGCCAACATTCAAGGCTTTCTCTGTAAGGGATTTGCTTGGAACAATCCTAACAGCTTCATCTAAACCCAAAGCCACGGTAAGCTGTTTGTTGATGATCTGCTTATTATTGCCAATCACTTGTAAGGCCAATTTGAGATTGGACAGTTGCAGTTCTCCGCGGATAACATCGTTCCGCGTAACCATTCCCTGTTTATGATAGTTTTTTATGTTGGCAAGCCGCTGTACCGCCAAATCGATGTTCTTGCGATAAACACCTTCCTGATTATACAATTTGGAAAGATCCAGATAGTATCCCAATACCAGCAATTTAATATTTTGCTCGTTGGCCTGATAATCCAATTCTGCCAACTCTTGTTGCAACGTTCTAATCTTGATGCTGTTCCTTACCGAATTGCCCTTCCATACAAGCTGGCTGGCCTGCAAAGAAAACGTGTTGCCAAAATGGGGCATCTTTACGGTAGTTGTACTGGAAAAGTCCTTATCGATAAGTGTGATATCGCCCAGGTAAAACGCCTGTGCACCTGCCGTTAGTTGGGGCAATAGCTGATTTTTCGCAATTTTTATCTGCTGATCAGCAATATCGAGATCTGAGCGATAAACTTTTAGTGTAGGATGGTTTAACCGCACCATTTCAAAAAGTTCATCAACGGAAAAGGTTTTTTCGGTAATGGACTGGCCTTTTATAAGCCCTGTGGTTAAAATTAAGCTGAGGGTTACCAGCAGCTTGGGAAGAAATTTCGTCATTATCCTCTGCGTTGTTGTAATAATGCAAAGGTCAGTTAAGCAAGTGTTTAATAAAAGGTCGACAAGGCACGAAAAAAGGTTCAATTGGTATCAAATAACCAAAGTTAGAGACCCTATACAATAGTCTCGACAAGGTGGTTCTGCCTCCTGTAATTGGTAGGACTAGCGCCAGTGTGCTTTTTGAAAAACTTGCCAAATGCATATTGGTCCGAAAACCCAAGCACATCGGAGATCTGCCCCACAGTGGCCTGAGGATCTAACAGCAATCCTTTGGCTTCATTCATAAGCATATCGGTAATAAACGTCGTTGGTGGAGACTTTGTAATTTCCCTTACACAATTGGACAGGTATTTAATGGATATCGACAGCTTATCAGCATAGAAGGAAAGGTCCTTATGCACCCTGAAATTCTTGGAGACTAGTTCTATGAACGACATGGCAACCTCTTCCTTTCTTAGGTTTTTCCTTTTCAGTATCTGCTGCCCGGTAAGTAGAAAATCGGTGATGATATATATAATGGATACAATAATACCCGTTAAAATATCTTCATCAAATCTTCTTTTATCATCCTTAGAAATATAGTAAAGAGCCAACTGCATCAACTGTAAGAGATGCTTAAACTCCGCCTCATCTACCTTAACCAAATGGTTGTTTTCCAATTGGGCAATCTGATAAACGTCGTATCGATTAAACTTAAAACTTATTCTGCTTCTAATACGCTCACGATCAATAGACAATATAAATAGATTCAAATCACCACTGTAACTTTCAATTTTATAGATATTATGAGGGGATAAAAAAATCAAGGAACCAGGCTTGCACTCGCTATAGCCGTTATTTACGTTCATCACCAGTTCCCCTCCGTAAACACATATAAAGGCAAAATTGCTGGGCCTGAATGAATCGCCGATATTGGCACTTTCAATAAAAATCTTTTCGTCTAAAATTTTGATCATAACTAAAACTTAAAGCCCATAACAGTTAACTAGATAATAGTAGCTCGTAGCCCATCGTCACTTATCAGATTTTCGCAAGTTATCAAAATATCAGATTGATATGTACAAGTGCAAGTAAAAAGGTTTGAAGTTTGCTATTAGAGGCATCAATCTGAAAACATCCTTGCCAACTAATAATCGCGAATAATGCATTGTAACTGTTGGATATTGATACCGACCGAACCTCTTTTTGGACTATCCTAACCTTTCAAAACAACAGTGGCTTTCTCAATTTTGCTAGTTATAGATCTAAACAAAGATTTAATATCAAATTTTAAAATGGAAGAAATTTCAATCAAATTATCTATTTCCGACAGGATTTATCCGTTAAAAGTACGAGCTGAAGAAGAGGAAGGAATTAGGCATGCCGCAAAATTGATCAATGAAAAAATTAAGGAATACCAAGAGTTTTACCAAGTGAAGGACAGACAGGATTTGCTATCTATGGCTACCTTGCATTATGCCATTGAGGATTTGAAGCTACAACAAAAAACATTGAATGAGGATGAGGCCATCAGCTATAAAGTTAATGAACTCGATAATTTATTGAACGTATTTTTTGCGGGGTAAATATAGACTGTCACTATTTATAATAAATTCTCCTCTAACTTCTACAAAGTATGGTTCTTTTTCGCATTTTTTTTAGTCAGATAAACTTACCCATTACCCGTGGATAAATTTTTACAACTCTAACGAAACACTATATCATCAAAGTAACCACGATTAAGAATATTACTCTCGGAAAATACAAGTATTAAAATTGGGGAATCCGGTCCTGCGACAAATGTTAAATTCTTAGATAGGAAACAGTAACATGAAGATTGAAATTTCGTCAAAAAATTCAGGTAGACAAACTCAATAAAGTTTCCGATGTCGTTGCAATATAGATCGCATCAAATCACCATAGTCTTTTGATGAAATTGATTAGAGAACCTAACATTTTAACTAAACAAAATGGCGACAAAATAATTCACAACGGCTAAAGAATACTGTAAAAAGCTGTACTTGGTGTTCTTAATCGAATCATCGCAGAATGGAAGTTTTCCAAACACTTTTTTTGCTTCGTTAAATGACAATTTTTTGTCTTTGAGTATAGTCAGAAAAAAATTCAAAAAGTATTGCAAGTTTAATCAATCATCTCTCTTGGCGATAAATTTATGTTCGAAATATGGCTGAGCATATCATCGCAAGTCAATTAAAAACCACTGTTATAGGTCATAAAGACAAAATAAAGGAGAATGCAATATTCTCCACTATGGTGAGATAAAAAATAAATTTTTCTCCAAACCGTTCTTCATAAATGTTAATAGACTAATCTGCAACAAAAATGAAAGAATCAGGGAATGTCCCAGATAACCAAATTTTACAGCAGTTACTCAAAACAAATATGGAGTTGATTGAAAAGATAAATGCAATGAGCAGAGAGCTTGTCCACTTCAAAGAAATTTCCAGACTGATAACCGAAATTCACAAACTTCATTTTCCAAAAGACGAATTAGAAAGAAATGACAACTTGAAAAATAAATTCCTAGCGGAAATCATATTGGGTATACCTAGAAAACGAAAAAAAAGCTAAGTTAAAATACCTTTCAACATTCAATGCATTAATTTTCGTTGATTAAAGTTCACCTACTAACTTTCTCAATACTCCCAAAAACTGGTATATCACCGATGCTTTTGCAAAAAAAGAACAAAGAATTTACTAATAAAACAAAGAAACTATAGAAATGGAAAAGCCCTACATTGCTGTAAGGCTTTTAAATGGCTCCCTCTGCTGGGCTCGAACCAGCGACCCTCTGATTAACAGTCAGATGCTCTAACCAGCTGAGCTAAGAAGGAGTGCTGGTTGCCAAAACGATGCTTTATGTTCCTTTAAAGGAAGCTTTTCAGCTGCTTTGGGAGCACGAAGGTAAGAAACATAAATCAAATTGGCTAGGGAATTTTTAAAATAATTTGTTTCTTGTGTTTTATCTTAGTTTTTATCAATTGATATTTAACTATTATGAAAGTAGATTAGTTTTTTGTTTGCAAGGTGTTAATGTGGTTTAGTGTATACCTGCTACTGGTCTGTTACTGGTCGGCTACTGCTTTTGCAGTATAAAACCAGTGTTAAAGTAGTTGTATGTCTTATCCGTATATAGCTATACATGTTATTGATTTAATTTTGAATTGACTATACACACAAATTTGTTATTTCTGTCTGAGCTATACAAGTTGAATTTTTGTTTATTTTGTATTTTTTGGGCTTC